>Ga0197142_1000721_pt1 | contig 30708 bp, 23 predicted proteins | sample GBS60_MetaG_FD_148614 | JGI IMG/M metagenome (GOLD analysis project Ga0197142, IMG submission 148614) | Sediment microbial communities from Great Boiling Springs, Gerlach, Nevada, United States - GBS 60_MetaG | ecosystem: Environmental > Aquatic > Thermal springs > Hot (42-90C) > Sediment...
TTCTGCCAGTGTCCACCCCCAAAAACATTGCAATTGAATTGCGCGCTGCCATCGCTGGAGGGCCTCCCTCTGTTTGATTCCCCATCCACCCCCGCCCTGGGATTGCTATAGTTAGGAAGGCGTTTTCCCACCGGGCCAATGCCTTTTGCCTACGCTGGAAAAACTGCTTTGGTAACAGGGGCATCCACCGGCATTGGCGCCGTTTTTGCCAGGGAATTGGCCCAACGCGGCTGTTCCCTGATTCTCACCGCCCGCAGCGCTGACCGCCTGACTACCTTGGCAGCAGAATTACAAAACCAGTATAAAATTCATACCCTTGTGCTCCCGGCGGATTTGTCCCAACCGGCGGAAGTGGCGACCCTCATTCGCACCATTCAGGAGCAACGTCGGCCCGTTGAAGTTCTGGTCAACAATGCCGGATTTAGCACCTGCGGGGCCTTTCATACGATTGATCCGGCTCAGGAGGCGGCCCTGATTCAGGTAAATGTGGCGGCGGTGGTGGCGCTGACCCATGCCTTTGTGCCGGAGATGGTGGCGCGCCGGGAGGGTCTGGTGATCAATGTGGCCTCGGTGTTGGGGTTTTACCCGCTCCCTTACCAGGCGGTGTATTCGGCCAGCAAGGCCTTTGTCCGCGCCTTGACGGAAGCGCTCTGGGCGGAATACCAGGGAACGGGGGTGCGCTTTTTCGCCCTATGTCCTGGCCCGACGGCGACGGAGTTTTTTCAGCGCATGGGGCGGGACTTGCGGATGCAGAAAATGACCCCGGCGGCGGTGGTGCAGTACGCCTTGCGGGCCGTCGAACGGGACGTGCCCTGGGGGATTCCCGGCTGGCAAAACCGTCTGTTGAGCGGCCTACTACCAGCGGTGCTGCCCCGCCCCTGGTTGCTCCACCAATTAGCCCGCGTGAGCCGCCGCCTCTACGGTATCCGGGCTTAGGCCCAGCCGTTGCCACACCCGCTGGAGCATGGCGCTAATTCCGGCACCGGTGACGGCAGAAATCACACAGACCGGATTGTGTAGCGACAAACGATGGACAACATCCTGAAGGCTGTCAGGGTCAGACAGACTGTCAATTTTGTTGAGCACGATCAATTCCGGGCGCTGCGTCAGGGGTTGCCCCAGTTGGGGAGTGTACTGGGCCAATTCCTGGCGGATGGTGTGGTAATCGGCCACCGGGTCGGGCGCTGTGACGTCCACCAGATGAAGGAGCAGGCGGGTGCGTTCAACGTGGCGCAAAAAGTCGAACCCCAGCCCGACCCCCGCATGGGCACCGGCAATCAGTCCGGGAATGTCGGCAAACACGGTGCCGTCCCCCTGGGGATTGGCGACGACGCCCAGATTGGGCACCAGGGTCGTAAACGGGTAATCGGCAATTTTGGGTCGGGCGGCGGAAATGCGGCTAATCAGGGTGGATTTGCCCGCGTTGGGTAAGCCGATAATGCCCACCTCGGCCAAGAGTTTCAACTCCAAGCGCAGGCGACGGAATTCCCCCGGTAGCCCTGGCAGGGCATAGGCAGGCGCCCGGTTGTGGTTGCTCAGAAAATGGCGGTTGCCCAAGCCCCCTTTGCCCCCGCGCGCCACAACCACCGTTTGCCCGGGCGTGACCACATCAGCGATCACAGCGCCGGTTTCGGCATCGGTAATCAGCGTGCCGCAGGGCACGGGAATCACGCAGTCTTTGCCGTTGGCGCCGGTGCAGTTATTCGGCCCGCCCCGCTGCCCATCGCCTGCGGCAAAATGCCGTTGGTAGCGAAAATCCAGCAGGGTGGTGCGCCCGGTTTGCGCCTGCACCAGCACGTCCCCGCCTTTGCCCCCATTGCCACCTGCTGGCCCCCCGGCAGGCACGTATTTCTCCCGGCGAAAAGCGACGATGCCATCCCCGCCTTTGCCCCCCTGGACGGTGATTTCCGCTTGGTCAATAAACTGCATCGCAACTTTTGGCTGGTTTGTGATAAAATCCAAATTCGAGTGCAGGTGCTAAGAGAAATTTTAGGGGAATAGACGGATTCATGGTGAAACTGCGGTTGAAGCGTTACGGGCGCAAGGGACAGGTGTCCTACCGGATTGTGGCGGCGCCGGCGCTGGCCCGGCGGGATGGACGTGCTTTGGAGGAAGTGGGTTTTTACAATCCCCGTGTGAGTGACCCGACGCAACGCACCCGTTTGAATGTCCCGGCGATTATCAAGTGGCTGAAGCAAGGGGCGCAGCCGACGCCGACGGTTCGCAGTATTTTGGAAAAGGCGCAGATTTTTGACCAGCTCCATGCCTGATTACGAGGGACTGATTCGCTACTTGCTTTCCCCCATGCTGAGTCACCCGGAGCAGTTGCGCACGCATCAAGAGGTGTTGGCCGGTGGCGTGTGGGTGCGTTTGGCTTTGGCGGATGCGGACCGCGGGCGGGTGTTTGGGCGGGGTGGCCGCACGTTGCAGGCGATTCGCACGGTGATCCAGGCGGCGGCGCAGGCGGCGGGGCAAAATTGCCATTTGGATATTTACGGTTTGAATGCGACGGCGGAACGGGCCGAACGGACTCCGGCGCGCTCCCGGCGAGGAGGTGGCCGCTGACTGTTCCCCAAACCCAGCGGGTGGTGCCCCTGCCGGATGGGGTGAGCGCGGTGGCGCTGGGGGGGGTTGGCGAGGCCAATTTGCGCTATCTGCACCAGGTGCTGGGGGTGCAAGTGGTGTTGCGGGGGCAGGAGTTACACCTGGTGGGTGGGGAACCGGCAGTCAACCGCTGTCTCCAGGTGGTCACGGCTTTGGCACCGCTTTGGCAACGGGGGCAACCGGTGACGGCGGCAGATATTGATGCGGTGTTGGCGGCTCCGAACCCGGAATTGGTAGCGCAGATGCACCGGGAGGTTTTGGCGCATAACCGACGGGGGGAGGCCATTTGTGCCCGCACGTTGGGGCAATGGCAGTACATTCAGGCGATTCGCACCCATGAAATTACCTTTGGCATTGGCCCGGCAGGGACGGGGAAAACCTATTTGGCGGCGGTTTTGGCAGTGCAGGCGTTGCAAAACCAAGAATGTGAGCGGTTGATTCTCACCCGGCCAGCGGTGGAGGCGGGGGAAAAGTTGGGGTTCTTGCCGGGGGATATGCAGCAAAAAATTAGCCCCTACCTGCGGCCGTTGTACGATGCGCTCTACGACCTGATCGAGCCGGGACGGATTCCCCAGTTGCTGGAGCGGGGGGTGATCGAGGTGGCTCCCTTGGCCTATATGCGGGGGCGCACCCTGAACCGGGCGTTTATTATCTTGGATGAGGCGCAAAACACCACGCCGGGGCAGATGAAGATGTTACTGACGCGTCTGGGGTTTGGCTCGCGCATGGTGATTACGGGGGACATGACCCAGGTGGATTTGGACCCGCGGCAGGCTTCGGGCTTGGCGGTGGCGGTGCAGGTGTTGCGGGGGGTGCCGGGGATTGGTTTTTGTCAGTTGACGGCGGCGGATGTGGTGCGGCATCCCCTGGTGCAGCGGATTGTCAGTGCCTACGAACGCTACGAGCAGTGGGAGCGGCAGGCTCAGTAGGGGCTGACTTCCAGGGCGCCCGACCGACGAAATACAACCCGAAAGTCCGCAACCGGTGGCCCAGATTGGCGGAGTTTTGCCAGGGGTAACCGCGGTTCTTCCCCGGTCGGCGGGTCCAAGGGGGTAAACTGCACCACCTGTCCCTGGGCATTCACCCACACCCGAAAGCTCAGGTCCTGGGAGATGGGTTCCTTCCAGGCGGCGTCAATGGCATCGTACAGCCGAATGAGCAGGCGGCTGCGCTCGGTGGTGCTCAAGGGGGGCAAGGCGGTGGGCTTCGCAGCAGGGGTTGGGCTGGGTTGGGGACTGGGCGTGGCCGTCGGTGACACGCTGGGCGCAGTTTCCCGCAGTTCCCGGGGGGGTTCGATTTTGGGAGCGGGAATCAGCGCCAACGCCATCGCCGCCGCCGACAGGGTCACCAAACCCACCCCGGCGGGCACGGCCTGTTGGGACAGTTTCACCGTGCGGGGTATGCGGGGCACCAAGTTCACGTGCCAATCCGGCAGGGTTTGGGGGTCGCTCATCCCCTGGTCACAGGCTTCCAGCAGGTCAAAAAGCTGAATGGTGGTCAAATCCAACTGCACCGGTTCGCGACCATCCTGCAACAGTTCAGGATGCACCCGCAGGCGATGGTGGTGGTGGGAAACCGGTTCCAGGGCGACAGGTCCGGCTGGCTGCACGGGCCGAGGTTCCCGATGGCTAAGGAACAGTTGGACGTATTCGCTCACCGTGCGGGATAACTGTTCGAGCAGTTCGCTGCCCCCGCGCATCGGTTGTTCCAGCCCCGGCAGATAACATTCCATCTGGATCAGCACCGCCAAGGCCCCCCCCGCTGGCGCGCTAAACCCTTCCAAAATCAAGGTGCAGTGGGGCAACCGATATTCCCGCACCAGCGCACTCATAGCACGTCCCCGCTAAACAAACTGGCCCAGAGGCGTTGCGCCCCACAGGTGCCCGTGCAAAACAGCAATTGGTGCAGTAGGTCCATCGCCAGCAAATTCAGCCGGTCATCGTCCCGATAAATTTGCAGCCGTTCCCGGTGCAGGTTCATCCGTTTGCGGAAATGGGTGCGAAACCGTTGGCAATAGTCATCCAAGCGGGGGTGGTGGCGCAGGTCAACCCCATGCTGTTGCAGTTGTTCGTCCGCCAGCAGCAATTGGCGGATCAAAATCGTCAGCCGTTTCGCCAAATACACCAGCACCAGCACCAGGGCACGGGCTTGGTCGAGGGTCAACAGACGGCGGTTGTAGGCGCGGCGCAAGGGGTTGGCCGCCCGCAACTGCCAGAGCGTCACCCGATTGGGAATCACACTCACCAAAGCCAACTCCTTGACCACCATCATCATCATCTCCGCCCCGGTAAAATCCAACGCTTCCACCGCCAGCAATAACAAATCCAACTTGCCCGCCACCACCGGGGGACACAGCCCTTGCGCCGGCGGGGGTTCCGGGTCGGGCAAAAGTTGCAGCGCCAAAGCGCCCTCACTTGCCTGGTCAGCGGTCGGCGATTGGGTCATCATGGGCAAGTTCCTTTAGGCACCAATGTATCAGTTTAAGGGAACCACAGGAGGGCAAGCCGCACAGCCTTGCCTCATTCAGGGCAAAATAACCCCATAAGAGACGCCAAAGTTCACCCCTTGGTTGCCATGTCCATGCTCGCGGTTGTGCTCACCACGCCTGGGGAACCGGAAGCCTTGCAACTTGAGCGCCTGCCCCGGCCTGAAATCCAGTTTCCCCACCAGGTCCTGGTGCAGGTCAAAGCCGCCAGCATTAACCCCATTGACACCAAACTGCGGCGGCGGGGGATGCTCCTGCACCCAGGGCAGCCGGCCATCCTCGGCTGTGATGGCAGCGGCGTGGTGGTGGCCTGCGGTGACCAGGTGACCCAAGTGCAACCCGGCCAAGCAGTGTACTACTGTTACGGCGGCCTCGGCGGCATGACCGGCAGTTACGCCGAATACATTGTCCTGCCCGAAACGGCCCTGGCGCCCAAACCCGAACGGCTGAGTTTTGTGGAAGCGGCGGCCTTGCCCTTGGTGGGGATTACCGCGTGGGAAGCCCTGTTTGACCGGGGGCAGGTGCAAGGGAGGGAAACAGTGTTAATTCATGGGGGCGCTGGGGGAGTCGGGCATATTGCCGTGCAATTGGCCAAACAGCGGGGTGCGCGGGTGTTGACCACGGTCAGTTCCCTGGAAAAAGGCAAACTGGCGCAGGCGTTGGGGGCCGATGGCCTTGTGTACTACCGGGAAACCCCTTTTGTCCAGGCCGTGCTGTACGAAACCCAAGGGCAAGGGGTGGACTATGCTTTGGATACGGTAGGGGGGGAAACCTTTCACCAAACCCCGGCAGCCGTGCGCTACTACGGTCGCCTGGTGACCCTGCTGCAACCCCCACCGACGGGACAAGGCTGGGAAGTGGCCCGCCAACGCAACCTAACCATCGGCTATACCCTCATGCTCACGCCGCAAACCGCCAATTTACCGGTGCATCAGGTGCGGCAGACCCATATTTTGCGGGAACTGGCGGCCTGGGTGGATGCGGGACGTTTGACCGTGACCGTCGCCCAGACCTATCCCCTGGCCGAAGTTGTCCAAGCCCATCGCCAACTGGAACAGGGGGGCTTTGGCGGCAAACTGGTTCTCACAATCGGTGCGTAGCCGGTATTTAGCGTTTGTGAACTATCATTAGGGCCAACCCATTACACATTTCTCGCACAAGCCAGGCATGCCTCTAAAAAAGACTTACCGCCGTGCGAGCGTCAAACAAGAAGAGGTGCAACGAAAACGACGAGCTTGTTGTTAAGAAGTCAGGGATATGCCGTGGCGAATTTGATTGCTCCCGACCAGATTGGGGTGTGGGGCGTAACTCGGCGTTGACGCGTCAGAAATATAAGGGGGAAAGGCATAGGGTTATTGGAGTGACTTCCTGGAGGAGGGTAGTCGGCGGTCGCGTCATGAAGGGGGGAGAAAGAAAGGGGATTTTTTGGCGTTTTTGCAAAGCAAGTTAGGTCCAAAGTTAGATACGAGGAAAGTTGTGATTGTGGGTAACTTAAATATCCATAAACGTCGGGAAGTCGCGGGATTGATGAGGGGGACAGGTGCGCCAATTCTATCCCTGCCTGTGTATGCACCGGCATTGCATCCTATGGCGATGATATAGCCGGTGTTGCAGCCTTTTATGCGACAGTTTTCCAGAATTGGGAAGTTCCATCCTGCTTTCGAAGTTGGTTTGCGCAGGGTTGTTACTGTACCCCTTAATCCTTGAACAGGCTGTAAGCCGAACTGAATTGGCAACAGAGGTCGCAGGGGCACCGCCCCCGTACTTGGTTTTGGACGATTTCTGTTGGTTAATCGAGGAGGATGTGCGGCTTGACCCTGAAACTCTCATCAGCGTTGGTGAATGCGTAAAACCTCATGCAATCGAGTAAAATTTAGTCGGTTGTGGCTTTTTTCTGGGCATTTGCCGACCGCAATGGTCAACCCGGCACCTGTGTATCTCCATCTGCAATTCAACACCCAGGAATTGTGGCTGGGGGCGATGCGACCGCTGGCTCTGTTGGGACGCAACCCCACCGGCGACCTGGTGGTGGACAATGGCTACACATCCCGGAAACACGCGTGCATTGAATACCGCCAGCAGCAGTTTTATCTGCGGGATGACAGCCTCAATGGCACGTTTGTCCGCCTGGGCGATACGCAGCAGGTGGTGCATATCCAGGGGGAGGAGCTTCTGCTGGGGGAGTGGGGCGAAATTAGTTTGGGATGTCATTTTGACGCAGACCCCCAGGATGTGATTCGGTTTCGGCGCACGACCCATTTGCCGGCGCATCTGGCCGCCCAGGCGGAGACGGCTACCCTGCCGGGGGAGGATACGCTGGCGGTGGTTCCCCTGGCCCGCCGACCCATAACCCAGATTCCCCCGGAACTGCAATTGGTGCCGGTGTTGGAATCGTTGGTGGAGGAGTTGGTGCTTGTCCTCAACCCGGAAGGCATTATTTGTTACCAAAACCCGGCCCTGGCCCAAGTGCTGGGCAAACCGCTGGCGGAAGTGTTGGGGCAGGATTTTTTGCACTTTGTCCATCCCGAAGACCGGCAGCAGTTTGTGGACAGTTACACCCAGGCCTTGTTGCACCATCCCCAGCCCCCCCTGACCGTGGTCGGTCGTCTGCCAGGGGAGCGGCAGGCATGGCAGTCCTATCGCTTTACGGTGCGTCCGTTGCCCCCGACGGCAGGTATGGAGGGTTTATTGCTGACGGCGGCTCCCCCCCAGGCCGGTCCGCCATCCCAGCCCCACCTGATCCGGGGGCGTTATGCCCTGGAGCGGATCTTGGCTGCCGGCAGTTTTTGTACCACCTACTTGGGGCGGGACACCCAGCGACCGGGGGAACCCCGTTGTGTGATCAAGCAGCTCCAGGTGCATCCGCACGACCCGCAGGTGTTGGCGACAGCACGGCGGTTATTTGCCACCGAGGCGGCCACGTTGGAACGGTTGGGGCGCCATGACCAGATTCCCCTGCTGTTGGCCTATGTGGAAGAGAATGAAGCGTTTTACATCATTCAAGACTTTATCGAGGGGCAACCCTTGAGTCGGGAATTGGGGCCAGGAAAGCTGTGGGCGGAACAGGATGTGGTCTGGTTGCTGTGGGAATTGTTGATGATTTTGGATTTTCTCCAGAAGCACAAGGTGATTCACCGGGACATCAAGCCGGACAATATCATTCGGCGGACTCTGGACCGGAAACTGGTGCTGATTGATTTTGGGTCGGTCAAGGTGTTGCCTTCGGCGCTGTCAGGCGAACTGCACCGGCCCAAGGTGACGGTGGCGGTAGGCACACCGGGCTATATGGCACCGGAGCAGGCCTGGGGACAACCGAACCTGACCAGCGACCTGTATGCGGTGGGAGTGATTGCGGTGGAGGCATTAACGGGTCAGTCGCCCCAGACGTTGCCCAAAATCCCCAACACCAACCACTTGGATTGGCAGGGGCAGGTGCGCTGTGGGGCAGCATTACGCGAGGTTTTAGCCGGGTTGCTGGCGGTGGATTGGCAGCGGCGGTTTCCCTCGGCCCGGGTGGCTTTGAAAAAAATTGAGACGCTGTTTGGCCCGCCCCCCCGCAGTACGGATTTTCTCTAAAGGGCGTGCTAAATCCCCGCCCCATCCCAAAATTCGTCAATGGCCCCCTGTTGGGCAGCTACCGTCACCGCTGGGGTTTGGCCTTGGCGCAGAGCCATTATTTGCCGTTCCAATTCCTCAATCCGATCCACCAACACCCGAATCGCCTGGGCTTCCGAATCCGGCAAACGGCCATGCTCTAGGGGTTCCACCGTGGCATCCTTGCAGATCAAGCGCCCAGGCACCCCCACCACCGTGCAGTGGGACGGCACGGAGCGCAACACCACCGAACCCGCACCCACCCGCACATGGTTGCCGATGGTAATGTTCCCCAACACCTTAGCCCCGGCGCCCACAATCACGTGGTCCCCCAAGGTGGGGTGCCGTTTGCCCTTTTCCTTGCCCGTCCCCCCCAGGGTCACCCCCTGGTAAAGCAGACAGTAATCCCCAATCACCGTGGTTTCGCCGATCACCACCCCCATCCCGTGGTCAATAAAAAAGCCCTTGCCGATCTTGGCCCCTGGGTGAATCTCGATACCCGTCAGGAACCGGGCCAGGTGGGAAATCAGCCGGGGAATCAAGGGCAACCGCCACTCGTACAAAGCGTGCGCCAACCGATACAGCAACACCGCATGCCAACCGGGGTAACACAACAGCACCTCCAGGGGGTTGCGCGCCGCCGGGTCCCGCTCGAAAATAATCTGAAAATCACTGATCAGCGTTTCTAACACCCGCATGGCTCCTAGAACGATGGGTCGGGATCGCCTCTATCATAAAGGATGGCCGCCACTTTCCCTTGTGCGGCACCGGGATTTGCGTTACAGTCAAAGGGTACAACAGGCAACTTACCCAAAGGTTTGGCGATGAACTCTGACGCTTCCATTTTACCCGGTTCCCCCGTGCGGGTGGTCAATCCAGGGGACATGTATTACGGGTTTCAAGGGCAGGTGCAACGCATCACCGATGGCCGTGCTGCTGTGTTGTTTGAAGGGGGAAATTGGGATAAATTGGTCACGTTCCGGCTGGAAGATTTGGCGCCGGCCGATGCTACCAAGAAATGACTAAGTGGAATGGTGTCATCAAAAACAGGGCGAATACGTGGCGAACCATGTGTCCTTGTCTCGCTTTCGCCCACGGTTCACCCCTTGCACCAAAGCCTCTCCGGCTCACGCTACACGGCAATCTGGGGCAGTGAGGGTCAAGTATTCCATTCCCCCTAGGAATTAGAGGTTATGGGGAGCCTACCGAAACTGTATTGCCGTGAAAGATTGTCAGCAAGTGGTAGAAAATAGGTGTTTGTTGCCGCGGATGATTGAGCCCTCAACAGTGTTGCATCTGCCAATTTTGAGGGTTTGTGCCGACATGTGCATCCAGCCTAATGATCCAAAGTCATCGAGGAGCTGCATGCTGATGGATAGTCGTCTCGCGAGAAAATGCCACACTTTAAGGCACTAATAATCCCTTCATCCCCTTCTCGGACAGGGTTGACAGGTAAAGGGCGAATGTCGCAAACTTGTTTGCAACGACTATATAACCAATTTTCATTAAGCATTTTGCCCGACGTGAATTGATGAACTTTTGTTGCAGCGTGATCAACCTACCCAGGCCACCAGGCAGCAGCACCCCACCTTCTCTATAGACCAATCACATACTTGCGCCATTCCTGGTTGGAACCGCCCCGGAGATGCTTGCTGACTTCAAAATGTAAACTGCTGTGGGGGCGGCGCGGGCGTTGGCGCAGCGTCAAGCGCGCTTCTTCCGGGGTACGGTTGCCTTTTTTGATATTGCAGCGCACACAGGCGGTCACGATATTCTCCCAGGAGTCCGCCCCACCCCTGGACTTGGGGATAACGTGGTCGAGGGTCAAATCCTCACCTGTATAGCCACAGTACTGACAGGTATGCCCATCCCGATGCAGTACATTCCGGCGGGTCAAGGGAATTTCTTTGTGGGGGATGTTCACATAATGCCGCAGGCGGATCACCGTGGGTAGGGGAAAATTGGGATAAATCACCTTGCCGTTGTGCTCCAGTTGTTCCGCTTTACCCTTGAGAAGCAAGACTGCCGCCCGTTTCCAGGTGGTGATATTTAATGGCTCATAGGAAGCATTCAGCACCAAAACCTTTGCCATCACGTCCCCAGGGCAGGATTTGTCAAGATATTAACACATAATTAATGTAACTTAAGCTGCCCTAGAACCGGGTTTAGGAAACGCGGTAGGCATCGGGGCCGCTGCCAAGGGCAAACGCCAGGGAATCACGGGGATTTTTGCCAATGCCCAAAAGATACACCCCCAAGGCCAACCCGGCGATGCCTGAGAGTGCCGCGAACACCTCCTGCCAACCCAACTGGGCCAGCCAAGGGCTAAACAGTGGCCCGGCCAGGGCAATGCCCAGGTCAAACCCCCCCAAGCACAGCCCAAAACTGCGCCCCCGCTCCTGGACATAGGAACGATCCGCAATCAGCGCCGCCATACCGGGGATCAACAACCCCGCCCCCAGCCCTTCCCATACCCCGGCCAGCAACAACCAAGGCACGCCCTGCGCCCACCACAGGGTAACCATCGCCAGCCCATAGCACCCCAAACTGACCGTAATCACCTGCCCGCGCCCCCAGCGGTCCGCCACCTGTCCCAACGTCAACCGCACCGCAAAACTCGCCACCGCCACCGCCGTATAAAACAACCCCGGATTCAGGGGAATCCCTTGGCGCTTAATTAACAGGGGAATAAAAATCTGCAAACTGCCAAACAACAGCCCCACCAGCAAAAACACCAAGGCAGGCGTCCGCAACCGCGGCGTGAGCAACAGTCCCCACGACATTCCCCTTGCAGGCGTTGCCTGTACCCGCGGCGGTTCCTGCACCCCCCAGGTACACAACCCCCAACTTACCGCCCCCAACCCCGCCGACAGGGCAAAAAGCAACCCATACTGCCCCCGCGCCGCCAAAAACCCACCCAGCGCTGGCCCCAGCGCCACCCCCACCGGCTGCGCCAAGGTCATATAGCCCAACACCCGCCCCCGCTGCGCCACCGGCGCCAAATCCGTGACCAAGGCCAAATACCCCGTCGCAAACGCCGCCACACTCAACCCGTGATACACCCGCAACGCCACCAGCGCCGGAATCCCCCGCAACCAGAGATACCCCCAAGGCGCCGTCGCCAACACCCACAACCCCATCTGAATCCCCAGCTTGCGCCCCCGCACATCCGTCAACCGCCCCACCGGCTCCCGAAACAGCAGCATCCCCAGGGCAAACGCCCCGATCACCCAACCAATCTCCCGGTCGCTCGCCCCAATCACCTCAGCCAAATACAAGGGCAAGCTGGGCAACAACAACGTCAACCCCAACCAAAACAGCAGGGCTGACCCAAACAACCGCACCAAATCCCGCCGCACCTACCCCCCTTGAGCCCCCAAAACCGCATTGTTAAGAATTGTATCTTTTGCGCTGGCACGGCCACCGGTCCCTCTGGGCGCAGGTTTACAACCCCCAGGTGTCCGCTGCGCTGGTGGTATCAATCGTCGTCACCCAAGGGCGTTCGGCGGCGGTAAACGGCTCCCACTGCTGCAGTTGTTGCGGCAATAACTCCGCCGTCGCATCGGCAATATCCCCCGTGCGGGACGCAAGACGGGCCTGCAGCACCTCGATGGGGGCTTGGACATGGATGATCCGCAACGCCACCGGCAAATCGCGCACCGCCGCCAACACCTGCTGGCGTAACCCCACCCGGTCGTATTTCGCATCCAGAACCACCGACTGCCCCGCCGATAACAAAGCCAACCCCAAGCGCAGCAATTCCCCATAGGTGCGCTCGGTCATCAACGGCGTGTAAAGTTCCGTCCCCCCTTTGGCCGCCAGCGGCACCCCCGCCAAATGTTTCCGCACCGCATCCGAACGCAGATGAATCGCCCCGTACTTTTGACTGAGATACCGAGCCACCGTGGATTTGCCCGCCCCGGAGACCCCCGCCATCACCCACAACCGCGGCGTGGCCCGCCGGCTGTAACCCCAAGCCGCCCGATAGTAGTGAATCGCCGTCGTTTTCGCCGCCTCTTGCACCGCCGGTGGCGCGCCCGGATCACTGGCCAAAAACGAATTCACCTTGGCGCGAATATAGGCCCGCACACTGCAATAAAAAGGCAGCAAACGGGCCGCCAAATAATCCCCCGTCCATTCCAAATAGCGATTCAAAAAGGCATAGGCCAAATCCCGCCTCCCGCGAAATTCCAAATCCATCACCAAAAAAGCCACATCATACGCCCCATCAATCAGGCGAAATTCCTCATTAAATTCAATACAATCAAACACACAAATGCGACCCTGGAAAAAACAGATATTTCCCAGGTGCAAATCCCCGTGACACTCGCGAATTTTTCCCGCCGTTTGCCGCTCGATAAACCAATCCCGATGCCGGGTTAGATAATGATTGGTAAACGCCTGAATTTCCTGAAACTCCTGGGTTAGCCCCCACGCCTGCACATAGCCGGTCGTCGCCGCATAATTGCTATCCACCACCTGCTGGATCATCGCCAGGGAACCAAACTGGGTGATGTAGTCATTGGTCGGCGCTGCCTGGTGAAATTGGGCAATTTGGGTCGCCAACAATTCCAAGTCCGCCACCGTCAACCGCCCCTGGGCAAAACAAGCCAACCACACATCCTCCTGACGAAATTGCCGCATTTGCACCGCGTACTCTACCACCTCGCCCGTCCCGGCCAAAGCGTATTCCCCTTGGGCATTGCGGGTAATGGGCACCACCGCCACATACAGTTCTGGCGCCAACCGCTGATTTAACCGCAATTCCTCGTAGCAATAGGTTTGGCGTTTGGCCAGGGTGGAAAAATCCAAAAACCCAAAATTCACCGGTTTTTTCACCTTATAGGCGTAATCCCCCGTCAAGACCACCCAGGAAATATGGGTCTGGTAGAGCGAAATTTCCCCCACCGGATGGGGATAAAATTCCGGCTGCTGCATCTTTTGGAGCAAGGAGGGAAGCGGCTCAGCCATGCACCACCAACACCGCACAAGGGGCGTCTGCCACCACCTGGGCGCTCACCGACCGCCGCAAAATCCGCTCCAACCCCGTCAACCCCCGACTGCCAATCACAATCAACTCCGCCCCCATCGCCGCCGCCCAGGTGACGATCTCCGTAGCCGGGTCACCGGTTAGCACTTTGGCCCGACAATCGCAAGGCAAGATGCGGCGACAAAACGCCACATAAGCCGCCAAATCCGGTTCGGGATGGGGAATATCCGCGGGCGTATCCGGGGTTGGGGGCGTCTGCACATAGACCAATTCCACCTGGCCGTCTGGCGCCACCTGCAACCAATCCAGGCGTTGGAGCACCCCTTGGGTCACCCCCGAACCATCCACCGCCACCAAAACCTTGCGCAGCATCAGGTATCCAACCGTAGCCGTACCGATTCCGCATGGGAGGGCAACCCTTCCGCTGCCGCCAGCAGCATCACCGCCGCGCCCAACTGCCGCAACGCCGCTGGGGAAGCTGCAACCAGATTGCTGGCCTTGAGGAAGGTCTCGACGCCCAAGCCAGAACTATAGCGGGCCGCGCCCCCCGTCGGCAAGGTGTGGTTGGGGCCAGCCAGGTAATCCCCCAGGGCTTCCGGGGTGTGGTGCCCAAGGAAAATCGCCCCGGCATGGCGAATCTGCGGCAACAACTCCCAAGGTTCGGCCACCGCCAACTCCAGATGCTCTGGGGCAAATTCATTGGCCAGGGCCGCCGCCTGCGCCAGGGATTCCACCACCACCACCAACCCGTAATGGGCAATGGCTTTTTCCGTCAAAAGGCGGCGGGGATGCTGTTCCAACTGGGCCGCCACCGCCTGCACCACCGCCTGGGCCAGCTCCGCATCCGGCGTCAGCAAAATCGCCGCCGCCAAGGGGTCATGCTCTGCCTGGGCCAGCAAATCCGCCGCAATGTGGGGGGCTTTGGCCGTGCTATCGGCAATAATCACCACCTCCGAAGGCCCCGCCAGCCCGTCAATGCCCACCCGGCCATAGACCTGCTTTTTCGCCAAGGTGACATAGATATTGCCAGGCCCGGTGATCACATCCACCCGCGGAATCGTCTCCGTGCCAAAGGCCAAGGCCGCAATCGCCTGCGCCCCGCCAATCCGGTAAATTTCCTGCACCCCACATTCTTGCGCCGCCACCAACACCGCCGGATGCACCGCCCCTTGGGCCCCTGGGGGCGTCACCAACACCACCCGTTCTACCCCAGCAACCTTCGCCGGGATACAATTCATCAGCACCGTACTGGGATAGGCCGCCCGTCCCCCCGGCACATAGACGCCCGCCCGTTCCACCGCCGTATAACGCTTCCCCAGCACCATGCCATCCGGGGCAAAATGCACCCAGGTCTGGGGCACCCGTTGCCGGTGAAATTCCGTAATGCGTTGGTGGGCCAGACGAATTGCCGCCAGCAATTCCGGAGATACCTGCTGGTAGGCCGCATCCAACTGCGAACCGGACACCAAAAAATCCGCCGGCGTCAACTCCTGCTGGTCAAACTGGCGAGTGTACTCCACCACCGCCTGATCCCCCCGCTGTTGCACCTGGGCGAGAATTTCCCGCACCTGTTCTGCCTGCACGTGGACATCCGCCAACCGCTGGGCAATCCGCCCCAACTCCGCCTTGGCCTCCGCCCCCTGGGTGACCACACGTAACATCATCGGGTTGACCCCCGCTTTGTGTCTTTTCCCTGTTCTAGCTTAATCCGCCCGCCCCGCAGGGCAGTTGGTTAAGTCCTGTTAAGCGTTTTGCCGACCCTTGACATAGCGGTTTGAGATGCTTTATCTTAGTAAAGCACTTTGTCGGTGAATCAGGGCAACAGGTGCCCAAGTCGTTCTTGGGGTAACGGGTGTGGCTAATATCAAATCTGCCATCAAGCGGGTGAAAATTGCCGAGCGGAACCGTTTGCGCAACAAAGCTTATAAATCGGCGGTCAAAACCTTGATGAAGAAATGTCTGCTGGCGGTGCAAGCGGGGGAGGCCGCGCAGGCGGAATTAGCCTTGCGGGCGGCCTACAGCAAAATTGACAAGGCTGTCAAGCGGGGGGTGCTCCACCCGAACAATGGGGCGCGCAAGAAGGCGCGGCTGGCGCGCAAAGTAAAACAGTTAACTGCCGCGGTAGAAACGGTTGCTCCTTCGGCCTAGCCCTTATGCCGCCTCTGGTGGATACCCATGTGCATCTTAATTTTCCCGAGTTCGCCGGCGAGGAGCGGGAGTTGCAGCGGCGGTGGCGGGCAGCAGGGGTGGTGGGGTTGGTGCATTCTTGCGTGACGCCGGCAGAGTTCCCCCAGATTCAGGCTCTGGTGCGGCGCATGCCGGAGTTGAGTTGTGCGGTGGGGTTACATCCACTGGAGGCGCAGCGATGGGGGCGGGAGGTATGGCAGGCGATTGAGGCGGGGATTGCCCAAGGCGAGCGGGTGGTGGCGGTGGGCGAAACCGGCTTGGACTATTACAAAGCCAGCAATCGCACCGAGCAGGAACGGGCCTTTTGGGAGCAGTTGCTGCTGGCGCAGGCCCACGATTTGGCGGTAATCCTTCACTGTCGGGAGGCGGCTTTACCGATGCGGGAGCTGTTGGGGAAATTTTGGGCGCAGCAGGGCGCGGTGCGGGGCGTCATGCATTGTTGGAGCGGCACACCGGAGGAGATGCAATGGTTTTTGGAATTGGGGTTGTATATCAGTTTCAGCGGCATCGTCACCTTCAAAAATGCCCAGGCGGTGCAGGCCTGTGCGGCGGTGGTGCCTGCGGCGCAGGTGTTGGTGGAGACGGATTGCCCGTTTTTGGCGCCCGTGCCCCATCGGGGGCAGCGCAATGAACCGGCCTATGTCCTGCCGGTGGCCGAGAAGGTGGCGGCCCTGCGGGGGGAATCCCTGGCGCAGGTGGCGCAGCAGACGACGGCCAATGCCCAGCGTTTATTTCGTTTGCCGGTGGCGGTTGCTTAATGTTGTTTAGGGGATGGTGCTATGAGTGGGTATGATACCTCGTTTTTGTTGCCGGATTTGATTGAAATTCAACGGGCGAGTTTCCGTTGGTTTCTGGAGGAGGGGCTGATTGAGGAGTTAAAAAATTTTTCGCCCATCACCGACTATACCGGGAAAATCGAACTGCATTTTTTGGGGGAGCAGTACAAACTCAAGCGCCCCAAATATGACGTGGAGGAGGCCAAGCGGCGGGATGCGACCTATGCGGTGCAGGTGTATGTCCCGGCCCAGTTGATGAATAAAGAAACCGGGGAAATTATCACCCAGGAGGTGTTTATTGGGGATTTGCCGTTGATGACGGATCGGGGGACCTTTATTATCAACGGGGCCGAGCGGGTGATTGTCAACCAAATTGTCCGCAGTCCGGGGATTTATTACAAGGAGGATAAGGATAAGAATAACCGCCGGACCTACAGCGCCAGTTTGATTCCGAGCCGGGGGGCCTGGCTGAAATTTGAAACGGACAAAAACGATTTGATGTGGGTGCGGATTGACAAAACCCGCAAGTTGTCCCTGATGGTGCTCCTGAAGGCCATGGGGCTGTCGGACAACGAAATTTTCGACAGTTTGCGCTACCCGGATTATCTGCGCAAAACGGTGGAAAAGGAGGGGAATCCCACCGAAGAAGAGGCGCTGTTGGAGCTGTACCGGAAATTGCGTCCGGGGGAACCGCCGACGGTCGCCGGGGGGGAACAGTTGTTGTATTCCCGGTTTTTTGACCCGAAGCGCTACGACCTGGGCAAGGTGGGGCGGCACAAGCTGAATAAGAAGTTGGAATTGGCGGTGCCGGAGGAAATTCGGGTGTTGACCCGGGATGACATTCTCAAGGCGGTGAATTATTTGATCAATTTGGAGCACGGCACGGGGGAAGTTGATGACATTGACCACCTGGGCAACCGGCGGGTGCGCTCGGTGGGGGAATTGTTGCAAAACCAGGTGCGGGTGGGGTTAAACCGGCTGGAGCGGATTATCAAAGACCGGATGACCAGCGCGGAGACAGAACGCCTGACGCCGGTGAATCTGGTGAACCCCAAGCCGTTGGTGGCGGCGATTAAGGAGTTTTTTGGCTCCAGCCAGCTTTCCCAGTTTATGGACCAGACCAATCCCCTGGCGGAGTTGACCCACAAGCGGCGGATCAGCGCCCTGGGGCCGGGGGGGTTGAGCCGGGAACGGGCGGGGTTTGCGGTGCGGGATATTCACCCGTCCCACTACGGGCGGATTTGCCCGATTGAGACCCCAGAAGGCCCCAATGCGGGGTTAATTGGTTCGCTGGCGACCTACGCGCGGGTGAACCAGTACGGGTTTATTGAGACGCCGTTTTACCGGGTCGAGCATGGGCGGATTCGCCGGGATTTGCCGCCGGTGTATATGACGGCTGACCAAGAGGACGAGCGGCGGGTGGCGCCGGGGGACATTCGGGCGGACGAGCAGGGGAATATCCTTGAGCCGCTGGTCACGGTGCGCTACAACCGGGCGGTGACCCAGTGCGAGCGGGAGGAAGTGGAATTTGTGGCCGTGTCGCCGGTGCAGGTGGTGTCGGTGGCGACCTCGCTGATTCCCTTTTTGGAGCACGACGATGCCAACCGTGCCCTGATGGGTTCGAATATGCAGCGGCAGGCGGTGCCTTTGTTGCGTCCCGAACGGCCTTTGGTGGGAACGGGGTTGGAGGCCCAGGCGGCCCGCGATTCGGGGATGGTGGCGGTGAGCCGCACGGAGGGGGAGGTGACCTACGTGGATGCGGAAAAGGTTGTGGTGCGCAGTCCCCAAGGGACGGAGATCACCTACCCGTTGCAGAAATACCAGCGTTCCAACCAGGACACCTGTATCAACCAACGTCCGCTGGTGCATGTGGGGGACCGGGTGCAGCCGGGGCAGGTGTTGGCCGACGGGGCGGCGACCGAAGGGGGCGAGTTGGCCTTGGGGCGGAATGTGCTGGTGGCCTACATGCCCTGGGAGGGGTACAACTACGAGGATGCGATTCTCATCTCCGAGCGCCTGGTGGCCGAGGATGTTTACACCACCATCCACGTAGAAAAGTACGAAATTGAGGCCCGGCAGACCAAGCTGGGGCCGGAGGAAATCACCCGGGAAATTCCCAACGTGGGGGAAGATGCCCTGGCGCAGTTGGACGAAAACGGCATCATCCGGGTGGGAGCCTGGGTGGAGGCCGGGGATATTTTGGTGGGGAAGGTGACGCCCAAGGGGGAATCGGACCAGCCGCCGGAAGAAAAACTGCTGCGGGCGATCTTTGGGGAAAAGGCGCGGGATGTGCGGGACAATTCCCTGCGGGTGCCCAACGGAGAAAAGGGCCGGGTGGTGGACGTGCGGGTGTTTAACAAGGACTATAAAGACGAGTTGCCCCCCGGCGTGAACATGGTGGTGCGGGTGTATGTGGCCCAGAAACGGAAAATCCAGGTGGGGGACAAAATGGCCGGGCGGCACGGCAACAAGGGAATTATTTCCCGGATTTTGCCCCGCCAGGATATGCCCTATCTGCCGGACGGGACGCCCATTGATATCGTGTTGAACCCGCTGGGGGTGCCGTCGCGGATGAATGTGGGACAGGTGTTTGAATGTCTGTTGGGGTTGGCCGGGTTGCATTTGGGCAAGCGGTTCAAGCTGATTCCTTTTGATGAGATGTACGGCCCGGAGGCTTCCCGGCGGCTGGTGCACAGCAAGTTGCAGGAGGCGGCGCGGCAGACGGGCAAATCCTGGCTGTTTAACCCGGCCCATCCCGGCAAGGTGAAGTTGATCGATGGCCGCACGGGTGAACCGTTTGACCAGCCGGTCACGGTGGGGTGCGCCTATATGTTGAAGCTGGTGCATTTGGTGGACGACAAGATGCACGCCCGTTCCACCGGCCCCTACTCGCTGGTGACCCAGCAGCCCTTGGGGGGGAAAGCCCAGCAGGGCGGGCAGCGGTTTGGGGAAATGGAGGTGTGGGCCTTGGAAGCCTTTGGGGTGGCGCACATTTTGCAGGAGTTGCTCACGGTCAAATCCGACGACACCCGCGGGCGCAACGAAGCCCTCAATGCCATTGTCAAGGGGCGGCCCATCCCCGAACCGGGCACTCCGGAGTCGTTTAAGGTGTTGATGCGCGAGCTGCAATCCCTGTGCATTGACATTGCCGCCTACAAGACCCGGGAAGACCCGGAGACGGGAGAAACGATTGTCGAGGAAGTGGATTTGATGGCCGACCCAGCCAGTGCGCGCCGCGTCCCGACCCGCCCGACGGCCTACGAATCCCTGGGGCGGGACGAGGACGAGGACTAGAGGGGCCAAAGGAACGAGCTCATGCCAATCGACTGCATGGAGGAAGCGTATGACCCGGACGGATGCAGGGCATTTTGACTACGTGAAAATTCGCATTGCCTCCCCGGAACGGATTCGCCAGTGGGGGGAGCGGGTACTTCCCAACGGCCAGGTGGTGGGGGAGGTGACCAAGCCGGAGACGATCAACTACCGCACCCTCAAGCCGGAAATGGATGGCCTGTTTTGCGAGCGGATTTTTGGGCCGGTCAAGGACTGGGAATGCCACTGTGGCAAGTACAAGAAGGTGCGTTATCGGGGGATTGTCTGCGAGCGCTGCGGGGTGGAGGTGACCGAATCGCGGGTGCGCCGTCACCGCATGGGGTATATCAAATTGGCGGCGCCCGTGACCCACGTGTGGTACCTCAAGGGGATTCCCAGTTACATTTCCATCCTGTTGGATATGCCCCTGCGGGATGTGGAGCAGGTGGTGTATTTCAACGCCTACGTGGTCTTGAATCCGGGGAATGCGGAAAACCTCACCTACAAGCAACTGCTGACCGAAGACCAGCGGCTGGAGATCGAGGAGGAACTCTACCGGGAGGATACGCAGCTTACGGGGGTGGAAATCGGGTTTGGCGCCGAGGCCATTAAGCGCCTGTTGCAGGATTTGGACCGGGAGCAGGACGGGCGCCGGGGTTTGGAAATCGAGGCGGAAAACCTGCGCCAGGAGATTGCCACCGCCAAGGGACAGCGCAAACCCAAGCTGATCAAGCGGCTGCGGGTGATTGACAGTTTTATTGCCACGGGGGCGAAACCGGAGTGGATGGTGTTGGATGTGATCCCGGTGATCCCGCCGGATTTGCGCCCGATGGTGCAACTGGATGGGGGCCGGTTTGCCACCTCGGATTTGAATGACCTGTACCGGCGGGTGATCAACCGCAACAACCGGCTGGCCCGGTTGCAGGAAATTCTCGCCCCGGAAATCATCATCCGCAACGAAAAACGGATGTTGCAGGAGGCGGTGGATGCCCTGATTGACAATGGCCGCCGGGGACGCACGGTGGTCGGCCCCAACAACCGGCCCCTGAAATCCCTATCGGACATCATCGAGGGTAAGCAGGGGCGGTTCCGGCAAAACCTGCTGGGGAAACGGGTGGACTACTCCGGGCGCTCGGTGATCGTGGTGGGACCGAAGCTGAAACTGTACCAGTGCGGGCTGCCGCGGGAGATGGCGATTGAACTGTTCCAGCCTTTTGTGATCCACCGGTTGATCCATTTGGGGATTGTCAACAACATCAAGGCGGCCAAGAAAAAAATCCAGCGGGAGGACCCGGATGTGTGGGATATTTTGGAGGAGGTGATCCAGGGGCATCCGATTCTCCTCAACCGCGCCCCCACGCTGCACCGGCTGGGGATTCAGGCGTTTGAGCCGATTTTGGTGGAGGGGCGGGCGATCCAACTGCATCCTTTGGTCTGCCCGGCCTTTAATGCGGACTTTGACGGGGACCAGATGGCGGTGCACGTGCCCCTGTCGTTGGAAGCCCAGGCGGAGGCCCGGATTCTGATGCTGGCATCGGGGAATTTGCTGTCCCCGGCTACGGGTCAGCCGATTGTGGCCCCCAGTCAGGACATGGTGCTGGGCGCTTATTATCTCACGGCGGAAAATCCGGCGCCTCAAAAGGGGCAAGGCCGTCACTTTGCCAACATGAACGATGTGATTTTGGCCTATGAGCAAAAGCAGGTGGATTTGCACGCCTGGATTTGGCTGCGCTACGACGGCGAGGTGGAGGTCGAACCCCCAGACCGCAAAAAAGGCATTGGGGAGGAAACCCTGATTCGCAGCGAAACCTTCACCCGCAGCGACGGCGTGACGGAAACCCTGGAGGTGTACGGCCAAAAACGCCGGGGGGACCGCATCCACGAAACCCGCAAAATCCGCCGCACCAGCCAGGGGTATCAAGTGCAGTACATTTACACCACACCTGGCCGGGTGATTTTTAACAAAACCATTCACGATGCCTTAATGGCCACCCCGGTTTGAAGGGGTGCCGTGGGGCTGTTGACCATGACTGAATCCATGTGTTCGGAGGTATGCACCATGAACCAACCCGTCCCCCGTCCCCTCTTTCGCAACAAGGTGATCGGCAAAAACCAGTTGAAGGAACTGATTGGCTGGGCGTTTAGCCGCTATGGCACGGCCCGCACCGCCCAGATGGCCGACTGTATCAAAACGATGGGGTTCCGGTACGCCACCCAGGCGGGGGTCTCCATCAGTATTGAGGATTTGCGGGTGCCCCCCAGCAAGCCGCAGTTGTTGCAACAGGCAGAAGAGACGATTCAAATCACCAAGGAGCGCTACGACCGGGGGGAAATCACCAAGGTCGAGCAGTTCCAAAAGGTGATCGACACCTGGAATGCCACCAGCGAGACGCTCAAGGACGATATGATGCGCAATTTTGAAGAGACCGACCCCCTGAATCCCGTGTACATGATGGCTACATCGGGGGCGCGGGGGAATGTCTCCCAGGTGCGGCAGTTGGTGGGGATGCGGGGTCTGATGGCCGACCCCAATGGGGAGATCATCGAGCAGCCGATTAAGGCCAACTTCCGGGAGGGGTTGACCGTCACCGATTACATCATTTCGTCTTACGGCGCCCGCAAAGGGTTGGTGGATACGGCCTTGCGGACGGCGGATTCGGGGTATTTGACGCGCCGACTGGTGGATGTGGCCCAGGACCTGATCATTCGGGAGACAGACTGTGGCACCCAGCGGGGGATCATGTTGCGCACCTTGCAGGTGGGGGACCGGCAGATTTCTCTGGAAGAGCGGTTGGTGGGGCGGGTAGCGGCGCGGGATGTGCTGCACCCGCAGACCCAGGAAGTCCTGGTGGCGCGCAACCAGTGCATTGACCACGAGTTGGCCAAGGCGATTGTCAAGGCGGGGATAACCGAGGTGATGGTGCGTTCCCCCTTGACCTGCGAGGCCAGCCATTCCATTTGCCAATACTGCTACGGCTGGAGTTTGGCGCACGGCCAGTTGGTGGATTTGGGGGAAGCCATCGGGATTATTGCCGCCCAGTCGATTGGGGAACCGGGCACCCAGTTGACGATGCGCACCTTCCACACGGGTGGGGTCTTTACGGGCGAGGTGGCGGAACTGACCCGCGCCCCCTTTGCCGGGGTGGTGGAATTCGGCAGTGATGTCCCTACCCGTCCCTATCGCACCCGGCACGGGGATGAGGCCCTGGTGGCGGAAGGGGATACGGTGTTGCGGTTGGTGGGCGAGACGGAGACGCGGGAATTTCCCTTGGCCAAAGGCAGTATTCTCCTAGCCCCGCCGGGAACCCAGGTACGGCCAGGGCAGGTGTTGGCCGAAAAGCCGGTTGCCAGCCGCACCCGCCGCACCGTCGAAAAAGCTACGCGGGATGTATCTACGGATATTCCCGGCGAGGTGTACTGCGCCGATTTGTTGGTGGAAGAAAAGCAGGACCGCAGTGCGGGCAGCGACGGGCAGGCGGCCACGATTCGCAGTACCCAGCGGGCCGGGTTGATCTGGGTGCTGGCGGGCGAAGTGTACAACTTGCCCCCTGGGGCGGTGCCGGTGGTGCAGCCAGGGCAGGTGATTGGGCCGGAAACGGTGCTATCGCGGACGGATTTGGTCAGCGAGCACGGGGGTTTGGTGCGCCTGAGCCAGGGGGAAAATCACCGGGGCAGCCGGGAGATCAAAATCATTACCTCGTCGGTGCTGCTGGACCAGGCCAAGGTGATCAAAGAAACCCTGCACGGGAGCGAGCATTACGTGCTGGAGACGGCCACCGGCCAACGGTTTGCCCTCAAGGTGAGTCCGGGGAGCAAAGTGACGCACGGGGCGGTGGTGGCGGAATTGCAAGATACGCGTTACCGCACCCAGATGGGGGGGATTGTCCGCTACAGCGCCGGGTTGGAGACGGTACGCAAGGGGCGGGGCAAGCAGGGGTATGAGGTGACCAAAGGCGGCATTCTCCTGTGGATTCCCGAAGAGACCCACGAGGTCAACAAAGACAGTTCCCTGCTGTTGGTGGCCCCGGGGGAGGTGGTCGAGCCGGGGACGGAAATTGTCAAAGACATCTTCTGCCACAACCGGGGCGTGGTGGAAGTGGTGGAGAAAAACGACATTCTCCGGGAGGTGATCATTAAACCAGGGACGCTCTACCTGGTGGATGACCCCAACCTGGCCAGCGAGCGGCATCAGACCTTTGCCCATCCGGGGGAAACCATTTTGCCGGGGGTGCAGGTGGAGGCATTCAGCTATCTTGAGCAGGTGGAAGATGCCGCTGGCGTGGTGATCGGGCTGTTGGTGCGCCCGGTGGTGGAGTACGCCATTGCCGACGAACCGGCGGTGCCCAGCCAGGAGGCCCGACACGAATCCGGGGGGGGGATTCGCCTGCGGGCGGTGCAACGGTTGGGGTACAAAGACGGGGAGCGGGTGAAATCCAAAGACGGGGTGGAATTGCTGCGCACCCAACTGGTGTTGGAAATCGGCGAAAATGCCCCGCAACTGGCGGCTGATATTGAATTGGTGCCCGATAGCCAAGACGAGAGCATCACCCGGTTACAGTTGGTGATTCTGGAATCTTTGGTGGTGCGGGCGGACGAAGAGGCCGACCAAATCCAGGGCCGCACCGAGACGCAAATTTTGGTGCACGAAGGCCAGGTCATTCCCCCCGGTTCTCCTGTGGCCCGCACGGTCATGCTCAGCCGTACCGGGGGCGTGGTCGGGCGGATTGTCCAGGAAGGGGGCAGCACCCGCAAGATGGTGGTGATTACCGACGACGACCAGTTCCGGGTGCCCCTCAACGGCGCTCGTCCCCAGGTGCAGGTGGGGCAAATGGTGCGTACCGGCGACCCCCTGGCGCCGGGCGTGACCACGCCAGAATGCGGGCAGGTGGTGGCCATTGCCGACGACCAGGTCACCCTGCGGTTGGCGCGTCCCTACTTGGCTTCGGCGGGCGCGACCGTGCACGTGGCGCATGGGGATTTGGTGCAGCGCAACGAGCGGTTGGTGACGCTGGTGTTTGAGCGGGTAAAAAACAGCGACATCATCCAGGGGTTGCCCCGGATTGAGGAACTCCTGGAGGCCCGCAAACCCAAAGACGCTTGCCATCTGGCCCGCCGTCCCGGCCAAGTCCAGGTCATCCGCCGCCCGGACGACACCTATCAAATCAAAATCATCGCCAGCGATGGCACGGTGGTCAATGACATTACGACCGACCCAGGGCAAAACCCGGTGGTGGCCGACGGGGAAATGGTGCAGGCAGGCGACCCCCTCACCGACGGCCCGGTCAACCCCCACGAACTGCTGGAGTTGTTCTATGAACTCTACCGGGAGACCGAATCCCCCTACGAGGCCTGCCGTCGCAGTTTGGAGAAGGTGCAAACCTATCTGGTCAACGAGGTGCAGGGGGTCTATCGCAACCAGGGAATCGAAATTTCCGACAAACACATCGAGGTCGTGGTGCGCCAGATGACCTCGAAGGTGGTGATCGAAGACGGGGGGGATACTATGCGGCTCCCGGGGGAAATGATGACCCTGCGGGAAATCGAAAGCCTCAACAATACGGTGCCCGGCGCTCCGGCCCAGTACAGCCCCCGCCTGATGGGGATCACCAAGGCGGCTTTGAACACCGACAGCTTCATTTCCGCCGCCAGCTTCCAGGAAACCACCAAGGTGCTTACGGAAGCGGCCATCGAAGGGCGGGTGGACTACCTGCGGGGGTTAAAAGAAAACGTGATCATCGGGCGGCTGATTCCGGCGGGGACGGGCTTTTTTGCCGAAAGCGCCAGCGGCTATCGCCACCGCACGGTGGAGGCCCCAGAAAGCGAAGCCGAACCCCCGGTGCGGCGCGAAGACATGGTGGACGACTCCACCGACCCCCGGCAAGTGCTCCTCGACGCCGAAGACGAATAACGCCCCCGATGGCGCAGGCGTTGGTGACCGGGGCGACCGGGTTTGTGGGGGCGAACCTGGTGCGTCTGTTGCTCCAGCAGGGGCATCGGGTGCGGGTGCTGGTGCGTCCCCACAGTTCCCAGCGCAATCTGGCGGGGTTAGCCGTAGAGCGGGTGACCGGCGACCTGTTTAGCCCGGAATTGCCAGAGTACCTACGCGGGTGCGATGTGCTGTTTCACGTGGCCGCCTGCTATTCCCTCTGGCAGAAAGATAAGGATGACCTCTATCGCACCAACGTCCTGGGCACGCGCCGGGTACTGCAAGCGGCCCGCATAGCAGGCGTGCCCCGCACCGTTTACACCAGTTCCGTGGCCGCCATTGGGGTAGGCCCGCGGGGGCAAGCGGTGGACGAAACCCACCAAAGCCCGGTAGCAGCGCTCATCGGCCATTACAAAAAGTCGAAATACTGGGCAGAACAGGAGGCCCAGCAGGCGGCGCAATCTGGGCAGGAGGTGGTGATTGTCAACCCCACGACCCCCATTGGCCCCTGGGACGCCAAACCGACACCCACCGGGGAAATCATCTTGCGGTTTTTGCGGCGCCAAATGCCTGCCTATGTAAATACAGGTTTGAATTTCATCCCGGTGCAGGATGTGGCCTGGGGGCATCTATTGGCCTGGCACAAGGGTCAATCCGGGCGTCGCTACATTCTGGGGCATACCAATTTATCCCTGCGGGCTTTTTTGCACAAACTGGCGCAGATTACGGGGTTGCCGGCGCCCCGTTGGTCCATCCCCGTGCAGATTCCCCTGGCGGTGGCCTGGGTGGATGAAATCCTGTTGGGGGCGCTGGGGAAAAAACCGAGCCTGGCCCTAGACGGGGTGCGCATGGCGCAACAAACCATGTATTACAATGCCCAGCGAGCCGTGCAGGAATTGGGGTTGCCGCAGACCGATCTAGACCAGGCGATTCGGGAAGCGGTCGCTTGGTTTCGCCAGGAGGGGATGGTTGAATGCCCAAATTATTAATTGCCGCCAGTGGCACGGGTGGGCATCTGTTTCCCGCTTTGGCCGTCGCCCAGGCACTCCCCACCTGGCAGATTGAGTGGCTGGGGGTGCCGGATCGCCTGGAACGTCACCTGGTGCCATCTGTTTATCCCCTGCATCCGGTGCGGTTGTCCGGATGGCCGGGGGGGCTGAACCGCCGCACCCTCAAGGTTTTGGGGGAATTGCTGACGGCCACGTGGCAGGTACGGCGCTTGCTGCAAGCGGGGCAGTTTGACTGTGTGTTTACCACCGGCGGGTACATTGCGGCTCCGGCGATTGTGGCGGCCCGTTCCCTGGGCATCCCCGTCGTTTTGCACGAAGCCAATGCCCTGCCTGGCAAGGTCACCCGTTGGTTGGGGCGCTGGTGTGCGGTGGTCGCGCTGGGATTTGCGGAAGCACAAGCCCATTTGCCCCGGCACCCAACCGTAGTCGTGGGCACGCCGGTACGCCCCGATTTTCGCCACTGCACCACCACCGCGACAGCCGTCATTCCCCCGGAGGCGTTTGTGGTGCTGGTCACCGGTGGCAGCCAAGGGGCGGTGCGTTTGAACCAACTGGTGCGTCCCTGTGTGCCAGGCTGGGTGGCGCGCGGCTGGTGGGTGGTGCATCAAACCGGCGACCAGGACCCAGCCTACGGCAGCTACACCCATCCGCAGTACGTGGAACGGGCCTTTTTCCCCGACATCGCTGCTTGGATGGCCCGGGCGCAGGTGGTGGTCGCACGGGCAGGCGCAGGCACCCTGAGCGAATTAGCCCTGTTGGGAAAACCGGCGATTTTGGTTCCCTACCCTTGGGCAGCAGACGACCACCAGCAGTACAACGCCAATATCTTTGCCAAACAAGGTGCTGCCATTGTCAAACAACAATCGGCGTTAACCCCAACGGAGCTGGATGCCTTGCTCACGGAACTGGCTACCGATGCCCAGCGGTTGACCCGGATGAGCCAAGCCATGGCAGCGTTGGCCGTGCCGGACAGTGCCCAGCGGGTGGCAGAGGTGTTAGCGGCGTTACCGGTTCAGCGCCCCAAAAGCCCTCATCCATTAATCTAAAAACCAGACCGTCCAGACCTAGAATCGTGTCGCCCATGTACTCCGTAAGGTTTGTCCGTTCTGTTTGTCAAGAGATTCAAAAACTTCCAGTCCAACATTAGGTAGTGCTATCCAAGTAATGCTTCATTATAGTGATGGATGAAATTAAAGATGATATAGCTAGGTAGGCTAAGGTTGTCGCCTGAAGATTCATGGCGACGCCATTGTGGGGCTACGCCCAGCGACCCATATCATGTCAACCTTTGTATGCTTAGCTATACCAATGGGATTTTCTAAGTTTTTGGAGAACGATAAAGTTTTCCGGTCAGGGTGCCGAATTTGTTGCCTCAAGGGATTGTTTAATCGCTCAATATCGGAAGTTTTCCCACTATAGCTAGGTAGGTTAAGGTTGTCGCCTTAAGATTCATGGCTACGCCGGGAAACCAATGTGGAACTACGCCCAGCGACCCATATCATGTCAACCTTTGTATGCTTAGCTATACCTTTGGAAACCCTTTCGTCTTGTTTTAGAGGGATCACCTCCCGCTAGGCTTGCCAAAATTCTGTGTAAAACTTAGCCTGGTTGCGCCAAACCCTGGGTAGCCGTCGCCACAGTTTTTTAGCTGTCTCAATACCCCTCTTGATAATTGCATGATTTGCTTAATTTGCTTAAGTAATTTGGTACAGGCCTCCTGCTCCTAAATACAGACAATTTCTGTACTTAGTACAGAAGTTCACCACTGATTCTAGAAACCATAGCGTACCTGGTGAAAAATTTTGGGGCGAAGTGGGAACTTTAGTAAGGGCGGCTCCGTCGGGGGCTATCAGCCGTCTCCCTGGCGTTTGCGTCTGCAGCCTCAATGCTCCAGAGGATACGGTTTGGTGATTTCTGTCACAGGGTGCGTTGGGCGAATGTGCTTACATGGAAGTAAGCTGTTCCCCGGCACGAACAGTCAGATTTCACCTTTGCCAAACTGTTTCTCGTCGTCTGTACATCCTCAATTCTCGCGGAGTATATGACTATGGCTCGTCCTCGTCAGAAGCGTTCTTCCTGGCCTCAGTTCCGTCCGGGTGTCATTTCCTGGTTGCTGAGCGTGTATTGCCGGAGCAAATCTAACAGCGGGTTTATCCTGCCGACGGCCACCCTGTTGATTGTGGTGGCTTTTTTGATCATGATGAGTTTGCTGGCGCGGACGGCCAACCGGGTGGCCCAGGTGGCCGGGCAGCGGGAACGGATTGCCGTAGAAGGCCCCTCGTCGGAATCCATTGACCGGGCGCGGGCGAAATTGGAATATTTGCTTACCCAAGGCTGGAACGAGTTACCGGCAGACCCTGCCGAACAGGATTTTGAAGACTTCTTGGGCAACCGGCTGCGGGAGGGTGAGCAGATTCGTCCCCGCAAGGCCGATGACCCCTTCACTTTGCCCGATGAAGTCCGTTGTGGAGCGCAAGACGGGGATTGTTTGAATGCCGGGGCAGCGTTTACGCCGGATGGGATTGCACCCACATGGGCTTATCGGGTGGATTTGAACGGCAATGGGACGGTGAACGACCCAGCAGACGGAATAGCAGTTTACAGCATCGTTGGGCGGGTGTTTCGGGGGAACAAGAGTGCTGTGCCTTTCGAGGGCAAGGAGCACTTAAAGAAGCGGAGTGACCGGGCGGCTCATTTTGTGGTGAATAATGCGCCGGTCAAGGCGGAGGCGGCAAATGCCTTTTGCGAGGGTGCCACAGGTGGTGCCCAGGGTGAAGTGAGTGACAAAGGGCGGTTTTTGACCAGGAGTAGTGCCGAAGAAGTCAAGAATTTCCAGATTTATGCGCTGACGATTCCGAACCGCCCCGACAATGCGAATTTGACCAGCCATGCGGTGGTATTTCAACAGGATCGTGTGTTAACGGGGGCAAACAAGTGGGGGGCCTATTTCCGCTATGACTTGGAGATATTCCCCGGGCCGCAATTTAACTGGAATGGGGCGATGCACACGGAGGGCACGCTCTTTGTGACTTCAGGTTCAGGATTTACGAGCTATCTGATTAGCGCGCCCAATTCGTGTTATTACTTACCGCCACTCAATTCGGAAATTTCGGCGCGGGGTCTGTTTATGACCGGCTCCAACCGCGATAACAACAATAATCCTGGGAATTCGGAGGTGCATTTACATCCGGTTGGACGGATTCCACCGACTCAGACAATTAGGTTGGCAAGTAGGGGGGGATTTCCTAATCCATCAGGGCCAGGTACGTTTAGCAGTCAAGATGCAGTCCGGGATAACCCGCAGTTTCTACCGGTGGATTTGTCCATGGATCCGCTGTATTTGATTACCAACGATATACCGGTAGCGCGCAGGCGGCAAGGGGGAAGTCTAGAGTATAGCACTTATAAAGACCCGAATTGGGGCGGAGCTTTAGCTTCACGGATTCAGATAGATAAATGTGAACCGCCACCCTATGTGGACGACACGTACCGAGCTGATAACCGCTTGGGGCCAAAACCTTCCTACGCGCGGGGAAGTTGTGAAGGGGCGGCAACCTGGGCAGGCCAAGCGGGAGATTTGATTACCAATAAACCGGAATGGACGACCAATGAACCGCCACCGGGTACGCCGGACGCCTATGGCTTGGATGGGTACTGGGAACGGCGTGCGGTTGGCCAGGGGATGAAGGTGATTGTTGGCCAACGGCTGGAACTCGGCAATGTCGGGGTCTGGGGCGGCTGGCGGACGTTTGGTGATCGTAACAACTGGACGAACGATACTTGGCGACAGTGGGCTGGTATCGGGGGAGCGGCTGTTCCTGGTA
>Ga0197142_1000722_pt1 | contig 30686 bp, 30 predicted proteins | sample GBS60_MetaG_FD_148614 | JGI IMG/M metagenome (GOLD analysis project Ga0197142, IMG submission 148614) | Sediment microbial communities from Great Boiling Springs, Gerlach, Nevada, United States - GBS 60_MetaG | ecosystem: Environmental > Aquatic > Thermal springs > Hot (42-90C) > Sediment...
TTGGAGCGAGCTACCGGTGCGACGGTTTGCACGCCCGGGCCAACATCGAATGCGCCGGCTCGGGCGGGCGGGGCGTTCCTCCCGCGGGGCCGGTTCGGCTGCGGATCGGGCAAGAGGTCCCGGGCCGACTTCCCACCCTCTGTCCGATCGCGCCGGCCGTGCTTATCTTGCCGCGCGGTTCGGGAGCCCGATCGAGAGGAACCATTCGATGCCGCTCTACACCTACACCTGCGCCACCCACGGAGAATTCAAGGCCTGGGGCAAGATGAGCGAGTCGGACGCGCCGATGCCGTGTCCCACCTGCTCGACCGCCTCGCCGCGGGCGCTCGCCCGGCCGATGGTCGCCAAAGGCGCCGGCGCAGCCGGTGGGTCCGAGGATTTCGGCTGCGGCAGGGAAGGCTGCGGCACGGGTGCTTGTGGCATGGGGAGCGAGAGCGACGGCGGCCACGTGTGCGGCGCCGGTTGCGTCCATTGAGCGGTCCAACTCAAGCCCGCTCCATCAGCCCGGCGACGAAGTCGTAGCTCGCTTCGAGCGTGTGCTCGGCGCCTTCGGGCCGAAGCACGCTCGAATAAAGGTGGAAATGCGACACCGGGAAGGGCCGGGTCCGGAACAGGGAGCGCCCCCGGATCCAGCTCCCCAGTCGATCCGGCGGGGGCGGAAACCGGAAACGCGCGATCGTCACGTGCGGATGGAAGTTGCGCTTCTCTTCCGGCACACCGGCCTCCCGCACCACCCGATCGATGCGGCGTTTCAAAGGCATGAGCGGTTCGGCGTCCTCGACGCCGACCCAGAGCGTGTGCGGTTCGCCGCGCGGCGGGAACAAACCGAGACCCTTGAGTGCCAGATCGAACGGCGGCACGCGGATCGCGGCGAGCGCCTCGCCCAACTCCCAGAACGTCGCGTGGTCGACCTCGCCCACGAAACGCAGCGTGAGGTGATAGTCCTCGGGGTCGGTCCAACGGGCGCCGGGCAGGCCGGTCGACAGCCGTTCGAGGTCGATCGTGACCTCTTCGGGCATGCGCAAGGCGATGAAGAGCCGGGGCATGCGTGCCCTCCCGTACAGGTCCGTCGTCGAGGCTAAAGGAGCCGAGCGAGCTTGCCAAATCCGAGATGCTCTCTTAGAGGCGGCCGGGTCCGCGTACCCCGTCCCGGGTCCTTCCGCTGCCGAGGCCGAAGGTTTGAAGTCCGACGAATTCATCCGCGAAGTCGACGAGGAGCTCCAGCGCGAGAAGTTGGCCGAGCTCGCGAAGCGCTACGGGTGGATCGCCGTGGCCGCAGCGGTGGGCGTGGTGCTCGCGACCGCGGCCTGGGTCGGTTGGCAGCGTTGGAACGAACATCGCCGCGAGACCGAGGCCGAACGGTTCGCTGCGGTCGACGGACTCGTTGGCCCAGCGGGTCCCGAGACGGTCGCCGCACTGTTGCACTTCGCGCGTGAGGCGAGCCCCGGCTTTTCCGCACTCGCCCGGCTCCGCGCGGCGGCTCGCGCCGAAGACGACCGGACCGCACTCGAGGCGCTCGATGCGGTCGCCGCCGATCCCGTGGCCGATCCCCTGCTCAAAGATGCGGCGCGATTGATGGCGGCTGCCCGGCGTGTCGGTCGCGACGACCCCGGCGCGGTCGCGCGCAGTCTCGAGTCCCTCGCCGGCGACGGGGGACCCTGGCGCCACGTCGCCCGCCAGCTCGTGGCGGCAGCTCAGCTCGAGGCCGACGCCCGCGAGCAGGCGATCGCCGCGCTGCGGCGGATCGTCGAGGACGGTGAGGCTCCGCCCACACTCCGCAGCCGGGCCGCCGAGCTGCTCGACGCACTCGGCGCGCCATTGCCCGCGAGGTCGACTTCGTGAGACGACGCGCGTTGGTCGCTGCGCTCGGTGGGGCTCTCGCCGGCTGCGGCCGGGGCGGGTGGTTCGGCGAGCGCGATGGCCCGCCCCTCGAAGGAGAACGGATCCCGGTTCTCTTGGCCGGTGAGGGCACCGCGGCCGACCCCCGTTTGGCCGAACTGCAAGTCCGGCTGCCACCGCCCGTCCTCAACCCCGATTGGCCGCTTTACGGGGGTGAGGTCGGCAACGCGCCGGGCCATCCGGCCGGTCCGTCGAGCGCGACGCTCGCGTGGCGGGTCGCGATCGGGGCGGGCGCGAGCGGCTCGGCGCGACTGTTGGGCCCGCCGGTCGTGGCGCAAGGGACGGTCTATGCGGTCGACGGCGCCGCCACGGTCACCGCCGTCGCCGCCGCGGACGGCCGCCGGCTCTGGAGTTGGCGGACGCGCGAGGCTCGGCTCGACGACCGGGTTTCGGGGGGAGGGGTCGGTTTCGCCGGCGGCACGCTCTACGCGACCCTGGCGCACGGTGAGGTCGTGGCACTGCCGGCCGGCGGTGGCGAGCCCGTCTGGCGGGTGACCCTCCGCGCACCCTTGCGCACGGCGCCCACGATCGCCCGCGGCTTGGTCCTCGTCCGCACGGCCGACAATCAGCTCGTCGCCCTCGACGCTGCCACCGGCCAGTTCCGCTGGCGGCATGCCGGCACGATCGAGACCGCCGCGCTCCTCGGGGGCGCGCCGCCCGCCGTACGTGGCGGGACGGTCGTGGTCGCCTACGCCTCGGGTGAGGTCGCCGCACTCGCGCTCGAGACCGGGCGGCCGCTTTGGACCGACATCGTCGCTCGACCGCGCCGGACACTGGCGCTCGGTACGATCCTCGACATCACGGGAGCGCCGGTCGTCGATCGGGACCGGGTGTTCGTCGCCGGAAACGGCGGGGAGACGGTCGCCTTCGATCTGAGCCGCGGCGAGCGCATCTGGGATTTGCCGGTCGGCTCCTCCAACACGCCGTGGGTGGCCGGAGACTTCCTCTTCCTGATGTCGGAGCAGGGCGAGCTCCTCTGCCTCCTCCGCCAGGGCGGTCGGGTTCGGTGGGTCAGTCGGCTCGACGGTGAGGGAGCGCCCGGCGGCGGGCGCGAACGGATCGTCTGGGCGGGCCCCACGCTCGCGGGCGGGCAACTTTGGCTCGCCGGCTCGAGCGGCGATCTCCTGTCGGTCGCCCCGGAAAGCGGTGCGATCACGAGCCGGACGCGGCTCGGCTCGCGGGCGAGCCAACCGCCGATCGCCGCCGGCGGCACCCTCTATCTTTTGACCGACTCCGGCGAGCTTTTCGCCTTCCGCTGAGGCGCTCGGGCCCCCACATCGGGGCCATGCGCACGGTCGCGATCCTCGGCCGACCCAACGTCGGCAAATCGACGCTCTTCAACCGCCTGATCGGCCGCCGGCGGGCGCTCGTCCACGACACGCCGGGTGTGACGCGTGACCGGATCGAAGGTGAGGCTCGGCTTTTCGATCTTCGCTTTCGGGTGATCGACACGGCCGGCATCGAGCTCGGCGCGCCCGAGGAGAGCCTGCCGGCGCGGCTCGCTCGTCTTTCCTTGCAGGGGCTCGAAGAGGCCCGAGTGGGCCTTTTCCTGATCGATGCCCGGGCAGGGGTCACCGCCCTCGACCGCGAGATCGCCGAGCTCTTGCGCCGTCAATCGAAGCCCGTGCTGCTCGTGGCCAACAAATGCGAAGGCCGGGCGGGCGGTCTGGGCCTCGCCGAGGCCTACGAGCTGGGGCTGGGCGAGCCGATCGCGATCTCGGCCGAGCACGGCGAGGGGCTCGCCCAACTCGCCGACGCGTTGCGGCCGCTCCTGAGCGAGAACGCTCAGGCGACCGCCGAAGCCGGCGACGATCGGCGATCCGAGGCGCCGCGAAGCGAGCCCACGCCGGCCGGGCAACCCTTCGCGGAGGGGGCGGAGGAGGAGTTCCGAGGCCCGCTCCGGCTCGCCGTCGTGGGCCGGCCCAATGTCGGCAAATCCTCGCTGATCAACGCCTTGTTGAAGAGCGAGCGGCTCCTCACGGGTCCCGAGCCGGGCCTCACGCGTGATGCCGTTCGGATCGCCTGGGAATGGCAGGGCCGCCCGATCGAGCTCGTCGACACGGCGGGCCTGCGCAAGAAGGCGAAGATCGAAGCGCCGCTCGAGAAGCTCTCGGCCTCGGCGACGATCCGGGCGATTCGCGAGGCCGACGTCGTGCTCCTGCTCCTCGATGCCGAGCGGCCGCTCGAGCACCAAGACGCGACGATCGCCGAGCGCGCGATCGAGGAGGGCAAAGCGCTCGTCCTCGCGGTCAACAAATGGGACCTCGTCCGCGAGCCGCAGGCGTTCATGACCGAGCTGCGGGGGCGGATCGCCGACCGGCTCGACGAGCTCAAGGGGATTCGGCCGATCCCGATCTCCGCCAAGACCGGGCGGAACCTCGACCGCCTGTTGCCGGCGGTGGTCGACGCCCACCGCCGCTGGTCGACGCGCGTGCCGACAGGCAAGCTCAACCGCTGGCTGCAGGCGATGGTCGAGGCGCACCCGCCGCCGATGGTCGACAAAAAGCGGGTCAAGCTCCGCTACGTGACGCAGGTGGCGACACGCCCGCCCACCTTCGCGCTCTTCGGCAATCGCCCGGCGGAGCATCTGCCGAAGAGCTATCTGCGCTACCTCGCCAACGGCCTGCGCGACGCCTTCGATCTCGAGGGCACGGTGCTCCGGTTCCACGTCCGTGCCCCGGAAAATCCTTACGTCGAGGAGCGCGCGGACTGAAGCACGATCCGTTCGCCGTGGCGGGTCGAGTTCGGCGCGAGGAGTTCGCAGATCGCGGGCGCGTAGACCTCCGGAGCGGGCTGCGCGTCCGATCGCTCACCCGGAAACGCCCGGCGACGGAGCCGGGTCGCCATGGGACCTGGCTCGACGACGACGACCCTGATCGACGAGCGCTCGAGCTCGTCGGCCCAGGCCATCGCGAACGCTTCGAGCGCCGCTTTGGCCGCGGCATACGGGCCCCAATAGGCCCGAGGCCGGGTCGCGATCGGATCGCCCACGACGACGCAGCGGGCAGCATCGGAAGCCTTGAAGAGGGGTTCGAGGCTCCGCACGAGGCGCTGGAAGGCGAGCGGGCCCACGGCCACGACCCTCGCGACCTCGGCGGGATCCTGGTGCGCGAGCGGGGCCAAACTGCCGAGTTCGGCGGCGGCGAACAGGAACCCGTCCAAGCGCCCGAAACGGGCGAAGAGCGAGGGGCCGAGTCGGTCGACCGCATCGGCGTCGAAAAGGTCGAGAGCGACGAGCGTCGCCTCGCCGCCCGTGGCTCGAACGCGATCGTCGAGCTCCTCGAGAGCGCCCTTGGTGCGGGCGAGGACGACCGGCCTCGCACCGCGCCGGGCTGCCTCGAGGGCGACCGCGGCACCGAGGCCACGGCTCCCTCCCACCACGAGCACGATGCGCCCTTCGAGGGGCTTCTCGCTCACCGGGCGGCTTCTTCGAGCAGGACGGACATCTGGGCTCCCGTCTCGCCCTGATCGTGATCGACGAGGCGGGTCGGGTAATCGCCCGTGAAGCAGGCGTCGCAGAAGGCTCGACTCTCGGCCGATCGTCCCGGTTCGCCCACCGCGCGGTAGAGGCCGTCGATCGAGAGGAACGCCAGGCTGTCGACGCCGATGATCCGCGCCATCTCCTCGACGCTGTGGCGGGCGGCGAGGAGCTTCGAGCGTTCGGGAGTGTCGACGCCGTAGAAGCAGGAGTGGGTCGTGGGCGGGCTCGCGATCCGCATGTGCACCTCGCGGGCCCCGGCGTTGCGGACCATCGCCACGATCTTGGTCGAGGTGGTGCCGCGCACGATGCTGTCGTCGACGAGCACCACCCGCTTGCCCCCGAGCGTGGCGGGATTGGCGTTGTGCTTGAGCTTCACGCCCAGATGGCGGATCGAATCGGTGGGCTCGATGAACGTCCGCCCGACATAGTGGTTGCGGATGATGCCGAGCTCGAAGGGCAAACCGGAGGCCTGGGCGTAGCCGATCGCTGCCGGCACGCCGCTGTCCGGCACGGGAACCACGAGATCGGCATCGGCGGGGGCCTCGCGGGCGAGCTCGGCACCGATGCGCTTGCGCACCTCGTAGACGCCACGGCCTTCGACGATGCTGTCGGGTCGGGCGAAGTAGACGTATTCGAAAATGCAGAACCGCCGCGGACGGGGCTTGAACGGGCGGGAACTCCGAACGCCGCGCGAGTCGACCACGATCATTTCGCCCGGTTCGACATCGCGCACGAAGGCGGCACCCAGAATGTCGAGCGCGCAGGTCTCGGAGGCGAAGATCGTGGCCCCGTCGAGCTCTCCCATGACCAGGGGACGGACGCCCAGCGGATCGCGAACCGCGACGATCCCGTCGTCGAAGAGCGCCACGAGCGACCAGGCGCCCTCGACCTGGTCGAGAGCGTCGACCAGGCGCTTGACGAGCGTCGTCTTCTTCGAGCGGGCGATCAGGTGGATGAGGACTTCCGTGTCGGTCGTCGACTGGAACAGGCTCCCCTGTTCGACGAGCCGGTGGCGCAAGCGCTGGGCGTTGGTGAGGTTGCCGTTGTGCGCGAGGGCGAAGCCGCCGAACGCCATGTCGGCGAAGAGCGGCTGGACGTTGCGCAGCGCGGTCGCTCCGGTCGTGGCGTAGCGGGTGTGGCCGATCGCGGCGTGGCCGGGCAGCGAGTCGACGACCCAGCGCTTCGAAAAGGTGTCGCCGATGAGCCCGATCGCCCGGTGGCTGTGGAAATGGCGGCCGTCGAAGCTGACCACGCCGGCGGCTTCTTGGCCGCGATGCTGGAGGGCGTGCAGACCCAAGATGGTGTGGGCCGCGGCGTCTCCGTGGCGGTAAATCGCGAAGATCCCGCACTCCTCCTTGAAACCGTCCTCCGCACTCCCACGAGCGCCCCACGGCAAGATGTCGGCCATCGCGGTTCCCCCTCTCGCGCTCAGCCGCGCGGCAAGAGCCGCTCGAGCTCGCGGCGCTGTTCGGGCGTGTAGCCCTTACCCGGGCCCGGCTTCGCTGCCGACCCGGTCGCGGCCTTCACCTTGCCCTCGAGCTCGGCCGGCAAGAAGGCCTGCAGCCACATGGCGCCGGTCTCGATGTACGGCAGGGCCACGGCCCGCCGGACCCAATCGGGGTAACGGTCGCGCGGCAAGATCATGGTCGCGACCATCCAAGCCAGTGCCACCAACAGGGCGCCCCGCGCCACCCCGAACACGAGGCCCAAAGCCCGGTCGACGACGCCGATCCCGCCGCCGCTGGCCGCTCGAACGAGCATCGCGCCGAGGATCTTGAAGGCGATCAGGGGCACGAGGAAGACGAGCCCGACCGTGGCGAGATCGACCAAGAGATCGTGACCGAGGGCTTCCTTCACGATCGGGCGGACGGGTTCGAAGCCGAACCAGGCGGCGACGAACGCCGCGATCCAGGCGAAGAGGCCCACGATCTCGCGCACCGCGCCGCGGGCCAGCGCGACGATCGCCGAGAGCCCGACGACGACGAGAACCGCGAGATCGAGGGCGGTCAACGGGGGAGGTCGCATCGATCCGAGGCCCGTTCACGAAGGCGGTCGAGCCGGTCGACCAGCTCGACGAGCCGCCGCAACCGATCGAGTTCCAAACCGCTCGTCTCGACGGCCGTCGCCTCCGGCAGGATGGCTCGCCGAAAGCCGAGCTTGGCCGCTTCCTTGAGCCGGGGCCCGACCTGGCCGACGGCGCGGATCTCACCCGCCAAGCCGACCTCGCCGAAGACCACGGTCGAACTCGGCAAAGGCGCGCCGAGCATCGCCGAAACGATCGCCGCGGCGACGGCGAGATCGGCGGCCGGTTCGGCGATCTTGAGCCCGCCCGCGACGTTGAGATAGACGTCGCGAGTCCCGGTCACAAGGCCGCAGCGCGCCTCGAGCACGGCGAGGACCATGGCGAGCCGGCCCGGATCCCAGCCGACCACGGCTCGCCGTGCGGTGCCGTACGTCGCGGGCCCGACCAAGGCCTGGATCTCGACCAAGAGGGGCCGCGTTCCCTCCATGCCGGCGAACACGACCGAGCCCGCCACACCCTCTTCCCGCTGGGCGAGGAAGAGGGCCGAAGCGTCGGCCACCGGCAACAACCCGGTCTCGGCCATCTCGAACACGCCGATTTCGTTGCTCGGGCCGAAGCGATTCTTGACCGCCCGCAAAATCCGAAAGGCTTCGCCGCGCTCGCCTTCGAAATAGAGGACGGTGTCGACCATGTGCTCGAGCAGCTTGGGCCCGGCGATGGCCCCCTCCTTGGTGACGTGGCCGATCATCAGGACGGCCGTGCCGCGCCGCTTGGCGAGACCGACCAGGGCCTGCGCCGCGGCGCGGAGCTGGCTCACCGTCCCCGGGGCCGCCTCTAGGGTGTCGGTCCACATGGTCTGGATCGAATCGACCACGAGGAACGCCGGGCCGCCCGGTCGATCGAGGGTGGCCGTGACGTCCTCGACTCGCGTCGCGGCGGCGAGGGCGAGGGGAGCCTCGGCGAGGCCGAGGCGGCGGGCGCGCAGCCGGATCTGCTCGACCGACTCCTCGCCCGAGAGGTAGACGACCCGCTCGCCCGCCCGGGCGAGCGCCGCCGCGGCCTGAAGGGTCAAGGTCGACTTGCCGATCCCGGGGTCGCCGCCCAAAAGAATGGCCGAGCCCGGCACGAGGCCCCCGCCCAGCACCCGGTCCAGCTCCTCGATCCCGGTCGACAGCCGGGGCGGCGGGGTCTCCGCCCCCTGCAGCGGCACGAGCTCGAGGCCCTTGCCGCGCTTGGCCGGAGGCGAGCTCGGGCCGGGAAGGGCGGCGGCCGGCTCCTCGGCGATCGTGTTCCAGGCACCGCAGGCTTCACAACGGCCGGCCCAGCGCGGATGGACCGCACCGCAGGCCTGGCAGACGAAGGTGGAGCGGGCGCGGCTCACGGCCGGTCACGGAAGAGGCAACGGGTGACGAGCTCGAGGCGCTCGTCGCGGCCCAGCCGCTGGAGCGCCTTCACGGCGCTCTCCGCATTGGCGATCGCCGCCAGCACCTGTTGGCGCGTGAACGACGTGCCGGGATCGTAGTCGGCCATGTGTCGCAACTCTTGGGCCCTGACGAACTCATCGGCGAAGTGCCGGGCCTCCGGCGACCAGCCGGATTCCCGGGCAACCCTCTTGAGCACCTCGCGAGCCCGACCGTGCTCGATCGTCCGGTAGATACGACGCCAAGCGTCGAGCTTCCGTTTCGCGCCCTTCCCGACCAACGAGTCGGCAGCTTGGCGCGCCAGGGCGTCGAAAAGGGTGTAGTACACCGCACTGAGCGCGCGCTTGAGATGGCTCTGGCTCGGTTTCCTCGGATCGGTCTCGGCGAGCAGCCGCGCCGTGTCCAGCTCGTGCGCCATCAATCGAAGCCGCGAACTCGCTGCTTCTTGTCGAAGTGGTCGCGCACGTAGGGGAACCGCTCGTCGTTGCGCTCGACCAGGAGATCGACGAGCGCCCGATGGGCCTCGGCCAGGGCCTCCGGATCGATCGGCTCCTCGGAGAGCCGGTACCAGGCGTCGACGAAGATCGCGGGCTCACCGGCGTGGTCGAGCCCGGCCCGGACCTCGACCCGCTCGAGACCGAAGCGGCCGAGTCGCTCCTCGAGAAGGGCTTCGATCTCGCGCACGAGCTCGGGCGGCGGGTCGGGGTTGCGGGATCGCTCGCTCATGCCGCGAGCTTAGCTTGCCGAGCGGCGGAGGGCCAGCGATGCGGGCACCGTCGCGGCTGCGACGTTGATGAGCGTCCGCCGGCCGGGCATTCTCGGCGCCATGCACGCGGCCTTTCTCTGCGACGGCATCCGCACCCCGGTCGGCCGCTACGGCGGCGCGCTCGCCGCGATCCGCGCCGACGACCTCGCCGCCCTTCCGATTCGGGCACTCCTCGCGCGCCATCCGCGGCTCGACCCCGCCGCGGTCGACGAGGTGATCCTGGGCTGCGCGAACCAGGCGGGCGAGGACAACCGGAACGTCGCCCGCATGGCGCTCCTTCTCGCCGGCCTGCCGGCCACGGTGCCCGGGGTGACGGTCAACCGTCTCTGCGCCTCGGGCCTCGAGGCGGTGGCGCAGGCGGCGCGGGCGATCACGACCGGCGAGGCCGAGCTCGTGATCGCGGGCGGGGTCGAGAGCATGAGCCGCGCGCCCTTCGTGATCCCCAAGGCCGAGACGGCGTTCTCGCGCCGGGCGGAAATCTTCGACACGACGATCGGCTGGCGGTTCGTCAACCCGGCCTTGGCCGCCCGCTTCGGCACCGACAGCATGCCCGAGACGGCCGACAACGTGGCCGAGGCCTTCGCGATCGGCCGGGCCGACCAGGACGCTTTCGCGCTGCGCAGCCAAAAGCGCTGGGCCCGGGCCTACGAGGTCGGCTTTTTCGTGGACGAAGTCCTGCCGGTCGAGGCTCCGAAAACCAGGGGCGGCGTCGAGCGGGTCGAGCGCGACGAGCATCCCCGGCCGGAGACCACGCTCGAAAGCCTCGCGCGGCTGCCGCCGCTCAACGGCCCGGGCAAGACAGTGACCGCGGGCAACGCCTCGGGGGTGAACGACGGCGCGGCCGCCCTCCTTCTCGCGAGCGAGGCGGCCACTCGGCGCTTCGACCTCCGTCCGCTCGCCCGCATCGTGGGCGCCGCCACCGCCGGCGTCGAGCCACGGATCATGGGCATCGGCCCGGTGCCGGCGACGCGCAAGCTCCTCGATCGGCTGGGCCTCGCGCTCGCGGATGTCGACCTCCTCGAGCTCAACGAAGCCTTCGCCGCGCAGGTCCTGGCCTGTCTGCGGCAGCTCGGCCTGCCGGACGATGCGGAGCACGTCAACCCGAACGGCGGGGCGATCGCGATCGGCCACCCGCTCGGCATGAGCGGCGCCCGGCTCGTCCTGACCGCCGCCCGCGAGCTCGCGCGCCGCGGGGGCAGGCGGGCGCTCTGCACCGCCTGCGTGGGCGTGGGCCAGGGGATGGCCGTGCTGCTGGAACGAGTCTGACGGTCGCGACCTCAGCGCGAGCCGCCGAGCTTCGCGGCGAGCTCGGGCGCCACTCCCTTGAGAAGCCGGCCCACCGGGCGAGCCAGGCTGCCGCACTCGGGTTCGCGGGCGCCGAGCCGGACCAGCGCCTCGGCCAAGAGGATGCCGGCCGCGATCCCGTCGACGAGCGGGACCGGCACGCGCTCGGCCAAAAGCTTCGGCAGCCCGGCCATGACGGCACCCACGAGCAGCACGACCTCGGCCGCGTCGCGTTCGACGAGCCGCCGGCACCCCTCGACGATCGGCGCGTAGAACGCCTCGGGATCGCTCAGCAGGTCCCGGGGCGCGGCATCCACCGCCTCGATGCCCGCCAGTCGATCGGTGAAGCCGTAGCTCCGGGCGAGCTCGTCGTAGACCGAGAGGAGGCGGCGGCCGAGGATCACCATGCCGATGCGGGTGCCGAGGGTCGAGGCGAGCAAGAGCCCGGCCTCGGTCATGCCGACGACCGGCACCGCGAGGAGCTCGCGTGCGGCCCGAAGCCCGCTGTCCATCGACATGGCCGAGAGCACGGCATCGAACGGCTCGGTCTCGGCCGCCAAAAGGTCGAGCAGGGCATGGGCGGCGATCGCGGCGTCGCTCCGGGTGCCGACCACCTCGGCGCCGAACCGGGCGTTGCGGGCGAGGATCACCGTGTCGGGCGCGGCCACCGCCCGCGCGGCTCGCTCGATGGTCGCGGTGACCTCCGCCGAGGTGTTGGAGTTGGCGAGGAGGAGCCTCATCGGCCGGGGCGCCGCCGCTCTTCGATCGGGTCCAAGGGAAAGATCGGCCGATCGATGTGCTTCCAGGGAAGGACCTCGAGGTGCGAGGTCGCGGGACCGGGTGTGTCGACGCGCAGGAGCTCGACCGCGATCGGGCGGAAATATTGGAAATTCGACGCGGTCTTGACCACCGCGAGGCGGGCTTCTGCGGGTTCGACCCCGTAGGCACGCCAGAGCTCCGGCACGATCCCCCCGACCCCCCGCCGCTCGGTGGCGAGGACGAGGGCGGAGCCGAGTTCGAGGAGGGCGACCCGGCCGTGGTCCACCTCGCTCGCCCAGTGGAAGGGCAACCGCAGCACGCCTTCGCCGAGCCGGCGTACGCGCGCCTCGACGGGGAGCGGTCGGAAAAACGGGCAAAGTTCGCCGCCGAGATCGAGCCGGAGCCGGGCCACCTCGCCCGCGGCGTGGGCGGCCGCGACGGCGGCCGGGGCGACGATCGGCACGAGCGCCGGACCGATGCCTCGGGCCAGGATCGCCTCGAGCAGGACCGGGCTGTCGCCCGCGGCTCCGCCGATCACCGTGTCGCCCGTGTCGGAGAGCACGACGAGCCCGGGTAGCGCGGCGTGGGCCCGCGCGAGCGCCTCCTCGACCGGCAACGACTCCCGACGCTGGAACGCGTGCCGCAGCGACCAAGCGAGGTCGGCGAGCTCGGCAGCGAGCCGCTCGGCGAGCGAGCGGTCCCCGTCCGTGGTGACGGCGACGGCCCAACCGAGCCCCGGAACGTCGAGCCACGGCTGGACCGGGAAGGTGGCGACGGCGAGCACACCCGGCTCGCGCTCGAGCGCGCGCGCCCGGTCGAACCAGACCTTCATGGGCGGCCGATCGGTCAGGAACTGTTCCTGGTGCGCGAGGAGCGGAAGCTTCTCGAAGGCGATGACCGGCTGCGATCGCTCGCGCAGGAGCTGCAGGAGGAGACGCGTCGCGACCCGGCCGGTGTCCAACAGGTCGTGCGGCTGGGTCCGATGGGCGACGATCGCGTCGACGGAGGCGACCATCCGCGGCGTGAGGTCGGCATGGTGGTCGAGCGAGAGAACGATCGGGACGCCAGGTCCGAGGAGCGAACGGCAGAGGGCCGCGATCCTGCCGTCGACGTCCGGCTCGCCCTCGGCGGCGCAGGCGCCGTGGAGCTGCAGCGCCAGCCCGTCGAGCGGTCCCGCCGCCTGGAGGCCGGCACGGATGCGCGTCTCGAACCAGGCGAGCGCCTCGGCCGTGAGCGGGCCACCGGCGGCGGCGTAGGCCCGGAGGATCGGCACCGGGACGACATCCGGTTCGCCCGCGACGACCTCGAGGAAACCGCCGACCTCGCTCACGCCCGCGAGCCGCTCCCCGATTTCCGGGCCCTCGTACAGGCCGAACGCGCGGAAGTCGGCGAGCTCGGTGGGCGTCGGGTTGAAGCTGTTGGTCTCTTGGGCGAGGTGGATCAATCCGAGCCGCATGACGGACTCCGCGTGCCGGGCGAGACTGAGCCCCGGTAGCGCCACGGTCAACGACCCTCGGCGTGGAGCGAGCGGCGCCGGATCGAGCTTCGCCTTCCGAAGCCGAAGGGGGGATCATATCAGAGAAAGCTCATGAACTGGCCGCGGACGGCGAAGGAGGGTCGGACGATGCACGCGGGTGAGACTTCCCTACCGAACGACCTACCGAACGAGTCCCCGGCGGTCGCACGCTGCCCGGCCGGGGCACGGTTCTCGCTGCTGCGCCGGGCGAAGTTCGTCGCCGGCGGGCCGACGCTGGTGGGCTCCCGGCTCGGCGCGTTCGTGGCGCCGGGCTTTCACCTGTCGAGCGGCATCGTCGGCCTGGGTCTCCTGCATGCCGGGCTGAGCGGGCGTTGCGGTATGGCTTCGCTCCTCGGACGGCTACCGTTCAATCGCGGCGCTCCCGCCGTCTGAGCGCGGCGAATGTGCCCGAGCGGCGGATGGTGCGCGCCGTGGAAGGGGCGACCGGGCGCGTGATGGGGTGCCGCGCCCGGTCGGCTCGAGCCTGCGCGCGCGAGGTTGCGGCAGCGTTAAGAAGCCGTACTCGAGGACAGCTCGCCGCTCATGGCCCGGCGATAGAGTTGCTCGAGGGCGGCGGCGTCGAGGGGAACCGGGTTGGAGCCGGCGGTCGGATCCCGCTCGGCCATGGCTGCGAGTTCCGACAAGCGATCGTCCGGCACGCCGGCGGCGGCGAGGGTGTGCGGAATGCCGGTCGTGCGGCGCAGCTCCAGGGCCGCCTCCAAGAACGCCTCGAAGCGCGGCTCGAGGCCGAGCCAGGCGGCCAGCCTTCGGATCCGCTCCTCGATCGCAGGACGATTGAAGACCAACACGTAAGGCAGCAAGATCCCGTTCAAGAGGCCGTGGTGCAGGTCGTAGACCGCACCGATGGGGTGCGAGAGACTGTGCACCGCACCGAGGCCTTTTTGGAACGCGGTCGCGCCCATCGCCGAAGCGGCGAGCATCATGCCGCGCGCCTCGAGGTCGGCGCCGTCGCGGAACGCGCGCGGCAGGGCCGTGAAGACGAGGCGGGTGCCCTCGGCCGCGATCCCGTCGGCCATCGGGTGGAAGCCCGGGGCGCAGTAGGCCTCGATGCAATGGGCGAGCGCGTCCATGCCGGTGGCGGCGGTCAAATGCGGCGGTAGCCCGGTCGTCAGCGAGGGATCGAGGATCGCCGTCTTCGGCATCATGCCGGGATGGAAGATGATTTTCTTGGTGTGGGTGGTCTCGTCGGTCACCACCCCCGCACGCCCCACCTCCGACCCGGTCCCGGCGGTGGTGGGAATCGCGATCACCGGTCGGATGCCGCTCGGGTCGGCTCGGGTCCACCGGTCGCCGATGTCTTCGAAGTCCCAGATCGGCCGGGTCTGGCCGGCCATGAAGGCGATGAGCTTGCCCACGTCGAGCGCGCTGCCGCCGCCGACCGCGACCACCCCGTCGTGGCCGTCACGGCGGAGGATCTCGACACCCGCGACGACGTTGGCGGCCGTCGGGTTGGGCCGCACGCCATCGAACACCGCGACGTGGAGGCCGGCGCCCCGGAGCGCCTCCAGCACCCGGTCGATCAGGGGGAGGCGCGCGAGTCCCGGGTCGGTCACGACGAGCGGCCGCGTGATCCCGGCCGCTCGGCAGGCTTCGCCCACCTCCCCTACCGTGCCCACCCCGAACCGGATTCGCGTGGGGTAGTTCCAGGTGGTGACGAGCGTGGCGAGGTCTGTCATGGGCGGTCCCATCCCTCGCTGGATTGTCCGAGCGCGATCGCTAGCCTGCCGCCGGCGTCGACGGAAGCAGGCGCCGCGCTTCCCAGAGAACGATCGCCACGGCGGTCGCGAGGTTGAGGCTCGAAACGCCGGACCGCATCGGGATGGCCCGGACCGCCGCGGCACGAGCGCGCAGCGCCGGGTCGAGCCCGTGCCGCTCGCTGCCGAAGGCGAAAAGCGCGCCGGTCGGCAGCGGCTCTTCTCCGAGCGCAGCGCCTTCGGGATGGAGTGCCACGAGTGGCCTGCGGATCCGTTCGGGCAACCGCTCGAGGCGCGCTGTGGGCAGCGCGAACTGGAGGCCGGCCGCACCGCGGAGGGCGACGGGCGACCAGGGATCGACCCCGCCGACCACGACCACGCCCGCTGCTCCGAGGGCGGCCGCGACCCGCACCACGGCGCCGAGATTACCCGCGTGAACGGGTCGGTCGAGGAGCACGATCGGCGCCGGGTCGGGGCTCGCGAGCAGCGCCGCGGGCTCGACCTCCGGTTTGCGGGCGATCGCCAGCACCGGGCTCGGGGGTGGTGGACCGAGCGCCGCGAACAGCGACGCGGGCACCGGCTCGACCATTCCCTCGAGCCGGTCCTCGAGGTCGGGGCAAAGCTCCCGGGCGAGCGTGCGCAGCGCCGCCTTGTCGGGGCTCACCGCGAGTTCGACCGTGGCGCCGAAGCGCAGCGCGTGTTTCAAGGGGTGGATGCCGTCGAGACGGACGCGGCCGGTGTCGGTGGCGAGCGCGGCGAAGCGGGCGGCGATCGACCTGGCGCGGTCCAAAGGTGGTGGCACTCCGCGGTTGCCCGGAGGATCCGGTTGCCGGCGGCGGCGCGTCAAGGCCGGTTCGAGCCGCTGTGAGGTGCGGTGCCGCGGGGCGGGCGGCCTTACGGGCGGGCCCGAAACCGGCTATCGAGCGGGGCCGAGGACGGGGGTTCCTCGTGGAGACAGGTGATGCGATCGAAGGGTGTGGCTCTCGGCCTCCTTCTCGTCCTGGGCGCCTTCGGCGGCTCGGTGGTTGCCGCGGACGACCCGGTCGTGGCGGTGGTCGAGGGCGAGAAGATCCTGCGCTCCGAGCTCGAGGCGGCGCACGCGCAACTTCCGGAACGATACCGCCAACTGCCGCTCGAAATGATCTACGACCCGCTTCTCGCGCGGGTCATCGATCGCCGGCTCCTGGCCCGCGAAGCCGAGCGGCGCAAGCTCGACAGCCGGCCCGAGGTCGAGGAGGCTTTGGCGCGGGCTCGTCGCGAGGTGCTCGGGGACCAGCTTCTCGCGATCGTGATCGGCGAGGCGCTCACGCCCGAGCGGCTGCAGCAGGCTTACGCGGTGGCCCGCGCCCAGCCGGGCTTCGCGGTCGAAGAGGTGCGCGCTCGCCACATTTTGCTGAAGACCGAGGCCGAAGCCGAAGAGGTGATCACGGCGCTCTCCCGCGGAGCGGACTTCGCCGAGCTCGCCAAGGAACGGTCGATCGACCCCTCGGCGCGAGAGAACGACGGCGATCTCGGCTTTTTCCGTCGTGACACCATGGTCGAGCCCTTCGCCGAGGCGGCTTTCGCACTGCAGCCCGGCGAGACGACCCGCGAGCCCGTCCGCACACAATTCGGCTGGCACGTGATCCGCGTCGAGGAACGGCGCACGGTCGCGCCGAGCTTCGAGGAAAAGAAGGCCGAACTCGAAGAGCAGGTCGCGCGCGCGACGATCGACGCGCTCGTGGCCGAGCTCCGTGCCAAGGCCAAGGTGCAGCGCTTCGCCCTCGACGGTTCGCCGAAGCCCAACTGAGGAGCCGCTCGTCGTGGCGCGCATCACGCGAGTTTCCCCCCTCGCACCGTCCTCGTTCCCGGCGATCCCGCCGGTCGTGGGTTTCCGTTTCGCGACCGCCGAGGCCGGCATCCGCTACCGAGGACGGCCCGATCTTTTGCTCATCGAGGCCGCGGCCGGGACCGCCGTTGCCGGCGTCCTGACCCGTTCGGCCACACCCGGGCATCCCGTCGTCTGGTGCCGCCGGGTCCTGCCCCGCGGCACGGCGCGTGCGGTGATCGCCAACGCCGGCAACGCCAACGTCTGCCGGGGCGAGGAAGGCGATCGGGCGGTCGAGGCGGAAGCGCGGGCGGTCGCCGCCGCGCTCCACTGTGCGCCCGAAGAGGTGCTCGTGGCATCGACCGGCGTGATCGGGGAGCGTTTGCCCGTCGAACGGATCACGGCGAAGGTTCCGGAGCTCGTGGCCGGGCTGCGGCCGGACGGGATCGAGGCGGCGGCCCGTGCCATCATGACCACCGACACCTTCCCCAAGGGCGCGGTCGCCCACGCGGCGATCGACGGCGTGCCGGTGACGGTGGCCGGGATCGCCAAGGGCTCGGGGATGATCGCACCGAACATGGCGACCATGCTCGCCTTTCTCGTGACCGACGCGCGCCTGCCCGCGGCCGTGCTGCAGCCACTGCTCGTGGCCGCCGCCGAGCGGAGCTTCAACAGCACGACCGTCGACGGCGACACGTCGACCTCGGACACGCTCTTGCTCCTGGCCTCCGGGCGGGCGCACCACCACCCGGTCGTGGATCCCGCGGACAGCCGGCTCGCCGCCTTCGCCGACGCGCTGGACGCCGTGTGCCTCGATCTCGCGCTGCAGGTCGTGCGCGACGGCGAGGGGGCGCAGAAGCTGATCGAGATCCTGGTCGAGGGCGCCGTTTCGGACGCTTCCGCGCGGCGGATCGGGCTCACCATCGCCAACAGCCCGCTCGTCAAGACCGCGATCGCCGGCGGTGACGCGAACTGGGGGCGCGTCGTGATGGCAGTCGGCAAGTCCGGCGAGCCGGTCGAGCCCGCGGCACTCGCGGTGAGCTTCGGTGGCCACGCGGTCGCGCGCGAGGGCCGGGCCGTGCCCGATCTCGACGAAGCCCCGATCGCCGCTCACCTCGCGGGGCGAGAGATCGCCCTCTCCGTCGTGGTCGGTCGGGGGCCCGGCCGTGCTCGGGTTTGGACGTGCGACCTCACCCACGGCTACATCGAGATCAATGCCGACTATCGGTCCTGAGGCGCCGTCGGCCGGGCAGGTGGCCGGGGAATCGCGGCCGCTTCTCGTGGTGGTGGCCTGCGCGCTCGTCGATCCGGACGGGAGGATCCTGATCCAGGAGCGTCCGGCCGGCCGGCCGATGGCGGGCTTTTGGGAATTTCCCGGCGGGAAACTCGGCGCGCGCGAAAGCCCCGAAACGTGCCTCGTGCGAGAGCTCGACGAAGAGCTCGGCATCCGGGTCGACCCGGCGTGCCTCGCGCCTTTGGCGTTCACGAGCCACGCCTACGAGACCTTCCACCTCCTCATGCCGCTCTGGGTCTGTCGGAAGTGGAGAGGCGAGCCCGAGGGGCGCGAAGGGCAAGCACTCCGCTGGGTCCGCCCGCGCGCCCTCCGTGAGCTCCCGCTTCTCCCGGCCGATGTCCCGTTGATCCCGTTCCTCGAAGAGCTCCTGGGCCCGTGAGGCCCACGACGCGCCCGTGCCGTCTCGCGGTCAGCCGGCTTGGGGCCAGAAGGAGCGGACGACCAACAGGAGGATGCCGAAGCCGACCCCGCCCACCATCCATTTGAGGCTCGCGATTTCGGCCTGAAGTGCGGCGATCTTTCCCTCGACGCCGGCGAAACGGCGATCCATTTCGGCCTGTAGGACAGCGAGCCGACGATCGGTCTCCGCCTGGAGCGTCGTGAACCGTAGGTCCACCTCGCTCCGCAGCTCGGCGAGCTCGGCCATGGTGGCGCTGCGCAGCTCGGCGATCTCGGCCTTGGTCGCGTTGCGCAGCTCGGCGATCTCGGCCTTGGTCGCGTTGCGCAGCTCGGCGAGCTCGGCCATGGTGGCGCTGCGCAGCTCGGCGATCTCGGCCTTGGTCGCGTTGCGCAGGTCGGCGAGGTCGGCCTTGGTCGCGAGGAGGGAAAAATCGAGCTCGCGGCTCTCCCGGAAAACGTCGGCGATCGTTTCGGCCTGACGCTCGTCGAGGCCCGCTTCTTTGAGGCGACGGGCTATTTTCAACGTATCCAGGTTCACCACCACGACCCGACCGCCCTGCGTCCGCGGATCGACCGGGAAGGAGGATCCGCCAGGGCTCGTGCCCCGTCAACCCGGATCGCCGCCCGGGGCCGTGCTCGACTCAGCCCATCCGCTCGCGGAAAGGATCCGCCGGGTAAACGCCCAGGATCTCGACGTGATGCGAGAAGAAGCGGAGCTCCTCGAAGGCGAAGCGGACCCGATCTTCTTCCGGATGGCCCATGATGTCGGCGTAGAACTGGGCCTGGGCGAAGGCGCCGTCGATGTAGGACTCGAGTTTGACCATGTTGACGCCGTTCGTGGCGAAGCCGCCCAGGGCCTTGTAGAGGGCCGCCGGCCGGTTGCGCACCCGGAAGGTGAAGGTCGTGATGACCGGCCCGTCGCGCCAGGAAGGCCAGCGCGGCTCGCGCGCCAGCACGAGGAAGCGCGTCGTGTTGTGCTCGGCATCCTCGATGTCGGAGGCGAGGACGACGAGACCGTAGATCTCGGCCGCCAGTCGCGAGGCGATGGCCGCCCGGCTCGGATCGCCGGCGGCGGCGACCTCCGCTGCGGCGCCGGCCGTGTCCGCCACCACCCGAGCTTGGTAGCCGTGGCGGCGCAAGAACTCCCGACACTGGCCGATCGCGTGGACGTGGCTTTCGACGACCCGGATCGTGGCGAGGCTCGCTCCCGGGATCCCGAGGAGCTGATGGTTCACCCGGAGAAAATGCTCGGCCACGATGTGCAGGCCGCCCTTGGGCAACAGATGGTGCACGTCGGCGACCCGGCCGGCCACGGAATTGTCGACCGGGATCATGGCGTAGCGCGCCGCGCCCTCGCGCACCGCCGCGAAGGCGTCCTCGAAGGAATCGCAGGGTAGCGGCTCGAGCTCCGGGTAATGGATCCGGCAGGCCATGTGAGAGTAGGCACCGGGCCGGCCCTGGAAGGCGATGCGATGCTCCGGGGCGGCTCGCCGGGGGCGTTCGTTGCCGTAGTCGTCGATCGTGGCCAAAGGTCGATCCTCTCGGTGAAGCGGGCCCGGTCAGCCGGTTCGCTCGAGGAGGCGCCGGGCGCGGGCGAGATCGTCCGGCGTGTCGACGCCGAAGGGAGCGCTCGCGATCAATTTGACCCCGATGCTCATGCCGGCCTCGAGCGCGCGGAGCTGCTCGAGCTTCTCGCGCAGCTCGAGGGGACTGGCCGGCAGGGTGCAAAAGCGCTCGAGAGCGGCGCGGGTGAAGGCGTAGACCCCGATGTGGTGCCAGACCGGTCCCTCGCCCCAGGGGGCGGGTGCGCGGGTGAAACAGAGCGCGCGGCCGAGCGTGGGATCTTCGAGCGAGAAGCTCACCACGGCCTTCACGAAATTCGGCCGCGCCCGTTCCTCGGGGTCGAAGGTGGGCACCGCGAGCGTGCCGATGTCGACCCCGAGCCGGTCGAGCGGTTCGACCACCCGAGCGAGATCGGCCGGCTCCAGCGTCGGCAGATCGCCTTGGAGGTTGACCACCCGATCGTAGCGGCGCTCGGGGTCCAGCCGCTGGAGCGCTCGGAAGATACGGTCGGTCCCGGAGGGCACGTCCTCGGGCACGAGCAGCGACTCCCCACCGGCGCGCGCCACGGCCTCGGTGATCTCCGGCTCGGCTGCGGCCACCACGACCCGACCGAGGCCGGCTGCCACGGCACGGCGCCAGACCAGGACGATCATCGGCTCGCCGCCGATCTCGGCCAAAGGCTTGCCCGGCAATCGGGTCGAGGCGAGGCGGGCCGGGATCAGGACGATCGTGCGCGACCCCGTGTCGCGGCTGGCAGGTTCGGGCGTCATCCCCCATACTCGCGGTGCACCGACCGAGCGGCGGCAGCGATCCGGACGGGGCGGGCCGCGCCCGGGACCGCCTCCTCGAGGCAACGAGCGGGAACGACGCGAGCTATGGCATCCTCTCTCGAAACCAACAAGTTGGCCGCGGCGATCCTGACCGCCGGCATCATCGGCGTGGGCTCGGCCGTGCTCTCCGACCTGCTCTATCGACCGCACGTGCCGAAGGAACGAGCCTATCCGGTGGCGGTCTCGGCTCGACCTTCGGCTCCCGAGGCCGAGAAGGTGGCCCCGGCCCCGGCCGAACCGATCGCCGTGCGGCTCGCTGCCGCCGATGTCGAGCGTGGCAAAGCCGCCGCCAAGAAATGCGCTGCGTGCCACACCTTCGACAAGGGCGGCAAGAACGGTGTCGGTCCCAATCTCTGGAACGTCGTGATGGCCCGAAAAGGCCATGTCGAGGGTTTCGCTTATTCGCAGGCGCTCCTGGCCACGGGTGGGCAGTGGACCTACGAATCCCTCGACGCGTTCTTGGCCAATCCGAAGGCCTACGCGCCGGGCACGAAGATGAGCTTCGCCGGGATCTCCCGCCCGGACGAGAGGGCCGATCTCATCGCCTATCTCCGGACGCTCGCCGACGAGCCGGCACCGTTGCCCGGGAGCTGAGGACCCGGTGGAGCCGCTGCCCTCCGAGTTCGTCGCCTTCGCCCATCGGCTCGCCGACGCCGCCGGTGAAATCCAGCGACGGTGGTTCCGCAAACGGCTCGACGTCGAAGCCAAGGCCGATTCGAGCCCCGTGACGATCGCCGACCGCGAAGCCGAGGCGATCATGCGCGAGCTCGTCGAACGATGCTACCCGGATCACGGGATCTTGGGGGAGGAGCACGGTCGCGCCCGGCTCGATGCGGAATGGGTCTGGGTGCTCGACCCGATCGACGGGACCAAGTCGTTCGTTTGCGGGCGGCCGCTCTTCGCGACCCTGATCGGTCTCCTGCACGAGGGGCGCCCGGTTCTGGGGGTGGTCGAGCAAGCTGTTCTCGGGGAGCGCTGGATCGGCGCCCGTGGTCACGCCACCTCCTGGAACGGTCGCCCCTGTCGCACGCGCGCTCGGGCCGAGCTCGGCGAAGCCATGCTCGGGTGTACGAGCCCGCAAATGTTCGCACGACCGGGCGAGAGGGCCGCCTTCGAGCGGGTGCTGGGCCGGGTCCGCCAAGCGATCTGGGGCGGCGATGGGTACGGGGCCGCACTCGTTGCCCTCGGTACGCTCGACCTCGTGATCGAGGCCGCTCTGGAGCCCTACGACGTCCTGCCGCTCGTCCCGGTGATCGAAGGCGCGGGCGGTCGGGTCACCGATTGGGAAGGGCGATCGCCCGACCTTTCGAGCGGTCAGCGGATGATCGTCGCGGGCGATCCGAGGGTCCACGCGCAGGCCCGCGCGCTTTTGGCGGGCAGCTGACCTTTCCCCGCCGCCGCTCCGCCACTAGCTTGCGGGGCGGATCGGATCCGAGTGGTGCGGAGGTCGGGTGATGAGCGGAGCGGCGGCACGGGGCGGCTGGGCGTTGCTGCTCTGGGGGCTTTTCCCGGCCCTCGTCTCGGCCGAGGAAGTGCGTCCGGTGCACGGCGTGGCGATGCACGGCACTCCGGCCCTCCCCGCCGATTTCACGCATCTTCCGTATGCCGATCCGAACGCACCCAAGGGGGGGCGTTTGACGCTCGCCGCGATCGGCACCTTCGACAATCTCAACCCCTTCATCCTCAAAGGCAACGATGCGGCCGGCTCGGGCCTTCCCTTCGAGAGCCTCACGGTCCAGAACCTCGACGAAGCCTTTTCCGAGTACGGACTGTTGGCCGAAACGATCGAGATGCCGGGCGATCGTTCTTGGGTCGCGTTCACGCTCCGGCCGGAAGCGCGCTGGCACGACGGTAGACCGGTGACGGTCGCCGACGTGATTTTTTCCCTCGACATCTTGAAGAGCAAAGGAGAGCCCTTCTACCGGGCCTATTACGCCAACGTCGTACGCGCCGAGGCCGCCGGCGAGCGCCGGGTCAAGTTCGTGTTCGACGGTACGATCAACCGGGAACTTCCGCTGATCGTGGGTCAGATGCCGATCCTGCCTCGCCACTATTGGGAAGGTCGGGACTTCGAAAAAACGACGCTGGAGCCTCCTCTGGGCTCCGGCGCTTACCGGGTCAAAGCGGTCGATCCCGGGCGCTCGATCACTTACGAGCGTGTTCCCGACTATTGGGGTGCGAACGTCCCGGTGATGCGCGGGCGTTACAATTACGACGAGGTCCGCTACGTTTATTTCCGCGACCCGAACGTGGCGCTCGAGGCTTTCAAGGCCGGCGAATTCGATCTGCGGATCGAGAACAGTTCGCGTTTCTGGGCCACGGGCTACACGGGCCCGGCGGTCGAGCGCGGTTTGATCCGCAAGGAGGCGATCCCGCGCGAAGGCGGCGCCGGCATGCAGGGCTTCGTCTACAATCTGCGTCGCCCGATCTTCCGCAATCGGGCGCTGCGGGAAGCGCTGAACTACGCCTTCGACTTCGAATGGACACGGAAGAACCTTTTCTACGACAATTACTTTCGGACCGAGAGCTACTTCCCGAACAGCGAACTCGGCGCGCGCGGGCCGATGAGCGAGGCCGAGCGGGCGCTCCTCGAACCCTTCCGCGATCGGCTGCCGCCCGAGGTTTTCGAGAAGGTCTACGAAGCGCCGAAGACCGACGGTTCCGGCAACATCCGCGAAAACTTGCGCAGGGCGTTCGAGATCCTCAAAGCCGGCGGCTACGAAGTGCGGCAAGGCAAGCTCGTGGAGCTCGCGAGCGGCAGGCCGGTCTCCTTCGAGATCCTCTTGGATCAGGGCGGGTTGTTCGAGCGGATCGTCGGACCGTTCGTGAAAAACTTGGAACGGCTCGGCGTCGAGGCACGAGTGCGTGTCGTCGACGACGCACAATATCAGCGGCGTCTCGAAGAATTCGACTTCGACATGGTGGTCGCGGTCTTTCCGCAGAGCCTCTCACCCGGCAACGAGCAGCGCAACTTCTGGAGCTCGGCCGCCGCCCGGCAGCCCGGTTCCCGCAATCTCGCCGGGATCGAGGATCCGGTCGTGGATTTCTTGATCGACAAGATCATCCAGGCCCCCGATCGCGATGCGCTGGTCGCGGCCTGTCGGGCACTCGATCGGGTTCTGATCTGGGGTCATTACGTGATCCCGCATTGGCACAACCGCGAGACCTGGATCGCGGCGTGGGACAAGTTCGCCCGAGCACCCAAAGATCCGCGCTACGGTATCGACATCTTCTCCTGGTGGATCGAACCCGCGAAAGAGCGCGCGCTCGCCGAGGCGCGGCGAGCGGCCGGTCTCGTCGTCCGGTGAATTCCCGGTCTCGATGCTCGCTTACGTCGTCCGCCGCCTGCTGCTCGTCGTTCCGACCCTTCTCGGGATCTTGCTGATCAACTTCGTGGTCGTGCAAGCCGCCCCGGGTGGACCGATCGAGAAGCTCCTCGCGGAGCTCACCGGGACCGGGGCCGGCGCGACGGCTCGCCTCACCGGCGGGGGAGGGGCGGGCGAGACCGGACCGGCCTTCGATGCGCGCCAACAGCAACAGGGTGGCGGACCGCAAGGCATCTACCGAGGCGCCCAAGGCCTGCCGCCCGAGCTGATCGCCCAACTCGAGCGGCAATTCGGCTTCGATCGTCCGGCTCACGAGCGATTCTTGAAGATGTTGTGGGATTATCTCCGCTTCGATTTCGGAACGAGCTACTTTCGCGACCGGACCGTGGTCGAGCTGGTGCTCGAAAAGATGCCGGTCTCGATTTCCCTCGGGGTCTGGACGACGCTGTTGACCTATCTCGTCGCCATCCCGCTCGGCATCGCCAAGGCGGTCCGGGACGGCTCGCGCTTCGATGTTTGGACGAGCGGGGCGATCGTCGTGGGTTATGCGATCCCGTCTTTCTTGTTCGCTCTCTTGCTGATCGTGCTCTTCGCGGGCGGTAGTTATTGGCAGATTTTTCCGCTGCGCGGGCTGGTTTCCGACAATTGGCGCGAGCTGTCGTGGCCCGAGCTGATCGTCGATTACCTCTGGCACATGGTCTTGCCGATCACGGCGATGCTGGTCGGATCCTTCGCGACCCTCACCATGCTCACCAAGAACAGTTTCCTCGAAGAAATCAACAAGCAGTACGTGATCACCGCCCGCGCCAAGGGCCTCGCTCCCCGCCGTGTCCTCTACGGTCACGTGTTCCGCAATGCCATGTTGATCGTCATCGCCGGCTTTCCGGCGGCGTTCGTCGGGATGCTGTTCACGGGTGCACTCTTGATCGAGATCATCTTCTCGCTCGACGGCCTCGGTCTGCTCGGGTACGAAGCCGCGCTCAACCGCGATTACCCGTTGATGTTCGGCACGCTGTACATTTTCACGCTTTTGGGTCTCGTCATGAAGATCGTCTCGGATCTGACCTACGTGCTGGTCGATCCGCGGATCGACTTCGAGGCGCGGGTCGCCTGAGCCATGGGCGGCTCGGTCGTCCGTCGCGTGCGGGTCCGCTTCCTCGGGATCCCGCTCCGTCTGACGCCGATCGGAGCCCGCCGGCTCGCCAACTTCGAGCGGAACCGGCGTGGAGCGATCAGTCTGCGGATCTTCCTCGTCCTCTTCCTGACGAGTTTGTTCGCGGAAGTCGTCGCCAACGATCGGCCGCTCCTGGTCCGCTTCGAGGGCGCGTTTTACACACCGTTCCTCGTCGCCTATCCGGAAACGACGTTCGGTGGCATCTTCGACACCGAGGCGGACTACCACGATCCGGAGGTCCGGGCGCTCATCGAGGAAAAGGGGTGGATCCTTTGGCCGCCGATCCGATATCGCTACGACACCGTGGCCAAAGACATCGCCGGGCCTGCTCCCTCGCCGCCCGACGAGAATCATTGGCTCGGTACGGACGATCAGGCGCGGGACGTCGTGGCGCGTGTCATCTACGGCTTCCGTATTTCGGTCCTGTTCGGCCTCGTCTTGACCCTGCTGAGCTCGCTCGTCGGGATCACGATGGGTGCGATCCAGGGTTGGTTCGGCGGCTGGGTCGACCTCGGCCTCCAGCGGTTCATGGAGATCTGGGGTGGCCTTCCCGTTCTCTATCTCTTGATCATCATCGCCTCGTTCTTGACGCCCGGTTTTTGGACGTTGCTCGGGATCATGCTGTTGTTCTCGTGGATGAGCCTCGTGGACGTCGTCCGCGCCGAATTCCTGCGGGCGCGCAATTTCGATTTCGTGCGCGCGGCGCGGGCGCTCGGCGCCTCGAACGTCGTCTTGATGTTCCGCCACGTTCTGCCGAACGCCATGGTCTCCGCCTTGACCTTCTTGCCCTTCGTCTTGAACGGCTCGATCACCACGTTGACCTCGCTCGATTTCCTGGGCTTCGGCCTGCCACCCGGCTCGCCCTCGCTGGGTGAGCTCCTCGCGCAGGGGAAGAACAACCTCCAAGCTCCCTGGCTCGGCCTCACCGGCTTCGTCGTGGTCGCGACCATGCTCTCCCTCCTCGTGTTCGTGGGCGAGGCGGTGCGCGACGCGTTCGATCCGCGGAAGACCTTCCGGTGAGCGAGGTCGCGCGCACGCCCGCACCGCCCCTGCTCGAGGTCCGTGATCTGTGGGTCCGTTTCCACCTCGAGGGGCGGACGGTGGACGCGGTCAAGGGCGTGTCGTTCGCGATCGAGCGCGGCGAGACCGTGGCGCTCGTGGGCGAATCGGGCTCGGGCAAGTCGGTGACCGGGCTTTCGATCCTCCAGCTCCTCCCCTATCCGCGGGCGGAACACCCGAGGGGCTCGATCCGCTTCAAGGGGGAGGAGCTGGTCGGCCGCCCGGAAGGCTTCATGCGGGCGATCCGAGGCGATCGGATCGCGATGATCTTCCAAGAGCCGATGACCGCGCTCAACCCGCTGCACACGGTCGAGCGGCAGATCGGCGAGGCGCTCCTCCTGCACCGCCGGATGGGTCGCGAGGAGGTCCGAGCGCGGGTCCTCGAACTGTTGCGCCTGGTCGGGATCCCCGAGCCGGAGCAGCGCCGACTCGCCTATCCCCACCAACTTTCGGGCGGCCAGCGCCAGCGTGTCCTGATCGCCATGGCGCTCGCCAACGAGCCCGACCTTTTGATCGCCGACGAGCCCACGACCGCGGTCGACGTCACGATCCAAGCGCAGATCCTGCGACTCCTGCAGGATCTGCAGCGGCGGATGGGGATGGCGATCCTGTTGATCACGCACGATTTGACCATCGTCCGACACGTGGCCGATCGGGTCCTCGTGATGACCGAGGGCGAGCTCGTCGAGAGCGGACCCGTCGCGCGCGTCTTCGCCGCCCCGCACCACGCCTACACGCGCAAGCTCTTGGCGGCCGAGCCGCACGGCCGCCCGCGACCGGTCGCCGAGAACGCGCCGGTCGTCGCCGAGACCCGCGGGTTGCAGGTCCATTTTCCGATCCAGCGCGGGTTCCTGCGGCGGACGGTCGGTTGGGTCAAGGCGGTCGACGGGGTCGATCTTCGGGTCCGCGCCGGCGAAACCCTCGGCATCGTCGGCGAATCGGGCTCGGGCAAGACGACCCTCGGCCTCGCTCTGTTGCGCCTCTTGCCCTCCCGCGGGGTCATCCGGATCGGCGGCACCGACGTCCAAGGCTGGTCCTGGCGCCAGCTGCGGCCGTTGCGCCGAGAGATGCAGATCGTCTTCCAGGACCCGTTCGGCTCGCTCTCGCCGCGGATGTCGGTCGGGCAGATCGTCGAGGAAGGCCTCGCCATCCACCGGATCGGCACGGCCGAGGAGCGCGCGCGCAAGGTGGCGCGGGCGCTCGAGGAAGTGGGCCTCGACCCGGACTGGGCGCATCGCTACCCGCACGAATTCTCGGGCGGCCAGCGCCAGCGCATCGCGATCGCCCGGGCGCTCGTGCTCGAGCCGCGGTTGCTCGTCCTCGACGAGCCGACCTCGGCGCTCGACATGTCGGTTCAGACGCAGATCGTCGAGCTTCTGCGCACGCTCCAGGAGCGCCACGGGCTCGCCTACATCTTCATCAGCCACGATCTGCGGGTGATCCGCGCGACCAGCCATCGCGTCGCGGTGATGAAGGACGGCGTGGTCGTCGAGGAAGGTCCGGTCGAGCGGATCTTCGAAGATCCCCGCCATCCCTACACCCGTGCCCTCCTCGCCGCGGCTCTCAGGGTCGAAGCCGCCCCCGAAGGCGTCGTCGCGAGCTGAGGGGAGAGACCCCGGGCACGGGATCGATCCCGACTGCGTCGTGAACGAAAAGGCGCCGAGGCGATGCGAGCGACGACGGCGCCCGGTGAACCACCGCCGACGCGACACCGACGAGGAGCGCCCGGGGATCCGCACCGGCTCGTGCGCCGAGCGGGTCGGCCCCGTTCTCGGGCCCGAGCCTCGCGGAAGCCGTCAGTGGTTCCGCCTGGGTGCCGGGCCGTGGGTCTCGACCACGCGCAGGTGCAGCACCGCGGGCTCGAGGCAGGCACCGGTCGAGAGCTGCCCCACGAGCGAGCGGTAGATCTCCTGCCAAGGCGTCTGGCTCGGCGGGATCGGCTTCGGCGACTTGGCGAGCTCCTCGCGACGGCGGGCGATCTCCTCCGCGCTCAACAGCACGTCGAGCCTTCGGGCATGCAGGTCGAGCCGGACCCGGTCGCCGGTCCGCAAAATCGCGAGATTGCCGCCCACCGCCGCTTCCGGGCTCGCGTTGAGGATCGAGGGGCTCTCGGAGGTGCCGGATTGCCGGCCGTCACCGATCGTCGGCAGGGCACGGATCCCCTTGTCGATCAGCTTCTTGGGTGGACGCATGTTGACCACCTCGGGTGCTCCGGGGTAGCCGACCGGCCCACAGTAGCGGATGAACAAGAACGAGTTTTCGTCGACGTCGAGATCCGGATCGTCGATCCGCGCGTGATAGTCCTCGGGACCGTCGAAAACGACCGCCTTGCCTTCGAACACGCCCGGATGCTCCGGATGTTCGAGGTACTTGCGGCGGAACTCGTCGCTCACGACCGAGGTCTTCATGACCGCGCTGTCGAAGATGTTGCCGGAGATGATGAGGAAGCCGGCCTCGGGCTTGAGCGGATCGGAATAAGGCCTGATGACCCGGCGATCGGTACTGAACGGAACGGATTCGAGGTTCTCGGCCAAGGTCTTGCCGGTGCAGGTGAGGACGTCGCCGTGCAGCCGACCGGCCGCGAGCAGCTCCTTCAACACCGCCGGTAGGCCGCCGGCCCGGTAATACTCTTCGCAGAGATATTCGCCGGCCGGCTGGACGTTGACGAGCAGCGGCACGTCGCGGCCGAGTTCCCAATCCTCGATCGTGAGTGGCACGCCCATGTGCCGGGCGATGGCGATCACGTGCGGCGGACAGTTGGTCGACGCCCCGATCGCCGCCGCGGTCACGATCGCGTTCTCGAACGCTTTTCTCGTCATGATCTTCGAGGGGCGGAGATCCTCGTGCACCATCTGCACGATCCGCTTGCCGGTCGCGTACGCCATTTGCGCGCGCTCGCGATAGGGGGCGGGGATCGCGGCACAGCCCGGCAGGCTCATGCCGAGGGCTTCGGCCAGCGCGTTCATCGAGGAGGCGGTCCCCATGGTGTTGCAATGGCCGATCGAGGGCGCCGAGGCCAACGCCATGTCCATGAAGGTGTCGTAGTCGATCTCGCCCTTGGCCATGAGCCGACGTGCTTCCCAGATGATCGTACCGGAACCGGCGAGACTGCCCTTGTAATACCCGTTGAGCATCGGCCCGCCGCTCAACACGATGGCCGGGATGTCGACCGTGGCGGCTCCCATCAGAAGTGCCGGCGTCGTCTTGTCACAGCCGGTGGTCAACACCACGCCGTCGATCGGATAGCCCCAGAGGATCTCGACCAGCGAGAGATATTGCAGGTTGCGGTCGAGCATCGCGGTCGGCCGCTTGCCCGTCTCCTGGATCGGATGAACCGGGAACTCGAGCGGGATGCCCCCCGCGTCGCGGATCCCGTCGGCCACGCGCTTGGCGAGCTCGAGATGGTGCCGGTTGCAGGGCGCCAGATCCGAGCCGGTCTGGGCGATGCCGATGATCGGCCGACCGGACTGCAGCTCCTCGCGCGTCAAGCCGAAATTGACGTATTTCTCGAGGTAGAGCGCGGTCATGTCCGCTTCACGCGGATCGTCCCACCACTCTTGCGAACGCAGCCGCTTTTTCCCCCCGCCGCTCGCGCTGCCGGCCATGATGATCCTCCGCGAGATCCTCGACCGGGTTCAACGCCCGGGCCGTGCCGGCGTCAAGCCGCGCGGAAGGGCAGCAGCCTCGCCCGCGGCTCGCCGATCGAGGCCAGCTGCCTCTCGACGCTGCCGAGCCCAAAGGGTGGGTGGAGACGCGACGCCGTCCGGCCTATAAGCGCGCAAAGCTCGCGAGCCTCGACCATGCCCACGACCGACACCCTGTTGACCGAAGCCCTCACCTTCGACGACGTCCTCTTGGAACCGGCCTATTCCGAGGTTTTGCCGGCCGAGTGCGACGTCCGGACCCGGCTCACCCGGGAAATCGAACTCGGCATCCCGCTCATCTCGGCGGCGATGGACACGGTGACCGAGGCCAAGATGGCGATCGCCATGGCGCAGCACGGCGGCCTCGGCGTCCTGCACCGCAACCTCTCGATCGAGGAGCAGGCGGCGCATGTCCAGCAAGTCAAGAAGTTCGAGGCCGGGATGGTCGTCAATCCCTTGACCGTGCGGCCCGACACCCCGCTCTCCGAGGCCCTCGACCTCATGGACCGGCACGGCATCTCGGGCCTTCCCGTGGTCGAGGGCCCCTCGGGCCGACTGGTCGGCATCCTGACCCATCGCGACGTCCGCTTCGTGCCGCGCAGCGACCGGCCGGTTCGCGAGCTCATGACCTCGGAACGGCTCGTCACGGTCCGCGAGGGGGTGAGCCGGGCCGAGGCCATGGCGCTCCTCCACGAGCACCGGATCGAAAAGCTCCTCGTGGTCGAC
>Ga0197142_1000723_pt1 | contig 30682 bp, 29 predicted proteins | sample GBS60_MetaG_FD_148614 | JGI IMG/M metagenome (GOLD analysis project Ga0197142, IMG submission 148614) | Sediment microbial communities from Great Boiling Springs, Gerlach, Nevada, United States - GBS 60_MetaG | ecosystem: Environmental > Aquatic > Thermal springs > Hot (42-90C) > Sediment...
CCGCATAAACCCCATGGTCCGTTATGTCGCCCGCTATCCAATCATGCGCATCAAAAACATTCGCATAAATCTTCACCCCGAACCGATTATTCCAGGACTTTGCATAGCGCAGGGAAACATCATAAAGGGGCTGGGGCGTCGTATCTATCCGGTCCAGGTGGTTAACTCCGATTCTTACCGACGCACTGAGACCGGGATACTGAAAAGGGTCTTTGGTATAGACGTTGAGAATGCCGCTAAAAGCATTGGGGCCATAAAGGGCAGAGGCCGGACCCGGTGTAAACTCTACCGATGCGACATCTAAATCTCCCGAATTCGTAATAGTACCGACAGCAAAGTTGAGTGCAGGTGCTTGCATCTCCACGCCGTCCAGCCGCTGCACAAAACGCGTGTTGGTAGTCGAGTTGAAGCCCCGTGTATTTACAATCTGAAAGGTTAGACTGGAGGACACCTGCTCTATCCCTTTCAGAAAAGTAATATTTTGAAAGAGGCTGACTCCTGGCGCCTCCAGGACTTCTCGGGCACTCATTCTGAGGACTGTCACGGGCGACTGCATGACAGCCTCAGGCACCCGACTCGCAGAAATCACCACCTCCTGTGCCTGCACCCCCGTCTCCCGAAGCGTTATCGTTACCCCTTTTTGCGCCTCCGCCAGCGATACCGAAACTACCTGCACCTCATACCCCACAAAGCTCACCTCCAGATCCACCGGATCCACCGGCGATAACAACACAATTTGAAAATTCCCCTCTACATCTGCCACATTCCCCTGCACCGTGCCTCTTACCTTTACATAAGCGCCCGGTAAAGGCTCCCCATCCGAATCCACAACGCGCCCCTTGATAGTTACGGCCTGGATGGGGGGTTTGGGTGGTGTCTCTTTCTTTTCTTCGCCTCGGCCACGCTGGCGAGTGCGACCTTCCTCTTGAGCCCATAGAAGAGCCCCTAACAAGCCCAATATATAAAGCCACCGCATGAAACAAAAATACCACCAATCAGCTAAACTCTATCAGGAGAACCGTGATGTTATCTTCGCCTCCAGCTTGATTGGCTAATTGAATCAGTTTATCTCCCCGAACCTGGATCGGCTCTGGTCCTGCTATGACCTTTGCTATCTCATCGTCCGAAAGCATATTTGTCAGGCCATCGCTGCATAAAAGAATCACATCCCCTGCTTCTGCTGCGATGGGCTGAGGCGCAACTTCTATTTCTGGTCTGGGGGCTATTCCCAATGCCCGTAAAATCACATGTCGCCGCGGATGAAATGCAGCCTCCTCCGGCGTTATCGCTCCAATCAAAAGCAGAAACTGTACATAAGAGTGGTCCAGCGTCATCTGCCGAAAGCCATCCCGATTCTTCCAGTAGAGCCGACTATCTCCGATATGCGCATAGTATACCCGCTCCGATCCATGGGGCATATGGGCGATGACGCAGGTGGTCCCCATTCGCCGATACTGCGGAATGGACTGCGCCATCTTATAAATAATGGCATTGGCCTCTTCAAGGGCCCGCTCTAACAAAAGGGGCGGCTCCAGCGGCTCCGTGCAGTTTTCTAAAAAGTTGGCTACGCTTTCGATAGCGAGCTGGGCGGCCACTTCCCCCGCTTCATGGCCGCCCATTCCATCACACACCATCCAAAAGGTTCCCTGCCTCGTGGTAAAGTACGCGTGCCTGTCTTCATTATTTGTCCTTACTCGCCCGGTATCGGAGCGGGCGGCTACCTTATGGCTTATAGGCATTCCCGTAGCGCTTCACCAGATCGCGCACACGGCGGCGTTCCAGCCGCACCTGCATGGGAATTGGCTCCTGAGGCCGATCGGACCGATCTCGCGCCACCTGCGCTATCGCCTCCGCTACCTCCATACCTTCCAAAACTTTTCCAAATACCGTGTAAGCCCCATCTAAAAAAGGGGTACCTGCCTTGTTAATCACGATATAAAACTGACTACCGTTGGATTCCCGCTTGGGATTAATTGCATCTCCCTGCCGGGCCGCTCCTACGGCCCCATACTCATGTCTTAGCCCTGCAATAAACTCCGCCGGCAGGGTGTAGCCCGGCCCCCCTAACCCATCATTCTGGGGATCGTCATCTTTGGAGTTGGGGTCTCCACCCTGAATCACGAAATTGGGTACCACCCGATGAAAATTCGTCCCATTGAAAAAACCCTCTTTCGCAAGCTTGATGAAGTTGGCCCGGTGGATCGGTGTCTGCCGGTACAACTGTAAGCGAATGGTGCCCTTCGGCGTCTCAATCACTATAAGGGTGTCCCACTTAGGGGCTTTCTGCGCCCAAAAAATGCTAAGTCCGAAAACGGCTAAGCTCCACTTCCGCATACGCACTTTCCGCTAAGATACCAACGGGTGGGTGAACCTTATGTACCCTAATCCGCACCTTCTCCACAAGGTCCCATCGCTCCATAATCGCATACGCCAGCCGCTCCGCGATGTGCTCAATCAGGGTCCCCTCCCGAGAAAATAATTCCCTGATCAGGTCAGCAATATGCCGATAATCAATGGGTGGAGCGGCTTCTACGGCCTCAATCCGATAGTCCACCTCCGCATCCACCCGAAATAAGCGTCCCATCTTTCGCTCCTCGGGATAATATCCCACATGTCCATACACCTCCACGCCGCTTAGCCCTACTCTTCGATAAGCTGTATATATCCGTGTTTGCGCTTCCATACCGGCCTGAAATATTTATCTCCCTCCCCCACAAACATAAGCGCCCTCTCCCGCCTGTCAATAACCCAATGACCCCCACGCACCGAAGGCCCTTCTCCTACCAACCAGACTCCCTCACGAAAATGCATAAAAACATGTGCTTTTTTCCTTCGAATCTCAATAATGGCAAAATGATGCTGCTCAGAACCAAGTGATGAATCGCAGGAAACAAGATACTCGCGCACCCCGTTTCCATTCAGGTCTAAACGAATATCCTGACTTAGCACATAAGGCTGACATCCCAGAATTCGAGAGGCTTCATAAGCCATATAGGTCTCTTCAGCCTGGGGAGAAATCCTGCGCCCACTCATCCATAACCATACAGATAGCCCGATAATGAAGAGCATCAACAAAACAAGCCAGATCTGACCAGCTCTGTCCTTCATAATAGCGTAGGATTGAGCAAATTCCCCAGTCTTTTGCGAAGGAGCTTCTTCTGTAAAGCTTCCCGCACCAGCTCTATCTGCTGAGGTCCATGCATATCACTCCCGACAAAATGCACCCAGCCTTTCTCCAGTAGATATTCTGCTTTTTGCATTTCCATTCTCCCGTAGTAACCCGATAACGACAGAAGATTAATTTGCAGGAATAAGCCCCGCTCGTACCACCCTCGAAGGGTCTCCTTGGTAGCGTACGGGTACCTTTCCGGGTGCGCAATAATAATGGTGTATCCCTGCCGCTGAAGCTCATATAGAGCCGTTTCCCACCCTACAGGCAAAAACGAAAATCCAAACTCTATAAGAAGATAGCGCTTGGGGCCAAAATATCTGAATTTTTTTTCCTTACCTAAGAGATCCCTCTCTAATAAATATTCAGCAGCTGCGGTAACCTGTACGGGCATCTCTTGCTCCTGCGCCTGATAGCGAAGCTGCGCGAGCCTGTCCTCTATTTCTTCATCACGAGTGGGGTAATAAGAGCTGTGATGTGGGGTAGCGATGACTTTCTGGTATCCCATCTCTACCCAGAAAAATAACATCTGAAGAGCTTCTTGCATATTACGTGCCCCATCATCAAGTCCAGGCAAAACATGATTGTGGATTTCTACAAGAAGCTCAGCCCCCAGATTCACAGGCAACTTTTTAGAACCGAAAAAGCCCATCCTTTACAAAGGTATCCACTTACGGATGGTTTCCTGCCATGAAGCTTTCCGGCGCGAGTAATAATATCGAGAGGCTCCGTAACTATCCCCATAGTACCCATACCCATAGCCATAACCATAGCGTGGCCGGCTGAGTTTAGTACCATTGAATAGTAGATAAACTTTCTTGAGTTGTTGCCTTTTCGTTATATCTTCTAAGTGGTCCAGAAAAGTATATCGAGAGTAGTCTGCTCGAAATACGTATAAAGCTATCGCTTCTGGAAATTGCGAGAGCATTGGCAAGGCATCCGGCACTAGGCCCAGTGGCGAGGTGTCGAAAACAAAATAATCAAACTCGCTCTGCCAGTTCAGAATTGCCTCTCGCAGACGTGGAGAGGCTAAAAGTTCAGTAGCATTGGGGGGTAGGGGGCCACTGGGCAGAAGGTATAAGTTCTCCAAAAGAAAGTTTACCCATAGTGGCTGGTTGTGCAGACCGTTCTCGCGTCCATCTAGGGAAGGAGCTAATAGGGTGGACAGGCCGGGTGCCTGCATCAAACCCTGCTGCTGGGTGAGGGATGCTCGCCGCAAATCAGCATCTATCAAGAGCACCTTACGACCCGTCAGGGCGTATATGTAGGCTATAGCTGAGGATAGATAAGTTTTCCCTTCCCCACTCACTGTGGATGTAACAATAATTACCTTAGGACCTTGCTTCTCCCATAAAAAGTCCAGACTGCTTCTCAAACTTCGTAGTACTTCTATTTGAAGATTAGATAAATAGCCCGTTCCAAGGCTATACTCCCCTTTTCGTTTTTGGCCGCCAGGAACCTCTCCTATAACAGGCACGGGCGATATAGGCTCAATGTCTTTTCTATACGAAATTTGCTGCGTGAGAATTTCTCTTAGAAACACTCCGCCAAAACCTACTATTACGCCTAATAAAACCAGTATTGTATAGACCTGTATTTTATTCGGACTAATCGGAAATGAAGGCAGAGTAGGCGGCTGTGTTACACGGACGAGGGAAGTTATTCCTGAGCGCTCTATGCTCATCTGCAGACGACGATCAATGAGCATTTCATATATTTTCTTTTTACTCTCCCAATCAAAAATAATAAGATCTAAGCGCCTTTTATGGTCTATGTCTTTGTAAAAACGCGACAGGCTACTACTTATGTATTTACCAAGGTATTCATGCTTAGCAGACATCAGCCTCTTTTCCTCATCAATCGCGCGCATTGCAAGCCGCATTTCTGCACTTATGTCTTCTAGTATTCTCTCTAATATAACTGAATTTCTCGCATATTGGATGGACATTCTGTTATATGATTTTATTTTTTCATTTAAGGATTTTATTTCATTTATTGATTCAGAAAGAGTGGGTGGAATAGTCAATAGCGGGAGTGAATCTGCTTTCCTATCAACATAACTATACAGTACCTGGAGTTGCTTCTCAAGCAAGTTCAAATCCTGATATTTGAGAAGAATGCTATTATCCGCATAACTCTGATATTTATCAAGCAATATCTTTGACCTTGCCTCTGACAGAGATATATCGTATAAGACTTCAGTCTTTTTTATTGTATCTTGAGCTTTTTCTATTTCCATCAAGACAATATCTATAAGAGTGTCTATATATGAAATTATTCTATTGTAATACTCCCTCTGGATATCCTGCTCATGAAGCTTGGCTCCTTGTAAAAGAGTTTTACAAAATGCCTGTGCTCGCTGAGCAGAAATATCGGCCACCATCACGCTCAGAACCGTGAATCCCCTTTTAGGCATGGCTCTAACCCTATCAAGCCAGTATGCGGCAGCTTCTTCTGGAGAGCGGTAATGCAAGAGATATTTCCCGGGCCCTAAGGACCTTGTGCGCCGCATGCGAATAGACCACCCACCCCAGGCTATCCAATCTCCCCACTTTGCGACTTTTATTACCTGGTCATCTTCGATTACCTCATAAGTAGAGTCATTAGTGATTTGTATTGGCATAAAAACACTTTTATTAGGTAGGCTATCATAATTAGCAGATAAATCTACTTCTACTGGTGTTGGATAAATTAAATAGGAGCCAAACTTTCCTATAGAATAAAAGTCAAGATTAAATTTTCCCTGATAAACCACATCTTTGATGACCTGATAGTCAGTGAATAACTCTAAATACTTTTCTGAAATAAAATCCATTGCAAAGCTATAATCATTAGCATTACTCCCCTGAGAGCTTATAGAACTATTAAGAGAGCGTTTGGGATCTATCTGGATGGTAGCCTCGCTCCGATAGATAGGCACTGTGTAGCGCAGATAAAGCCACGCCGATGCGATACCCATTGATATCGTCAAGGCCGGCCACCACCACCACCGACTCAAAACTAACAGTACACGACGAATATCCCACTCCTGCCGAACCGCCATAGCATCTACAAAAAGTTAGCCCCTAATAGAAATAAAATATTCAATGCCTGCAATAATGTAAAAGTAATAGTCAGAACCTGGATGTTTTCCGATATAACTAATACTTTTCGAGGAGGAACATAAACAATATCAGATGAATTTATATATATTCTGTCATCCAAAGCAGAGCATTTATGCATATCTACTAATAAAATATAGGGACTTTGAAGAGAACCCCGCAAAATCTTTACTTCTCTTAGATTTGCTCGACGATCGGAAGTCCCTAAATAAGGCATCAGTTCTATAAGCCGTATGTGGGGCTTATCGTAAAGTAGAAGCCCGGGCTGAGGCACCGCACCCAGTAAGTAAATACTATACATAGGATACAGCTTTATCTTAGGGTCTCTGTAGACTTTTCGAGCTAAATCCGTTAAAATAACATGTGCAGAGTCCACAGGTAGCCCACCTATTCTAAAACTCCCTGCCCATGGCAAGTATGCAAGGCTATCGCTCTGGATCCTGAAGGTATCTACCCGAATAATGCTCCATTCTCCTTTATTTTCTTCTTGAAAGATAGGCCCCTCTACGATAACTCGTACAAACTGTCCGGGCATAAGGTGGGTAGGTAGAGACTTAGCTGTGTCTCTGCCATGCGATACCCAGCCATGCGGGCTTTGACGGAGAGCTCTCAGTAGGGTTTTGTCATAGGGGGTCTGAAAAAGATAGGCTTGTCGCACGCATCCTGCCAGAAACAGAGTAGCCAGCAACCAACCCAGCCGCAGCCCCTTCCTGCCATCCACTCTGCAAGATTAAGTAAAAATCACAAATCCCTGACAAGTGACAAAGCGGGGACGCCTGCGCGCCCCCGCCCCAAAAACATTCTTACGAGCAATGCTTACTTTTTCGCCTGAGCGAACTTACCCCTGACGGTTTCGGCAAACTTGCTCACCTCACCTTCTAGGTTACCAAGCTTTGAGCCGATTTCACCCAGCTTGCCAGAAGCACCGCTTACTTTCTCACGGATCGCGCTCCAATCTTTCTCCAATTCCTCATCTTTCTTGGTTTGCTGCGCGAGACCGTCTACGAAAGCCTGTGCTTCGCTGACGGCAGCTTGAACCTCACTGGATGCACTTCCCAGCTGACCTTCCAGATCGGCGATCTGCTGCGTCAGAGCCTGATACTGAGCAGAAAGGTCTTTGTCTTTTTCAACCTTTTCCCAGTTCTTACCCAGTTCTACCTTGAGGTCTTCCAGGCTCTTTTTGAGGGTGGCAAGCTTGTCGGCGTGTGCTTTGCCCTGATTGGGGGCGGTTTCGAGATCTTTAAATTCAGCTTTCACCTTTTCAATAAACTGCTGACTGGGCCCACTCTGGCAGGCCACAAGCGCCCAGATAAGGGCGACTCCGATGACGGTTTGTAATGCGTACCGCATAGTCGTGTGTGTTTGCCGCAAAGGTACGGCATTTTTTATATTTGCAAGGGGCCTCGGGTACGGATAGCCTTTCGTACATTCACTCGCATGATTGAACAGATTCAGGGTATAGCTGTACAGGTAGCCCCTCATCTGGCCTATATCCAGATAGGGGCCTGGACATTAGAAGTTAGAATCTCCCTTCAAACGGCCCGGGCGATTAGCTCTGGCGCTGAGGTGCGTCTGTATACGGTTCTCCTGCTGCCGCGAGAAGAGGGCGTGCCAACTTTGTATGGATTTGCGACAGTAGAGGAGCGGCAGCAGTTTTTGGCCCTTTTACGGGTACCCCGTGTCGGTCCCCAGGTAGCGCTCGCCATCCTCTCTCAATACTCTCCTGCTGCCCTGTCGGAGCATATTCGCCGAAAAGATATTAAGGCTCTCTGTCGTGTCAAGGGAGTCGGTGCCAAGTTAGCCCAGCAGATCATTTTAGAACTGGAAGGTAAACTCCCCACCGAGAGCGCTATAAGCCCGAACTATGCAGAGGCTCGAACCGCCCTTTTGTCATTAGGCTTCTCTGCAAAGGAAGCCGATGAGCGGCTTCAAAGGGTCTATCCTCTCCATCCCGGTTCCTCTGCGGAAGAGTTAGTACGCCTTGCCCTCGTACAAAATCCGTAGCTTTGCCCCGGTATGAAAAAGATTCCTATCGCCGTCGCCTACGGAGACGGCATCGGCCCCGAGATCATGGAAGCCTGCCTTTACATTCTGCAGGAAGCAGGAGCGGCCATTGAAATCCATCCCGTAGAAATTGGTGAGAAAGTCTACCTTCAGGGGCATTCAGCCGGCATAACTTCAGAAACGCTGGATGTGATTCGTCAGCTTAAGGTATTTTATAAGGCGCCTATCACCACGCCGCAGGGAGGCGGTTTCAAAAGCCTCAATGTAACTACCCGAAAGCTCTTCAATCTCTTCGCCAATGTTCGTCCCGTCGTCTCCTATCATCCCTACATCCGAACTAAGCATCCTAATATGGATGTGGTTATTGTCCGGGAAAACGAAGAGGATCTTTACGCCGGCATAGAACATCGCCAGACCGATGAGGTGTATCAGGTTCTCAAGCTCATAACCAGGCCCGGGACCGAGCGCATCATTCGCTATGCTTTTGAATACGCCCGTGCTTATGGCCGCAAAAAAGTCACCTGCATGACAAAGGACAATATCATGAAGCTCACAGACGGGCTCTTTCATAAGATATTTGATGAGATTGGTGCCGAATATCCTGATATTGAGAAGGAGCACTGGATTATTGATATTGGCACGGCCAAGCTGGCAGATACCCCCGAGCAGTTTGATGTGGTGGTGACGCTGAATCTATATGGCGACATTTTGTCGGATATGGTAGCCCAGATTGCCGGATCGGTGGGCTTGGCCGGATCGGCCAATATAGGCCCCAAGGTTTCCATGTTTGAGGCTATTCATGGCTCGGCGCCCCGCCGGGCCGGCCAGAATCTGGCCAATCCTTCAGGCCTTCTCCATGCCGGCATCATGATGATGGTTCATATCGGCCAGCCCGAAGTCGCCGAAAGAGTCCACAACGCCTGGCTCCGAACGATTGAAGAAGGTTACCACACTTACGACATCTATCAAGAGGGTATTTCCAGAGAGAAAGTGGGTACGCGAGAGTTTGCCCAGGCAGTAGTGCGTAACTTAGGAAAACTCCCTGAAAACCTCAAGCCCGTCCAATACACCCGGGAAGGGCAGGCTCCTACGGGTATCCGTATTCCAGATTATGTGCGACCTGCCCCTGCTCAAAAAGAACTCGTGGGAGTAGATGTTTTCGTGCATTGGATGCCCGGAGCTCCCGAAGATCTGGCCGAACGCATTCAACGGCATTTGCCTCCTCATGTAAAGCTCCACATGATTACCAACCGCGGCACCGTCGTATGGCCGGGTGGCGTGGCAGAAACTTTCCTCACAGACCACTGGCGCACCCGGGTCCTGTCAAAAAACGCAACTCCTCTCTCACATAAAGACATTATTGCTATCCTGGAGGCCTATCACCAGGCTGGACTGGACTTCATCAAAACAGAACATCTCTGTCGCTTTGATGGTGTAGATGCCTATTCCAAAGGGCAGGGAGAATAGAGACATCCCGTCTTTTGGATGGGGCCTCAGCCTGTCGCTGGGGCCCCCTTCTTTTTGTCACCTTTATGCCAGGATGTCGGACATTCTGACATACAATGGGCCTGGCATGGGGCTTGTCATATAACCCTTCAAACCTAAAACAGAAGTGCTATGGCAGTGAACATCAAACCATTAGCCGATCGGGTGCTTGTAGAACCAGCACCAGCCGAAGAGAAGACCGCTGCTGGAATCATCATTCCGGACACCGCGAAGGAGAAACCGCAAAAAGGTACGGTAATCGCCGTCGGACCCGGTAAAAAGGATGAGCCGCTATCAGTAAAAGTCGGCGACAAAATCCTTTATGGCAAGTATGCCGGTACAGAAATAACCATCGACGGTAAAGAGTACCTTATCATGCGGGAGTCAGACATTTACGCTATCCTATCCTAAAACAAAACCAAACAACTGACAACTATGGCAGCAGGAAAGATCGTCAAGTACGATTCAGAAGCACGCGAGAAGCTGCGTGCAGGCGTTGATGCACTGGCCAACGCTGTAAAGGTAACATTGGGCCCTCGTGGCCGCAACGTAGCGATTGAAAAGAAATTTGGGGCTCCGGCCGTAACCAAAGATGGCGTCACCGTCGCCAAGGAAATCTCCCTGAAAGACCCTTTTGAGAACCTGGGAGCCCAGATGGTGAAGGAAGTCGCCTCCAAAACGGCGGATGTGGCAGGAGACGGAACTACGACGGCGACAGTACTCGCTCAGGCGATCTTCCGGGAAGGCCTCAAAAATGTAACCGCTGGCGCCAACCCCATGGAAATCAAGCGGGGTATCGAAGAGGCCGTCAGTGTGGTCGTGGAAGAACTCAAAAAGATGAGCCGTCCCATCACCAGCTCTAAGGAAATCGCTCAGGTAGCTACCCTCTCTGCCAATGGCGACGAAACGATAGGTAATCTCATTGCCGAAGCCATGGAAAAAGTGGGTAAGGATGGCGTCATTACGATTGAGGAGTCCCGTAACATTGACACTTATGTAGATGTTGTAGAAGGGATGCAGTTCGACCGGGGCTACATCTCGCCCTACTTCGCTACGAACCCCGATAAAATGACCGCTGAGCTGGAAGATGCGCTCATCCTCATCCACGACAAGAAAATCTCCAGCATGAAGGATCTCCTGCCCATCCTCGAGCAGGTAGTACGGCTTAATAAACCGCTTCTGATCATCGCCGAAGATGTGGAGGGCGAAGCCCTGGCAACTCTCGTTGTGAATAAGCTACGCGGAACGCTCAAAGTGGCTGCTGTTAAGGCACCGGGCTTCGGCGATCGCCGTAAAGCCATGCTGGAAGATATTGCGATCCTGACGGGTGGTACTGTCGTCTCCGAAGAGCAGGGCTATAAGTTAGAACATGCTACCCTCGACTACCTGGGCAAGGCCAAGAAAATCACCATTGACAAAGACAACACTACGATTGTGGGTGGTCAGGGAAGCCCGGATAAGATCAAAGCTCGTATCAATCAAATCAAGGCCCAGATTGAAACTACCACCTCCGAGTATGACAAGGAGAAACTGCAGGAGCGGCTGGCGAAGCTCTCGGGTGGCGTGGCTGTGGTATATGTGGGGGCCGCTACGGAGGTCGCCATGAAGGAGAAGAAAGCCCGGGTAGAAGACGCGTTGCATGCGACCCGCGCGGCCGTAGAAGAAGGCATCGTGCCCGGTGGGGGCGTGGCTTACATCCGCTGTATTCCGGCCCTCCTGCCCGGTAAAGGGGGCATTAATGACAAATATCTCAAAGGCGATACGGGAGTGGGCGTTGAAATCGTGCGCCGTGCCCTTGAGGAGCCGCTCCGTCAGATTGCCTACAATGCCGGTGTAGAAGGGGCTATTATCGTAGAAAAAGTCAAGCAAAACACCGGAGACTTCGGTTGGAATGCCCGTACCGAAGAGTTTGAAAATCTCTATGAAGCGGGCGTGATTGACCCCACCAAAGTGGCTCGCACTGCTCTGGAAAATGCCGCTTCCATCGCCTCCCTCCTCCTGACCACCGAATGCGTGATCGTGGAAGAGCCCGAGGAAGAAAAAGCCCCAGCCCGACCCGGCGGCGGCGACATGGACTTCTAAGAAAAAACATAAGAGAGTTTCCTCCCCCTCGGCCCTAAGGGGCCGGGGGGGTTTTAGTAAGTTGCTTTTATACCAACTTTTGTGATTGAATCTCTTAGGTTTTGTATCTCCGGGCTTAAAAGGTACATATAGGTAGACCCTCGGCGATAACCTAACAATACACGGCAAACGAGCTTTATGAGATTTACAGTCAGGAGAGCGATGCCGTGTTTGCGAGGCGATGGCAGGCATTGTGGTTGTTGCGACGAGGGGAGAGGCTTGTCCGGGTGAAGGCGGTGGTGGAGGCAGTGCTCAGACAGTTAGAGTCGGAGGGGCGGATTTACACGCGGGCGGGGTGAGCGTATATTCGTGAGGTTTTCCTTGCTTCACCCAAATGATAAGAGGCTATTTGAAGTGGATTGGTATAATAGGGGTTTTGTAACTTTGTATTTATGACAATGACTTTTCCACGGCTGATTTATCAGAGCAGAAGGCCTGCTCCCGAAGTATGCTCCAGAGTAGAAGAGGTGGCAAAGTCAAAGGGTTTCGGGGTACTGGCCGTGCATGATCTTAGTGCTATCCTGGCGTCGAAGGGGATGCCGATAGATTATTCGGCGGTGGTGGTAGAGGTTTGCTCGCCCCGACACGCAAAAGCGGTGCTCGATATCCAGCCGACCATCGCGAATGCCCTGCCCTGCCGGATTGCGATTTACGAGCGAAATGGCCAGACAACCGTGGAGACTTTACCGCCCACCATGCTTCTGGGAGGCTTTGAGGCGCCCAGCCTCATGCCTGTAGCTGAGGAGGTAGAAAAGCTTCTTGAGGAGATTATCGAAACGGCTTTGAAGGACTCCTGAAACTCAGCCTTCGGCCATAATACTCTCCACCCACTCTATGAGCATGGGCTCATAGTAGGACCAGTGGAGCATAGGGGCCCGGGGGTCGTTCCGGTACCTTTGCCAGAAGGCATCCCAAGCGGGGCTTATTCCCTTCCGCCAGCGCAGGGGGACCCCCAGCGCCGCCGCCTCATAGAATTTACCTGGAATTTTATCCCGGATATGCGGCAGAGGCTGGTACAGTCCATATAGAAGGCCCGCATGCCGCTGAAGGTTTTGCACTATAGGGTAGGGCACGAAGTAACTTTTCAGCCATAGCCATGCTTTGTGTCGGGTCAGGTAGCTTCGGAGGCGAGCTTCCTCGACCCGGGTTTTGATACTTCCGGCGATGACGAGGGGGGTGGTGGGTTTTTCCAGGGCCTCCTCAAGGGCATCCCACACCCCCCAGCTCTCCGTGAGGTTACCGGTTATGAGGTGATATTCCTTCACGAGGTTGGGGAGGAGAGGGGGGGCATTCTCTACAGGCACGAAGGCATTAGGCAGGAACCGGACCTTTCCCGGGAAGAAAAGAGGGACATAGGCGTACTCGGCCAGCGTGTGGGCTCTGGGGCGGGAGCTTCTGGCCAGGAACCAGATCAGGTAACGGAAGGTTCTATTGCGCAGGCGGAAGGCGGGATCGTGTTTGAGATTGGCCCCATAATCCTCCCATACGTCCCATATCCAGTGTTTTCGTCCTGAGATTCCCAGGAGAGCCGCACTCAGAGGTTCTGTGACCACCACCCATCCTCTGAGGTCAGGCAGCAGCCGGATGTAAGCGGGAAGCCAGGGCCGATCCAGTGTCGTTATTTGCAGGTGAGAGGGGGTAGCAGGGGCCGTCATCAGGCTCCCCAAGCAGGCCTCATCCAGTTCTTTACTGAGAGGCCCTTCGATGGAGAGGGGAGGCATGGGGCGCCCTATCAAATGCACGGGCCAGAATCTGGCGAGGCTCCGGGCCAATCGATAGTACCCTCTGGGATGCCAGACTACATCCCGGGCCAGAAGAACAGTCATGTAGCTTTGCACTATGGGCAAAGTAGAGATTATCCGGGGAGACATCACGAAGCTGGCTGTAGATGCGATTGTGAATGCGGCTAATGCGTCCCTTTTGCCAGGGGGTGGGGTATCGGGGGCGATTCATCGGGCGGCGGGGGAAGAGCTGGCTCAGGCCTGTCGGGCGGTGGCCCCCTGTCCCACCGGCGAAGCCCGCCTCACACCGGGCTTCCGGCTGCCCGCGAAGTGGGTCATCCACACCGTGGGTCCGATCTGGCAGGGCGGCACCCAGAACGAAGCCCACCTCCTGGAAAAAGCTTACCGCTCCAGCCTCGCCCTCGCCAGAAACCACGGCCTGCGTACAGTGGCCTTTCCCTCTATCAGCACGGGTATCTTTGGTTATCCCCTGGACAAAGCCGCCCCCATCGCCCTCAAAGTGCTGCTGGAGGAGGCCCCTCATTTCGAAGCGCTCTACATGGTGGCCTTCGACGAAAAAACTTACGAGGCTTACCAGAAAGCCTATGAATCGCTCTCAGCTTCCTGATCCGGGGTCCAGGTCCACCTTTCTCCCTTGAAGCTGACCTCCATCTGTGTTCTTTCGGCCGGGCGGGCTTCTCCTACTATTTGGGCCTCTATGCCATAATGTCCGGCTATTGCAATCAACTCTTCGGCGATGTCTGGCTCGACATATAGCTCCATTCGGTGCCCCATATTGAAGACCTCAAACAGCTCCCGCCAGGGCCGAAGCCCCTCCAGCAGAGAGAAGACCGGCGGCAGCGGTAAAAAGTTTTCCTTTCGGATGTAAGTGGCGGGAAAGTACTTGATGGCTTTTCGCTGGCCGCCCCCTGTGCAGTGCACCACTCCGTATATTGCCTTTCGATGCGCCCGATATATTTCTCGCAGCACAGGCAGGTAAGTTCGTGTGGGACTGAGAAGCAGGCGCCCTAAGGGCTCTCCCTCCACCGGCGTCTGAAGCGTGTAAGGCCCCTGATACGGCTGCGGAAGCTCAGGCTCCAGGGCTTCGGGGTACCTCCCGGCGTACTCCGCTGAGAGCAAAAGATGGCGGGCGGCGGTAAGGCCATTACAGCCGATGCCGCTATTAGGAAGACGCTCATAGGTCGCCTGCCCGTAGCTGGCGAGGCCCACTACCCGGATGGGCTTAGCGGGCCGTCGAAAGGAGATAAGGGCATGCTGGGGCATTCGCACTGCCGCCACCGCCTCTAACCCCACCGTGCGAATCGCATCCGTCATATCCGCCGTCTCTCCTCCCCCTACCGTCGCTTCAATGCCCATTTCCTGAAGCCAGGCTACACAACGGTATACCCCTTCAATCATTTTCTGCACGATGTCATCGGGAATCCGCAGGGCATTTCGCGTAATAACGGTAGAAAACACAAAGCCCTCTGTGGCTCCGATGCAGGCCAGGTCATCGGTATTCATAATGAGGGCATCCTGCGCCAATTCCTCCCATACGGAGGCATCCCCGGTCTCCCTCCACCAGAGATAAGCAAGGATCCCTTTAGTTCCGACTCCATCGGCATGCAGGGCGAACCGATGGGATGAACTTCCCGCTATATCGGGTAAGATTTTTGCGAAAAGGCCCTGGTTCTCCGCTTCCATCGCTTTTAGAAAGGCCTTATGGGCGGAGACGCCCAGTTTTCGGTACCAGTCGGGCACTTACTCCTGTTCTTTATTTTTTCGTCGGCCGAAGATGGAGAAGTGGACGAAGCGTTCGGGGTGCAGGCGGAGTTCGTCCAGGAGTTTTCGGAGGCTGACGGTGGTGGCATCTAAGTTTTTATAGAGGGAGGGGTCTCTGGCGAAGTGGCCGAGGGTTCCCTCGCCCTGATTGATGTGGGCGAGGAGGGAGTCTAATTCGTGGGCGGCGGTCTGAAGGTTGTGCAGGAGGGAGGGGAGGTTCTGGGCGAGGGAGTCGGAGAGGCGGTGGGTACTGGCGAGGGTACCCTGGAGGGCAGGCCGCAATGCCTGGATTGTACTGTCCAGGCTCTGGAGGGTGCTTCGAAGGTGCGTGGCGGTGGGGGGCACTTCACTATTTACGGTTTGGGAGAGCGTGCGAATCGAGGAGATAGTCTGGGGGACGGCGCCGGTGTCGGCGATGAGTCTATTGAGGTGGGCGGCGGTCTCGTTGAGCTGGGCCAGGAGCTGATCCAGCTTATCTCGCACCGGGCGAAGCTCCTGTATCGTCTTATCAAGGGTTCCTGTGGCAAGGCTATCAAGCAGGGTATCGCCATCCATAGCGAGTTTTTCGGTCTTTCCGGGCACGAGCCACAAGCCTTTCGTCCCTAAAAGGTCCAGATTGGTAATGGTCGCCCTCGAATCAACGGGGAGAGGGATTTCTCGCAGCACCTCAAATTCTATCAGCACCTGTCCGGTTTGGGGATTAAATCGCAGGTCGGTTACCTGGCCGACCTTATAGCCGCGATAGAGAACTTTATCGCTGGTGGAGAGGTTGTCTGCATTTTCAAAGACGGCGTAGTAGGTGTTATACCGCTGGAAAATGGAATGGCCCTTAAGGTAGTTGAACCCAAAGAATAGGGCTAAGGCGGCGACAATGACGATGATACCTATTTGAGCTTCTCGCGAGAGGCGCATGGCAGACAAAAATAAAGCCCCCGCGCTGAGCGAGGGCTTTTGAGGACTGAATACGCGGGCCGACTACTTCAGGAAGACTATCAGGATGGCGACTACCTCTGCTATCAGGGCTACCCCTTCAACCAGTGCGGCGGTGAGGATCATGTTATTGCGAATGTCTCCAGCCGCCGAAGGCTGACGGGCAATTCCCTGCAAGGCAGATGAGGCTAAGGTGCCAATCCCAATTCCAGCACCAATGACAGCTAACCCGGCGCCTAAGGCTGCGCCTAAATAATGTACGGTATTACCTGCTTCTAACCACATATCGGGCGCAAAGGTATAAAGAGTTTTTCAATGCGACTCTTCCACGGCCATCCCTAAAAAGACCGCCGACAGCATCGTAAAAATATATGCCTGCAATACGGCCACGAGCGTCTCCAGCGCCATCACAAAAAGCCCTAACAGCACCGAAAATACCGATATACCCAGTCCCGCCGCCGCACTCTTGAGCACTGCCGCCAGAATAAATATCAGTCCCACAATAGAAAGCATCATCAGGTGTCCCGCCAGGATATTCGCAAAAAGACGCATCATGAGCGCAAATGGCTTAGAAAACATACCAACAATCTCTATGGGCATCATAAAAAGCTTAAGCCACACCGGCACCCCCGGATACCAGAAAATATGCGACCAGTAAGACTTAGAAGCGTTGATGTGAATGACCACAAACGCCACAAGCGCCAGAAAGAAGGTGAGAGTAATATTCCCCATGATGTTGGAGTTGAGCGGGGTCAGGCCGAAAAGATTACTGATCCAGATAAAGAAGAATACGGTCAGGAGAAACGGCATGAAGCGGTCTGCATACTGGTGAAGATTGGGCACGGCCACTTCATCCCGAATAAAAAGGATCACCGGTTCTAAAAAGCGTCCAATCCCCGTTGGCACCCCATTTTGAGCTTTTTGATAAGCTCGGGCGGCCGAACGCCCTATCCACAAAAGCAATAATCCCACTATAAGAAGTTGAAAAGCCGTTTTCGTTAGAGAAAGGTCCAGAATCGGCTGACAATCGATGGAGGCGATTTTCCCGTCGGCGCCGAGGGTGTAGCCATGTTTTTCCAGGTCAGCCTTAATCTCCTCTTCCGTGTGTCCATGCACGAAAAAGACAGAAAGTCCCCGTTCCGGATGATACAGGATACGAGGCAGGGGAATAGCGATGGGGATGTAGTGCCGGGAGCCGTCGGGATTGCGGCCCCAGGGGATATCCGTAATGTGCCAGTCGTAGCTGTCCTTCACATGCTCCAAGATGAAGCCCGTAGGTACCTCTTCGCCTTCGGTGCGGGCCCATAGCAGGGCCACGGCAAATAGTGCTACGAATAGCCGTTTCATTGGGGGCGCAAGTTACGAAGAACTGCGGGGAGCCCGAGCCTGATATGCCAGCATAAGCTCAAGCCCCATGAAGGAAATCACTCCGCCCACAAAGAGGAGCACGAGGATCTTTATATCAGGGGCCAGCAGTACCGCCAGTCCCACCAGCGCGCCCGGTAAAACCATCAGTCGGATCATAGCCGGAATCACCACAGCCGCTGCAAGTGTCTCTGGCCTGCCCCTTCGAATGGCGTGAATAATGATATGCCCCGCTCCGATGATGACCCACATGAGCAGGGCCGCCCGGGCCGTCCTGGCATCCGGAAACGCCGACCACAAAAAGTAATGCGCCAGTGCTCCTGCCGCCGTCAGCCCCCCAATGAGGAAATATCCTCGCTTCATCTTATAGACGGGCAATGCGCCACAGAATATGACCCACTCCTATTAGAAGCCCCCCGAGAAGCCCCCATGGCTTTGTCGGGACATACCGGTCTAATAGGTACCCCAGCCCTCCCCAGATTAGCATGATTGCCACCAACTCAGTAGACAGAGCGAGGTACGCCATCCAGCCTTTAGGAAGCGGGGCTTTTCTCGGCTTCGGCATAGAGGGCCTCTATGGCGTCCTTGTACTGCTCCAGCAGCACCCGCCGCTTGAGTTTCAGAGTTGGTGTTAGCTCTCCGCCCTCTATGCTCCATTCCTTCGTAAGCAGGATAAACTTTTTTATCCGCTCGTACTGAGAGAAATTTTCATTGACGGCGTCGACTTCCTTCTGGATGAGGGCTATGACTTCCGGGTGATGCACCAGGGCTTCGCGATTGGTGACGGTTATGTTATGCTCTCGAACCCACTTTTCGAGCATAGGGAAGTTTGGCACCAGTAGGGCGGCGGGAAACTTCCTGTACTCGCCGATAACCATAGCCTGTTCTATGTACAGGGAGCTTTTGAGCATGTTTTCAATGGGCTGTGGGGCGATATATTTCCCACCGGCGGTCTTAAAGACTTCTTTCTTGCGGTCGGTAATCATGAGAAAGCCATCCTTATCCAGACGCCCCACATCTCCCGTGTAAAACCAGCCATCCTTGAGGACCTCGGCGGTAGCTTCAGGATTTTTGTAGTATCCTACCATGACATTTGGGCCTTTGACGACGATTTCACCCTCGCCTTCGGGATAGCCTTCGAGCGGTTCTATGCGCACCTGCACGCCGGGAATAGGCCGCCCGACGGTCCCAATCCGATAGGCATCAAAGGTATTTACGGAGATAACCGGTGACGTTTCTGTGAGGCCATAGCCTTCCATGATGGGTATGCCAGCTCCCCAGAATATCCTGGCAAGATGCCTGGGGAGAGCGGAGGCACCGGTAACGATTACCCCCACATTTCCGCCCAGCGCCTCCCGCCACTTGCTGAATACCAGCTTTCGGGCCAGGCTCAGTTGGAGCTTATAAGTCCATGGGTAATCAGCAGCTTTCTCAGGATCATAATCTTTTACCAGGTCCATCGCCCAGAAAAAGAGCGTTCGTTTGAGACCGGTGAGCGTCTGCCCCGTCGCCATAATTCGCTCATAGACCTTCTCTAAGAGCCGCGGCACTGAGGTAAAAACATGTGGCCGAACCTCCCGAAGATTCGCTGCAATCGTGTCTAAACTCTCCGCATAATATATCCCAATATTCATCGCCAGGTAAGTGTAAAAGACCATGCGCTCAAAACTATGATTAAGCGGCAAAAACGACAGAGCTCTCAACGGCTCCGTACCCGTAGCTTTGGGAATGAGGTTGAGCGAGCGCACGGTCAGGACATTTGAGACGATATTGTGATGGGTAAGTATAACGCCTTTGGGCACACCAGTCGTACCCGAAGTGTAAAGGAAAGTAGCCCAATCTTCGGGCTGGAGAGCCTGTGTATAGGGGGTCAGGTCTATGGCATGGGCCTCCCCCAGAGCCAGAAACTGATCGAAGTGTTCGGCTCCCTCCTCCGCATCAAACACATACACCCGCTCTACGGAGGGGCAGTTAGGCAGGATACTTTTCACCTTCTGGTAGATTTCTCCGCCGGAGCAAAAGACCAGGCGGCACCCGGCATGATTGATGATATACTCGTAGTCTTTGGGGATGGAGTTGGCGTAGAGGGGGACGGTGATGACGCCGATAGAGACGGCCCCTAAGTCAACAAAGTTCCACTCGGGGCGGTTTGGGGAAACAAGGGCGATGCGGTCTCCCTTTTTTAGCCCGAGGTGGAGAAGGGCCCGGGCGACGGTCTGGGATTTTCGGGCGACATCCTCAGTGCTGTAAGTTACCCATCTGCCATGGACTTTGGCCGCGATGCAATCCGGTCTTGGATATTTTTCCAGGGCTTCTTTCAGGATGTCGGGAAGGATATGTATGGCCATGAGGCAAAAATACACCAATCCGGGATTAGATGGACCTTCTGTACGGAAGTCATCCATTGTAGAGCGAAGGCGCAGGGCGATGTCCTTTCGGGACAGTAGCGAGAGAGGGGGATGTGAGGGAAATTACAATTCCCGATGGCGGGCAGGCGGGAAATACACGCCCTGAGGGATACATAGCGCATAAGGGGAGGGCGGGTGGTAAGCCGGGTTCTGTGTCTACTTCTGCATTTCTCTGAGCGGCCTACCCGCCGGCTGTGGGGGTGGTCATCGCCGGCTACTTGGCCTTGCACCGGCGGGGGGTTGCCCCTGCGGAGCTTCTTACGCTCCGGTTTCACCCTGACCCCTTTCGGGGCGGTATGGTTTCTGTGGCCCTATCCGTCAGGCTACCTTGCGATAGCCCGCTCCCCCTTTCGGAGGACCGCCTACCCCCTGGTGCCCGGACTTTCCTCTGGCTCAGGCCAGCGCAGAAGCCCCCACCCTTCCCCTCACTCCGCCTTCGCCAAATCTATACTCAAAATCCTAAACTCCGCCCGACGATTGGCCTGCTCGTCCGCATCCGATAGCTCCGGGTAAATGAGCGGCTGGGATTCCCCATAGCCTATCCATGTAAGCCGCTTCGGATCTATCCCCTTCTGCTTGAGGTAATCTACCACAGCCTTCGCCCGGTTATTCGAGAGGCGAATATTATACGCTTCGCTCCCATTGGTGTCGGTGTGCGCCCCGATGATTATCCTGAGCATCGGATTGCGCTCAAGGAGTACAACGAGCCGATCCAGTTCTATAGCCGCATCTGGCCGTATGTCGTACTTATCAAAGTCAAAATAGATATTTTGCAAGACGATGGGTCGAGCTATCTCAATCCGATCCAGATAAATGTCTATATCCGCCTCTAAGTCCATGGACCGGGTAGCATCCCGGGTGGAAACGGTAACCTCATTGGCCAGATACTCCGGGGCATTCCCTATCAGCTTGTAGTCTTTACCGGGTTGGAGGGAAAACCGATATTGGGCGCTCTGGTCCGTGTTGAAGGTATCTAATGGAATCAGCTGCCCGCCCTTCATCTCATAAAGGGTTACGGTCGCAAAGGGGATGGGAAGCTTCGTAGAGGCATCTCGAACGGTCCCATGTACGGCTAACTCTATGATGGGGCGAAGTATGCGCTTGACAAAGTAAATATCGTCTCTTCCCTTACCTCCGGGCCGATTGGAGGCTAAATAGCCCGCTGTATCCTGCTTCACCCAGAAAAGGGAAAAATCGTCATAGGAGGAGTTGATGGGGCTGCCGAGATTTTGTGGGGGGGACCAGCTGGCCAGGCGCCCCTCCGAACGGAAAATGTCGTACCCTCCCATACCCGGATGCCCATCCGAAGCAAAGTATAGCGTTTTTCCATCTCGCCCGACATGAGGATAGATTTCGTTGAAGGGGGTGTTGATGATTTTCCCGGCATGGACGGGCGCGCTCCACTCTTTACCTACTTTCTGGGCATACCAGATGTCCGTGCCCCCCAGACCTCCATCCCGGTCAGAAATGAAATACATAATATTCCCATCGGGAGAAAGGGTCGGCTGAGCATCATAAGTCGGAACCAGTTTCTTCTTACCCTTAGTATTGGTAACAACCTCCCGCTTTCCAGTCAGGGCTTCTATCTTTTCGAAGGGTCCCCATTCTTTCTTCTGCGGATCAAAGGTGCTCTGATAGATGGCACACCCCCACTTTTTGCGGTACTGGCCTTCGCCGCAGATGGTATAGTACATGGTCAGGCCATCCGGCGCAATGACAGCAGAACCGTCATTAGCCGGCGTATTGGTCTTTTTACCTAAATTCTGAGGTTTGCCCGTTTTCCCGGTGAAAACGGTATCGTTTTTCACCTGCACCACCCATAGGTCGGAGTACATGGGTTCGCCGTATTCGGGGTAACGGGCTTTGCCCTGTGCCCCCACACGATGGCTGGTGAAAATCAGAAAGCTATCGGTTTTCACGACGAAGAGGGTAGGCGCATAATCCGAAGCCGGGGAATTAATACCCAGCACCACCAGTTCGTAGTCTGGCTGCTGGGCCAGGAGCCGCTGAGCCAGTGCACATCCCTCAAGTTCTATTTCTGCCTGCTTGCGCAGAATATCTTGAGTCTTATGCCGCTTCAAAAATTCCTGAAACGAGACTTTAGCTTCCTCGTACCGCCCGAGTTTTTTCTGAGCAATACCCAGGTCCAGGTAGATCGTGTCGTTTGCATCGGCATTTATCTCGATGGCCTTTTGATACTGCTCCACGGCGAGCCCGGTTTCGTTGGTGTACCAGTAGCACCGAGCCAGGCGATATGCGGCATACTGATTTTTAGGGTCCTCCTGGAGGACCTGCTTGTACAATGCCGCGGCGCCCTCCGGGTTACGGAAGTAATAATATTCCTTATCCGCCTGCGCCAGAAGCTTCTTGACCTTACCAGATTGCGCCCATCCCAGAGCGAGGATTAGCAGAAGGCCCAAACGCGCTTGCATTTCAACCGCAAATATAGGGAGATTTATACTTATGCAACTTCAACGCTCGTATTATTACCTTTGCTCCTATGACGACAGCTCAGGCCCGTCAGGCATTCCTGGATTTTTTTGCGGCGCAGGGACATCTTATCGTACCTTCGGCCCCTCTTATCAATCGGAGTGACCCCACTCTCCTTTTCGTCAATGCCGGGATGAACCCCTTCAAAGACATCTTTATGGGGCTTCGTCAGCCCCCTGCCCCTCGCATTGCTGATACCCAGAAATGCCTGCGCGTTTCCGGTAAACACAACGACCTCGAAGAAGTCGGCCACGATACCTATCACCACACCTTCTTCGAAATGCTGGGCAACTGGTCTTTCGGCGATTACTTCAAAAAAGACGCCATTACCTGGGCCTGGGAGCTCCTTACCAGAGTCTATCAACTGCCCCCTGAACGCCTTTATATAACCATTTTTGAAGGCGACAAAGAGTGGGGACTTCCCAGAGATACCGAGACCTATGAGCTCTGGCGCACCTTTGTACCTGAAGAGCGTATCCGATTTTTCGGCCGAAAAGATAACTTCTGGGAAATGGGGGATACCGGCCCCTGCGGCCCCTGCACCGAAATCCACATAGACCTCCGGCCCAACCCTCATGACCTCGCCACCCCCTTCCTCAATACCAGCAACCCCCTTGTTATTGAACTCTGGAACCTCGTTTTTATCCAGTATAATCGCCGCTCCGACGGCTCCTTAGAAACGCTTCCTTTCCCGAGCGTGGATACCGGCATGGGCCTGGAACGGCTGGCCATGGTCCTGCAGGGCCAAACCTCCACCTACGATATAGACATCTTTCAGACCCTCCGAAATGCCCTCCAGGGCCTTACAGGCATTCCCTACGGAAAATCCTCTGAGCAGGATGTTGCCATCCGGGTAGTGTGCGATCATATTCGGGCTATTGCCTTTGCGATTGCGGATGGGCAGCTACCCTCCAATACTGGAGCTGGTTATGTTATCCGACGGCTTTTGCGCCGGGCTCTCCGCTACGGCCACCAGTACCTTCACCAGCGCCAGCCCTTCCTGCATCGCCTCATAGAACCGCTCGGCCAGATCTATCAGGACATCTTTCCCGAGGTCATCGCTAATACCCCCTCTATCGCCCGCATTATAGAGGGCGAAGAAAGCTCTTTCCTGCATACTCTGGAGAGAGGCCTTTCCCGCCTGGAAACCTTCCTGAATAACCACTCCAACCTCACCACCATCCCCGGCGAAATGGCTTTTGAGCTGTACGACACCTACGGCTTCCCCATAGACCTGACCAGCCTGATCGCCCGTGAAAGAGGCCTGACCGTAGACCTCCAAGGCTTTGAAAAAGCCCTCCAGGCCCAAAAAAACCGCAGCCGCCAGGCTACTCAGAAGCACTTCAGCGACTGGGTAGAATTGCAGGAAGAAGACCACTCCCGATTTGTGGGATACGATATTTACGAGGTGCGAACCTCTATCGTCCGCATGAGAGAGGTTAGGGAGGGGGGCAAAACTCGTTATCACATCGTCCTTCGGGAGACACCCTTTTACCCCGAGGGCGGGGGTCAGGTAAGCGACATCGGTTACCTCCGCAAAGGCCATCAAAAGATTGCCGTCACCCATGTCTATAGGGAGTTAGATACCATCATTCATCAGGTAGAGACACTTCCGAAGGACCCCGAAGGAGAATGGCAGGCTATTATTGATATTCCTCGCCGGGAAGCCATCTCCATTCACCATACGGCTACCCACCTTCTTCATGCCGCCCTTAGAGAAACTCTCGGCCCCCATGCCCGTCAGAATGGCTCCCTCGTCGCCCCCGACAAACTCCGCTTTGACTTCACTCACCCTACCAGGCTCTCCGAAGAAGAGCTGGCCCAGATACAAAATATCGTGAATAACCGCATATCGGCGGCCCTTCGCCGAAAAGAATACATCGACATCCCTTACGATGAAGCTATCAAAATGGGAGCCATAGCGCTCTTCGGCGAAAAGTATGGCGATAAGGTGCGGGTGATTGAGTTTGGCGGGAGATTCTCCCGGGAGTTATGTGGCGGCACACATGTAGACAATACGCTTCAGCTACGGTACTTCCGCATTCTCTCGGAAAGTGCCGTCGCAGCGGGCGTACGCCGGATTGAGGCTGTAGCGGGCCCTGCATTCCTCCACTGGTTGGATGGTCAGCTCTCCGAGCTTGAAAAAATTCGCCACCGACTCAAAAATACACCCCAGCCCCTCAGCACCCTGGATAAAATCCTCGCCGAAAAAGAATCCTACGAAAAAACCCTCTCGGACTGGCTTCTTATTCATGCTCGCACACTCATACAAACCTGGTCCCTGCCTGAACCTGATACGCCTCTTGTCAGATCTGTGGAGCTGCCCGCCAATACTTCCCTCAAAGACCTTTTAGCGGCTTTCCGCAGGGTAGCCCCTAACCATACCTTTGTGCTGTATCAGCAAGCCGGTGATCGGGAAACCCTCATAGGCATTGCCGCTCCTGAAAACGCGCAGACCCTTCTCAAAAGCCTCATCGAGCCCCTGGGCGGCAAAGGAGGAGGTCATGCCGAGATCGCCGTTGGTAAAGTTCCTTCCTGCCCGGACCTCGATGATAGGCTCTCCCGGCGGCTGGCTAACTCCGTAGGCGCCTGAAAATCGCCTCTGGAAGAAGCCGAATTATCAGCATAATCCACCGCCAGTAGGCAGGTACATATACTACTGCCGGGGCTTTCTGCATGGCCCTGTAAATCAGGTGTCCGGCACGCTCGGCAGAAGTTACAAGAAGCCGGGGGAGTTCTAAGCCCGCCACCATGGGCGTATCCACAAAACCCGGAAGGATAGTAACTACCCGCACCCCCCTTTCCCAGTAATACGCTCGAAGGCCCGAGGCATAAGCTATGAGAGCCGCTTTAGCACTCCCGTAATGGTAGTTTTTCGCACGCCCCCGCACCCCTGCCACCGACGAAATAACCCCTAATACCCCTTTTCCGCGCTCCGCCATATAGGCCGCTATTCGCCCCGCTGCCAGAACCACCGCCGTATAGTTGCGCCGGATAATCGCTTCGACCTCCGCATCCTCTTTTCTTGCCCGGTCCTCATCCCCTAAATAACCCCACGCAATCAACGCTTTTTCAAAAGCGGGGCCTGTTGCTAAAAAGTTTTCCCACCATCGTCCGATACTTTCTTCTTCATCCACATTCACGAGATAAGTTTCCACCGAGGCCCCGTATCTTATCCTCAGGTCGTTAGCAATCGCTTGAATTTTATCGGGCCGGCGACCTACGAGATAAAGCTTTTCCCCGGCTTGAGCCCATCTTTGAAGGGCGGAGGCCACCATCCCCGCTGTCGCGCCTAATACCAGCACACCCATCTTGCAAAAGTAGCCTCTCGTAGCGTATCAGCAGATCCCATCCGGAGATGGGAAGCATCCGGAAGCCGCCTGACCTCTTTACACTATCACACATCAAGGCGGGCCCTTAGCGAGTATCAGGCAGAGGGCTTTCTGCCTGAGGGCCTAACAAAAATAAGGTAGGCGCTTTCGGTAGAATGATGGGTTCCCACTGGCTAATAAGACGAGTTTTGACGAAGCCGGTCGGGGCTGTCAGATGATGCGCCACGCAGAGCAGAAGATGTCTGGGCGCCTCGGTAAGGAGGGTTTGCAGAAGGGCGTTCTGTCTGCTGGGCGTCTCCATGAAGATTTGAGTCGTGTGGCGGGCGGCCTGGTATATCGCCTGAAGCGCCTGGCGACGAAGGCGCCTTTCAAGGGGCAAATAGCCATGAAAAGCAAACCGATTCCCGGGAAGGCCTGAGGCAGCGAGCGCCAGCGTAATGCTGCTGGGACCTGCTAAGGGTATCACTGTGTAATTGAAAGCATGAGCTTTCTGGACAACCTGATAACCAGGGTCAGCTACGCCCGGCAAACCCGCCTCACTTATCAAGAGCGCGGGCTGTTTGCGTCCGAAAACCATTTCATAGCTTTCCCAGGGCCAGTCCCGCAACTTCTCGTCGTAAGAGTGAAAGGCTGCGTCCAGGGCCAGCCCCACTCTTTGAAGAAGATTCCGCACCGTCACTACCCGTTCCACGAAAATATGTTTCGCTTCCCGTATCACCTCCTGCCAGTAAGGGTATAACCAGTACCGGTTGTCTTCCCGACTGAGTGGAAAAGGCAGGATGTAGAGGTGACTCACAGGCCCAAAGAAACTGGCTTTTCTCCACAAAAGCACCTGTGGATAGAGATACTGTGTGTATCGGCCATTTCCTGAGATGGGTTACATTTGCCCTATGAAGATTAAGCTTTCATTAGGGAAAAGGTATCGGGTCGCCCGAGTACTTATGATATCGTACCTGGCGGGATGCACCGGTGGCCTCCCCGCCAATCAAGAAACGCCACCACCTCTGACAGGGACTATAGCCCGCTCCGAAGCCCGCATCAAGGAAAAGTGGCGCCCTATCCTTAAAATCAAAAGCCAGAAGCCCCAGAAAACCCCTTATTTCAAGATCACGGGTAAAGAGTGGAAAATACACTGGCGCAATAAGTCTAATGGAGAGCTTATTGTCATTCTGTATGACGAGACAAAGCCAGACTATTCAGAAGTGCTCGTCAATGTTTCTACGACGGATGAGGATGTCATATTCCTGACGGGGAAAGGAAGGTATCGGTTAGATGTGATGGCCAAGCAGCCCTACGAGATTTTAGTGGAGGAGCTTCGTTGAGGAGCGAGCGATAACCCTAAATATGGCAGGTTGCGGTACCGTGAATCTTTGCGACGCCAAATCCTTCTCTGCAGGCAGTTTGGTGAGGGGCTTGAACCGTCAGGAATGTATATGTGCTCACCTCATACCAAGTAAAAAGCCACAACCATTCTACCTTACAAGCTGGGGGTAATTTTCCTAATGAGGGCCATGGAGGTAGCCCCCATTCGACCCGCCCTCCTGCTATTACTTTTGCCTCAGGGCGAGCGAAGCCAATTGTTGCAAAATGGATAAGGCCTGATCTGTATCGGGTATTTCCTTTTGCGCCTCTTTGAGGGCCGCCTGCGCATCAGAATAGCGTGACAGCCGATAGGCTACGGCCGCATGCGTAAGAAAACCTATACCCGAAGGGTCTTTCCGAACAGCGTAGGTACTCCATTGAAGAACTTCGGGCGGGAGACTCGGGGCATACATCATCTGGTAACCGCATACCCACATCAGTTGGACGGGAGATAGCTTCCCTTTTGTGAAAAGCTCATAGTGGAGAATGCGCAGGGCCGCTTCTGACTCGCCTCTAAGGTACCGGGAGAGCGCCTCAAGGGTCTCCTGAAGGGGCGATGAAAGTGTAGCACTGAGCCTTTGCGCATTCTCGTAATCTCTATTCTGGACATAACTATGCCAGGCCTGGTAAGTAGAAGTAAGGGCATTTCCCCATGCCTGGCTGGTAAGGGTAGAAAGGTATATGCCGTACGCTTCCCGGAAGCTTTCCCAGCTGGGTGTCTTGTCGGAGCGAGACTTATCAAAAGCCGAATAATAACTCTGCATGAGCCTCAGGAGCGTGGGGGCATCTACAAAACCCACCTGCCTGCCCAGTTCCTTACCGGATGGGTCTAAAAAAAGCATGGTAGGATAGGCACGCACCCGATACTGATTGGCTATCTTGGGACCTTCGCCTTTCTCGCCATCTAAACGGTAAGCAATGTAGTGTTTCGCCACATAGGCTCCCAGCTCAGGATTGGGGAAAGTGCTGCGTTCCAGCATTTTGCAGGGACCACACCATTCCGCATATATATCCACGAAGATGGGGCGCTTTTGCTTTTGCGCTTCTTGAAGGAGTTGAACCCATGAACCATTGTAGAACTGGATGCCCCCTCTCACCTGAGCCCAAACCAGGGTAAAAGCCATGACGACCCACTTAGACATGATACAAAGGTAAGGATTTTAAACGAAAAAGGGGGAAGGGCCAGATAAATGAGCATTTAAGTTATACGGGCAAATCCTAATAGGGCATCCTACAGAGGGAGCACCTGTGACATGGATGCAGATTGGGGATAACCTGTGGAATACAGGCCCTGTGGGCAGGCTTGACTTTTCGGAAATATCTTTACCTTTGACCAAAACTAAACCTACAAGTCGTATGGCAAAGCGGTACGAAGAGCTTGAGAAGCTCGCAAGCGAGGTCCTGGTAGACCTGCGTAAGTTTTACGAAGATGGGAACAAGGCAGCTGGCACCCGTGCCCGTAAGGGCCTCCTGGCGTTGAAAAACTGGGCTCATGACGTGCGTAAAGAGATTTCTGTCATGCGGGCAGAGTCGGATGCCAAAGCGGCTGGTAAGAGCGCCTCAAAAGCCAAGTCAGCCCCCACGAAAAAAGCCCCCCCTAAGCCTAAGGCCAAGAAGTAAGGGACTGCCATCGGTTGATCATTGAGGGTGCGTTTTCATGGCGTGCCCTCTCATTTCTCTCAGGGAATCCCTTGAGCGCATTCGTGAGCACCTATTTTTATTCGGTCTATTATGGGTGATCCGGTGAAAGGAATTGGGAGGTACAAGGGGGCAAGCTCTTCATAAACTACCACCGTGGGTTACCCCTTCTCAACCCATGTGCGGTTGAGGCAATGAGGCCACATTCCTGATTGTCCCCCCGCTTTGACTGTCGATAGGCATTGCGCCTTCAGGGGGTTGCATGTTTGAAATTCTTCTTACCTTTGCGTCGTCTCTGCCCCGTTCGTCTAGCCCGGTTAGGACACCTCTCTTTCAAGGAGGAAACAGGGGTTCGAATCCCCTACGGGGTACGCAGCGATCAGTTGAGGGCTACGCCCTCATGGTCCTATTCGAAAGCTCCCTTACAATGCTGGGGCCCTGATAAATAAGGGCCGTGTAGATTTCTATGAGGGATGCCCCGGCGAGGTAAGTTTCCTGCGCATCTTCTCTGCTTGAGATTCCGCCGCATCCTATGATGGGTAGGCCGATGGCTCCGAGGGCGGAAACAAGCCTGTGTCGCAAAGGTGCAAGGGGCTTTCCACTGACGCCGCCAGGCCCCAGGGAAGGGTAAGTAATCTGAGTCGTCGTATTCCCCGCAACGAATCCACTCACTCCCGCCTCTTTCGCCCAGAAGCCAAGGCTCTGTATTTCCTCCAGCGAAAGATCGGGCGAAAGTTTTAGGAGTATGGGTTTACTCTCAGGGTTACTTGTCGCCAGGGCCTCCCATATCGGCTTTATGCCTTCAGGCGCCTGAAGCGTACGGAGCCCCGGCGTATTTGGAGAACTCACATTCACGACAAAGAAGTCCCCGTAAGGATAGAGTATCTCAAAGGCCTGCTTGTAGTCTCTGTGGGCTTCCTCAAGAGGCGTATATTTATTCTTGCCGATGTTAATACCGACGACGAGGCCGGGTGGGCGCTTCTCTAAGTTTCTGGCGACCTGGTGGGCGCCGGCGCTGTTGAAGCCCATGCGATTTAGCAGGGCATAATCCTGCGGGATGCGAAAGAGGCGCGGTTTGGGATTGCCGGGCTGGGGCCGGGGCGTTACAGTCCCTACCTCCACAAAGGCAAAGCCGATATGCGCCCAGAAAAAGAGAAGCTCCCCATTCTTATCCAGTCCCGCCGCCAGCCCTACCCGATGCGGAAAGGTAATTCCCCAGAGCGTAACCGGATCCAGAATAGGCGGCCGACGATGCCATAAACCCATCCTTTGCCCCAGCCTTAAGATACTAAAAGTCAGGTTGTGTGCCGTCTCCGGAGGTAAAAGAAACATCAGGCGCTGGACCATCCGATACGCACCACCCATGGAGGCAAACTTACAGGCTAACGGGAACTTAACACCTGCGAATAAGTGTTATATCGCTTCGGTATGAAAACCTATCGTACAATCCTGATTGGCCCTCTCTTCCTGGGCCTTATGATGGCGCAGAATGCGTATGTCCAGCTGATTCACACCGTAGCGGATGTGGTAGGGGTTACTAACCCGCTTTTACTGGATAAGGTTGATGTCTATCTTTCTGCGGACGGTGGTAGTACCTGGACATTAGTGGTAGATGATTTCGAGTTTCGTGAGGCGACCCCCTTTTTGCCCGTCCCGGCCAACAACAGCCAGCTGGTAGCCGGGATTGCTCCGGGTGACTTCTCTGGCCCTGGCAACCCCCCCTTAACCTATCCCATCCCTACTCTCAACCCTAATACTTACTATGTGGCCGCTG
>Ga0197142_1000724_pt1 | contig 30677 bp, 28 predicted proteins | sample GBS60_MetaG_FD_148614 | JGI IMG/M metagenome (GOLD analysis project Ga0197142, IMG submission 148614) | Sediment microbial communities from Great Boiling Springs, Gerlach, Nevada, United States - GBS 60_MetaG | ecosystem: Environmental > Aquatic > Thermal springs > Hot (42-90C) > Sediment...
ATTGGTGTAGTTAATTGTATATTTGATTGTGTTTTATTATAAAAATCATAATTTATTAAATTTTGATTAAAATCTTCATAATTATTAAAAGAATTGTGATTATTAAAATTTAAATTGTTATCATAAAACAAATCAAGCTCGTCAATATTATAAGTGTTAGTATTATAACCAAAGTAGTTGTAATTGGAATTAGTGTAATTATAATAACCTGGTTGATTATTTAATTGATAATTCCAATGGTTATTATATGATGAATAATAATTAAAATAATTTAAATTATAATTTTGATTATTATTTATATAATTTGAATTATAATTGGAATAATAATTATAGTAATCATCGTATCTATAATTGTTATAAAAATCATAATTTATTAAATTTTGATTAAAATCTTCATAATTATTAAAAGAATTGTGATTATTAAAATTTAAATTGTTATCAATATAGTTGGTTAAATTATTATTAACAATCGTAAAATTAATATTATTTGATCTTATTCCTCCAATAACCTCGCCATTTTGAAGTGTTCCGCCAACCACAACCCATTCTGTCCAATTACCAACAACTGATTCATCTGGAATACCGTTTTTAATCCAATTTCCAGAAGCAGACCAATTACCAAAAGAATCAGTTGAATCTTTTAAACCCAAATCTTGTGTATAGCTACAAGACTGTGTATTATTATAAATAGCGCAAATAATTACATTTCTATTCGGTTCAGCATCATATAAATTTAAAATCCAAAAATCATTTAAATTAAATAAATTTTTATTAATAACAAGACGTGGTTGTTTATAATTTTGGGTTTTAAAACTTAAAATTTCCCCCTCTGAACGACCGTATTGATTTTGAGCAACAATTCTAAAGTAATAAGTAGTATTAGAAGAAAGTCCTGAAATTAATTGAGAAACATTATTTAATGTATTCCCCAATCCAGCTGATTGCCACGGAGTTTGATTTCCTAATGATGGAGTTGTGCCATATTCAAAACGATATTGAGTCAAATAACCACCTGGATTAACAGAACCTTTTAAAACTGCCGAATATGAAGTAATAGAGACAGCATCCATTGTTAAAGCGGTTGGTCCACTTCTTAAACCAGACTGAAACAAATATAGATCTACATTTTTTAAAACAGTGCTAATACCACAAAAATCTAATGTCGCCGAGTTTCCTACAATTGGTTGTTCTAATAAAAAAGTATTTTGATTTTCGGGGCAAGCATTATAAGGACTTCTATAATTTAAACTATTTGAGTTAGTAAAAAGATTTGGATTTGGGGGTTGGTTTTTAAAAATTAAATCTTTAATTAACGAGGGTTTAATTTGGTTAATATTGATTCCGTTGTTTATTAATATTTGGACTATGCCAGCAGCAATGGCAGTAACAAAAGGTGTAGCATAACTTGTTCCTTGATCATTTTTTAAATATCCGTCTTGTTGTAAAGATGTTGTTAAAATACCAACAGCGGGTGCGTGAATAATATAAGGATTTCCAAATCCTTTATTAGAAAAAGAAGCATGAAAACCTAATCTATCAACGCCTCCGACATTAATAACATTGGATAATTCCTTAGAAAATTCTGCCGGATAATCTGATACGTCATTGAATTTATTTCCACTTGCCGCAATAATAAGGGCTTTATTTTCTAGATCTTTAATTTGTTTTTTTAATTCTTCAGAATATCTAGGACCGCCGAAGGACATATTAATAATAAAAAATGAATTGCTGTTATTATTTAAATAAGATTCTATATCCAAAAGCCCTCTTAAAACAGAAGCATCATCAACAACAGCTAATGTTTTTGTTGAGGCTACAACTCTAAAAATACCAAAAGATCCACAACTTCTAATGACACCAGATATATATAAACCATTAGTTCCATCGGCGCAAGCCACACCAGCTACTCTTGTACCATGTCCATAATAATCATCACTCCATCTTCCTCCTATATAAGAAGTTGAAAGGTTTTTGTCTATTTTTAATAAATCTGGATTAGTTGAATCAATTCCTGTATCAAAAAAAACAATTTTTATATTATTATCGGTTGATGCAACTTTATTCATTAAAGGTAATGCCCATTTTAAATAATATTGTTCATTAGAATATGGTTCGCTATTAAAAGGAAGATTATCACCGTCATTAATAAATCGAATACTATTTCTTTCATAAGAAACAATTCCGATAGTATCTTGGGGCGAAAAACCACTTTTAAGACCCAAAATGGCTTTTCTATGTTTTCCTTTTGAAATAATGTTTGATGGAATATTTTGGTCGTTGATAAGCCATTCCAAATATTCTACTCCGTTTATTTTAGATATATCAGGGTTAAATCTATTAATACCATTATTAGTAATATCATTATATAATTCTTCAGATAATTCTACAATATATTCATTAGGAATAAATTGAATTTGAGAATCTAAATTATTGTTTAAATCATCTAAAATTTCTAATCGACGTTCCTCCTCTTGTTGTAATGATGAATTATTATTAAAATTATTATAGCTATTATTAGAGTTATATAAATAAAGGGGGTAAGTATTATTAGAATTAAAGTAATTAAAATAATCTATAGTTGAAGTATAATTGTTGTCTAAATAATTTTGATTATTAATTTGGTTGTTGAAATTTAAATAAGGTGGGAAATAAGATTGGTAAGTGTTATTAGAGTTATTATAATAATTTGAGGAATCAAAATTATTGTAGGTTGGTAAATTATAATCTGTCCATTGCCAACTGTTTTGCCATTTATCTTGATAATTTTGAGTGAAATTTAAATTAAAATTGTCAAAATTATTATAATTGTTAAAGTTGTTTTGGTTATTTTGAAAACTAAAATTAGAATAATTATAGTTATAATTTGAAAAGGTATTTAAATAAGAATTTAAATAAAAAGAGTCAAATTCCCAATTATTTGTCCAGTTATAGTTGTTATAATTAGAGTTATAATTTTTATATTTATAATCATAATAGTTCCAGTTATAATCATACCAGCTATAATCGTAATTGTAATAATATTGACCATAAGAAATAGAACTGTTAAGAGAAAAAACTATTAATAGAAAGATTAATTTAATTTTATTAAAATTTAATTTAAACATATTATAATGTATAATTATATATAAATTTTATAATTTGTCAAATATTTATATAAACAACTCTATTTTGAACTTTTGAGGCAAATTAATATTAAATTACCTTTGATTAGATGTCATCATAAATTGTAAGAAATAATTTATTTTTTCATAGCAAAAGACAATAGTAGATCCGCTTTTGATGAAGAAAACGGGAACTTTTGGGATGTGTTATATCTACCTGTCGATGGGTAGATATAATTAAAAACTTTATAAAATTACAACCTCATAGAGTCCAATGTATTGCATTATGTAAGTAATAGCGTAATGCGTAGTGTAAGATGTAACAGGATTACGACATATTATTATAAGAATTTTTAACATTAATAGCGTAATCGGATTACGCTATATTAATTATGTTTATTTGTTTAAAATTAATAGATTATAAAAATTTTCAAATAATTTAGCTATTAAAATTGGGCCGGTACCCTCAGGAGTTGGAGTATAAATTATTTCTTTGTCTCCATCATATAAAAAATCTCCACAAATTTTTCCATTAGAATCAAAATCATATCCAAAATCAATGACAATAGCATTTTCTTTTAAATCTTTTGAACTAAAAAGTTTTGCCTTTCCTACTCCAGAAACAATAAAATCAAATTCTTTAAGTCTTTCCTTAAAATTTATATCTTCTTCTTTAAAAATAGAAAGAGAACTAACCTTAGAACTTAAATAAAGCGAAGTCGGTTTCCCAACTAAAAAACCATAACCCACAACAGCTGCTTTAAGTTTTTTTAAATCAATATTTTGTCTTTTTATAATTTCCTCTAAAACTGCAACTGCTGGTGGATAAGGGATTTTGTTGCCCAAGCAAAGCTAAATCTGGTATAAATATCTTCAAATATGATAATGTATCTTCTGCGCCCATAAACAAATCTTTCTACTGTATCTAAAGCTACAAGATGTCCTGGATAAAGAGTTTTGAAACCTTTTGGTTTTTTTAATACTTTTTTGCGATTAACCTTCTTTATTTTACCAAAATGAGTTACTTTTTGAGGATATTGTCTTAAGCCTCCTAAGTCTTTAATAAGATTAGTAATAGTTCTTGGTTTAGGACATTTTAGGTTTTTGGTTAAACAAAAAGCTTGAAGTTGGGGATAAATCTTTTCTGCGCCTAAATTAGGATGTTTGTTTCTTATTCTTTTTATTTCTTCAATAATTTCTACTGGCCATAATCTTTTTCTTTTTGTTTGTGGAGTTTTTGGTTTATTATTTAAAGCTTCAAGTTTTTTGCCGCCTTTTATCCATTTTTGTTTCCAAAGATAAAGAATTGACCTTTTGTAAGGAAAAGCATCTAAGGTTGCTTTAAGGCCATGCTTTTCCGAAAATATTAATACTTTGGTATTGTATTTCGCTTTTTCTGTTTTTCTGTAATCATATACCAATATCTTAAAGCATTATTATAAGCACCCAAAAAACCATTGACGCCTGTATATTTACAATGAATATGATTAAAAAACTCCATAGATTAAGGCCTTATAGAGTCCAATATGCATCTTGTATTATAAAGAGCGTATGAAAACCTAAAACTCAAAAAAGTCCACCCCGGAGGAGGACCCGTTTCTGTGGGTGCTTTTAATTTTTAATTTTTATTAAGCGCGCTATATCCGCTATAACAAATAAAACATCTTTTTAGATTTTATTTTTTTAAAAAATTAAATGCCTTTTAAATTTTATTTTGTTTGCGCTTTAAAAGCGCTATAAATAATAAAAAATTATTAAAAATTTGAAAAAAATGTATTAAAATAGTATCTTAAATAAAGATGGTGGGCGTAGCTCAATTTGGTTAGAGCACCAGGTTGTGGCCCTGGAGGTTGCGGGTTCGAATCCCGTCGCTCACCCATTTACTTTATTTTTTGCAGCTTCTATTAATCCAATAAAAAGAGGGTGGGGCTTAAGTGGTCTTGATTTAAACTCTGGATGAAATTGCGTTGCTACAAAATAAGGATGATTTTTTAATTCTATGATTTCAACTAAATTTCTATCAGGATTAATACCTGCAATTAAAAGTCCTTTCTTTTTTAAAATATCAATATATTCATTATTAACTTCATAACGATGCCTATGACGCTCAGTAATTAATTTTGTTTTATATAAACTAAAACTTTTACTTTCTTCATCAAGCTCGCAAACATAAGCCCCAAGTCTCATTGTCCCCCCTAAATCTTTATGATTTAAAACCCTTCCTGTTTGCTCTGGCAAAGTTGAAATAACAGGATAAGGCGTTTTTAAATTAACTTCTGTTGTATGAGCTTTTTTAAGACCACAAACATTTCTACTAAATTCAATAACTGCTAATTGTAAGCCGTAGCATAAACCTAAAAATGGAATTTTATTCTTGCGAACATAATTAATTGCTTGTATTTTTCCTTCTACTCCGCGCGATCCAAATCCGCCGGGGACAATGATTGCATCGTAATTTTTTAAAGAACTTATTTTTTTAGGATTTTTTTCAAATTCTTCAGCATCAATCCAAAAAATTTGAGGTTTAACCCTGCAATGCCAGCAGGCATGCTTTATAGCTTCAATTACAGAAATATAAGAATCAGCTAATGTAAAATCTCCTATTCCAAAATATTTTCCAACAATTCCAATTTTTAAAATATTCTTAACTGTTTTAATTTTATGAACTAATTTTTCCCATTCTTTAAAATTATATTTCCGGGGCTTTAAATTAAATTTTTTAAGAATAATCTTTCCTAGATTATCTTTTTCAAAATTAATTGGGACTTCATAAATAGATTCTATATCAGGAGCAGAAATAACAGATTCAGGAGAAACATTACAAAAAAGAGAAATTTTCTTTTTGCGAATACTATCTAATAGTCTTGAAGAACGAGCAATAATTATATCTGGTTGAATTCCGGCGTAATTTAGGGCGCGTGCAGCGTGTTGTGTTGGTTTTGTTTTCATTTCTCCCAAGTTTTGAGGGATTGGCAAATAACTTACAAGCATAAAAAGAATTCTTCCAGGCATCTTTAATTTCATAATTCGCGCTGTTTCTAAAAATAAAAGATTTTCATATTCTCCTGCTGTCCCTCCTATTTCAACTAAAACAAAATCAGATTTTGTTTTTGAAGCAACTTCTAAAAGTCTTGATTCAATTTCATCAGTAACATGAGGAATAATTTGAACACATTTTCCTTCATAATATAAATCACGTTCACGACCAATAACATCACGATAAACAGCTCCTGAAGTCATATAATTATCTTTTAAAATATTTTCATCTAAAAATCTTTCATAGTTTCCAATGTCTTGATCACATTCCATTCCATCTTCTGTTACAAAAACTTCTCCATGTTCTGTTGGATTCATTGTACCAGCATCAACATTTAAATAAGGATCAATTTTTACAGCTGTTACTTTAAAGCCATAATCTTTTAAAATGCGTCCAGTTGAGGCAACTGTAATTCCTTTTCCAATTCCAGACATTACACCACCAACAACAAAAATAAAATATGAATTTATTTTAGCCATAAATTATTATAATAAAACTATTTTAAAAAATATCAAGAAATGAAATAAATTATTTTAGATCCATTACTTTTTCAAAAACTCAAGCATTTTTTCTAATGGCCAAGCATTAATTATGTCGTTTTTAGAAGCCCAGCCGCGACGCGCTTGAGCAATGCCATATTTTAAAACACTAAAATGTTCAAGACTATGAGCATCAGAATCAATAGATAATTTAACTCCTGCTTCAACACATTTTCTAATATATTCATCTTTTAAATCTAATCTATCAGGATAAGCATCAATTTCTAAAACAACTCCTTTTTTTTGCGCAGTTTCAATTATTTTATCAATATCAATTTGAATTTCTTCTCGCTTTTGAATAATTCTGCAAGTTGGATGAAATAAAATATCTACATTGGGATTACTTATAGCTTTAATAATTCTATTTGTTTGTTCTTTCTTATCTAAATTAAAATAAGAATGTACTGAAACACCAACAACATCTAATTTTTCTAAAATTTTATCTGGCAAATCTAAAGATCCATCACGTAAAATATCACATTCTGTTCCTTTTAAAATTTTAAAATCAATTCCTTCGCGTTTAAATTTTAAATTTATCTTATCAATCTCTTGCCATTGCTTTTGGATTCTTTCCTCATCCAAACCATTTGCAACTGACAAATGTTTTGTATGATCGGTAATTAAAATATATTTTAAACCTGCTTTTATAGCGCTTTTTGCCATTTCTTCAATTGAAGCAGAACCATCACTCCAATTAGTTTGAACTTGTAAATCTCCAAGTAAATTATCATATTCAATTAATTTTGGTAGTTTATTTTTTAAAGCCAATTCAATTTCTCCTGTGTTTTCCCGCATTTCAGGCGGAATATATTGCATTCCTAAAACTTTATAAATTTCTTCCTCTGTTTTACCTGCTATAAATTTTTCTTTTGAACCAACTTTTTTAAATAAACCGTATTCATTTAATTTATATCCTTTTTTTAAAGCAATTTGACGTAAAGCCACATTATGCTCTTTTGAACCTGTAAAATAATTTAACGCAGCGCCATAAGAATCTTGCGAAACAACTCTTAAATCAACATCCAATCCGTTTGACAATTTAACAGCAGATTTTGTTTCTCCGTGAGCATAAACATACTGAACTTCTGGCATTTTTACAAAAAAATCCATTATTTTTTCAATGTGTTTTTTAGCTTTATTTAAATCTTTTTCTTTTACTGCAACTAAAATATCTAAATCCCCAATTGTTTCTTTTCTTCTTCTAAAAGAACCTGCAATTATTGCTTTGTCCACTTCTTTTAAATCTAAAAGTCTATTTTCAATTTTTTCAGCTAAAGAAGCAATAAATCCTAACACAAATCTTCCGCTTGATTTTTTTGCAAATTCAATCGCTTTTAAAATTTTTTGCTGACTTTTTTGACCAAAACCCTCTAATTTAGCAATTAAATTTTTACGTGCTGATTTTTCTAAATCAGCCAAATTTTTAATACCTAATTTTTGATAAAGTCTTTTAATTGATTTTGGACCCAAACCTTCAATTTGTAAAAGTTCTTTTAAATTTACCGGTGTTTGTTTTTTTAAATCTTCTAAATATTTTAATTTTCCTGTTTGTAATAATTCTTCAATTTTTTGAGCAATAGCTTTACCAACTCCTGGAATTTCTTCTAAAAGTTTTAGCCCTCCTTTTTGATAAATATCAAAAACATTTTCACTTAAAGATTCAATTGCTAACGCAGCTTTTTCATAAGCTCGTGGCTTAAATTCAACATCTTGCATTTCCAAAAGAATGCTAATTTCTTTTAAAATTTCAGCAATTTCTTGATTTGATATTTCTTTCATTTTAAAATATTAAATACAAATTTTTCGCCATTTGTTTGAACTATTACTTTATTTCCAGAAACAATATTTTTAGCTAAAATTTCCTTTGATAAAGGCGATTTAATTTTTTCTTCAATAGCTCGGCGCAAAGGCCTTGCTCCAAAAGAAGGATCATAACCAAAACGCGCCAAAAGCAAAACAGCTTCATCGCTAAATTCGATTTCTATTCCATTTTCTTTTAATGTTTCTTGAATTTCTTTAAGCCCTAATCTTGCAATTTTTGCCACATCATCTATTGATAATTCTTTAAAAACAACAATTTTTGAAAAACGGTTTAAAAGTTCTGGTCTAAAAACATCAACAAGTCTTTCTTTTAAATAATTAGAAACATCTTGTGCTGATTTACCTGCTTTTAATGATTCCAAAACAATATCTGCATGTGCGTTAGAAGTTGCAATAATAATTGTATTTGTAAAATCAATTGTTCTGTTTAAATTATCAGTTAATCTTCCATCATCTAAAACTTGCAAAAACAAATTTAAAATATCTGGATGCGCTTTTTCAAATTCATCTAATAAAATTAAACTATACGGCTTATGTAAAACTGCTTCTGTAATTTCACCTCCTAAACTACCATCTGGCGATCCAATAAAACGATATATACTTTCTTTTGTTTGATATTCTGACATATCAAAGCGAATCATACTATCTTTGGAACCAAATTGAATTTTTGCTAAAATTTTAGCTAATTCTGTTTTACCAACTCCTGTTGGACCAACAAATAAAAAACTTGCAATTGGACCTGATTTTCTTGAAAGACCTGCACGAAACTGACGCAGAGCATCTGAAACAGCTAAAACCGCTTCTTCCTGATCAATTAATTCTTTATGAATTAAATCTTCTAAATTTAAAAGTTTTTGTGCTTCTTCTGCCTCAGCCTCATGAATTGGAATAGAAGATTTTTGTTCAACAACACGAATAATTTCGTCTTTAGAAATAAATTTTTCTCCTCTCAAATTAGCTTCAGAAATTGCTGTTTTTAAAATTTCTTCAGCTGAAGATGGTAAAAATTTATTATGAAAATATTTTTTAGCTAATTTAACAGCAAAAGAAATAGCATCAAAACTTATAAAAACTTTATGTTCTTTTTCTAAAATCAAACTTTCATAAATTAAAATTTTTTCAGCTTCTTCAGGTGTAATTTCAGAAACATTAATAATTTCAAAAACATTTAAAAAGTCGCTTCTTGGTTCAATTAATTGTTTAAATTCGCGCGGATAAGTTGTCCCAATAATTGGAAAAGCATTGTTATGAATAATTGGCAAAAGCGCATCAGCTGCTGATAAATATAACGAACCAGAAGTTTTAACTAAATTATGAATTTCAGGAATAACTAAAATTATATTTTCAGCTTGTAAAATTTCATCAACAATTAAAGCCAATCTTTTTTGAATTTCATTTTCAGACACTCCAGCAACAAGCAAACTTAAATGCAATTCTACAAGTCTTTTATCAAATAATTCTTTTGGAACTTTATCATAAGCCAAATTATAAGCTAAATGATTTATAATAGTTTCTTTACCTATACCAACATCGCCAACAAGCAAAGCATTTGGATGTTCTATTCTTGAAAGAGTTGTCACAAGTCTTTCATATTCCTGTCGATGTCCGATCATAAAACCAACTTGGTTTTCACGCGCTAAATCAGTTAAATCGATTGAAAATTTATCTAAAATTGGAGTTGGCCTACTTGTCCAAGCACGATTAACATAACGATGTCTTATGCGCTTTCGTCCTCCAGAAATCATTCCACCTAAAGCATTTGGCAAACTCCAAGCGCTAAATTTTTCTGCAGTTTCCTCAAAAAGAATAGCTTGACTTATTTTATAATCATCAAGATTAAAAATATTTAAAAGATTTTGGAAAATTTCCTGATCTTTTATTTTAAAAAGCGCCACAAATAATGAATTTTTTGTTATAAAATGCTTATTATGCTCTAAAGAATAAGAAAAAGCTTCTAAAAGCAAGTTTTCGATTTTTAAATTTAAATTTTCTTTTTTTTCTGAGAAAGAATATCTTTCATAAAGTTCTTCTAATTTTTGTCTAAATTCTTCAGGGTTAAGATTTAAGCGTTTCAGAGATTTTTGAATACTTGCTTCATTTAAAAGTTTAAAAGCAAGCTCAACATAAAAATCTTTTTTTAAAATTAAACTTTTATCATAAACTTTTTCAATTAAATGAAAAGCATCTGATTTTAAAACTTTGGCTATATTTATTTCTTTTTTATTAATAATTTCTTCTAAAGAATAATCCGGTTCTCCACGAAAAATAAATTTATCTATCCAATAAAACAATAATAAAATTCCAAGCCATTTAAAACTATTAATTTCTGAAATTAAAAAAACAAAAGTTAAAATAAACAAAATTAAATTAAAAGAAAAAGAAGTTATTCTTACAAGCATTCTTCCACCTAAAGTCATCCCAAGTCTTGGATCATTAAAAAATATTTTTTTATCTTTTAAATCACTCATTTTAATAAATAAATTTATAATTTATAAAAATTAAAACCAAAATTAATGGTAAAAGAAAAACCCAAAATAAAACAATTCCTAAAAATAAAATAGTTACAAAAAAATAAATTATTATTCCTATAATAATTCTTATTGTTCTAAAAATAATACCCAAAATACGTCCGATTATAGAATAATCTTTATAAAGCGGAGCAAAAAAATATTTTAAATTTATTTTAACTGCAAAAGTTTTATCTATTTTTTTTAAAGTTCCAATCCAAAAATGCAAAATGAAACGCGTTCCAAAAATATACCAATGCCGCAAAAAATTATAAATATTAAAGAAAAACCTATAAATTAAATAAACAAAAGCGAAGTTCATTTATTATATTATACAATAAAAAATCCAAACTCAAAATTTAGGAAGCCCCGCCCTTTTGTTAATGATTGCATTAAACAGCAAATTAAATTTTTAATTGTATAAAAATTTATTTTTAATAATTAAAAAAAGTATATTTTAACAAAGGGGCGGAGCTACAATCATTTTGAATTTTGCATTTTAAATTTTAAATTTTATTATCTGTTTTTTATCCTATTTTCATAATACCAATTTAAAGCATCTTTGGCTATTGGAACCGCATTTAAACTACCTTCGCGGGCTCTTTCAATTAAAATTAAAATTGCAATTTGAGGATTGTCTTTTGGGGCAAAACCGACGAAAAAAGCATTTTCGTATTTATTTCCTTCAACTTGAGCGCTTCCTGTTTTGCCGGCAACTTCAAAAGGCAAATCATTCATTATATGAGCTGTTCCTAGTGGAGATTTAATTGTTTCTATCATTCCAATTTTTACTTCATTAATTTCTGAATTTAAATAAGACAAATCATTTAAAATTTTCGGCTCTTTTTCTTTTAAAAGATGCGGCTCGTATAATTTTCCGCCATTTGCAATGGCGCTAATATAATTTATAAGTTGAATTGGAGTTACTTTTAAATCTCCTTGTCCAATAGAAACATTATAAGTATCTCCTAACGACCACTCTCTTTTTAAAGTCTTTTTGTGCCATTCTGGATTAGGTAAAAATCCTTCATTTTCACCCGGCAAATCAATATTTGTTTTTTTGCCTAATCCAAATTTTTTCCACCATTCAATTAAACGACTTATTCCTAATCCAGAAATGTCTTTAAATCCTCCTCCAACAACATAAAAATAAACATTAGAAGATTGCGCAATTGCAGAATGTAAATCAACTTCTCCTTGATAGCGCCAATCAACAAAACGTGTAGGCCTATCTGGATTATATGGATTTGGCACATCAAGATATCCTGGAGAAAAAATTTTACGGTTAGGATCAATAACTTTTGAACTTAAAGCAGCTATGCCAACCAAAGGCTTAATTGTTGATCCTGGAGCATAAGTTCCTGAAACAACTCTATTAAATAAAGGCCTAGATTCGTTTTGTAAAATTTTTTTAATTTCTTCTGAATTTTGAAATTGAGTAAAAAGATTATTATCATAAGAAGGAAAACTTATCATTGCTAAAACTTCTCCATTTTGAGGATTTAAAGTAATTGCCGCGCCTTTGTCACGGCCCAAAAGTTCAAGGCCTTGTTTCATTCTATTATATAAATATTTTTGAAATTCGCCGTCTATTGTTAAATTTAAATTTTGTCCAGGAATTTCTTCCTGAATTTTTTTTGTTGATAAAATTTTTCCTAAAGCATCTCTTGTATTCAAAATAATTCCAGGCTTACCAACTAAAATATTGTCATAAAAATATTCAACTCCGGCTTTACCTGTTAAAAAATCAGATCTTAAATATTTTTTTTGATTTAAATCTGCAACTGAAGGATAACCAATATAACCCAAAACAGAAGAAAAATATTCGCCTTCAGGATAAAATCTTTTAAAAACCTGTTTAATTTTTAAAGATGGTATGTTTTTTGTATTTAAATCAATAATTTGGTTGTGACTTAAATCAGAAGAAAGCATTATTGGATCTAAAATATTTGAATTTATTCTTTCGTTAATTGTTTTTAATAAATTATCTTTCGAAACACCTAAAGTATTTTCTATGTCTTCTAAAATTTTTTGTTCTAAATTTTTATTTTTAATAAACTCTTTAATGTCTAAAAAAACGCTAAATGAAATTTTATTTTCAGCTAAAATATTTCCAAATTTGTCATAAATAATTCCTCTTGGAGGTATTGTAAATTCTTTTTGACCGGCATTAATTTGAGCTTTTTCACGAAAAGATGCTCCAGAAATAACATTTAAAAAAAAGATCCTTCCTAAAATAAGAATGGCTAAAATAAAAATTAAAATACCAACATAAAAAAATGGTTTATTAGAAAGTTCTACTTCAAAGACATCGAAATCTTTTTCCAATTCATCATTTAAAACTTCTTCAAAAAAAATATCTTTTCTCATAATATTTTTTTATCTCTTAAAAACCAAAAAAGAATGAGTGCAAAAATAAAGCTAATTAAAATATCATAAATAAAATAAATAAGATAATCAATAATAAAATTATAATTTAACAAAATATAAAATAAAAGAATACTGCTTATTAAAAAAATTAATAAAGCAAACCAATTTTCAAAATAAAAAATTCTTAAAATAAAATAAACCAACTGCAAAATTAAAAAAAATAAAATAATTTCAAAACTTAAACGTGGTTGCCAATTAATTAAAAAAATTCCAAATAAATTTAAAAAAAGAAATTCAAAATAATTAACAAAAAATGCTAAAACAATAAAAGTTGCTATTAAAAAACTGGGGCTAAAATTAAAAAAAATTAAAGTTTTAAATTGCAATAAATAAGCAAAAAATACAATTAAAACAAATAAAAATAAATTGTTTTTTCTTTTAAACATTATTTACTTAAAACTCCAACAGCGCTTATACTGCTTAAATCATAAGGCAAAATTAATGTAGCTTCATTAAATAAAGTATTAGAAATATTTTTAATTTCTCCAACTTTACCAATAATTAAACCGTATGGCAAACTACTATCCGCAGCATAAACAATATCATTATAATTTACTTTATTTTTCCTTGGAATTAAAGTTAATTTAGGAGTAGGGCCTCCTGTAAATAAAGCTTCTGAAGATGTGCTAATTTTTACTGATAATTTAAAATCAGGATCAAATAGGGTTTGTATAACTGCATAATTTTCAAAAACTTTTTTTACTTTTCCAACTAAAATAAAATTATTTTCAAAATAAGGCAAAACAACAGCGTCTCCTATTTTTATATCTTTTTCGCCTAAATTAATTAAAATTTCATTTTTAAAATTAAAAGGATATCTAAAATAAACAAATCCTAATTTTAAATTAGAAGACTTTGCTTGAGGTAAAAAAGGTTTTAAAACTTCTAATTGTGCGATTTGAGACTTTAAAATTAAATTTTCTTTTTCTATTTCTTCAATATTTTGAGGAAATTTTTTAATTAAAAAATATTTTAATTTTAAAATAAAATCAGGACTTAAAATAATTAAAATTAAAATTAAAAAAATTAAAACATAAATTTTTTTCATTTTTAAAGATTAATTTGTGTTGGCGAAGATAAATTTAAAACATTTTTATATCTTTCAAAGTCATCAACAATTTTACCAATTCCTCTAATTACACAAGTTAATGGATCTTCAACAATTCTTGTTTCTACTCCTATCTCTTTTTTAATTGCTTCATCTAATCCTCTTATTAAAGCTCCTCCTCCACATAAAAATATTCCCCTATCAAGCATATCGCCAACAAGTTCAGGGGGAGTTTCTTCAATAACTTCAGCAATTGACTCAACAATTGTTTTTAAAAGACGTGCAAGCACTATTCTAATTTGACTATTTTTAATAATAATTTCTTTTGGTAAACCACTTGTTAAATCTCTTCCTCTAACAGCTATTTCAAGACGCTCATCTAGGGGCAGGGCTGAACCAACACTAATTTTAATATTTTCAGCTGTTAAATCTCCTATAATTAATTTAAATTCATCGCGCATAAAACGAATAATTTCTTCACTAATTCTATCTCCTGCAATTTTTAATGTTTTAGAAACAACAATTCCTGACATAGAAATAACAGCTATATCTGTTGTTCCTCCTCCAATATCAACAATTAAACTTGCTTGAGGCTCTTCTATTAAAAGACCTGTTCCTAAAGCAGCTGCAACCGGAGATTCAATTAAAAAAACTTTAGAGCAACCTGCTGATAAAGCCGCGTCTTCAACTGACTTTCTTTCAACTTCTGTTAAATTATTTGGAATACTTAAAATTGCTTTTCTAAATCCAAAACGGCCAATATTTTGTTCATTTAATTTTTTTAAAAAACTATGAATCATTTCGCGCGTCATTTCAAAGTCAGAAATCACTCCCCCAACCAAAGGACGTATAACATTGATATGTGGAGGAGTTCTTCCAAGCATTTTTTTAGCTTCATGCCCAACTGCTAAAATTTGATTTGTTTTTGTATTTAAAGCTGCAACAGAAGGCTCATCAATCAAAACGCCTTTGTCTTTAACATAAATTAAACAATTTGCCGTTCCTAAATCAATTCCAATATCTTCAAAAAAATTATCAAAAAAACTCATTTAATTATTTTCTAAAATTAAACTTATGACCTTTTCTTTTTCTAATATACTTGCATTATTTTCATTTCTTTTTTTAAATTCAATTTTATCACCAGTTTTCGGACTAACAATTAATCTATAAGGCAAACCAATTAAATCAGCATCATAAAATTTTTCTCCTATTCCAATATCTCTATCATCATAAATTAGTTCAATTCCTTTATTTTTCAATTCTTCATATAAATCATCTCCATTTTTATCAATAGCAATTAAATAAGCTTGAGCTGGCGCAACTTCTTTGGGCCAAATAATACCCTTTTCATCATTATATAATTCAACAATTGTTCCGAGCGCTCTTCCAATTCCTATGCCATAAGACCCCATTAAAACATATTGATACCCTCCTTTTTCATCTTTATATTTCAATTCAAAATCTTTTGAATATTTTGTTTCAAGAGGAAAAATATTCCCAACCTCAACCGCATGTTCTTTTTTAATTTTGCCTCCACATTTTGGACATTTAAAACCTTCGCTTAAATTTGAAACTTCTTTATTTTCAGCATAATTACAAGATTCACAAACAAAAATATCATCTTCTCCCGCAGGACATATAACTTGAAATTCATGAGTCGCTTCAGTAGTAAAGACGCCGCCAGAAGCCAAAGTATAGATAGAATTTAATCCTAATCTTTTAAAAATTTTATGATAACTTTGAGCAACTTTTTCATAATAACTTAATAAATCTTCTTTATTTTTATGAAAACTATAAAGATCTTTCATTATAAATTCTCTTCCGCGAATTAATCCTGATTTAGCGCGCGGCTCATTTCTAAATTTAGTTTGAATCTGATACAAGGCGCAAGGCAAATCTTTATAAGAATCAATATAATGTGTCATTATTTCAGTTATAACCTCCTCGTGAGTCCATCCTAAAATAAATTCTGGATTTTTTTCATTTTTTGCAAAAACCTCATAACCAATTTTAGCATCCCATCTTCCTGTTTTTTGCCAAATTTCTTTTGAAACCAAAGCAGGCATCATAATTTCTTCAGCTCCAATTGCTTGCATTTCTTCGCGAACAACTTTCATAATCTTTTGCATAACCATCCAACCTAAAGGCAAAAAACTATAAACACCGCTTAAATTTTTATAAATAAATCCTGCTTTTTCTAAAAGTTTAGCGTTTAAAGCAATCTCATCAGAAGGAAAATTTTTTTGAGTTTTTAAAAAAATTTTAGATAATCTCATAATTATAAACTATCACAAAAAAATAATGAGAGCAAGAAGCGAAAATTTTGAATTTTAAATTTTAAACAAAATTCTAATTGTGATTCAATGTTTTAAAATTTTATAATTGAAAATTGATTGAAAAATTATAAAATTATAAATTGAAAATTTTATTTTTTAATCTCCTCTTTTATAACTTCTAAAGCTTTTTCTAATTGCAAATCTTTTGTTGAGTCATCTTCATTATTTTTTATTTCAATATCAGGACTTAATCCATTTCCTTCCAAAATTTGACCATTTGGCAAAACCCAATGAGCAATAGTAATTTTCAAAGAAGATCCATCAGATAAAGGAATAAGTCTTTGAACAGTTCCTTTTCCAAATGTTTCTTCGCCAATTATTTTGACTTTTCTTTGAATTTGCAATGCTCCTGCTAAAATTTCAGAAGCTGAGGCCGAACCTTTGTTAACTAAAATAACAACAGGTATATCTTTTAAAGCACTATTACCACTCGCAAGATAAGGCTTATTTTGTTTGCTTCCATCTTCTTTACGACTTTCTTCGCTAACAATTAAAGTTCCTTTTTTCAAAAACCAACCGCTTAAATCAACTGCTACATCTAAATAACCTCCTGGATTATTTCTTAAATCCAAAACCAATCCTTTTGCTTTGTTTTTTAAAAATCCATCAACAACAGCTTCATAAAATAATTTTTCAGCATTAGCATTAAAACTATAAAGTTTAACTATTAAAATTCCATCTTTTATTTCATAATCAAGGGTTGGAATTTGTATAATTTCCCGAATAATTTTAAATTCACGGGGTTTGTCTTCTCCTTCTCGTAAAATAGTTAATTTTGCTTCTGTACCCACTTCGCCACGAATAATTTTAACAGCTTCATAAACAGACATTCCTTCTGTTGATGTCCCATTAACCATTAAAATTTTATCTCCTGATTTTAAACCAGCCCTTTCAGCAGGACTATTTTTTAAAGGAGAAATCACAACAACAAAACCATTTTTACTGCCTATTTCAGCGCCAATTCCTCCAAAACTTCCAGAAACATCTTCTTGAAATTTTTTAGCATCTTCTGGCTTAAAAAATTGAGAGTAAGGATCTTTTAAAGACTGAACAAGTCCTTCTGCTGCTCCATAAACTCTTTCCTTATTACTAATTTCAGAATCTTTTAAATAATTTTTATTAATAGCATCCCAAGTTTCCCAAAAAATACTAAAATCAACATTTTCTTTATTATTAAAATTTGAAACACCTAAAACATTTATAATTTTAGAAGTATTATTTCCAAGTTTGAAGCCTAAAAAAAAGCCGCTTCCCAAAAGAGCGAAGATTGAAAAAATAAGAAGTATTAAATTTAAAATTTTTCTGCGCATAAAATCATTATAATTAAAGAAGTAAATAAGTCAAAAGAAAAATTTAAAATTCAAATCTCAAAATTCAAAATTTAAAAACCCACCCTTTTGTTAATAATTACATTAACAGTAAATTAAATTTTTAATCAGAGAAAATTTTGTTTTTTCTAAATTAAATTTTGTTTTAACAAAAGTACGAGATAAAGCAATCCTTTAAATGAATAATTAATAAAAACTCGAAACTCAAAAATCAAAAGCCTCTGCAAGAATGGATCCTTTTCTGGAGAAAAAACTACAACTCAAAATTAAAAATTATTAAAATTCAAACATCCGGAATTGCGAGTTCTACCGAAGTATCGGGACAAGACGAAGCAATCTCTTTAAATGAATAATGAATAAAAAATCAAAACTCAAAATTTAGGAAGATCATTAAAAATTTCTACAAGAAATTTTTAATTAGCAACAATCATTTTAAATTTTGAGATTTGAATTTTGAATTATTTATATTCCTACCCTCCATGTTTTACAATTACAATATCTCCGTCTTCTATTATACAATCTTTACCTTCAAGTCTAATTTTTCCTTTTTGACGCGCACCTGCCCAACCTCCGCATTCTACAAAATCATTAAATTTTACAACTTCCATTCTAATAAATTTTTTTTGGAAATCTGAGTGAATTACTCCTGCGGCTTCTGGCGCTTTTGTGCCTTTTTTAACTGTCCAAGCGCGTGTTTCTTTTTCTCCTGTTGTAAAAAAAGTAATTAAATCCAAAATTTTATAAGCTGAAATAATTAATTCTGGCAAAGAATCCGCTTCGGCTAAATTCGAAATAATATAATCCGCTCCCAAACTTTTAATTTTTAAAATTAAATCTTGGGGTACTTCTTCTTTTTTACCATTTAATAAATAAATTTGTTTTTTTGCGGTTAATAAATTTAATTCTAAAACAATTGACTCACTACTAAATTCAAAAATTAATTCTCCTTTGTTTAATTTTTCATAAATTTTTTTAAGCATCTCCAAGTTTTTTGGGGCTTTTTTATCTCCTGATTTTACTTCTTTTTCTAATCGTTCTATTCTTTTTGAAACTGTTTCTAAATCTTTTAAAATAAGTTCGGAATTAATAATTTCTAAATCGCGTAAAGGATTAACGGTTTGTTCAATATGAATAATTTGACTATCAGAAAAAACTCTTAAAACAATAACAATTGCCTGTGTTTCTTTAATATGACCCAAAAATTGATTTCCAAGTCCTTCGCCCTTATATGCTCCGCGCACAAGTCCGGCAATATCATAAAACTCAACAATTGCAGGAATAATTTTTGAAGAATTGCTAATTTCAGCTAATTTTTTTAGGCGCTCATCCGGAACTTCAACAATTCCAACATTCGGATCAATTGTTGCAAATGGATAATTAGCAATATTTACATTTTGTTTTGTTAAAATTTTAAATAAAGTTGATTTTCCAACATTTGGCAAACCAACAATTCCAATAGATAAATTCATAAAAAAATAATAAAAAATAAAAAGAAAAATTACAATGGAATGATTTAAAAATCTAATACCTAAAAGATATATAATATCTATATTTTATTTTTATAATTTCGATTTTATTGTTTCAAAAAATTCTTCTCCTAATAAACTAATTTTTTCTCGGGCAATATTCATTAATCTTCTATTTCTTTTTGAAAATAAATTAGAGTAAATATTTGAATAATCACCCTTTTTCACTCCTATAATAGAATGTTTTCCATAAATTTGCGGAGCGCTTTTTGATGATACAAAATAAATTTTTAAAGAAATACCAAGTTTATTTTTAACTCCCTCAATAAAATTGCTATAACGCGCCCAATCCAAATACCTTAAAGTTATCAAATTAATTTTAATATCGTTTATTAACTGTTTATCTTTTAATCCTTTAAGCGCGCCTACTATAGAATCAATTAATGGTTCTATAGAATTTCCAAACAAAATAGAATCAGTAATAATAGTAATACTTATATCTTTACTCATAAAATGTCTTGTTATAAAATTAATTAAAGTTGTTTTTATTTTTTCTTTTCTATTTCTCTTAATTTTTTCTGATTTATTTCCGACTAAATAAACATTCCCAAAACCAGCAAAAAATAATAAAAATGGATTACGTTGATTATTTTTATTTTCGCCTTGTTCCTTAAACAATTTAGAAAGTTTATGTAAAAATAGTGCTGGTAATCTACCCGAAGCATCTTCCCCAATAATTAAGTCGCTCTCCAAAATATCCCTAACATCTTCTAGGGTATATCTTTGAAATATTTCTTCAAATCTATTTTTAATATCTAAAATTAAATCTTTAATTAATTCTTCTTCTGAAATTGCTTCTTTTTTTTGTATTCTTTCTTTTTGAAAATTATGTCTTATTTGCTCCATTTTTCTATTTTATTAAAAATTTTTCTTTTTTCAAAAAAATCTAATTTGGATTTTGAAACTGCCTTTTTCAAAATTAAAATTGATTCGTCATAAGTTTTTTTATCAACTGGATATGGAGTCGCATCTTTTCCTCCAAAAGCAAAACTATAACGCGCTGGATCTTTATAAGAAGGACTTGCCCCATAAATAACTTCTGAAACTAATGATAATGCTCTAATTGTTTTTGGACCAACCCCTTCAGTTGCTAAAAGCTTTTCATAATTTTGAGGTTTTTCATAAAAAAGTTTATCTAAAATTTTAATTAAATATTTGTTTTTTAAAAAATTTTCTTTTAGCACAGGATGCGTATGAAATTCTTTGTCTTCTAAATTTAAAAAAGTAAAAAGTTCTCCTTGTTTGTTTTTAAAAGTAATTGTTTGCGAAATCCGAGAAAAATGTTTATTTAAAATTTCTAAATCTTTTAATAATTCGCTGCGTGTTCCTTTTTGAATAAGATCTAAACTTATATTTCTGTTTTTTTCACTTATTTTAGAAGTTAAATCTAATGTTTTAGTTTTAACATTTGAAACAATTCCTGCATGCGGCTCACAAATTAATTCTTTGATATCAGCCGAATACCAATGATAACGCCTTGCGCTTCCTAGGGTCGTATTCATTCCCTGCTGGACAACTGCCCATGCTCCTGATTTTGAAAAGAAAAAACTATGATGATATATTTGAAATCCATCCTGAATTAAAGAAGAATCAACTTTTGCTGCCATACGCGAATTATAAGTTAAATTTGAAACAATCCCGCCGGGCAAAGATAAACGCTCTCCCCAATTTTTAATTTCTTCCGGGGTTTTACGTGAAGTTTTTCCTTTTCCTCCACAAATAAAAATTCCCAATTCTTTTTCTTGTCCACGAATTGCTTCTTTTAATGCTGCTGTTAAAACCGTTGTAAGTCCTGAAGCATTCCAATCAAAAGCCAAAACTGTTCCTAATGTCTGAAACCATACGGGATTTGATATTCTTTTTATAAATTCATCAGGACCGTATTCATAAATTAAAACAGAAACAATTTCCCGACCCAATTTTACCATACGCTCAAAAAGCCAACGCGGACATTTTCCTTCATCTAAAGTAAATGTAGCAACTCCTCTATGCATTAAATTTTGGATCTTATAAGACCAATTAAAGCTAACGAAACAAGTGCCATTGATAAATCATAAAACCCAAAACTAAAACCTGAATTGATCATTTTATAAATTGAAATTAAAGCAAAAGTTATAAAAGTCAAATATGAAGACCATGCAATTTTTTTACCCCAAAATAACCATACAGCCAAAACAATAAAATAAAAATCTATTAATTTAGGAAGATTACCAAAATAGCCGTTTTTTAAATCTAAAATTGCGCCATAAAATAAAACAAAAGCTAATGCCCATCTTAATAAAATTTTTGAAAAATAATGATTCATTTTCTTTGATATAAACCAATTAATTCGGCCTTATCTAAAATATGACCCTCTATTGCTTTTTCTAAATCTTTGCGTGACGCGCCCTGTTTTAAATCAAGTAAAGTATCTAATGCATATAACCTAAAAAAATATCTATGAGGATTTCCTTTTGGAGGACAAGGTCCTCCCCAACCCGGACGACCAAAATCAGTTTGTCCCTCAATTGCTCCAGCTGGCACTTCGCCGCTTTTAATAACTTTTGTATCCGGAGAAATGTTCCATAAAGTCCAATGCGTCCATGTTCCCATTGGCGCATCAGGATCATCAACAATTAAAACTAAACTTTTTGCCTCTTTTGGCACATCTTCAATATAAAGTTCTGGATTAATATCTCTTCCTTCACAGCTAAATTCAGAAGGTATAAATTCGTTATTTGAAAAATTTGAAGAACTGATTTTCATTTTTAAAGCTAAATTTTGCGACCTTTGAATATCTAAGACTTGTATTTCTTTTTTATTTTTATAAAACCAAAATATTCCTAAAAAAATTAATCCTAATATTATTATAATAACAATTAGTTTTTGGGGGCATTAATTATATTATACCACTATTTTATTTTTCTGTCTTTACAAAAAAATTATTATTTTTTAAAGAAATTATAATGTTTCCAGATAAATCTGTGCGAAAAAATGGGATATTTAAATTATTTAAACCATTAATAAATTCTTTTGATGGCTGATTATAATTGTTTTTAATGCCAACTCCAATTAAAGCTAAATCGGGGTTAACCGATTTTAAAAAATTCTCTGAAAAAGAATATTTTGATCCATGATGTGGTATTTTTAAAATATTGCTTTTTAAATCAAATTTTTGAGATAAATAATTTAAAAGATTATTTCCGCTATCTCCAGTAAAAAGAATACTAAAATTTGGATTTTTTGCGCGAAAAACCAAAGATGTATCGTTTAATTCCGCGCCCTGAATCCAATTTTTATCCGGAGAAATTATTTCTATTAAATTATTTTTATATTTAATTTTATCATTTACACCTAAGGTTATAACTGGAATTTTGCGTTCTTCAAGTCTTGAAATTAATTCATTATAAATTTCTTTTGATTTGCCATCAGCTTCTCTGCCGTTAATTATAAAAGCCCCAAAATCATATTTATTTAAAAGCTCTAAAAATCCTCCAAAGTGATCCAATTGAGGATGGCTTATAAAAGCTAAATCAATATAATTAACTTTTTTTGGAAAAACTCGACTCAAGCTTTGTGAAACTTTTTTATCCGGCCCAGCATCAACTAAAAATAAAATATTATCTAAATAAATCAAAGAACTATCTCCTTGCCCAACATCTAAAAAATAAACTTTTGGTTCATTTTCAAAAAATAAAATTTGATACCACAAAAACAAATCAAAACCAACTAAAACTAAAAAAATAACCAAAAATATATTTTTATGTTTATGCATTTAATTGAAACGCTTTTTTATAATAAAACCATAAAAACAAAAAGATATAAATTAAAATTAAAACAAACCACGCAAATTCTCCAAAATTTAAAAAACTAAATTGAGAAAAAAACTTCATCACACCTATCTCATATTTTAAAATAAATAAACTTACAATTCCAAATAAAAACCCTAAAGGATACCAAAAACCAAAAACTCCCAAAATAAATCCTAAAAACATTGTTAAAGGAATAAAAGTTAAAATAAAAATATTAGCTAAAAAAGATAAAATTGGTGCTTGGCCAAAATTTAAAATTAAAAGCGGAATAACAGCAAATTGCGCACCTAAAGTTGTTGTTAAATTATCGCGCCATAATAAAAATCCTTTATTTTCCGGACTAAAATTAAAAATATTATCAAATGCTGGTTTTAAATAAACAACCCCAAGTAAACTTAAAAATGATAATTGAAAACCTAAATCAAAAAATAAAATTTTAGGAGAAACCAAAACCATTAAAACAGCAGAAAATAAAAGAGAATGCGGCAAACTATAAATTCTTCCTAAGTGTTCTCCTAAAAGCAAAATTAAAGCCATAATTGCTGCACGCAAAACAGAAGCTTCCACTCCTGTCATTAAAACAAAACCCAAAACAACAAATAAACTTATTAAAAATACTTTTCTTCTTCCAAATAAATAAGAAATAATTTTAGAAACAACTAAAACTAAAATTCCAACATTATAACCAGATAAAGCAACAATATGAGTTGTCCCCGAATCATTCATTGCTTTTTTTAAATTTTCGCTAAACTCAGCTCTTTCTCCTAATAAAATTCCAGACATTAAAGCTCCCTCATCATAAGGTAAATATTTTTTAAATTGAGACAAAAAATAATGCTTTATTTTTAACAAAAAATTAAAAATTTTAGAATCCGGATTATAATCAATAAATTTTATTTCCGGATAAAAAACAATTGGTTTTTCATTAATATTAGAAGCTTTTTTAATTTCACCACGAATTTCCAATACATCGCCATACTTATAATCAAATAAATTAGAAGCTAAAACTTTAATTTCGCCACGAAATGGAGGATAAACTCTTAAATTAAATTCTTTAAATTTTTCTTTTTTGCTAACATCACTTATTATTTTGCCGTAAAATTTTATGTTTTTATCATAAACTACATTTAAATTTTTATTTTCTAAAAAAATTCTAAAATAAAAATAAAAATATCCAAAAAATAAAATTAAAAGTAAAATAAAAATATATTTATATTCAAAATTTAAAATAAGCTTTAAAAATAATAAAGTTAAAAAGCTAATTAAAATCAAAAAATATAATTTTATTCCTAAGCTTGATAAAAAAATTCCTATCAAAAAGAAAATAAATAAAAATAAAGCAAATTTTGATAAAAACATTAAAAATTTATTAAAATTAATTAAAAATTTTTAAATATTTATTGAATATCTTTACCACTTATTTTTCTTTTAACAAAATCTTCAACAAATTTTTTTATATAATCATTAAGCTTATCTCCATGCATACTTCTTAAACCATCAATAACTCCGCTTGCGGCATATACCCAATAATTATTAGGCTTTGCTTTTTCTATATATTCTAAAAAACCTTTCATTGTCTTATATTGATAAAAATATTTATTCATTTCATCTATAAACTCTTCATAATCATAACGCACGCTCTCTGCTAATGCTCTATTAGACTGCATAAGTAAAGCAAAAATTCTCATATGAATATCTAAAAATAAATCGTAATCGATCTCTTCTCTTGTAAAAAAATGTTTTTTTCTTTACTTTCATTATTATTTCCCCCATTATTATCTTTATTATTAAATTTTTCAAAATTTCTACTCATAATTGATTTTTAAAATTTAAATATATAATTTATATTATATCAAATTCTTTTAAATATTTCTTTAAATTCTTTGCTATTCATATTTCTAGTTGCTATAGTCTTTCGTAATTCCAAATCAAACTCTTTTTTTAGAGATTTAATGTCTTCTAATTGTTGTTTGAGTTGTTGGCAAGATAAATGCATAGTTTTATTTTAAAAATATTTCTTTAAATATTTTTTTCGCCATTCTTCTATTTTTTTATGATTACCAGATAATAAAACATTTGGCACTTTCCATATTACATTTTTTTTAGGGGAAAATACAGCGGGTCTTGTATAAACAGGCCAAGAACCACGACTATATTCTAAAGAATCATATTTTCCTAAAAAACCAGGAATCAATCTGGATAATGCTTCAATTAAAACTAAAGCCGGCAATTCGCCTCCAGACAAAATATAATTCCCAATTGAAATTTCTTCATCAGCAATATATTTTGCAACTCTTTGGTCAACTCCTTCATACCTTCCGCAAATTAAAATTAATTCATCATATTTTAATAGTCTTTTTAAAACTTTTAAATTTAATTCTTTGCCGCGAGGAGAAAATAAAATCACTCTTTTCTTTTTATTTTTATTTCTATTTCTAATAAAATTAACAGCCTGATAAATTGGCTCGATTTTTAAAACCATTCCGGGACCACCTCCAAAGGGTTTATCATCCACTGTTTTCCTTTTATCTTTACTAAAATCTCTTAAATTCCAAATTTTAATATCAATAATTTTGTTTTTTTGAGCTTTTGCAATTTTAGATTCCTTTAAATAAGAATCAAAAATTTTTGGAAATATTGTAATAATATTAAATCTAATCATTGCTGTTTTTTAAATTTTCATCAAGAGCTTTATAAATAGATGCTTTTAATTCTTCTATATTTATGTTTTCTTTTTCAAATTGTTTGGGTTTTAAATTTTCTGCTGGTAAATCTTTTAAAGAAATTGTTTCTTCTTTATCATAATTTTTAAAAACTTTATTTTTTTCTTCTTTTTTAATTTCTTTTAGCGTAAATTCTATTCCTAAATTAGCAAGCTCAGGGGCATAAACTTCTTTTTTCTTTTTTTGTTTTTCTTCTTTTTCTTCTAATTTAAGCTCAATATTTATTGGCCCGTAACTGCTTGTAAATTGTTTAATTTCTTCTTCAACAAGATATTTTGGTTTAGCATATTTTTTACGTGAATTTTCAATAATTTTTTGAGAAACAACAGCAGAAGAAGAAATATGAAACGGAGGAAGAGTTGTTGCTGAAAAAGGTCTATAAGAAACTCCATCAACAACCATTTTTAAATAAATATGATAATTAGGTAAATTAACCATATCTTCAGAACTAAATTCAGGCGCAAATTCTTTTTCTAAAAATTGAGCATCTTGCGCTCCAATTCTAAAAACAATCATTGTGCCAACGTTTCCAAAAATAGCATCTCTAACTTTTGTTGAAACATCAGTAATTAATTGTCCAACGTATTGATGCGCTAAAATTAAATTTAATCTATATTTTCTTGCTTCAGATAAAATACCAGCAAAAGATTCTGTTACAAAGTTTTGAAATTCATCAACATAAAGATAAAAATCAAGACGTTCATTTTCAGGAATACGCACACGCTCCATTGCAGCCATTTGAATTTTTGTAATAAACATTGCACCAAGCAATGCTGAATTATCTTCTCCAATTCTTCCTTTAGAAGCATTAATTAAAAGAATTTTCCCCTGATTCATTATATCAAAAATATTAATAGTGCTTTTAGTTTGACAAACAACATTACGAACAATGTCAGTTGATAAAAATTGTCCAACCTTATTTAAAACCGGCGCAATTGCCTCATTTCTAAATTGATTACTCCATTCTTCATATTCATTTATCCAAAAAGATTTAACAATTGGATCTTTAATATTTTCAATTATTTTTTGACGATAATCTTTATCTGTTAAAATTCTATTTATTCCCATCAATGTAGAATTTGGAGTATCAAGTAATGCTAAAATAGCATTATTTAAAATATATTCCATTCTTGCTGACCAAACATTAGACCAAATTTTTGTAAAAATTCCCATAAGCCCCGAAGCAATCAAATGTTTATATTTTGGATCTGGAATTTCTAAAACATTAAAACCAATAGGATATTCTGTATCAGCCGGATTAAAATAAATAACATCATCAATACGTTCTTCCGGAATTTTTTCAATAATACCTTCAATAAGTTCGCCATGAGGATCAATAACGCAAAGACCTTCGCCATTTGCAATATCTTGAATAATTAAATTATGCAGCAAGGCGCTTTTCCCGGTTCCGGTTTTACCAATAATATACATATGCTGTCTACGATCAGCCCTTTTAATACCAAAAAGTTTATTTGAACCACGAAAATTCGTTCTCCCAAAATAAACTACATCTTGACTATTGTTTTGTTTCATTGAAATTATTATAACAACAAAAAACAAGGAATTCAAAATAGGAAGATAAAAATAATTCAAAATTCAAATTTCAAATCTCAAAATTTAAAGAGTTCAGTAAAAATTTCTAAAATAAATTTTTGCTGAGCTTCCTAAATTTTAAATTTTTATATCCCCATCTTAAATTTTGCAATCACTTCGTATTCTGCTCCTGTTTTTAAAAGATGCGATCGGAATAAAATAACTTCTTTAATTTCATCTTCCCAATAAACAGATTCATCAATTTCGGGCAATTTTATTTTAGGATTAAAATTAAAACGTGCCAAAGTTAAATGTAATTTAAAATCTCTTTGTTCTGGTTTTTGATTTAAAATATTAAATAAATTTTGGCGCAAAATTAAAAGTTCTTTTGGCACATCTCCAACCGCCCAAATCAAACGAGGAAATTTTTTAGAAGGACCGTATTCAACTTTATAAAAGCTTATTTTAAAACTTTTACCTAAATCAAAAGATTTTAATTTTTCTTTTATTTCTTCTATATCATTTTCGTGCCAAGGCGGCACAAGAGTTATATGCAAATTATGAGACAAAATCCAACGCACGGGTAAATTTTTAAATTTTTTTTCGAATTTTAAAATTTTATCCCGCAAATCCTCTCCAATAGGAAGCCCAATAAAAATTCTAAAATTTTGATTTTCCATTTAAATATCAAAAACAATTATTGTTGACCACTCACCTTTTTCATCTTTTACTAAATTTGCTTCATGATAAGTAATGGCTTTAATATCTTTTAAAAAGCTTTCGGTTTCTCCGCCCGAAATTTCTGCTTCTAAAAATAATTCTCCAGCATCATTTTCATCTGGGAAAAAATTAAATTTAACATTAGTATAAATTTCTTTATGAATTTGAGCAGATGCTAAAACTTCATTTAAAAAATCAATTAAAAGACTTGTTTTATCAAACGCAGAAATATTAATCAATCTTTTGACTTGCCCGTTTAATTTTAGATTTTCTCCTCCTAAATAATGCATAACACTCAAAAAAGCGCTTTCAAAAACTTCTTTTAAACTCTTGGCTTTTACTTCTATTCTTATATCAGCAGTATGCTCTAAAAATTTATAAGGCATAGTTTTATTATAAGATTTAAAAAATAAATATCAAAAAAATTCAAAATTCAAAAGTCAAAATGATTATAGATTCGCCCCTGTCCCGAAACATCGGGACAGCATCCTAAATATTTAACAAAAGAGCAGGGCTTTATAAATTTTGAGATTTGAATTTTGATATTTGAATTATTATTTAACTAATTCCTTGCAAAATTTCTAAAAATATGGATAATATAACTATTATGAAAAAAGACATTCATCCAAAATATTATCAAAATGCAAAAGTGGAATGCGCTTGTGGAAATGTTTTTGAAATTGGTTCAACTCGCGAAAGTTTAACAGTTGAAATTTGCTACAAGTGCCATCCTTTTTATACAGGAGAAGAAAAATTAATTGATACCGCAGGACGTGTTGAAAAATTTAAAGAAAGACAAACTAAAGTTAAAAAAACTGTATCTAAAAAAGGCAAAAAAATCAGAAAATAAACTAATCTTATTTTTATAATTTTATGACTAATAAAATTATATTAGAAATTAGAGCTGGAGCCGGCGGAGAAGAAGCTTCTTTATTTGCCCGCGATCTTGCAAGGATGTATCAAAGATATAGCGCTTCAAAAGGATGGAGTTTTTCTGTATTAGATACAAGTGAGTCAGATTTAGGAGGATATAAAACTTTTATCGCTGAAATAGTATCTTTTCAATCCCAAAACAACGAAAAAGAAACCGAGCCTTATTCATCATTAAAATATGAATCAGGAGTTCATAGAGTTCAACGCGTTCCTAAAACAGAAAAATCTGGAAGAGTTCACACTTCAACTGTCTCTGTTGCTATTTTGCCAATAGTAGAACCAAAAGATGTTCAAATAAAAGAATCTGATTTAGAAATTACTTTCTCACGCGCAGGAGGTCCAGGAGGTCAAAATGTTAATAAAGTTGAAACAGCAGTAAGAATACTTCATAAACCAACCGGAATTGTTGTTTTATCAAGATCTGAAAGACATCAACATAAAAATAGAGAAAAAGCTTTAGAAATTTTAAGGGCAAAATTATATGAAATTCAAAAAGAACAAGCAGTAGGTTCAATTGAAGAAATTCGCCGCGAACAAATTGGAAGAGCTGAAAGAGCTGAAAAAATAAGGACATATAATTTCCCGGAAGATAGAATAACTGATCATAGAATAGGTAAAAAATGGAGAAATATAGAAGATATTTTAGATGGAAATTTAGATATTATTATTCGTGAGTTTAAAAAAGCTGAATCTCAAAAAAATCAAAATTAATTATTCCAAAATCCCATCTAAATTTACATCATATAAAATTCTTTCAGCAATTAATTTATATTTTAAAATTTCTTCTTCTTTAAACCAAATACTAATTTCTTTTTCTGCTTCTTCTTTTGAACCTGAAGCGTGAATAATATTGCGAACTGCGCGATCTGAAGTATCAGCAACTTCATAAGAATCAATTGTAAAATCGCCTCTAATTGTCCCAACATCAGAAGTTAAAGGTTCTGTTCCGCCTGTTATTTTTCTTACAATTCCAACAGCATTAATTCCTTCCCAAACCATTAAAACAACAGGGCCGCTTGTTAAGTATTTTTTTAAATTATGTAAAACTTTCCTGCCAATAACTTCAGGATTATTTGATGGAGGCTCAATTCCTTTCTTTTTATAAGCTTCAATTGACTTTAAACCAACCTTTACAATCCATTCAGGATCAGCTAAATAATGGCTTTCAGCTGTTTTATCATCTGGAATAACCATTTTTAAAGCTGAAAGCTTTAAACCAACTCTTTCATAACGACGAATGACTTCTCCAATTAAACCACGCTGCACTCCATCCGGCTTTATAATAACTAATGTTTTTTCATATT
>Ga0197142_1000725_pt1 | contig 30654 bp, 25 predicted proteins | sample GBS60_MetaG_FD_148614 | JGI IMG/M metagenome (GOLD analysis project Ga0197142, IMG submission 148614) | Sediment microbial communities from Great Boiling Springs, Gerlach, Nevada, United States - GBS 60_MetaG | ecosystem: Environmental > Aquatic > Thermal springs > Hot (42-90C) > Sediment...
CGCGGAACTGCGTCCTCCCAGCGGGGAGCGAGGCGGCGGATCGGACGACATCGCCGAGGTCTCCTGGAACGTCCCTACGGTGGTCCTGCGTTTCCCGGGCAACATTCCGGGCATGATCGGCCACCACTGGTCGAGCGCGATCGCCATGGCCACTCCCATCGCGCACAAGGGCGCCACCGCGGGCGCCAAAGCCCAAGCCTTGACCGCACTCGATCTGCTGCTCGATCCCGATTTGCTTCGCCGCGCCAAAGAGTACTTCGCGGAGCAGACGCGGGAAACCAAATGGAAGTCGCTCATTCCCGAAGGAACGCTGCCCCCGATCCACCTGAATCGCGAAAAGATGGAGCGTTTCCGTCCCGAACTGAGGAAGCTGCGTTACGATCCGACGCGCTTCAAGACCTATCTCGAGCAACTCGGCGTGCCTTATCCGCCGCCCGACGCCTGAGCTCCTCTGCGCCGGATCTCGACCACGCCCTCCGTCGCATCCACGATCACGTGGTCGCCCGTGCGGATGACCTCGAACGGGTCGCGCTCCAGGTCCGTGACCATCGGAATGCCGTTCACGATGGCGCCAAGCGCGGCGAGGCTGTCTACCTCGACGTTGATAAAGGCCGCCGGGGCCACGCCTTCCAGCTTCGCCAGATTCAGCACCATCGGAGTGGCGGAAGATCCGCGGGTGGAGCGAATGACGAGCACGCGCCCGGCAAGCGACTGGCCTTCCAGCGGGTGTCCTTTGCCGATCACCTTGCCCGAGACCGGATCCACTTCGCCCCAGAACGAGAGGGTCGCATCAGCCACCAGCGCCGTTCCCTCCGCCCGTCCCCGCACCACGCCGCGAGCGCGCAGCCGGATCGTTTCAGCCATCGCCCATCCACCTCCCGGTCACGGCCGCGCGCAGGCACGCTTCGGTGTCGGCGACAATCACTTCCGCACCCGTCATGCCACGCGCGTAGTGGGCCTGCTTGAAGCCGTCGGTCACCAGCCGCCGGCAGGCGATGCGCATGTTGGTGGGGCAGGTGTCGCAGAGGATGCGGCCTCCCGCCGCTTCGATGGCCGCGGTGAAACCCATCGCGTCGGCGGCGCAGCGCGTCACGCGAGCGGCGTTGATCCAAAGGCGCACGCCGTCGGCCACTCGCTTGCCCTCGAGCCATCGCGCCACGCGCGAGATCTCGCGTAGGGAGGCGTGCGGGCAGCCCAGGATGACCGCTTCGATTTTATCTCCCGTGGCGTTGCGCAGCGCGGCGTAGGTCTCGCGCAGGTCGCGTTCGGTGAAGACCACGCGGTCTTGTGGAACTTTCCCTCCGAAGGCCGCCTCCAGCGTGGGCGCCTCCGGCGTGACGCCTGCGATGTGGAACATGCTCACGCCGCCCGAAGTCGCCAGCGCGGCGCAGAGCTGTTTGGCCTCATCCTGGCTCGGCCGGCGCAGGCCGTCGAACACAGGGATGCCCAGGCCCGCGATCTTGCCCGTGAAGTATCCGAGGGCGCCCCAGTCGGTGGCGTGGCGCAGTTCCGCCTGCACCTCGACGAGCAGCGTGCCCCGGCGGTTCTCATCGAGCAGCACGCCGAATTCCGGCACGACGCCGAGCAACGAGGCCGCAATGGCACTTTCGTTGCCGTGCCGCACCGTGCGCGCTCCCAGGATCGAGTTGGCATAGACCACGGCCGAGGATTCCGTCCAGGCGCAAATCTCGCCCTTGAGCGGAACATTGCCCACGAGGTAGGGAGCGCAGGTAAACGTGGTCAGGTACCCGGCGCGCGTTGCCATCTCCGCGATCTCGCGCTGCACCCGGACCTGTGCGGGATCGTTCTCGGGCACGTCCACCGGGTCCAGGGTGACGAAGAGCGTGTGGACCGTGGCCACACAGTGCGAGGCGACCGGGTGGCGACAGGCCTCTTTGAGGCCTTCGGCGAAGGTCTCCAAGGTGCGGGGCGAGGCGCCGCGGGCCACAAGATTGGGCACGCACAACAGCACATGCGTGTTATCGCAGCGCACCAAACGCCGCGCGCCCATGACTTCGCCCCATTCCACGAGCCACCGCATGCACTGCGCCAGATACGGCCCGCGGGCGCCTTCCAGAATCGCGCGTTGTTCCCGGGTAAGTTCCACCGAAGATGTTTCTTATTTTGCGGGATAACCCACGGTTTGCGCCAGCACGATGCGCTGCTCAGAGCGCAGTTTCATCCGCGCGGCCAGCTTTTCGCGATCTACGAGCGCTCGCACCACGGTGGCCAGTCCCTCCGAGGCGCAGAACAAATAGACGTTCTGGGCGATAAAGCCCGTGTCGGCGGCCGCGTAGAAATTCTTGGACTCCTCGGAACCGCTGCCCATGCGCGCATAGTCGGCCACGTAGACGAGATTGACGGGGGCTTGAGCGACGAAGGGCTGCGTTCCGGTTGCGCCGCGGAGGTCTTCAGCCGTCACAGGGTTCAGGCGGTGGGCTTTGGCGTCGTAAACATACAGGCCCTCGGGCAGCGCGACGTAAATGTCAATCTCCTGCATGTTGCGGGCCGAGGGCGCGGTGCGGCGACCGTCAGGCCGATTCACCCCGAAAGCCGCCCAAAGCAGGTTCGAGAGCACTTGCGGCGGCAAAGGTTTGGAGCTGAATTCCCGCGCAGATTTGCGCTCCTTGAGCGCCTGCATGAGCGGCTTGCCGCCCTCGGTTTGCGGCGGCGGCAATTCCAGTGGCTTCAGTTCCTGGGCGACCAGCAAGCAGGGAAGGAGCAGTGCAGTGGAAACAATCGCAAAGCGCATGTGAACCTCCTCACTGATTCTCCGTCGGCAAGGCGCCGTTCAGCGCAGCTTCATCGGCCTGCTGCCGGCTTCCTTGCTGCGCTGCGCGGCGTCCATGAAGGCGAAAATCTCCAGCGTCTCTTCGTTCGGCACCGGCGGCACGCCCGTCTGGAAGAATTTGACGATTTCCTGAACCAGCGGGCGGTAACCGGTCTTCATCTCCGGCGTGCTGCGCAGGGTCTTTTTAGGCCCGAAGACGATGGCCCCGTAGTCGGAGTACGGACGAATGGCGCGCACGCTGCCGAGACGCCCGTCCTTCCAGCGGCCCACGATCACGTCCGCGTTGGCGCCCGAGACGCGCGTCACCTCCTCGCAGCCCGTGCCCATGAGCGCGTAGAGCATCTCGATGGGATGAATGGCGTACCAGGCCAGTTCCAGGTAATGGCGTTCGTCGAACGGCCCCGGTCCCCAGGTCATCACGCCCGTGGCGTCCGGCGTCTTGAGCGCCATCACGATCTCGCTGTAGCGCAGGCTGGAGGAGCTCCACCACGGCACGCCCGCCTCGCGCGCCAGCCGGGCGATCTCGCGCGCGTCCTCCAGCGTGGCGGCCAGCGGCTTGTCAATGAACATCGGCTTGCGCGCGGCGATGATTTCGCGAGCCTGCGCCAGGTGCACCCGCCCGTCCACGCTTTCCAGCAGGACGCCGTCCACTTTGCTGCACAACGTGGGGATGTCGGGCACGATCTCCACGTTGAATTTGGTGCGCAAATCCTCGGCGAACTTTTCCACGCGGTCGCGGCTGGCCGGCAGGTCGGGACTGCCTCCTTTGTAGGCCGCGATCACGCGTGCGCCCGGCACGTACTCGGGCGAAGTCGAGTCGTTCAGCATGCGCGTGAAGGCGATCACGTGCGAGGTATCGGTTCCGACGATGCCCAGGCGGATTTCGCCCGCAGGCATGGATTCGAAAAAGGCCAGGAGCAATGAACAGGCAACGATCCTCATCGCAGGCATTGTACTGCGGGGGACGTGGCGCTGCGAGAACCCATTTGCTTTGACGGCGCGTTCGCACTATGCTGGGTCAGGAAGGAGAAAGCCCCATGCTCGATCGCAGAACGTTCCTGGCTGCCGCTGCGGCCGCCGCCGGGGCCGGGCAGGCGGAGGCCCAACTGGCCCTGGAAGGCGGGCGCCCGGTTCGCGAAAAACCGCTGCACGCCGACTACTGGGGGCCCCAGTACTACGACGACAAGGAGCGGGCGGAACTGCTGGAAGTGCTCGAAACGGGCCGGCCCTTCCGCTGGTGGGGTCGCGGGACGCAACCCCCGATGAAAGCGGCCACGTTCGAGAAAGAGTTCGCGGCGCGCATGCAGACGCGTTACGCGCTGGCCGTGACCTCGGGGACCGCCGCCCTGCAATGCGCTCTGGCCGCGCTCGAGGTCGGCCCGGGCGATGAAGTGATCCTGCCCGCCTGGACCTGGCACTCGTGCTTCAACACCATCGTGCACGCCGGAGCCCTGCCCGTCTTCGCCGAAATTGACGAATCTTTCAACATTGACCCCAACGACATCGAAAGCAAGATCACGCCGGCCACCAAGGTCATCATGGCGGTGCACCTGCAAGGGACGCCGGCCGACCTGGACCCGATCCTGCGCATCGCCCGCAAGCACAAGATTCGCGTGCTGGAGGATTGCGCCCAGGCCGTAGGCGGCGACTACAAGGGCAAGCCCCTGGGCTCGCACGGCGACATCGGCATCTACAGCCTCCAGTTGAACAAGACCATCACCGCGGGCGAGGGCGGCGCGGTGGTCACCAACGACATCGTGCTGTTCGAGCGTGCGGTCCGCTTCCACGACCTGGGCGGCCTGCGGCCGTTCCACGAGCGGATGATCACCGAGCCCAAGATGGGCTGGTTCTTCGGGACAAACTACCGGATCAACGAGTTCACCGCGGGCGTGCTGCTGGCGCAACTGCGCAAGCTGGATACGATCGTGGCGGCGGTGCGCAACAACGCCCGTCGCGTTTACGAGGGCGTGCGCGATCTGCCGGGCATCCGCTTCCGCCGCCAGCCGGATCCGGCGGGCGAGTTGGGCGCGGGCGTGTTCATTGACTTCGGCACGCGCGAGCGCCGCGATCAGTTCCTGCGCGCCATGAAAGCCGAGGGCGTTCCCGCCAGTCCTCCCAGCGGCTCCGTGATCCTGCCCACGCTTCCGCACGTCATGAACAAGGTCACGGTTCACCCCAAGTGGCCCTCCTTCACCGTGGGACGCGGGGCGACGATCAAGTACGGGCCCGAGACCTGCCCGCGCACGCTCGACATCCTCGGACGCTTCGGCGGCGTGTCCATGGACCCCAAGTTCACCGAGCGGGATTGCCAGGACATCATCAAGGCGATCCGCAAGGTCTACCCGGCGGTGATGCGCGCGTAGTGGCTCCCGAGTGGATCGAGCAAATCCGCCGCGACAACCGGAGCGGCGCGGCGGAGCTGGCCAGACAGGCGGCCCTGGCCCTGGCGGAATGGGCGCCGGGACGCGCGCCGGACGAGATCGCGGCCGCGTTGCGCGCGCTCCTGGCGGCCCAACCGCGCATGGCGCCGATGCTCCACCTGGCCGCCGCCGTCCTCGCGAAACCCGGCGATGCGGCGGCTGCCTGTCGGGAGTTCCTTGCACGGCTCGATGCCGCGGCCGAGGCTGTGGCTGAGCGCGCCGCCGTGCTCATCGAAGAAGGCGACGTCGTCGCCACGCACTCGCGCAGTTCCTCGGTGCTCAGCGCCTTGCGTAAGGCGCGCATCCGCGGCAAGCGCTTCTGCGTGTATTTGACCGAATCGCGTCCGATGGCCGAAGGCGTAACGCTGGCTCGCGAGCTCGCCGCGGCAGGGATTCCCGTCCGGCTCTTCGTGGATGCTGCTCTGGGGCAGATCGTTTCGGAAGCCCGCGTCGTGCTGGTGGGCGCGGACGCCGTCACCCCCGATGGCGTGATCAACAAGATCGGCACCTGGCCCTTGGCGCTTGCGGCGCGCGAGCGCGCCGTGCCCGTATACGCGCTTGCGACGACGGACAAGTTCGTGCCGGATGACCACGAGCTGCCGGCCGAGCTGCCCCGGGACGCGGCTGAGGTCCTGGCTTCGCCTCCGGCCGGAGTCGAAATCGCCAACTACTACTTCGAAGCGACGCCGTTGGATCTTTTCCAGGCCCTGGTCACCGAGGATGGCTTGATGGCGCCGGAGTGCGTGCGCGCAAGGCTGCATGCTTTGCGGCTGCCGGCCGAGCTGCGCGGCGGTTGAGCGACGCCGTCACGCCCCCAGCACGCGCACCAGCCGCATCAATTCCTCATCCGTTGTGTCGTTGGGAACCGAGCAGCCCGGCGCGAGAATAAACCTGCGCCCGGCGGTTTGCTGAGCCTGCCGCCACTGCTGCCGGAGTTCATCCTCAGTCAGTTTGCGGAAGTTGCGCTCGTCGAGGCCGCCCATGAGCACGCCCCCGTAACTTCGCCGCACCTGGTCGAAACCGACGCCGGTGGCGTGCACCGAGTAGTGAATCACGCGCGCCAGCCAGCCCTTGTAGAACAGGTCCAAATAGACCCGCTCGCCGTGCAGGTGCAGGATGTTCAGCGGCGCCTGGCGCACGGCTTCCAGCAGGGCGCGGTCGAAGGGCTCGCTGAATTTTCGGTATTCCTCGCGGGTGAGGACGCTCTCGTCTGCGTTGGCGATGGCCAGGAAGATCCCCGCCGCGCCCGCTTTCAGGGCCAGCCGCGCGTGATTGATTTGCGAACGGTTGATGGCTTCGAGCGCATCCAGCAAAGCCTGCGGCTTCTCGTGCATCAGGCGCCGCACTTCGGCGGGCGAGGAGATTTTTTCGGCCTGGTTCCAGGAATTGAAAATGGTCTCGACGAAGTAATTCCGGCCTCGGAGCGCCTGGCCGATGAGCTGGAGCGCGCGCACCTGTTGCGGAAAAGGACTGGTCAGCGCCCTCACTTCCCACCATGGTCCCGGCGGCTTGGGAAAAGGGTAATCCGACATGACCTTGACCAGGTCGGTGCGGAACTTGCGATGGAAATCCAGGGTGGCGCGGGCGTGGCGCTCGCCGGGCTCCTTTTCCAGGCCGAAGTGATACCAGAAGCTGAAGGGCGGGCGGTCGAGGTCGGCGCCGGCCAGGGCGCGGTCCACGCGCTGGCGCCCGGTGAGTCGGGCAGGCGCCGCCACCGCCGCTGACATCAGGAATTGTCGTCGCGACAGCATCAGGCCACCAACGTGCCGGCTACGCGCACGGGCGCGATGTCCGGCGGCAGGATCTTGCCGGGATTGAGGAGTCCCTGCGGATCGAACAGGCGCTGAACGCCGGCGAAGGCTTCCAGCGTATCGCGGCTGAACAGGTACGGCATCAGCTCGATCTTCTCCATGCCCACCCCGTGCTCGCCGGTGATGGTTCCTCCGAGATCCACTGCATGCTTAAGGATTTCGGCTGCCGCCGTCCGGGCGCGCTCCAGTTGGCCGGGCTGCCGGGCGTCGAAGAGGATGATGGGGTGCAGGTTTCCGTCGCCCGCATGAAAGATGTTGCTGATCACCAGGCCGTAGCGGTCGGAAACCTCATGAATGAAGCGCAGCGCCGCGGGCAAACGCGTGCGCGGCACCACGCCATCCTGAACCAGATAGTACGGGCTGACGCGTCCGATGGCGCCGAACGCGTTCTTGCGTCCCTTCCACAGCAGCTCGCGTTCGCCGGCGGAACGGGCCACGCGGACTTCGCGCGCGCGACAGGCCCGGCAGATCTGCTCGACCTGAGTGGCCTGCTCTTCCACCCCTTCGCGCAGGCCCTCGAGCTCGACCAGCAGCACCGCGGCGGCGTCCTTGGGATAGCCGGCGCCGGTCGCCTCCTCCACCATGCGCAGCATGACGCCGTCCATCATCTCCAGCGCCACCGGCGTGATGGCGCGGGCGGTGATCTCGCTCACCGTGCGCCCGGCGTCTTCGGTCGAATCATAAATGGCCAGCAATGTTTTGACGTGCTCGGGCAGGCGCATCAGCCGCAGCACGGCTTTGGTCACCAGAGCGAGCGTGCCTTCCGAGCCCACGATGAGCGAGGTCAGATCGTAGCCGGGACGATCCGGTTCCTTGCCGCCCAGCTCGACCACGGTTCCGTCCGCCAGCACGATCTCCAGCCCCAGCACGTGGTTGGTGGTCACACCGTAGGCCAGCGTGTGGGGGCCGCTGGCGTTCTCGGCCACGTTGCCGCCGATCGTGCAGGCGCGCTGGCTCGAGGGGTCGGGAGCGAAGAAGTAACCGCGTCCCTGCACGGCCAGCGTCACGTCGAGATTGGCCACGCCCGGCTCCACCACGGCGCGCTCGTTGTCCAGATCCAGCTCCAGGATGCGCTTCATGCGCGTGAACGCGATGACGATGCCGCCGCAGGCGGGGATGGAGCCGCCGCTCAGCCCCGTGCCGGCCCCGCGCGCCGTCACCGGAATCCCGTAACGACTGGCGATGCGCATCACGCCCGCCGTCTCCTCGGTGGAGCGTGGAAACACCACCATTTCGGGCCGGCCCCTGTCCGGGCTGCCGTCGTACTCATACAGCGCGAGGTCTTCGGGTTGATCCAAAAAGCCGCGCGGTCCCAGCAGCGCGGCCAATTCCCTGCGAGCTTGCTCCGGGATCATGATTCCTCCAGCAGGCGGCGCACGCGCTCAAGCATGGCCGCCTCCGTCCAATCCGCCGGGCCGATGATCTTTTCGCGCACGCGTCCGCGCCGGTCAATCAGGTACGTCTCGGGGAATTTAAAGGTGCCATAGCGGGAGCTGATGCGCGCCTCGGGATCGCGCGCCGTCAGGAACGACACGCGGGCGCGTTCCAGAAAGCGGCGGTAGGCGTTGGCGTCTCGATCCACGCTCACGCCGAGCACGACGACTCCGGAAGCCGCGAACTGCTTCTGGAAGCGGTCCAGCGACGGCATCTCTTCGATGCACGGCGGGCACCAGGTGGCCCAGAAATTCAGCACCAGCAGGCGACCGCCGAAGTCGGATCGGGAGATCGTGCGTCCGTTGTCGGTCGTGATGGTGAAGTCCGGCGCGGTGTCGTTCACGTTCACCACCGGCGTGCGCAGCGCGGACACGACCCCGTAGGCCAGCAGCACCAGACAGCAGGCAATGCCCAGCTTCAAGCCTGTTTCGACCTTCACGGCTCCTTCCGCTCCCCGGCGTGCGCACCCATCTTTTCTTCAGGCTAGCAGAGACCTCAGGCGAATCCCAAGCGCAGCACGGTGTAGGAGCGGGGCGGCAAGCGCAGAATCATGAGGGCGCCGGGGGCGGGCGCTTCCCAGGCCCGCGGAACGACGCGCTTCGGCTGCTCGAAAGTGTTGACCGCCTTCAGATCCGGCCCGGTCAGGGTCTCGCAGCCGAGCACGCGAGCGGGCGGCGTGCGCCACTCAAGTCGCAGTTCGCGCTCGGCATCGAGATCGCGGTTGAGGATGAAGACGGCCGCCTGGCGCGCGCCCTCGTCCCAGGTCGCCGCCACGTCCACGTACGGTGTGGTCCCGGCTTCAGGGGCTTCGTAGGTCTCGCATTCGGTCAGCGGATCCAGCACCGCGCCCCGGGCGTACTTCAGCGCCCAGGCGTAGGGATAGTAGATCGTCTGCCGCAGCACGCCGGTTTCGTTCGTCATCAGCGGCGCAATCACGTTGACGATCTGGGCCAGGCATCCCACGCGCACGCGTTCGGCCTGCCGCAGCAGCGTGTTCAGGCAACCGCCCACCAGCAGGGCGTCTTCGAGGTTGTAGATCTCCTCCAGCAGGCGCGGCGCGAACTGGCGCTTGCCGTCGCCGCTGCGCTCGCGGTACCACACGTTCCACTCGTCGAAGGAGAGCCAGAGCCGCTTCCGCGCCCTGCGCAGGCCGCGTACGTAGTCGCACACGGCGATGATCTCCAGGATCTGCCGCTCCATGGAAAGGTTCAAGGCGACGAAGCGCCGGCTGTCGCCCGCCGCATTGCTGAAATAGCGGTGCAGCGAGATGGCGTCCACCACGTCGTAGCACTCTTCCAGCATTTCCCGGTCCCACACCAGCCAGGTGGCCATGGTGGGAGCACTGGAGCCGCAGGCGATCAGTTGCAGATTGCGGTCAATGACGCGCATCTGGCGGGCTGCATCCGCCGCCTTACGCCCGTATTCGCGCGCCGGCATATGCCCCATCTGCCAGGTCCCATCCATTTCGTTTCCCAGGCACCAGTAGCGGACGTTGTGCGGCTCCGGGAAGCCGTGCTGGCGACGCAGCTCGCTCCAGCGCGTGCCCTTGTCCACGTTGCAGTACTCCACCAGGGCGGCCGCCTGTTCCGCGGCGCCGGTCCCGAGATTGACCGCCAGCAGCGGCTCGGTTCCCACCAGCCGGCACCACTGGATGAACTCGTTCGTTCCGAACTGGTTGGTTTCGATCGAGTTCCAGGCGCGCTCCAACACGGTGGGCCGCTTGTCTTTGGGGCCGACTCCATCCAGCCAGTTGTAGCCGGAGACGAAATTGCCTCCCGGATAACGCATGATGGGTACGCCCAGCTCCCGGACCTCGGCCATGACGTCCTTGCGGAAGCCGTTCGAATCGGCCAGCCTGGAGCCGGGATCGTAAACTCCGCCGTAAACGGCCCGGCCGATGTGTTCCAGGAAAGCGCCAAGCAGGCGCCGATCCATCACTGCGCGGCGGCGCTCCAGATCGAGCGAGACCCGGGCAGCAGACCGGGCCTGGGCCCGCCACACCATGCCGAAACCCGAGCGCACCAGCAGCGGCGCGCCGAACCAACCGAGATTCGCGAGAAGTCTCCGGCGACTGATCATCAGGCAACGACCTCCGTACTCGTGAGTAGTCTACATGAGAGAATTGCGGCAAGGGCGGCTCGGGTCGGCGGATCCTTGCAGCGTCCGGCCGCATCACAATAAGGGGGACTCGACGTGCCGAAAATGCGAATCACGCGCCGGGCCGAATTTTCCGCCTCCCATTTCTGCCGGCGCGCGGACTGGTCGGACGAGCAGAACCGGGCGGTCTACGGCGAGGCCGCCAATCCGCTGGGGCACGGGCATAATTGGGTCGTGGAGGTCACGCTGGAAGGCGAGCCGGACCCGGTAACCGGCATGGTCTTCGATCTGAAGGCGCTCAAGGAGATCCTGCATCAGGAAATCGTGGAAGCGATGGATCACCGCTTCCTGAATTACGAGGTTCCGCCCTTCGACCGCGTGGCGCCGACCGCCGAGAACGTGGCGCGCGAGATCTGGCGCAGGCTCGAACCACGCGTGAGAGGCCCCCAGCGGCGACTGTGCGCGGTTCGCGTCTATGAGACCGAAGATTATTTCGTGGACTGCGAGGAAGCGCCGGCATGACGGTCACGCGCCGCTACCGTTTTTCCGCTTCCCATCGCCTGCACAGCCCCGCGTTGAGCGAGGAAGCCAACCGTGCCGTCTACGGCAAGTGCAATAACCCGCTCGGCCACGGTCACGACTATGTGCTCGAGGTGAGCGTTTGTGGACCGGTGGACGAGGTCACCGGGCGCGTGGTGGATCCCGCGCGCCTCGACCGCCTCGTTCGCGAACGGGTCCTGGCCGCACTCGACCACCGCAACCTGAACGCGGAGACGACCGAGTTCGCCGCTGCGCCGCCCACTTCCGAGAACCTGCTGCGGCTGGTCTGGCGGCGCCTTCAGGATGGCTGGTCGGAGGCGTTTCCCCCCGACCGGCGCCTGCGGCGCGTCCGGCTGAGAGAAACGCGGCGCAACATTTTTGAGATCATGGAGGAAGAGCAGGAGTGAGATCCCGCGTTAAAGCCGTCCTGCACGAATTGCCTCGCAAGCGCGCCCCGGGGTCGGTGGCCGGCCTGATGGAAGAAGTGTTGCGTCAACTGGGGGAGGACCCGGAACGCGAGGGCCTCAAACGCACTCCCGAGCGCATCGAGAAGGCCCTGATGTACCTGACCAGCGGGTACCGGATGAAGCTCGATGAAGTGATCAACGGCGCCCTGTTCACGGTCAAGTACGACGAGATGGTGATCGTGCGCGACATCGAGTTCTTCAGCCTTTGCGAGCACCATCTGCTGCCGTTCTACGGCAAGATGCACGTGGCGTATATCCCGCGCGAGAAGGTCATCGGCCTGAGCAAGATCCCGCGTATCGTGGACATGTTCGCGCGCCGGTTGCAGCTTCAGGAGCGGCTGACGCAGCAGGTGGCGCTGACGCTGCAACAGGTGCTCAATCCCCTGGGCGTGGGCGTGGTCTGTCAGGCGCGACACTTCTGCATGATGATGCGGGGAGTGGAAAAGCAGCACTCCGGGGCGGTGACCAGCGCCATGCTGGGCGCCTTTCGCACGCGCCGGGCCACCCGCGAGGAGTTCCTGTCTTTGGTCGGCCAGAGCCTGGAAGGGGCGTAAGTCCCCCGTCGGGGATCTCTCCTCTACCGGCTTTTACCCGCCCGAGTCGCCCCTCGACGGTATATTCCGGCCGAGCCTCGACCCGTAGGCTGGTAGCAGGAGGCAAGGCACATGGCCGACTTCTACCAGACGGGTGTGGTGGCGACGCTTCACCGGTTGAATCCCAACGGGCTGGAGCGCCTGGAGAACGAACTCGAGCGGTTCTCGGCCGAACGCCCCATCGGGTTGGTGTTGCCCGCGCTGTACTCGGAATTCGAGACGCCGGCCATGCGGCGCATCACGAACGAACTCAAGCAGGTGCGCTACCTGCGCCGCATCGTAGTCGCTTTGGGGCGCGCCAATTTCGAACAATACCGGTGGGCCTGCTCGTTTTTCGAAGATTTTCCGGCGCCGGTCACCGTTCTCTGGATTGACAGTCCGCGGATTCAGGAACTGTTCCGACTGCTGGAGCACAATGGCCTCTCGGCCGGCGACGACGGCAAGGGCCGCTCGTGCTGGCTGGCCTACGGTTACATCCTGGCCATGGGCGATTGCGACGTGATTGCCTTGCATGATTGCGACATCGTCAACTACGATCGGCGCATGCTGGCGCGGCTGTGCTATCCCGTGGCCAATCCCAACCTCGGTTTCGAGTTCTGCAAGGGCTACTACGCGCGCGTCACCGATCGCATGCACGGGCGCGTCACGCGGCTTTTCGTCACGCCCCTGATCCGGGCCATGGAGGGCATGGCGCCGGGCGCCGGTTTCCTGAAGTTTCTGGACAGCTTCCGTTATCCGCTGGCCGGCGAGTTCGCCATGAAGGCCAATCTGGCGCGAGTCAATCGCATACCTGGCGACTGGGGACTGGAGGTGGGCGTGCTCGCCGAGGTTTACCGCAACTGCGCCCTGTCGCGCATCTGCCAGGTGGATCTGGCCGACAACTACGAACACAAACACCAGTCGCTGTCGCCGGACGATCCCAACGCCGGCCTGCGCAAGATGACCGTGGACGTAGCCAAGTCGCTGTTCCGCACGATGGCCGGCGAGGGCCTGGTCTTCACCCGCGACCACTTCCGCAGCCTGCAAGTGCGCTACGTGCGGCTGGCCGAAGACACCATCAATCGTTACTACGCCGACGCGCTGCTCAACGGATTGCATTTCGACCGTCACGCCGAAGAGCTGGCGGTGGCCACCTTCGCCCGCAGCCTCCGGCAAGCGGCCGAGGAGTATCTGGAAGACCCGCTGGGGCCGCCCCAGATCCCCAACTGGAACCGCGTCATCTCCGCCCTTCCCGATTTCTTCCGCCATTTGCTCGAGGCGGTGGAGGCCGATGCCGAGCAGACCATCTCCCACCCAGCGGCCGCGGTTTGAGTACGATTGATTGGGCCGTATGCTGACCGAGGAAGCGCGCCGTGCGGTCGGCCAACTGAAGAAGGCCGACATCGTCATCGGCATCCCCAGCTACAACAACGCTCGCACGATCGGGCACGTGGTCCGCGCCGCGCAGGCCGGGCTGGCCAAATACTTCCCCCAGCTTTCTTCCGTCATCATCAACTCCGACGGGGGCTCGCGCGATGGCACGCAGGAAGCGGTTCTGAAAGCCTCGATCGAAAACCCGCATCTGCTGCTGCTGAACACGCCCCTACTGCCCGTACACCGGCTGTCGCTGCCCTATCACGGCATCCCGGGCAAGGGCAGCGCCTTCCGCATGATCTTCGCCATGGCCCGCGAGCTGGGCGCGAAGGCCTGCGCCGTGGTGGACGCGGATCTGCGCTCGATCACGCCCGAGTGGGTGGATCTGTTGGTGCGCCCTGTGCTCCACGCCGGCTACGACTTCGTGGCGCCGTACTATCACCGGCACAAATACGATGGCACCATCACCAACAGCATCGTTTATCCGTTGACCCGCGCCCTCTACGGCCTGCGCGTGCGCCAGCCCATCGGCGGCGACTTCGGCATCTCCCGGCGCTTGCTCATGCGTTATCTGGAGCGCAACGACTGGGAAACCGACGTCGCCCGCTACGGCATTGACATCTGGATGACGACCATCGCCATCGCCGAGGGCTACCAGGTTTGCCAGAGTTTCCTGGGCGCCAAGTTGCACGACGCCAAGGACCCGGCCGCCGATCTCACCGCCATGCTGCAACAGGTGGTGGGCAGCGTGTTTACGCTCATGCGCGAGTACGAGCACGTCTGGCGCAAGGTGGAGGGCAGCCGCCCGGTGGATCTGTTCGGCTTTCGCTTCGACGTCGGGCTGGATCCCATCCCGGTGAACCTGGAAAGGATGACGAAAGCGTTGTTGACCGGCTACCGCGAGCTGCGCGAGATCTGGTCGCTGGCGCTGGACAGGAGCAACCTGGAGGCCCTGGCGGCGGTCTGCCGGCAGGCCGAACAGAACCCCAGCGGGTGGCGCCTGGCGGACGATCTGTGGGCGCGCATCGTCATGGATTTTGCCTGCGCGCATCGCCGCATGCCCGTCGAGCGCACTCACCTGCTGCGCTCCCTGACGCCCCTGTACCTGGGCCGCGTGGCCTCGTTCGTGATGGAAACCGAGACCATGATTTCTTCCGAAGTGGAGGATCGAATCGAGCAGCTTTGCCTGGCGTTCGAAGCTGCCAAGACGTATCTGGCGGCGCGCTGGGATTCCACCGGGAAAGCCGTGGAAGCGCCCACCCAGCCTGCGCCCGTGGAGGTGAAAGCATGATCGGGACGCTGCGCGAGATTCTTCAGCAATCCCTGCACCGGCTGGCCGCCACCGCGACCGCGTATGTGCCGCCGTTGCTGGCCGCGCTGGTCATTTTCGCGGCCGCCTGGCTGATCGCCACCGTGGTGCGGGCCGTCTTCCTTCGCCTGACCAAGACCGCCTGGCTGGATCGTTTCGTGGTCGAGAGCGGCCTCTCTTCCCTGTTCGGGCGGAGCCGTCCGCTGGAAACGGCCCCCTTGGTGGCGGGCGTGATCTACTGGATGATTCTGCTGGTCGGCTTGCTCACCGGCTTGAACGCCTTCAACACGGCTTTGACCACGAAGATGGTGGAAGCCGTCGTCTTCCTGCTGCCCAAGTTGGTGGCGGCCGGGTTGATTCTGCTGGCCGGCGTCTGGCTCGCCCAGTATCTGGCTCGCAGCACGCTGATCTGGGCGGTCAACGAGAACCTGTCGCACCCCAGACAGCTCGCCATGGCCGTGCGCGTGATGGTCGTTTTCGTTTCCGTGGTGGTGGCGGCGGACCATCTGAACTTCGCGCGCACGGTGTTCCTGGCGGCGTTCCTGCTGGTCGTGGGCGGGCTGGTTTTGGCCGGGAGCATCGCTCTCGGCTTGAGCGCGCACGATGCCTTGAAGCGCCGTTTCGCGGAGCCGGTCCACGCCAGTGACGGCCAGGAAAAGCCGCTATGGAACCATCTCTGATCGAGGGGGTGCGTGCAGCAGGCTCAGCACGGCCTCGTTCCATCCCCAAGGGCCCGGCGCACTGGTGATGCGGGCTCCGGGCACGGCGGCCTGAATTTCCCTGGCCGCGGGGCTGAGCAGGAGGAAGGCTTCATCCATGAGTCGAAGGAAGCTCACGTCGTTCCAGGCGTCCCCCAGTCCTACGGTGCGCAGATTCCGGTGCACTCTTCGGTAAAGCTCGATCAGCGTGCTTGCGGCTCGTGCCTTGTCGTTGTCGCCGAGCACGTGATAGAAGCGGCCGCCCCGCGTCCAGCGCAACCCGCGCCGTTCCAGCGCCTCCAGCAGGGGTTCGGGTCGCGCCTTACCCGAAATCGTGAACGGCTCGTCGTATTCGCGCTGCTTGGCCAGGCGGGCCAGAGCCAGCGGCAGCGCCGTACGGCGCCGGATCTGACCCACGGTCATGCGGTAAAAGCCAAGCACGGGCGTTCGCGTCTCTTTGGCCGCTTCTTCCAAGGCATGCACGAGCTCGGCATACGGCTTGCCGAACTCGATCACCTGGTAGCCCTGACGACGCACCGCGCCCGGCAGGTCAAACGGGAAGTAACCCTCGGGTGCGTAAATCGCGCCGCCGTTCTCCACCACGAAAGGATGGGCGTTGCCCAGACGGCGTCGCCAGTGCTCCATTTCGGCGCGCGTCTTGCTACTGACCAGTACCAGAGGGATCGCGCTTTTGCGCAAGGCGTCCAGCGCCGGTTGAGCGGCGCTGAAATCATAGGTGGCGGGATCCAACAGCGTCCCGTCCAGGTCGGAGAACACCACCAGCACGCTTTCAGCATAGGCCGGCGCAGGCCCCATGCCCATCCCCGCTGCGGGGGAGTCCGGGGCGAAAATGAAGGTAGTTGCGGAGCGCGCGGATGAAAGGCCGCACTGGTCCCGTCCTGCTCATCGGCTTCGGCGCCTTGCTGGCGTTGATCACGCTGTCCGGTCTGGCGATGCTGCGCACCACCCGGCAAATCTACGCCGAAATCTGGTCGCTCTACGACCACTACCAGCGCAACGCGCGGACGCTCAACGAGCTGCGCAACGAGGTCCACCTGTCCGGCGTGTTGGTGCGCGATTACTTGCTGGATCCCTCGCACCTGACGGCCGGGCTGTACCGCGATCAACTACTGAAAATCCGCGCCTCGATGATGAAGGAGCTGGACGAGCTGCGCGGCATGGTGAGCGCCGAGGATCTGCCCAAACTGGAACGCCTGCGCGAGGAGCTGGATCGGTACTGGGATTCGCTCGACCCGCTCTTCGAATGGACGCCGCGGCAGAAGCTGGCCTTCAGCTCCCTGTTCCTGCGCCAGCAGGTCTTGCCGCGCCGCAACGCCGTGCTCGAGCTGGCCCGGGAGCTGCGCGAGTTAAACGAGGCGGGCTTGGAACGCCAGCGCCGCCAGGTTGATCGCAAACACGCCGAGCTGCCCAGACAGTTGGGCAGGTTGCTGGCGGCGACCTTGCTGCTGGGCGTGATCGTCTCCGTCGTCAGCATTCGCCGGATCCATGCGCTGGAGCGGCGCACCGAGCAGGAATGGCGCCGGGCCGAACGGGCCGAACAGGAATTGAGGCGCCTGTCGCAGGAACTGGTTCGTGCGCAGGAGGAGGAACGCAAGTCCCTCTCGCGCGAACTGCACGACGAAGTGGGCCAGATGCTGACCGCGCTGCGCATGGAGCTTCACAATCTGGAGGAGTTGCGCCAGGCGCCCGAAGAGCAGTTTCGCGAGCGGCTGGAGGACGCGCGACGGCTTTCGGAAAACGCGCTGCGCACGGTGCGCGATCTGGCGATGGGGCTTCGCCCCTCGATGCTCGACGATCTCGGACTGGCGCCCGCCGTGCAGTGGCAGGCGCGCGAGTTTTCGCGGCGCTACGGCGTCCCGGTGAGCGTGGAAATGGACGGCGTCCTGGAAAACCTGCCCGAGCGACAGCGCACGTGCGTCTACCGGGTGGTGCAGGAAGCGTTGACCAACTGCGCCCGTCACGCCCGCGCCAGCCAGATCCGCGTGACCATTCACGGACGCGAAGACTCCTTGATCCTCACCGTGCAGGATGACGGCGTCGGTTTCGATCCGGAGGAAGCCGCCGGTCGCGGTCTGGGCCTGCTCGGAATTCAGGAGCGCGTGCGCGAACTGGGCGGGAAGGTCAGCATTTTCTCGCAGCCGGGTCGGGGCGCCCTGTTGACGGTGGAAGTGCCCTTGCGCGGCGGGGAGTCTTCCCATGAGCCACATTCGGATTTTGCTGGCTGACGATCACGCGGTTGTGCGCAAGGGGTTGCGTTTCCTGCTGGAGCGCGCCCCGGACATGGAGATCGTCGGAGAAGCCTCCGACGGGCGCGAGGCCGTGCGCCTGGCCGGCGAGCTCAAGCCCCACGTGGTGGTCATGGATATCGGCATGCCGCAACTCAACGGCATCGAGGCCACCGCGCAGATCGTCAAGCAGAACCCGCAGGTCAGCGTGATCATCCTGAGCGTCCACTCGGACGAGTCCTACCTGCTGCGCGCCCTCTCAGCCGGCGCCAAGGGCTATCTGCTCAAGGACTCCGCCGAAGAGGACCTGGTGCGCGCCGTCCAGGTGGCCGCCCAGGGCAAGCCGTTTTTCAGTCCCGCCATTTCCGAGAAGCTGCTGGAAGACTACATGCGGTACTTGCAGCAGCGCGGGCTCAAAGATTCCTACGATCTGCTGACGGACCGCGAAAAGCAGGTCCTGCAATTGCTGGCCGAAGGCAAGAGCAACAAGGAAGTGGCGGCGCTGCTCAATCTCAGCCCGTACACCGTGGAAACCCACCGCACGCACATCATGCAGAAGCTCAACCTGCACAACACGGCGGAAATCGTTCTGTACGCGGTGCGCAAAGGCATCATTCGCTGAGCGCGTCGGCGGTCAGCAGCGCGAGCGCAACCAGCGATCCACGGCGCGCGCCGCCAGGCGTCCTTCCCGGATGGCCCAGACCACCAGCGACTGCCCGCGCCGCATGTCGCCGGCGGCGAACACGCCGGGGATCGAGGTCATGTAATCGCCGTCCGTGCGAACGTTTCCGCGCTCGTCCAACTCCAGACCGAGCTGCTCGATCAGGCCGGTGCGCACCGGGCCGGTGAAGCCCATGGCCAGCAGCACGAGGTCGGCCGGCAGGGTGAACTCGCTATCGGGAATCGGCGTGAACGAAGGCGGAGGCCCCACGCGAACGGCTCGCAAAGCCCTGACGCGCCCTTGCTCGTCGCCGAGTAACTCGATGGTTTTGACCGACCACAGGCGCACGCCGCCTTCCTCGTGCGAGCTTTCCAGGCGCAACTGGCGGGGCCAAAGCGGCCAGGGCGTTTCCGGAGCGCGCTCGCAGGGCGGCTCAGGCAGGATTTCGAGCTGGTGAACGGAGGCCGCTTGTTGGCGATGACACGTGCCCAGACAATCGGCGCCTGTGTCCCCGCCGCCAAGGATCACGACGTGCTTGCCCGTGGCCAGAATCTCCTGCTCGGGATCAATCCAGTCGCCCGCCGTGCGGCGGTTCTGCTGGGTCAGGAACTCCATGGCGAAGTGCACGCCGCGGAGATGGCGGCCGGGCACGTGGAGATCGCGAGGCTGCTCCGCGCCGCCGGCGAGCACAATGGCGTCGAATTCGCGGCGCAAGTCTTCGACGGGAACGTTGCCGCCCACGCAGGCATTGGTGTGGAAAACGACACCTTCGGCGGACAACTGGGCGAGCCGCCGGTCCAGGATGTGCTTTTCCAGCTTGAAGTCGGGAATCCCGTAGCGCAGCAGGCCCCCGATGCGATCCGCTTTCTCGAACACCGTGACCCAGTGGCCCGCGCGGTTGAGCTGCTGCGCCGCGGCCAGACCGGCAGGCCCGGATCCCACCACGGCCACGCGCTTGCCAGTGCGCTCGGCCGGCGGCAAGGGACGCACCCAACCTTCACGCCACGCCGTGTCGGCGATGAACCTTTCGATCTGCTTGATGGTCACGGCGGGCTGATTGATGGCGAGCACGCAGGACGCCTCGCACGGCGCCGGGCAGACGCGGCCCGTGATTTCGGGGAAATTGTTGGTGGAATGCAGCAGGCGCGCCGCTTCTTCCAAGCGCCCGCTCCAGACCAGATCGTTCCAGTCCGGGATCAGATTTTCCACGGGGCAGCCGGTGTGACAGAAAGGCACCCCGCAATCCATGCAGCGGGCCGCCTGCGTCCGCACCCGATCTTCAGGGAAGGGCAGCTCGATTTCGAAGAAGTCGCGAATGCGCTCGGCCACCGGCCGCCGCTGCGGTGTTTCACGGGAGTACTCAAGGAATCCGGTCGGCTTACCCATGCAACACCTGCTGCGCTTCCGTTTGAACCGGCACGAAGACCGGGGCCGGGATTGCCGGGCCGGCCTGTGCCAGCACGCGCTTGTAATCGTGCGGGAAAACCTTCACGAACATGGGCAAGACCGTAGCCCAGTTCTCCAACACCCATCTGGCTTTTGGGCTTCCCGTGAACGCAAGATGGCGCTCGATGAGCGACCGCACGGTTTCGATGTCGGCCGGGTCGGCCATCGGCTCCAGGTCCACGCTGGAGCGATGGCAGCGGCTGCGCACGAAGTCTCCGGTTTCATCCAGCACGAAGGCCAGCCCGCCGGTCATGCCTGCCGCAAAGTTGCGTCCCGTGCGCCCCAGCACGACCACCAGCCCGCGCGTCATGTACTCGCATCCGTGGTCGCCGACGCCTTCCACCACCGCCGTGGCGCCCGAGTTGCGCACCGCGAAGCGTTCGCCCGCCACGCCGCTGAAGAAGGCTTCTCCGCCGGTGGCGCCGTAGAGCGCAACATTTCCGAGCAAAATGTTTTCTTCGGGACGGAAGCGCGAACCCGGCGGCGGCATCACGATCAGCCGCCCGCCCGAGAGTCCCTTGCCGATGTAGTCGTTGGCGTCTCCGGCCAGAATCAGCGTCACGCCCCGCGCCAGAAAGGCCCCGAAGCTCTGTCCGGCCGAGCCGGTAAAGCGGAAGGTGATGGTGTCGTCGGGCAATCCCCGCGACCCGTAGCGGCGCGCGATCTCGCCGCTCAGCATCGCGCCCACGGAACGATGCACGTTGCGGATCTCGCGCTCGGACGCCACCGGCTCGCCCCGTTCCAGCGCGGGCCGCGCGCGTTCGATCAGTTCGTGATCGAGCGCCTGCTCGAGGCCGTGATCCTGCGGGCGCAGGAAGCGGCGGCCGACGCGGGAGGGGACGGCGGGGTTGTACAGGATGGCCGAGAGATCCACGCCGCGCGCTTTCCAATGATCCTCGGCGCGACGCATTTCGAGCCGATCCACGCGCCCGATCATCTCGTCCATGCTGCGGAAGCCCAACCGCGCCATCAGCTCGCGCACCTGTTCGGCCACGAAGAAAAAGTAACGGATGACATGCTCGGGCTGGCCCTGGAAGCGCTTGCGCAATAACGGATCCTGTGTGGCGATGCCCACCGGGCAGGTGTTCAGGTGACACTTGCGCATCATGACGCAGCCCATGGCCACCAGCGGCGCGGTGGCGAAGCCGAATTCCTCGGCGCCCAGCAGCGCGGCGATCACCACATCGCGCCCGGTTTGCATCTTGCCGTCTACCTGGAGTCGGACGCGGCTGCGCAAATCGTTCAGAACGAGCACCTGCTGGGTCTCGGCCAGTCCCAGCTCCCAGGGCGTGCCGGAATGACGGATGGCGGTCAGCGGCGACGCGCCCGTGCCGCCGTCATGCCCGCTGATCAGGATCACGTCGGCATGCGCCTTGGCCACGCCCGCCGCGATGATGCCGACGCCGGATTCGGAAACCAGCTTGACCGAGATGCGCGCCCGCGGGTTGACGTTCTTGAGGTCGTAGATGAGCTGCGCCAGATCCTCGATCGAGTAGATGTCGTGATGCGGCGGGGGTGAGATGAGCTGCACGCCGGGAATGGAATGCCGCACGCGCGCGATGACCTCGTCCACCTTGTGGCCGGGAAGCTGACCGCCCTCGCCCGGCTTGGCGCCCTGGGCGATCTTGATCTGAAGCTCGTCGGCGTGGACCAGGTAGCTGGTCGTCACGCCGAAGCGCCCGGAGGCCACCTGCTTGACGGCGCTGCGTCGCTCGTCAAAAAAGCGCTCTTCTTCCTCGCCGCCCTCACCCGTGTTCGACATGCCGCCCATCCGGTTCATGGCGATGGCCAGGGTTTCGTGCGCTTCGCGCGAGATCGAGCCGAAGGACATCGCGCCGGTGACGAAGCGCTTGACGATTTCCGACGCCGGTTCGACTTCCTCCAGCGGCAGCGGGCGAGGTGCGAACCTGAAATCCAGCAGCCCGCGCAGCGTGCAGAGGCGCCGGTTCTGGTCGTCAATGGCCTGTGCGTATTCGCGGTACGTCTCGTAGCTGTCTTGCCGGACGGCGTGCTGGAGCTTGCTGATCGTGAAGGGATTGAACAGATGGTATTCGCCGCCGGCGCGGAAACGCAGCGCGCCGCCCACCTCCAGCTCGGGCTCGTCGTCGCGCAACGGCTCGAAGGCGTGCGCGTGACGCATGGCTGCTTCGCGCGCCAGCACCTCCAGGCCGACGCCTTCGATGCGCGAGGGCGTGCCCGTGAAGTATTTCTCCACCAGATCCTTGTTCAGGCCTACCGCTTCGAAGATCTGCGCGCCCTGATAGCTTTGCAGGGTCGAAATGCCCATCTTCGAGAGGACCTTCAGCAGGCCCTTGTTGATCGCCTTGATGTAATTGGCCAGGGCCTTCTCGAACGTCAGACCGGGCGGCAGGCAGCCGCGGCGGTGCAAGTCTTCCAGCGTTTCGATGGCCAGATAGGGGTTCACGGCGCTGGCGCCGTAGCCCAGCAGCAGAGCGAAATGCATCACTTCGCGCGGCTCGCCCGACTCCACGATGAGCGCCACCTGCGTCCGCGTCTCCTCGCGCACCAGATGGTTGTGCACGGCGGTCAGCGCCAGCAGGCTGGGAATGGGAGCATACTCTTCGTCGAATCCGCGATCGGAAAGAATGATCAGCGTGTATCCGTTCTGGATGGCCAGGGAAGCGCGGCGACAAAGCCCATCGAGCGCGCGACGCAACTCCTTTTCACCTCCTTCCACCCGGAACAGCGCAGGCAGCGTGGTGGCCAGGAAATCGCCCCAAGAGACCCGGCGCAGCTTTTCCAGATCGCGGTTGGTGAGGATGGGATGCTCGAGTTTGAGCGTGTGACAATGCTGGGGGGTCTCGTCCAGAATGTTGCGCTCCGTGCCGATGAAGCTGGCCAGGGACATGACCATCTCCTCGCGGATGGGATCAATGGGAGGATTGGTCACCTGGGCGAACATCTGTTTGAAGTAGTTGAACAGCAGTTGCGGCCGGTCGGACAGGCAAGCCAGCGGAGTATCCACGCCCATCGAGCCGACGGGTTCCTCGCCGGCGGCGGCCATCGGCGTCAGGATCATTTTCAGGTCTTCATCCGTGTAGCCGAAGCAACGCTGGCGCCGGCGAATGGTGGCGAAATCGGTGGGATGCCAGCGCGGCGGTTCGGGCAGCTTGTCGAGCGTGATCTGATGCCGCGCGAGCCACTCGGCGTAGGGCCGGCGACTCGCCAGCCGGTGCTTGATCTCTTCGTCGGGAACGATGCGGCCTTCCTCCAGGTCCACCAGGAACATGCGCCCGGGCTGGAGCTTGCCCTTGGCGCGGACGCGCTCCGGCGGGATCTCCAGGACACCGGTCTCCGAGGCCAGAATCACCAGATCGTCATGCGTCACCAGATAACGCGCCGGGCGCAGGCCGTTTCGATCCAGCGTGGCGCCGATCAGGCGACCGTCGGTAAACGCGATGGCTGCCGGGCCGTCCCACGGCTCCATCAGGGAGGCGTGGTATTCGTAGAACGCGCGCTTTTCCGGGCTCATGCCGGGATCGCCGGCCCACGCCTCCGGAATCAACATGGCCATGACGTGGGGCAGGCTTCGACCCGCCAGGTAAAGCAACTCGACGACGTTGTCCAGGATGGCCGAGTCGCTGGCCCCCGGGGTGCAAATCGGAAAAAGTTTCTTGATGTCGTCGCCGAACAGCGGCGACGCCAGGATGGACTGTCGCGCGTGCATCCAGGCCACGTTGCCGCGCAGCGTGTTGATCTCGCCGTTGTGGCACAGGTAGCGGAAGGGATGGGCGAGCTGCCAGGTGGGAAACGTGTTGGTGGAGAAACGCTGATGAACCAGGCAAAGGGCGCTTGCCACTTCGGGGTCGGACAGGTCCTTGTAGAAGCGCGCAATCTGCGGGGCGAGCAACAGGCCCTTGTAGACGATGGTGCGCGTGGAGAGCGAGGGAACGTAGAAGTGACCTTTTTCGCGGAGTTCGGCGGCGGCGATTTCGCGCTCGGCCCTCTTGCGCACCACGTATAACTTGCGCTCGAGGGCGTCCTGATCCATGCCGTTGCGCGGGGCGAGAAAAACCTGTTCGATGTACGGGCGCGAGGCTCTGGCGATGCGGCCGATGGCGGTGTCATCCACCGGCGTGTCGCGCCAGCCAAGCACTTCCAGCCCCTCTTCCCGCGCGATTCGCTCCAGGATGCCCTCGGCCAGCAGGCGCTCGTGACGCTCCACGGGCAGGAAGACCATGCCCACGCCGTAGCGACCCGGCGGCGGCAGCGAGAATCCGAGGCGGTCGCACTCCCGGGCGAAGAAAGCGTGCGGGATCTGAATCAGCAGGCCGGCGCCATCGCCCGTGTCCGGGTCGCAGCCTGCCGCGCCCCGGTGGGTCAGGTTCACCAGGATCTGGATTCCCTGCTCGATGATCTGGCGGGAGGCGTGACCCTTGATGTGCACGACAAAGCCGATGCCGCAGGAGTCGCGCTCCGCGGCGGGGTCATACAGGCCCTGGGGGGCCGGTAGGGTCGAGAACAAGTGATCGTCGCCCTTCATGGTTTGTGAAAAGGGGGTTCTTGGAAGTGAGGGTAGCACAGGCCTGTCAATTAGTCAAGATGAAGAAAGGAGCTGACAAATTCAGTTTTCCTTATGCTAGAATCGGGGCTGTGGATCTCTCCCAGCTCAGGCTTTTCTGCCAGATAGCCCAAACCCGCAGTCTGACCCGCGCGGCCGCCCTTCTGGGTGTGACTCAATCGGCCGCCAGCCAGTCGGTCCGTGAACTTGAGGCCCGTCTCGGCGTGCAGTTGCTTGACCGCAGCAGCCGTCCGGTCGCCCTTACGCCTGCCGGGCGCCTGTTTTACGAGTTCTGCCGCGACGTCTTGCGACGCAAAGACGAGTTCGATGCCGCCTTGGGCCGGCTCAAAGGCGAGTTGACGGGGGTGGTCCGGGTGGCCGCGATTTACTCGGTCGGGCTTTCGGAAATGACCGAACTGCGGCAAAACTTCGGCCGCCGTCACCCCGAGGCCCGGCTGGAAGTGGAGTATTTGAGGCCCGAGAAAGTGTACGAGGCCGTGCAGCAAGGCCGGGCCGATCTCGGGTTGGTGAGCTATCCGCAGAGCAGCCGCGTGATCGCGGCGCGTCCCTGGCGCATGGAGCGGATGGTGGCGGCGTTGGATCCGCGCCACCCGCTCGCGCTTCGTGAAGTCCTGCGGCCCCAGGATCTTCAGGGCGCAAGCTTCGTCACCTTTGACGAGGATCTGCCCATCCGCCGCCACATTGACCGCTTCTTGCGGGATCAGGGGGTGGAAGTCCGCATTGTGATGCACTTTGACAACATCCCCGCGGTCAAAGAGGCTGTAGCGGCCGGCGCCGGCGTCAGCATCCTGCCCTGGCCGATCCTTCAGGAGGAGGTCCGACACGGGCGGCTGGTGGCGCTGCGCCTGGAACCGGCGCCGATGCGTCCGGTGGGCATCATCCACCTACGGCGCAAGCAGTTTCACCCCGCCGCCCAGGCTTTCCTTGCTCTGTTGGAGGAACGCAGAGAGGCGGCTTGATCGGCGCCTTCAGGCCGGCGACTGCATGGGCTCGTCGGCGCTGCCCCCGTAAATGGCCGGCACCTTGCCGCCCATCGGCCGCAAGTAGGTTGAAAGCTGGCCGCGGTGGTGCACCGAGTGCAACAGCATCACCAGCAAATACTGCACCGCCGGCCAGTTCATCAGCCCGAAGAAGGAGATCTCGCGGGTCAATTCCTCGTCGCTGAGGGCTTTGAGTCGCTCGATCACGGGCGGCACCATCCGGTCGTACCAGGCGACCACGTCCGCCGCCGATCGCACGTCCTCGGGCAGCCCCCCGTCGCCGGAACGAAATTCGCCGCGGACGATGCTATCCAGAAACCACCAATCCGAGGAGGCCAGGTGCCAGGCCAGCTCCAGGGCGCTCTTGGAGGATGGGTGAGGACGAAAGCCTTCCTGGCCTGCGGGTATGGCGGCCAGGACCTTCCGGGTGGTCGCGATTTCCTGCTCCAGTTGCGGAACGAACACGTTCAACAGAAGCCGCGCCTCGCCGGGATGCATGATCTGCTCTCCTTTCGACCGTCGCTTTCATTATGAACCGGAAGGGCCGCGCTCAGTCCAGGTATTTTTTCAGGTCCGGATTGAGCTGGCGCTGCACGTCCGGGTCGTCCAGGTTCTCGCGGGTGATGAGGCGGGCGGGCAGGTCCTGGATCTTTGTCGGCGTACCCCCGTTGAGCGCGAGCACCGCGGCCTTGACCGCCTCGTAACCCATGCGGAAGGGATCCTGCACGACCAGAGAATCAATGATGCCTGCCCGCAGATCCTCGAGCAGCGTTGGACTCCAGTCGAAGCCGACCAGCTTCGTCTTGCTGCGCCGCGCCTTCAGGGCCTGGGCCGCGCCCACCGAGCCGGTTTCGTTGGATGCGAACATGCCGTCGGCGTCGGGGTGCGCCGTGAGCATGTTCTCGGCCACAGCGAGGGACTTGGCGAAGTCGGACATGCCAAAGCGCTTGTCCGCGATGCGGATGCCGGGAAATTTTTCCCGCAGCACGTCTTCGAAGCCCTGCTCGCGGGCCAGCGTCGAGGCGGCGCCCGGCTGGCAGGCCACCATCAGCACTTTTCCTTTCCCGTTTAGGATCTGGCCCATGCGCTCGCCCGCCAGGCGCCCGCCGCCGTAGTTGTCGGTGGCGATGCGCGCCACGAAAAGCTCGGTCTCCACGCCGGTGTCGTAGATGATCACGGGAATGCCCTCGCGCATGGCGCGTTCGACGACGCTGACCATCGCCTTCTTGTCAATGGGGGCGACGGCGATGGCGTTCACCTTGCGGTTGATCATGGTTTGCATGATCTGGAGCTGGCCGGCGTAGTCGGTCTCCGAAGTCGGCGCGTTCCAGAGCACGCGCACGCCCAGCTCGCGCGCCGCCTTGTTGGCGCCGGCATGGATGGATTGCCAGAAAAGATGCGAGCGCCCCTGCGCGATGACGCCGATCACTCGCTCGCTCGGCCGGCGACAGCCCGTCGCTGCCGCCGCGCACACCGGGATCGCCCTCAGCCACTCTCTGCGCGTCATGAGATCCCAGTATGCCGCAGGCGGGCTCGGGCCTGGGGCAAGCACCAATATTGGGGGCCGCCGGGCGCCTCAGCAGTCGGGTATGCGTCGGCCTGCCCCTTCAGTGAGCCCGCACAGAGCTTCGCCTGGCCCTGCGGACGGTGGCTGCGCGCTTCTCTGCTGCGACTGCCGCCGCGTTACGTCACCACAATCGCCGGGCTCGAGAACCTGCTTGCCTTCAGAAGCTCAACCGCAAGGCGAACTGGATGATTCGAGGCGGTCGCGCGGAGGTGAACTGCCCGAAACGCGTGTTGACTTGTTCGCCAGTCCTGGGGTCGAAACGGGCCGTGGTGTCCAGACCCGAGAACTGGGTATGGTTGAAAGCGTTGTAAAACTCGGACCGGAACTGCAAGCGTGCCCGTTCCCGAAGCGGGAAATCCTTGAACACGGCGATGTCCCAGTTGTTGATTCCGGGACCGCGAATCAGGGTCTTGGCCGCGTTACCCAGGGTTCCCACTGCGGGTAGCCGGAATACCTCGGTCCGGAAGTTCCGGTAAAATGTGCGCTGGTTCTTGGGCAGCACCGGATTGTCCAGAACGACGACGCGCGCGCCCTGGGAAGCCGAGCCGGTTATATCAATGGGCGTCGTGGTCGAGATTCCTATGCCCGACGGCGCCCCGCTGACGAAACTCGTGATGCCGGATAACTGCCAACCCGCCGTCAGGTGCCGCAGCAACGCATGGGCGACCCGGGGCGCCGGCACATCCCAGACGTAATTGATCTTCAGGACGTGAGTCCGATCGTAGCTGGCAAGGCCGTAGTTCCAGACCCGCACGGGCACCAAGGAGCTGACCGACTGGCTATCCGTGTCGTTGAAGTCCATGGCCTTGGACCAGGTCCAGGCGGCGCCGAACTGCAAGCCCGCGGTGAAGCGCCGCTTGGCCTGCACCTGCAAGGAATGGTAATTGGAGCTGCTGGCGCCTTCCATGATGTTGATGGCGTTGTAGCCCGGGATGGGGCGGAGGAAGGCGCTGGGCAGCGGGCCCGAGGGCAGTGTGGGATCGGCGTTCTTGGGATCGAAGTTAGCGCCCAAGGGGATGGGATTGATGTCCCGTCGCCACAACAGATGTCGCCCCAACGAGCCGCCGTAAGCCACGTCCAGCACGGTTCCGTAGCCCACATCCTGCTGGATGGAGAAACTGAAGTTCATCACCGTGGGTAAGTAACCCTCCACGTCCGCGCCTACGACCGTGCTGGGGAAGTCCAGGCCCGTCGCCGACAGCAGATTCTTCAGCTCGCCGAAGCTGACCACCGGCGTGCGCAACAGCGGCGGCTGACCGGTCAATGGCCCCGCGAATCCCTCTGTGAAGAAGCGGTTGTAGAAGAGGCCGAAGCCGCCTCGCAGGGCGGTCTTGCCATTGCCGAAAACATCATAGGCGAAGCCGAACCGCGGGGCCCACTGAATCCCCCGGGTTTTGATCAAAGCCCGCGGGTAGCCCCCTTCTCCGGCGATGACCATTCCGTTGAACGGGTTACCGACGCCCGGCGCGATGGCGCCGATTTGCGCCACGAAGTACGTCTGGCCCGTCACGGGGTGCACACCGATGCGGCGCCGCTGCGCGTCCAGGCCAGGCCGGATCAACTGCGGCGCCCTGGCCCAGTCATAACGATCCGCCACGAAACCGGCCATGAAGTTGTCGCGTTCCGTGATCGGCAGTGTGTAATACATGCGCAAGCCGTAATCGAGCGTCAGTCTGCGGATGACGCGCCAGTTGTCCTGCACAAAGAATTCGCGCCCTCCTGTTCGCTGTCGCATCCACGCGGGTCCGCTGATCTCGGTGTAGGAATTGAATACGCCCAGAATGGCGTTGGAGTATGCGTAATTGGTGTCGTACGGGTTGTTTACATTGCGGCCAAAGTCGAACGACCCGTTAAAAGGCACGGCCTTCTTCTGGTGACGGAAGAACGTCTCGATGTACACGCCGGCCTTGAAGGTGTGGGCGCTGCGGTGCCACGTGACGTTGTTCTGCCAGTTGAAGAGGTGATAACGGTTCCAGAGCGGGAACCGACCCTCGAAGGAGAGTTGGGCGGCATTGGGCACGCCCCCGAAGCTGGCGTTGGGCACCACTTTCAGGGGATTGGCCTGCGGGTAAAACTGGCCGATCTGAAAGCCCACCGTTTCTCGCAGGTTGCGCCGCAGTTCTTCGTCTTCTATGGAGTTCTCCGCCGGCTGGCTCAGATAACCGAAGCTGAATTCGTTGAGCAGGGAGGGCGAAATGACTTTGGTGTAGCGGGCGGTCACGCTCTTGGGATGGCTCCACCAGGTCTGGCGCCTTTGCGGCCAGTTCGCCGTCTGGGCACAGCCCGAAGAGCAGGTCTGATCTTCGCTGAAGGCGGAGTAGCTTACGGCGAGAAAATTGCTCGAGTTGGGATTGTAGTCCAGCTTCAGGGTGCTGGTGCTTTTTGGTGAATCGTTTTCGGAGACGAATACATAGTTGTACTGGCCGCGCGAAATGGCCCGGTTCAGGAAGTTGGGATCAGGAAACATTTTCAGGAGCGCCCGACCGTTGCGGTCTATCCGGGAAGGCGGTATCGCGTTGCCTGGGAAGCGAGCGCCGCCGCTGTAAGGATCTCGGACCACGATGAGTCTGTCGTTGAGGTCAACGGAGGCCGAGAAGTTACCCTCCTTTTCCAGCGCAGTGGGTACGGTGCGCTGGCCTGTGCTCGCAGTTTTTGTCGGCCAGAACTCCTGATGCCAGAAAAAGAAGAGCTTGTCGCGCGCCGTGTTGAACCGCCCGGGTATGAAAATCGGGCCGCCGATGTTGTAGTTCCACGTGTTGTAACGATAACGGGGCTTCCTCAGGCCCTGCTGGTTGTTGAAGAAATTGTTGGCGTTGAACTGCTCGTGTCGTTTGAAGTAAGAAGCCAGGCCGTGAAACTCACGGGTGCCGCTCTTGGTGACGATCTGGATGTTGGACCCGGCCATGCGCCCGTACTCGGCCTGGTAATTGCTGATCAGGATCTTCACCTCGCTGACGGCGTCCTGGCTGACCGTCAGCTTCAACATGGACCCGTTGCCCACGTCGGTGGCGGCTATGCCATCAACGGAAATGTTGTTGAAGGTGTTGCGGTTCCCCATGACGTTGAAGTTCGAGGAACTGCTCAGGTCCTCAGCCTCGCTCACAACCACCACGCCCGGCAGCAGGCCGACCAAATCCTTGACGTTGCGCCCTCGCAGCAGCAGCCGGTCTACCTGGACGCTCGTGACCACGTCGGCCCGTTCCGCACTTTGCGTCTGGACCACAGCCCCGCCGCGATCGGTCACTGAAACGGTTTCGGTGATGGTCCCAATCTCGAGTCGGATCGGACCCAGCGGCAATCGTTCGCCGGTGGCGAGTTTCATGCCTTTGCGCTCGTATTTTTTGAAGCCGGCCACAGCGACCGTCAAGTCATAGGAGCCCGCGTCCAGGCCGCTCAGCAGGAAATCGCCCCGTTCATCGGTGCGCGTGATGCGGGTCGCTCCTGTCGTTGGCTGAACCAACTGGACCTCTGCGCCCATTACGGGCATCCCGGACGGATCAACGACCGATCCCGAGATGGACCCGGTGACGATCTGGCCGGTCAGCCAACCAGCAGCTATGCCCGCAAGTAAGGCGATTCTCACCCACACAGAGGAGGGTAGGTTCGTTCGGCTGCGCGTCATGGCTTCCCCCATGAGACCGCTATTCTTTATCGGTAAAATCGAGTATATTACCGCGCGCCTGCCTTGTCAACCTCTG
>Ga0197142_1000726_pt1 | contig 30649 bp, 20 predicted proteins | sample GBS60_MetaG_FD_148614 | JGI IMG/M metagenome (GOLD analysis project Ga0197142, IMG submission 148614) | Sediment microbial communities from Great Boiling Springs, Gerlach, Nevada, United States - GBS 60_MetaG | ecosystem: Environmental > Aquatic > Thermal springs > Hot (42-90C) > Sediment...
TCAACCCAAAGTTTGTTAATGCAACCAATATCCCAGTACTGCTTATCAGCCCAAAAATTCCTCCAATTTGTGTCCAAAGAATTGTATGAAAAGCAAGCACTGAAAGAAATAAAATAAAAGAGCACAAATAAGAAAATTCCTTTCATTTTTTTACCCCTTTTATTCATTTAAAATTTTAACATTTGAAATTTAATAAAACCAATAACATACAACTTTCTCTAAATTAGAAAAAACATTTAAATATCTATCGAACAACTAACAACATTTTGAAGCCACATTTTGACTAGAACATAAAATTACAAAATAAATGCCGTTGGGAAACTTGCTTAAATCAACGGAGCGGAAAGAATTGAATAATTTTCATTTAAAGGTGTTTTAAGAACAAGATGACCAAAATATACGCTATTTTCTGAACCTTGATATTCCAACCTGAGTGCAGGGTCGAAACAAGTAGGAAAACCATAAATGTGGAGTGCTTTTACTGCTTCCGAGTTTCCTGAATGAATTCCAATGTTACCGAACGGTTCTAACCTATTAGAACATTCTCGTTGGGCTCTTACCTCCCCCCGTTGATATAAAACAAAAATGCTGCCAGAAAAAAGATATTAAAGATTGGCTTTAACATTTGCCACTCCTCTTGTTAATGAAAAAACCAAAACAAAACTATAAATTTTTTTTAAAACTCCAAATAATTTTAAAATATTTTCATAAACCCACAAGCCAAAATAGTAAAGATTAAAAAAATTTTTACTAAGCAAAAACTTCTTTATAACCGAGAAAGGATTAATGGTTAATTTTGCATTTATGGTTTTGTTGAATTATGCAGTTAGGGTGTTAACTATACTTGTAGGGCTGTTTTTTCTTAGCGGGAAGCTATTTTACGAACATCCCTACAAAACCGAACTCCAAATTATCGGTGGACTGCTTGTAGTTTGGGGAGTATACAGAATTTACTCTTATCGAAAAGCATTAAAGGAATATGAAAACGAAGACAATAACAATTAAAATTATTCTCATTGTTTCTCTTATTTTAATACTTGCCTCCTGTGGCAAAAAAGAAGAAACTGTTCCCGAAACTCGCAAAATTTTAGTTTATTGCGACGAGGCAATATACAATCTTATGCTACCTTGTGTGTTGCATTATGATTCCACTGGTAGCGTAGTAAAAGTTGAATTTCGCAAGACTTCAGCCTGGGATGCAATGGCAAAGTTGCTCGCCCGCGAAACAGATGCAATAATCATCGCTCGCGACTATACCCGATACGAAGACTCTCTAATGAAAGCATTCAATGTTTACCCCCACCAAAGATTAACACTTGCTCGAGACGCTCTTGTGTTCTACGTTAACAAGGATTCCCCTTTGGATACTTTAACAGATGAGCAAATTCGGAATTATCTCATTGACAAAAACTATTCGTTAAAAAGGATTTACAAGCAACTCCCTTCGGAGCCAATCATCGCAGTCAACAGTCCCCTTTCGTCCGAATTGGTTAATTTAAACAAGCTGGTGCTAAAAGGGAACAAAATCCAAAGACCATTGAAAATTTTTCAAACCCACGACAGCGTGAAAATGTTTGTTAAAACAAACCCGACAGCCATAGGAATTGGATATCTTTCGCATCTTTACGCAGAGCCCGACCTCCGGGCATTGCCTGTGAGTTTCTACGATTCGTCTAGAAAATATATCTTCCCCCATAATGTTAACCAACCTAACATCTTACGAAAACTATATCCATATATAGTTGAGCATTATATCTATATACTCGATAAATTGAACGACAATACTATGACATTTGCTCGCTATCTATACAATCCTGGGTTTCCGCAAAAACACTTTTTTGATAAAGGTATTATTCCAGCAAATGCAGAATTTAGACTAGTTGAGGAGGAATAATGAAAAAGTCAGCAATGATAATTTTGTTCATTTTATCAGCGATTTTGCTTTATGCAGAGGATAATCTTTCGCTATTTCGCCAATACTACCGGAATAAAGCATACCAGGAAGCATACGAGCTTTTACCAAGCCTTGTAAATCAAAAATACAAGGACGAAATGATTTATTTGTCTTTCGGCGATGTGTATTTCGAAATGGAAAAATACGACTCCGCTCGAATAATGTACCAATATGCTTACGACATTCGGGACGACCGCGAAGAGATAATAGTTAAACTTGCAAGGGCATATTCCTATACGAAGGATGTTACGAAAGCAGTAAAATTGCTCAAAGACTTTCTGAAAAAGAACAATGACTCATGGTTGTGCAATCTAGAACTTGGCTATGTATATCTTAGAGCCGATTCATTGAAGCAGGCTGAATACTATATAGCTAAAGCGAGGGATTTAAATAAAAAGAATGCAGAACCCCTTGTTGCACTTGGCGATTTATATTTCACCCAGAAAGTATACGAACTTGCCCGAATGAATTACGAAGACGCTTTGGCAATAAATCCCGACTTGACTGATGCTCGAGTCAAACTTGCAACTGCATATTATTGGCTTGCCAACAAGGAAGCCGACGAAAACCTTTCGAACGAACTTTTCACTCGCTCACTAAAAGAGTGGCAAATTGTGTCGCAAAAAGACCCTAAAAATGCTAAAGCCTGGTTTGAACAAGGAAAGATCCTATTTCTTGCTCGACGATTTGAAGACGCTGCAAGAGCGTTCTTTCAATATGTACAATTACGCCCAAACAACGCTCTTGCTCGGTGGTTCCTTGCTCAATCGTTGGTCGAAATTGGCAAATGCGATTCTGCTGTTACCCACTTAGAATTTGTAATTAAAGAACTTGATTCTGTTAGAACCAGTGCAGAATTGAAATTAGCCCGATGTTACTACGATAACCAGGACTTTGCAAAGTCTGTCGAAGTTTATAATAAAATTAAAAGGCAGAACGAACCATTAGAAAACCGCGACTACGAACGCCTTGCCAGTAGCTACCTAAGATTAGGCGACACCACAGCAGCACTAAATGTTTATGATGAACTCTTATCCAAAAATTCTAATGAATGTGGATTATCATACCAGGTTGGGATGTTAGCATTTGTTGCAAAAAAGTATACCGAAGCAATAAAATTTTTCACTATGTCCAACCAAAGATGCAGCGATACCATTCAAGCAAAAGCGAATTTTTACCTTGGAAATTCTTATCTCAACCTTTCCTTACCCGACTCTGCAATAATTTACTTAACTAAATCAATTGAACTCGATAGTCTAAATCCTTTAACCTATATATATCGAGGCGACGCTTATTCTAATTTAAATATGAAAACAAAAGCGAAAGAAGATTTCCTAACGGCTATAAAAATTATAAACACCAATTCAAACGAATCTAATAAAAGATTTCTCTCTGCCGCTTTCGGGAAACTGTGTAGTCTTCTTTTTGAACTGAAAGATTCCAAGGAACTTCTGAAAGTTTCAAAAAATTGGTCAGAATTTGAACCTAACTCTGAAAGTCCTTGGATATATACAGCTATTGCCTATCAAATACAAAAGGATTTAACCAACGCCTGTAAGTCTTGGAAGAAGGTTCTGCAAATCAACCCAAAGAACAAAATTGCGAACGAGTATTATAATCAGTTAAAGTGTGGCGAAAGCCAGTGAAATATTTACTTAAAAATCTTATGGAAAATTATTGGGGCTGTCCAAAATGGACAGCCCAGCTCGTTAATTTCTAATCTGACATCTCAGTCTTGCAATAGTAAATCTCCCTGTCTGCCTCGTTTTGTGGAACAGCATCCTTTCATCCTCAAAAAAATAATCACACACCATTCTATCCTTTAAATAATCACCAATCTTTGTCCCTTTTGCTTTGAAAATAATCTCCTTTTTCCACCTTAATAGAGGGGAATAAAGAGTGTTAATCCCCACTCTACTAAAGGGGTTGTTTAAAAACTTTCCAAACCTTGGCAATAAACATAAAAATTAAATAAATCCAAAAGTTTTGAAAGTATCTAAAAAAAGCAAAACAATTTTATTCAGATTATTGAATTTTGAAAATTGTTGCCACCTGATTTTTGTTGTAGCGTGGATTCAACTTGTAAAGAACGTAATCAACTATGGATGGTTGAATTTGAGTTTCTAACTGTAAGTTTCGCCCCAGAATTTGCTCGGTTATTTTTTTTAAACTATCAAGCTCTTCATCAGCGAAAATCACCGCATAATTAGCCTTTCTTTGCTTTGTAACAAATTGAACGAGACTATCGACATTGGGAATTTCATAGACTGGGGTTCCATATTTGTTCAAGTAAAACAATGGTGGCTTGAAAGGTCCTATTTTGCCAGTGATTTGGAGAACTCCAGCAACATCTGGCTTTTTTGATAAATAATACAAAGCTTCACATCTGGATTTCTTCCCGTAATTAAAAGAGAATAACACTAACAAAGGAACATTAAAAACCCAAAATATTATCCAAAATATCCGATATAAAACTTCCCTCTTTCGGTGGTTAAATATTTCTCTTCCCCTCGATATCAACTCCGCAACGCCAAAGGTAAAAACAAAAGGTACGATTGGCATAATAAATCTTTCTTGCTTATTAGGGAAAATTGAATGGAACAGAAAAAAAACTAAAATAGGCAAAATAACAAGTAATTTCTCCTTAAATCTTTTGACGAAAAAGTATATAATCAAAAAGCTTAGAGGAGGAATAAAAATGCCAATCAAAAGTAATAAATAACGATAGAATGGTCCAGTTACATAATCTCCACTATGCGTTAAATTGTATCGAACATATTCAAAGAAAGAGGCAAGCGGGTAACCCCAGGCAAAAATATCAACAGAACCTTGGATGAGAAAAACAAACAATAAAAAAGACAGAGCAAATTTTATCGCCTTCTGGATTTTTTTCGAAAAAAGGAAAATTAGAAAAACAGTGCCACTTATAAAAAAAGTCTGGTATCGAAAGGCGAAAGCCAATGCAAAAAAGAATCCTACTAAAAATATATCCGCCGGTTTTTGATTCTTCCTAACAAGAAAATAAAAGCCAATAGTAAGTGGGGGTATACAAACCATTTCTATCAAATTCCTCACAGAAAGAAAAGGCATAAACCAAAGCAAAGCTAATATAAAAGATGAACAGAAAGCAATTGTTTCCTCGTAAAATTCCTTTAAGATTTTATACATAAACACTATCGTCAAAATTGAATATAAAGAGTGCAAAAGCCTAACAATTAACATTATATCTTGGGGATCTTTTATGCTAAGACTATAAAATAGTTTGAACAAAAGATAATGGATTAAAGGATAAAAAATGCTGTGGGCATGAGGGGTAGTTCTGTTTTCCCAAACCTTGGGGTTATTAATTATTTCCCAGGGTTGTTCAATGGGACCGAAATGATCGTCGTGCATACCATACCCTTTTGAAAAAAACACGGCGGGTAGATTAATCAAAAAAGTTATCAGGAAAAGTGAAACAACTGGGTTTTTAATCAAAAAAGGAAAAAAACTTGTTACCATCTACTCATCCATACTACCAAATAGCTCCAAATTATCTTTTGGCTTCTGAATCTTAAAATACTTATAACAAAGATTGGTTGCCACTCTTCCTCTGGGAGTTCTTTGGATAAAACCATTCTGAATCAAAAAAGGCTCATAAACTTCTTCAATGGTTCCAGGTTCTTCCCCAACCGAGATTGCAATCGTATTAATCCCAACCGGACCGCCATTAAATTTCTCAATTATAGTCAACAAAATACGCTTATCCATCTCATCAAGACCAAATTCATCAACTTCTAAAGCTTCGAGCGACCGATGTACAATTGAAAGTGTGATTCTCCCATCCGCAAGCACCTGGGCAAAGTCGCGAGTTCTCTTCAACAAACGATTGGCAATTCTTGGGGTACCGCGAGAACGGCGAGCAATCTCCAATGCAGCTGGCTCATCAATTTCAACTTTGAATAATTTCGCTGAACGCAAAACAATTTCTTTTAAATCCTCGGGTGGGTAATAATCCAAACGGTTAAAAATTCCAAACCGCGACCTCAGGGGGGCTGTCAACAATCCAGCACGTGTAGTTGCTCCAATCAAAGTGAATCGTGGCAAAGCTATTTGAATTGTTCGTGCTGCCGGGCCTGTATCGATTATAATATCCAGACGAAACTCCTCCATCGCTGGATAGAGATACTCTTCAACAACGGGAGATAATCGATGTATTTCGTCGATAAACAAGATTTCACCATCCTGTAAATTAGTTAATATACCTGCCAGATCGCCAGGTTTCTCGATCACTGGACCCGAAGTTATTCTAATTTTGGTCCCCATTTCGTTGGCAATTATTGTAGAAAGGGTTGTTTTTCCTATTCCAGGCGGACCTGTGAAAAGAATATGGTCGAGTGATTCACCTCGCTCTTTTGCTGCTCGAATAAATATTTTAAGGTTCTCAACAATTTTACGCTGTCCCGTAAATTCCGAAAAAGTTTTAGGACGAAGTGTATTGTCTAATTCACTATCCTTTTGAGTAGCCGAAAGGATGTCATTATCTCGTTTTTCCTTTCCAGCGTTCAATCTTTTGGTCCTTTCTCTATTTTCCATTTTCTTACTGGGCATTTATTCCCATCCTGGTACATACAATCTCTTTTGCAAGGTACAACATAAATTCTTGGAATTGAAGTAGGATACATTTCCTTTATTTTTGTCACAATCTGCTTTTCAATCTCGTAAGCTTCTTCCAATGTAAAATCGTATGGCAAAACAATATCGATTTCAACAAAAATATCTTTTCCAGATTGTCTTGCATAAATATTTCGAAATTCGCAAAGGAAACGAAAATTCTCGGCAATGACAGATAGTATATCATAATGAAACTGTTCGGGCAATGTCCTATCAAGTAATTGGTCAATGGATTTTTTCCCAAACTTGATAGGAATTCGCATAGCATAAGCAACAAACACTATCGCAGAAATTGAATCCAAAAAACGCGCTTCTTTTGGCATTTTCAAATTATCCAATAAAATACAAAGTACAAGGGTCAATATTACCCCAAGTTCAATATATGCATCAATCTTCCACAACTCAGCATCATAACGAAGTATTGGTAATTGAAATCTTCGATGGTAATTCAATAGAACTTTATGCATTTGCCACATCAAGAAAAAAGAAATTAGAGAAAAAGTGATCAAATAAAAGTAATTACCAATGGGAACAAAACCATCAAAAGAAATTACAGCCGCGTAGATGGTGTAAATCGCAATAATTGTAATCAAAGAAGAACTAACAAAGATAGCAAAACTTTCGTATTTGCCATAACCATAGTTAAAGAAAGTATCGGGTTGGCGTTCGCTATGGGCAACAGCAGTTAAAAGTACTGCCGAATTTACAATGTCGGTCAATGCTATTAAACCATTAGCTTTGTAGAACAAAGAACCTTCGAGCCAGCCGAGAAAAATTGTAAAACCTGCAATTAAAATGGAAACGATAAAAGACAATCGAGCAGCAAAAATAGGTACACTTCGGTCGAAGACCGATTTATGTCTCCGCTGTGGCAATTCAATTATTTTTTCTCCCATCAACTACTTTAAAAAATGCAAATTAAAAAGTTTTCGACTTTATCGAAGCAAACGAAAACAATTGTAACTACATACAAAAGCTCATTGTTAATTATTCCCTCAAAATTCATTCGCAAAAGTTTCACCTTAATATAATTCAATCAACTTGATTTTGCTCCTATTCACAAATAAAATTCTGGAGTTGTTGAAAATGAATTGATGGTAATACAATGACATTCAGAAACTAAGTCGATTTGGCAAACATAGCACAAAATATTTTAAAATACATCAATTTTAAAGTAAGCGTCAACGAAATTGTACTTTTTAAAACTTCTTCCGCTACTTTATTTCTCAGAGGCAACTTTTTCAAACATCAGTAATATTTCTCATAAGTAATAACTCAAAAAATTTTAATATTTTTACTTTTTTTGAGGAATTGATATGAAAAAAACATTAGTATTAGGTACATTGCTTTGTGTAATTTCACAAATATCTATTTATCCTTGTACAAATATACTTGTTACAAAAGGAGCATCAGCCGATGGCTCAGTTATGATTTCATATAATGCTGATGCAGGTGGATTTATGGAACCACTGTATTTTTCTCCCGCAAGAGATTGGAATCCCGACGATTCGATTGAAATATACGATTGGGATACTCACAAATATCTTGGTAAAATCAAACAAGTCTCCCATACATATCAGGTTATTGGACTTATTAATGAATACCAGGTTTCAATTGGAGAAACGACATTTGGCGGAAGAGAAGAATTGAGAGACACAACTGGGGTTTTAGATTATGGTAGTTTAATGCAATTGGCACTTCAACGAGCCCGTACTGCCCGCGAAGCCATCAAAGTTATGACATCGCTTGTAGCAGAATATGGATATTACTCCTCGGGGGAATCCTTTTCAATTGCCGATCCTAACGAAGTATGGATTATGGAAATGATTGGTAAAGGGCCTGGGCGCAAAGGTGCGGTTTGGGTTGCACTTCGTGTTCCCGACGGCTATATTTCTGCACATGCAAATCGCTCCCGAATCAGAGAATTCCCGCTTAATGACCCCGAAAACTGTATGTATGCACCAGATGTAATATCTTTTGCTATCGAAAAAGGATATTACAAGCCTGAACAGGGCCCATTTTCATTTTCGGACGTCTACGATCCACCCACTCCTGGTTCCCTACTTTTCTGCGAAGGTAGGGTTTGGAGTATTTTCCGGCGTGCTGCTCCTTCGCAAAATTTTTCCGAAGATTACTGGCGAGCGGTCAAAGGTGCTAAGCCATATCCTTTGTGGATCAAGCCTGATAAAAAACTCACGGTTCGAGATGTTATTGCATTAATGCGCGACCATTTCGACGGCACTCCCTACGATTTAAAAAAAGGATTGGCTGCGGCTCCTTACGGATGCCCTGTTCGTTGGAAACCACTTGTATGGAAAATCGAAGGTGATACAACACAATATGCCTGGGAACGTCCTATTTCCACTCAACAGACTGCCTTTGCATTCGTATCTCAACTGCGTTCCTATTTACCACGAGAAATTGGCGGTATCCATTGGTATGGTGTCGATGATAACTATACAAACGTCTACATCCCATTGTATTGTTCAATTAAAGAACCACCCGAATGTTTCCGTGTAGGCAGTATAAGTCAATTTACTTTAGAATCTGCTTTTTGGGTTTTTAATCTTGTTGCTAATTGGGCATATACAAAATATTCATATATGTATGAAGACATACGAAAAGTTCAAAAAGAACTGGAGGATAAATTTTTTGAATTCCAGCCAGCAATCGAAAAAACAGCTTTAGAACTTTACAAATCGAACCCAAAACGTGCGATTGATTTTCTGACCGACTATTCTATTTCTCAATCAAATTTGGTTCTTCAACGATGGCGAAAATTATGGGAATACCTTGTGATGAAATATAACGATGGCTATGTGAATGATGTTACCAAAGACCACGGACGAAGTCCCAAAGGGGTTGGCTACGGTGACGAATTTTTCCGTATGGTAATTAAGGAACGTCCCGGCTACTACGATGTCCGCTGGCGAGAAAAATCGGAGACTAAAACTACTGAACCAACCCAATCTACACAAGGTTCAAATTAAAGTAGTTCAAAACTCCGTTGTTTGGTGTAATTTATGCAATACAAATAAAAATATAAAAACTTAAAGAAAATTAGAAAATGACTTTAAGTTTTTATCAAGTCTAAAACTATAAATCAACATCTTAAAAACAACAGAAAATTGAAAGAAAATTATTCTATATGGGATTTCTACTACCTAAATTGTTAATTTGTATAATTTAGTGTTACAATCTAACCCCTTACTAAAATCACTTAACTATTACAAAAGGGGCAGAATATGTTTTTGTTCCAACCTTCAAAATAAAGTAATAGAAACCCGATGGTAAGTTTCTTTTATCTATCGAGATTAGATACTCGTTTGGTGTTGCATCGTAAAACCCGAATTCAATTGGTTGACCAAAAAGATTAACAATTTCAAGTGAAACTTTTTGGTAATTGTCAACCTTTATCAAAAATTGAACTTGTGTTGGGGTATGCACAAATTTAACAGAGGTATCGGATTGATTTTCGACACCAAGAATGCCAGTTCTGAACATAAAAGTTTCAGAAGTTAAACTCAAATTGTCATTATAGGCAACAGTGACACGCCAATAATATCTTTGCGAGTTCTGAAAACCTTCGGAGGCGACATAAACAGTATCTTTTAGATGTACATCAATAATAAGCTCAGTAAATTCTCTTGTTTGTGATACTTGCAAGTTATATTCTTTTACTATGCCAAGATCGTTCCAGACAAACTGAATTGGAAAAGTTTCCACAATAAAATCATTAGATGGAAAGAGCAAAGTTGGTGGAACAGTATCGAGTTTAGTTTGGAACGAAAAGACTTCAGACCATTTTTCTTGATACTCATAATCAATGGCAGCGACCTTCCAAAAATAAACTCTATTGGGTCGCAAAGTTGTCACAGGATAATAAGTATTTAAAATGGTGCTTTTATCTAAAACAATTTTATCCAAGGAAAAAGAGTTATCGGTCGCAATAATAAGTCGATAGGCAATCGAACCCTGGGACCCTTCCCAAGAAAAGGTAACAGATGTGTCAACTCCAGTTGCACCATTGGCTGGATAAGTCAAAACTGGTGGTAGAACTTCTGGTGGACGCATTTGGTTCAATGGCCTTCGGGCAAAAGAACCATATTCCGTACCAGCATAAATATAGTACTTGTCGAAACCAACAGAAATAATACTCATTTCGGGGATACCATCGTTGAAATCAATCCAGGATTGTCCCTGATTCAAAGAAAAGAAAATCCCTAAGGAACGAGTTCCAGCTACTAAGGCTTCTTTCACCTTTTTTATCAGTGATATTCTGGGGTTCTTAATGCCGCTGTTCCGCTGAAACCAATCTTTACCAAAATTGTTGGAAAAGTATAAACCCGTCTCGGTTCCACAATAAATATTGTCTCCATCCCAAAGCAATGAACTAACAGGCGAAAAAATCTGCTTGCTCCCAATATTCAACCAGGTTTCCCCGTGATTTTCTGTAAGTAAAATCTCGCCCGCCAATGTTCCAGCAAGCAATTTTCCATTCGATGCTGCAATTGATGTTATCAACGATTCAATTTCATCAGTATTAACCTTCTTCCAAGTTTGTCCATAGTCTGTGGAATAAAATATAGTACCACCTTCAGTCAATAAAAAAACTATCGTACCATCAACGGCAAACATTACCACCTTTCTATCCCAAAGACTATCGGACGATTGCTTCCAATGAAATCCTCTATTAGTTGATCGAAACACTCCATTAGTATCGGTTGTACCAACAAGGAGAACAGTATCGACAACGGTAATGCAGGAAACTCTATTGGTAGTAATTCCATTATTCAATTGATCCCAATTATCCCCATAATCAGATGATACATAAATTCCAACACCTTCGGCAACCACATAAATTCTGTCTTTGTAAGTTAAAATATCTTTAATTGGAACTACAGGTAAACCGCTAATAGGCTCCCATTGCGAAAAAGTAACAAAAGGGGATAGGAAACTCATAAGCATAAACAAAATAATAAGTTGTTTAAACTTCATCATACACCTCCATTATCATAAAATTTCATTTTCCTGGTAATTGAAAATACGAAATTTCGGGCAACTGATTACCAACCAATGCCTCCAATTCTCCATAAATACGAGCAGTATTTTTGATGATTTTATTCAGCTCTTCTTCTCGCTTTTTCCAATGCTTTTCCATTGCAACTTTCTCCTTTTCCAAATCTGCTTTCATCGTAGTGAACGATTCGACAATTGCTTTAACTTTCTGGGCAAACTGCTCACCACAGATATAATTGTAAATCTGCTCCATCTTGGTTTCTTTTCCAAGCAAAGAATTTTTAAGCGATTGTATCTGAATTAGATTTTCCCGTAAAGCCATTGCCAAACCAACAAAAGAATCAAAATTGCAAACCCAAACTCCATCGAGCAATCCAATAGAATTTATTTCTTTTGGCAAAACCCTGCTGACTATTGCAGAAAATTCGGCGCCAAGCTCCCTTTGGTCTTCTTTCAATTTGGCGATCCATTCGTTACTCCAAGTTGATGTCCTTTTAGATTCCCAAAGAATAACTCCGCATCGTTCACCAAATTTATTTCGAACTTCCTGAATTATATCGGCTCCACGAATACCTTTCGGGACGGGTTCAATGTTATCGAGTGGGAATTTTGAACGAAGATGCTCTTCCAGAATTACTTCCTGTGCCTCACCTTGTAACTGTTGCGAACCTGTTTGTATTTTAAAATTCAACTCCTCGATTTTTTTCTGCAAAGATGCTATCATCATATCCTTTTCTTGTGCCTTCAATATGTATTCGTTTTCAATATTTTGCCGAATTATCTCCTGCAATTTATTCCGTTCAAAACTCAACTTTCGTTGAATTTCAAGTTCAAGATTCTGCTCTTTCATTAAAAGCTCATTTTCTTTTCGTCGAATTTCAATTTCTACCTTTCGTGCTTCCTCCAACTCTTCGTTTCGTTTTTGCAATTCTGCCTTTAGTTCATTAAGTTGCTTTTCGAAAAGTTCAATAGTATTTTGCTGTTGAGTCATTAATTTCTGTAGAGCAAGCTGATGCTGCTGTTGTAATTTTTGCAGTTCCAGTTGGTATTGGAGTTCTTGATTTTGACTTTTTGCCCGATATTCTTCCAATTCCTTTTGGTAGGATGCAAGCTTTTCCTCATATTCTTTCTGCATTTTCCTTTCAAATGACCTAAGTTCTTCCCCTTTGAATCTTTCCAGCTCCGTGTCAATTTGAGATTTCAATATCTGGTCGAATTCCGAACGAACTTTATCGGTAAGTATCTCCTCGATTGTAAATTTCGATTTGCAGTTCGGGCATTCAACAACTAAATTCAGTAAGATTTTTTCCATTTCAACCAAAAATATTTGGTTAAATAAACTACAATTTTAAGAATATTTTATAAAAGTTACCTCTTGCAAATTCAAAATGGTTAAATTGCTAAAAGTTTCTTCGAACTGGTTAATCTCTCCATACTCATCTTTCATTCTTACTAAAATAAAATTGGCATAAATTAATCATTATTTTATTTAATCAACACAATCCTATCAGGCGTCGACATCCCTAGTGTTTAATTTCGGGAAAGTTAAACTTTGACTTGTCTGGAATTTTCATTAAAAATGTTCTGAGATAATAATTTTTCGATAAGAAACATAAAGTAATGCCTGCAAAGGAAAAAACAGCTTTCAATTTTACAAAAGTTAAAATCTGAAATAAACACCGGCGAAAATGAAAAGATTCTATCAACTTTTAGAGCCACCTGCCGGACTCGAACCAGCGACCGGCTGATTACAAATCAGCTGCTCTACCAACTGAGCTAAGGTGGCAACTCGAAATACAAAATTAAGAATTTTATAGAAAACAAACAAAAATTCTTCCAAAATTTTTGCAAAATTTCTATACTCGACCCTTCTTTGGTATAGTCAATTTTAAATCTTCGACCATTTTAAGTTCCAAAATTTCATAAAATATTATATAACATCTATTTCAATTTCTCAATGTTGTATAAAAAGCTAATTAGGCTTTAATTTTTGGTTAATTTTAACAAAACTTTACACCACCACAATATTAAGCCCAAAAAGGCCTTACAAATCTCAAATTTTTAAAATTTATTTTTTTTTCTTAATATTACATTTTTTATTAAATAAATCGAAAAGAAAATGGAGCATTATCAAGTTGCAATCATAGGGTCAGGACCAGCAGGATTTACCGCTGCTATTTATTCGAGCAGGGCTCTATTAAAAACAATTTTGTTCGAGGGTATGCAACCCGGTGGACAATTGACTATCACAACCGAGGTCGAAAATTACCCTGGATTTCCCAATGGCATACAGGGTCCAGAACTGATGGAGCTGTTTCGGAAGCAGGCACAGCGATTCGGTACCGAAACCCGATTCGAAACTATCCATAAAGTCGATCTCAGTATCCGTCCGTTTCATCTTTGGGCTGACGAAGCCAAAGAATACACCGCCGACGCTATAATAATTGCCACTGGAGCCTCTGCACGACGATTAAACGCAAAAGGCGAGGATAAATTCTGGGGCTTTGGAATTTCTGCCTGCGCTACTTGCGATGGCTTTTTTTACAAAAATCAAAAAGTTTATGTAGTGGGCGGTGGTGATAGCGCTATGGAAGAAGCTTTGTATTTAACACACTTTGCCTCGAGCGTAACAATAATTCACAGACGTAAAGAATTTCGAGCTTCTAAAATTATGCTCAAGCGTGCCCAAGAGCATCCCAAGATTGATTTCCTTCTCGATTCTGTTATCGAGGAATTTCTTGGGACCGAAAAAATGGGTATTCGCAAACTTACCAGCATCCGCGTCCGAAATGTCGTCACTGATGAAGAACAAATTTTACCTGCCGACGGTGTGTTTTACGCTATTGGTCATACCCCAAATACCGAAATCTTTAAGCCATTTATCGAAACTGATGCCAACGGATACATTATAACAAAGGGTAAAACTTCTTATACCAATGTTCCCGGAGTTTTTGCTTGCGGAGATTGCCAAGATCCAACCTATCGCCAAGCTGTAAGTGCTGCCGGCAGTGGTTGTATTGCTGCAATCGATGCAGAACGATGGCTATCTGAAAATGTTTCAAATTGAACTAAAGGTAATATGAACCCAAAACATTTTCCATTGTTGCTAACTGCAATTTTTTATTTAACTATCAACGTGTCGTTCACCGCGGACAAACAAAAATTCACCTTTACCGATGCGATGAAGTTTCCCAAAATTCAGGACCAAACAATTTCAAACAACGGACGCTGGGTTGGTTTCTCTCTTGTTCCCGAACGTGGCGATCCAATTTCTCATATTGTATCAACTGATACCTCCATCAAATTTGAATTCCAAAGGACCACAAAACCAGTGTTTTCAAATAACTCCGATTGGGTTGTATTTAAGCTTCATCCAAAAGCAATCGAAAAAGAAAATGCTGAAAAAGAAAAACCTAAAGACGGATTATTACTGTTCAATCTAACCCAACAATCAAAATTTACTTTCGAAAAAGTTAAGAATTTCCGTTTTTCCGAAGATTCGCGCTGGTTAGCAATTCATTTTTTTGCCGACGATAAACAAACGAAAGATACATTAGGTAAAGAAATTGGTACCCCATTTACTCTTTTCGACTTGATGACTAAAAACCAATTGGATTTTCAATTTGTAACAGAATATTCTTTCGATACTCTTTCGAACTATTTAGCGTTTGTGGTTGTTGAACCCCAAGGGAAAAAGAATGGTCTATATATCCTGAATCTCAAAGGAGAATTCTCTTTACCAGTGAAGGCTGATGTCGATTCTGCCGTATTTATTTCCTCGCTTACCTGGAATAGAGCAAAATCATCCCTCACATACGTAAAATGTTACGAAAGAAAATATACAAAAGTCGATTCCTGTTTGATTTGCAACCTACCTATGACCTTGATGTTCCCCCAACATCTTGTAGAAAGCAGTCAGCTTGTCGGCCAGTGGTACATTCCCCGAAAGAATGAGCTAAAATGGAGCGAAGACGGCGAAAGACTCTTTTTCGGAATCAAACCAAAAATGGACACTTCGGCTTCGAAAGACAAAATCAAGTTCAACGATACCAACTTTTATGAGATTCCTACAATTTTGAAAAATGCTGGTTATACCCTATGGCACTGGAACGACCCAAGAGTAAAAACAAACGAAAAAAAATGGTGGGAACAAAACAAAGACCGAACTTTTAAGTGTGTGTATCATTCTGAAACCAAAAAATTCCTACAATTAGCCGATTTAAATCTGCCTGATGTTGCTTTTACAGACAATCCGCTCTACACAATAGGATACGACGAAAATCCTTACCTCAAAGAATCTACTTGGGAAGGAACCTATAAGGATCTTTATCTAATCAATTTAAACACGGGTGAAAAGAAACTCATTGCTAAAAGAATAGCCGAGGATGCAAATCTTTCCCCACAAGGAAAATTTGTTGTCTTCTACAAAGATAAAAATTGGTTCTTATATGATACCAAACTCGATACATTAGTCAATTTAACTGGAAAAATGCGGTATGCTTTTTACGATGAAGACTACGACCAACCTTCGCCGCCACCAAGTTACGGATTTGGGGGGTGGTTCGAAAACGACAATGCTTTTTTAATTTATGACAAGTATGACATCTGGAAGTTCTTCTCCGATAGTTATGGTTACGTTTGTCAAACTGTTATTTTTGGAAGGGATTACTACCAGACTTACAGGATAATTAATCTCGACAAATCTAAAAAATATTTTCGAAATAACGACACAGTGTTGATTTCAGCGTTCAACCATAAAACTAAAACTTATTCAATTTATTTGCTAGAATTCAGAATCCTTGGTCCTGTTTCCTTAAAGGAAGAAGATAATATTAATTACAAAGTAATTCAAAAAGCTAAAGACAACGAGCTTTTGTTATTCTCCCGAGAAAGTTATAACGAATATCCCGACCTTTGGGTTTCGGATTTTTCATTTAAAAAATCTAAAAGAATTACAAACTTTAATGAAGACTACGTTGCCAAATACTTTTGGGGCAGAACCGAATTAATGCAATGGGTAAATTCTCGTGGCGACACACTGGATGGCTTCGTTGTACTCCCGGAGAACTTTGACCCAAAGAAAAAATATTCTCTAATTGTATATTTTTACGAAAGATTTTCACAATTGAAAAACAACTTTTCTTTTCCATATATCGGACATAGACCTTGCTTCCAAATATACAACTCCGACGATTATATCTTTTTCCTTCCCGACATCAAGTACCAAATTGGTAGTCCCGGGAACTCGGCTTTGGATTGCATCACAAGCGGGGTTCGTAAACTAATATCCAAAGGATTTATCGATACTACTGCAATTGGAATTATGGGACACTCTTGGAGTGGTTACCAAACTGCTTATATAATTACACAAACCAATATGTTTTCGGCTGCAGTTGCAGGAGCACCAGTTGGGAATATGACCAGTGCTTACAGCGGAATAAGATTGGAATCAGGATTAGCAAGGCAATTTCAATATGAACGATTCCAGAGCAGAATTGGCGGGAACCTCTGGGATTCGCTCGCTAATTACATAAATAACTCTCCGATTTTCAAAGCCCAAACTGCCACCACTCCTCTTTTGTTAATGTTTGGCGACGAAGACCAAGCAGTACCTTGGCAGCAAGGAATAGAACTTTACCTTGCCTTTCGGCGCCTCAATAAAGTTGCTTTCTTTTTACAGTACCATAACGAACCCCACTGGCCTATTAAATTTCCCAACAAATTGGATTATGCTATAAAAATTAAAGAATTTTTCGACACATATCTGAAAAAGCAGAGACCTCCAGAATGGATAGAAAAAGGTGAAAACATAATTATTAAAGAATAATTAAGGAATTCGTAAATGCAAATTGAAATCAAAGAAATTTCAACCAAAAGCCAAAAGATACAATTTATCAAATCTCAATGTCTTTTCTACAAAGGCGATCCAAATTTCGTCCCCCCAATTATCAGCGACAGATACAAACTCATCGATACCGAGAAAAACCCATTTTATAAGCATTCTGAACTTAAACTGTTTATGGCTTACGATTCAAATGGAAATATACTTGGACGGATAGCAGGGATTATCAATTACAATCACAACCAGACTCACAAGGATAAAACAGGCTTTTTTGGTTTTTTCGAATGCACCAATAACGTCGATGTTGCACGGAAACTTTTAGAACAAGTTGAAAACTGGTTGTACAAGAAAGGATTCGATACCATAGTTGGTCCTGAAAATCCCTCGATGAACGACGAGGTTGGCTTGCTCGTTCAAGGTTTCGAATCTCCCCCAGTTATTATGATGCCTTACAACCCCAAATACTACATCGACTTAATCGAAGATTGTGGCTACTCCAAAGCAAAAGACTTATATGCTTATCTTTTGGAGCCGCATACTTTTACGTCCGAAAAAATGCTACGACTTCAGGATATTATCAGAAAACGATATGAAATCAAAATCCGTGAAGTTGATTTCAGCAACAAAAAGAACTTCTGGAGAGACGTCGAAATTCTCAAGGAGATATACAATTCTGCCTGGGTTCCAAATTGGGGTTTTGTTAAATGGACAGATGAAGAATTTAACTATATCGCCAAAGACCTCAAACTTGTCGCCGAGCCAAAACTCGCCTTGATAGCCGAATCGAAAGGCAAAGTTGCTGGGTTTGGCTTAGCTTTGCCCAACATCAACGAATGTTTAATTTACAATAAGAAGGGCTCAACCCTTGGTGCTCTCTACCATATTTTAACCAAGAGAAGAAAAATCAAATTTGTTCGAATAATTGCTCTGGGTGTTATACCTGAATTTCAAAGGACCGGGATCGATTCGGTCCTATATTATGAATTAGGAACCCGAGGTATACAGCTTGGCTATCGATTCGGCGAGGCTTCCTGGGTTCTTGAAGACAACGAAATGATGAATAAAGGACTAACTTCTACAATGAACGCAAAAGTTTATAAAATTTATAGATTATACCAAAAAAGTTTAACTTAATAATGTTTTATAAATTTTAAAACCTATGAACACTCGGGAAAGGTGGGCAACTCGAATAGGACTGATTTTAGCAGCTGCCGGTAATGCAGTTGGTTTAGGAAATTTTTTGCGTTTCCCTGTTCAAGCAGCTCAAAACGGCGGCGGTGCTTTTATGATACCATATTTCATCGCATTCCTACTACTCGGAATCCCACTGATGTGGGTCGAATGGGCAATCGGTAGGCACGGCGGGAAATATCACCACGGTCATCTACCTGGTATGTTCGATGTAATTTGGCGAAATCCTTTGGCTAAATATATTGGAGTGCTTGGGCTTTTTGTTTCTTCAATTATTATGGTTTACTATTGCTACATTGAATCCTGGACATTAGCTTTTAGTTTCTTTTCTATTACCAAAACATATTTCGGCCTTACCGATTTTGATTCAATGACAGGATTTTTGAAAAGTTATCAAGGAATTCAAAAAGGTTATTTTTCTTCTTTACTACCAGCTTATATCTTTCTTTTAATTACCCTTTTAACAAACTTTTATATATTGAAGAGAGGAATTGCACGCGGTATCGAACTTCTTGCCAAAATTGGAATGCCCCTGCTCTTAATTCTTGCAATTGCCCTTGCCATCCGTGTTGTGACACTTGGAACCCCCGATCCAGTAAATTTTCCTGAAAGAAATGTCGAAGAGGGGTTCGCTTTTATCTGGAACCCAAATTTCTCTATGCTTGGTGATGCAAAAATATGGTTAGCCGCCGCCGGCCAAATTTTCTTTACTTTAAGTGTTGGTATGGGCACACTTGAAGCTTATGCAAGTTATCTACGAGAAAATGATGACATTGCACTAAATGGGCTTTCTACAGCGTCGACTAACGAATTTGTTGAAGTAATTCTCGGCGGTTCCATTGCTATCCCTGTTGCCGTTGCTTTCTTTGGCGTTCCTGCAACTATGGAAATTGCCAAAGGCGGAGCCTTCAATCTTGGTTTCGTTTCGATGCCTCTTATTTTCCAAAAATTACCCCTCGGCGAGTTCTTCGGCTGTATTTGGTTCTTTTTGCTCTTTATCGCTGGTATTACTTCTTCTGTTGCTATGGTTCAACCATTAATCGCTTTCATCAAAGAACAATTTAAAATTTCTCACAATAAAGCAACGACTTATGTTGCAATTGGAACATTCATTTCCGTTAACTTTGTCGTCTTATTTTTAAAATATGGTTTCCTCGATGAGCTGGATTACTGGGCTGGAACATTCTTCCTTGTTTTAATTGGATTCCTCGAAGTTGTCATCTTCGCCTGGATCTGGGGAATGGACAAAGGTTGGAAAGAAATCACCAATGGAGCCGACATTAAAGTTCCTAAATTTTTCTATTTTGTGATTAAATACATAACACCAATGTATATTTTGGCAATTCTTTTGTACTGGGGAATTACGGAAGCAGTTCCAACGCTACTGATGCAGAACATTCCTGCCGAACAAATTCCATACCGTTGGGCAGCTCGCTTATTTATGCTTATCGTGTTCTCAGGCCTTTGTTTTATGGTTTATAAAGCTTGGAAGTTAAACAAACCAGAGTATAAATAAATATGACTGGATTAAAAATAGAAGGCATCATATTTATGTTTATTGCATATTCAGTAATAATTAGTCTTGTAATTTTCTGCTTTTCCAAGGTCTTGAAAAATAATCGAACAAACTCAAAGTAGTCCTTTTTTTCGACGCCAAAACCATTCAATGCTAAAAAAAAGTATTGAAATAATTAGCAAAGGTAGGTAGTTCCAAAGAAGCAATTCCTCTTTATTAGTTATAACTTTATTTTGTAAAAAAAGATTGTCCAATTCTGTTCTGATTTTTTCAGTCTCATTCCATAAGAAAAACTTTCCCCCCGAAACATCCGAGATATATCGCAAAAAATTAAACCTCGAGCGGAACTCTAACAACTCAAGATTGCTTTTTTCAACTATGAACTTACCCCGAGACGAACCAATCAGCTTCCCGTCTCGATAAACCTCTCCAATATAATTATACTCACCAACATCTAACGAACCTACATTGCCCGAATATAAACCACTACCAATTTGGGGAAGTATGTTTTCTACCTGTGTATTGTCCCTATTTACTTTAATCTTTACAATGGCATTATCAACAGGAGACTGTGTTTCGTCGTAGACTTGCGCTGTAAAAGAAACTTGCTCAAATTGATGAAAATTGGTCTTTGCAGGTTTGATTCGAATCCGAGTAAACTCTTCTGTCGCAGAAACCCAGTTTAAAAGGTTCATAATCAAAGCCGATCCAGGGTCTATATCTTTATCAGGGGCATTCATCAACTCTCGTAAAGATTGACCGAGAAGACGCCAACGAAAAATTCCATAGCCAAGTATTGCTGCCGACTTCCTATTTTGAAATTCGTAGGTCAAAAGGAATGGCTCTTTAAGTTCCGAATTTCCAATTCTTATCGTAGCAAGAATTTCGCTTTCGGGCTTAGCCCGAACAAACATTTCTGTTCGGAAAATTGGGGGAAGCTGATTTAAAAGTTTAAGCCCCGCTTCTCCCGAAGCAATGTTTAAAATCGGGTTGCCTGCCTGCGTTTGCTTGAAATCTGCAACAAATGTATACTCTTTTGCATTATTGCTTAAAAAATTAAACGGAAGAAACTCCTCGTATGGCTTTAACTTCCTGTAATCTGTGGTTAGTTGAGAAACAAACAAAACAGATTTACCTTTGTTCCACTCTTCTTTGACCCAATCCAATAGTTGTGTTGGACTTGAGCTAATTGGATAACCAATCAAAATAAACACCTGTGCCTCTTCGAAATCTTTACGATTCGGCTTGGGCTCATAAAATTCAGCCCCCTGCTTTTGGATGAATGTAATCACTTCCGCACCTTTCTCTTGCAAAATTATCGACTTAATGAAAGAAAGGTCGGGAGTGGGATAACCAGAAATTAAAACGTATTTTCTCCTGCTTTTGACAACTTTAACAATTTGCGATAACGAATTATTTTCCGACGAAAATTCATTTGGTAATACCTGTACCTTTGCAACTAACTTCGAAAATCCTTCCGCTTTAGGTGTGTAATCGAACACAAGTGTATAATCCTCGATACCCCTTTCTAAATTGATTTTCTGTTCGGCGACCAATTCCCGCCCCTCGAAAAGCTGGACATTTATCCCATCTACATCAAAACCAAACGATTTAATATTCACCTTTACTGGTTGGGTCTTATCTACGAATCCAAGCTCATTTGTTATAATTCCTGCAACAATTACATCCCTTGGGGGTATTGTATCTCCAACTCCAATAGTGTATATAGGAATTCCTAATTGTTCAGCAAGAGATGCTGGGTTATCGCCTGAATTAATAATTCCATCGGTAATGACAAAGATAGCACCTATGTTTTCCTCTCGCTTTAAGTTATAAATTCGTTTCAGGGGGTTCAAAAGGTTTGTTTCGCTTCCATTGAAATCCAATGAATCCCATTTGAAATTATCGAAAATAGAGGAACTTCCATCAAACTTCCAAAATTCTATCGGATATTTTCGATAGTCAGTTATTCCAGTTTCATATATTGCTTTCTTTGTTTGAGAAAATTTATCTACCATTTTTGAAATATTTACATAATCTGTAACCTCCCATTTCAACTTCATCGAAGCTGAATTGTCGACAAGAAACACGACTTTTGCCTTTTCAATTTTATTCTGTATGAAATTCAAAATTGGTTCAGACAAAAAAGTAAATAAAAAAATCAATCCTAAAAATCGTAGGATACCCAGAAAAATTCTATTCTTTAAATCAATATTAGGATTAGTCTTACGATAATACCAATATGTTAGAACAAAAGAAAACAAAACTATAAGCAGAAGAAACCAAACAGGAACGCTAAAATTCAAAATAACTTTATTCATCTGCTTCGCATATTAAAAAACCTAAAACGATTAACTATGTGTTTTAGTAAAAACCCATCCGCTGTTTTTTGTTCAACGGATGGGCTTAGTTAAACAGGTATGAGAAAACTCGATACAATCAGAATTTAAAAAATTCCACTGTTCAATCAAGGAACTTTCGAGCCGAATCCAAATCCCCTTGACCTATGTATTGTGCTATCATTGCCGCTTTCGTTATCGGCGCCGATATCCTTTTCGCTATTCTTGTAGAAATAATTATGGCAATTGCATAAATTATCAATGCAAGGATAACCATCAGGTAAAGTAACGAATACAAACTTTCGCTAATCTTGTCCCGAACTGCATAAATTTCATCCTCATAGGAACCAGCCCCTATAACCCAATCCCAATCTTTGTAATAAATCGCAGCAACAATTTTAGGCCTGGCCGCATCTTCTCCTGGATTTTTCCAAAAGTAACGGAAGAAATCTATCTCCCCGGGTTTCTGTGTTGTTGTATTTACAATTTCCTGTATAAAAAATTTTCCGTTTGCATCTTTCGATTCCCATATATTCTCACCATCCCGTTTCCCATCTTTCGAAATCAGATAATGCCCTTTTTCCTTTCCGCTACCTCCCAAAACATAAACATATCCAGTCTCACCAATTTTGATTGAATAAATAGCTTTTCGAAGACTTTCCTCAACAGACTTTTGCGGTATTCCTACATATACCATTCCAACCACTTCCCCGTTTTGTGACTTTAATGGATAGTAAGCAGTAATGTACCATTGGTCAACAACAAATGCTCTGCCGATGTATTCTTTGCCCTGAAGTATAGTGGAGACAACAGGGTTATCGCTACCATCCGGATTCTTCGCAGGAATGTATGTCCCAATTGCACGCTCTCCTTTCTTGTTCCTTACACTTGTGGCAATTCTAAGCATATCGCCCACAGGACGCATTTTCACAAAAATGGTTACAGTTGCTCCCGAAAGATTTGTAATCTCATCTACAATTGGAACTTTGACATCGAAACTCCTAACCTTTGGCAAAGTTATACCTCCAATTTCAAGCTTTGGTGCGTTCACTTCTATTGCTTCGTTGGTAAATTGATTAATCGCCTGCCATTGTTCCGTTCCCGCTACTTTGATTGTCCCTTTCTGTCGAATAATTTCCTTCGCAGTATTCAAAGCAACATTAAGCATCTTCTGAGCTAAGCTGTTAGAATTTTCAGCAAGGTCGTAAACCATCTTCGCAATTTGTGCAACTTCCCTTTTTGCCGATTTCTCTAATTCTTCGCTCGAAAAGCTTTCAATTCCATTGGTTCGTACAATTAAAATAATCAGGAAGCTCAAGATTACAATAGATAACAAAATAATGATCAGCGAATTAATCCGATAACTAATACTTTTTGCCATATCAATCCTATTTTGTTAATAAAAGTACAAAGTTAGTTAAAAATTAATCAATAAATTACAACAAAATGAAAAAAATGTATAATAATGTTTTTTCAAAATTTATTTCTATTACAAAGTGTCTACCACACGACACATTATATGTGTACTGGAAATTTAAATCGTTCAAATCTCTAATAAATCCTCGACCAAACTCTTCGAATCAGCTGGTTTATACAACACATTAAATCACTAGAGGCAACATTTTCTTAAAATTCTCCACTTCTTAAATGCTTATCAAGATTTTAAAGTTGATTTAGATTTCTGCCGAAATTTAAATTTTAACATTTCATTATTTCTTAAATACCAAAGATATACTGTCAAATTGAACTTCGTGTTCAAGTTTATAAAGCAAAAAACCAAACTGAAACACATTAAGTAAAAACATGATGTTCAACTTAAAAACTTATCGATTACTGTTGCAATCTCTTTTTTAATTCAAAACAAACATTTTATTATTTTTGTAAGTGTGGTATATGTTTAATCTAAGAGGATTGGAATGAATATACTTGTAGGAATTTCGAGAGTTCCCGACACAGCTACAAAAATAATCATCGGCTCCGATGGAAAATCCATCGATGAAAAAGGAGTTAAGTTTATCGTCAACCCATATGATGAATTTGCATTGGAGGAGGGTCTCCGTTTAAAAGAAAAATTTGGCGGAACAGTTGTTACAATTACCGTTGGGCCGGATGCCTCCAAAGAAGTTATTCGCACAGCTCTTGCTATGGGCGCCGACCGTGCTGTCTTAATCAAAACCGATGGTTACTTCGACTCCTACTTTGCAGCAAAAAACATTTCCAACTACGCAAAGCAATTTAATCCCGACATCATCCTTTTCGGTAGACAAAGTGTGGACTTCGATTCTTTGATGGTACCCGTAATGGTAGCTGAGTTCCTCGGATTGCCTGCAATTACAATTGTTTCTAAGCTCACTATCGATGGCAACAAAGTAGTTGCCGAAAGAGATGTTGTTGGTGGTAAAGAAGTTGTAGAGACTACACTTCCGTGCGTAATATCCGCCCAAAAGGGCTTGAATGAACCACGCTACCCCAAACTACCCGATATTCTTAAAGCAAAAAACAAACCAATCGAGGAACTTGTTCCTGAACAAATTCCACTTCATGTTGAAATACTCGGAATGGAAATTCCAATGCGAGCGCGCAAAAACAAAATTGTTGGCGATAGCGACGAAGAAATTGCGGAAATAGTAAAACTTCTCCACGAAGAAGCTAAAGTTATTTGAGTAAAAGGAGGCAAAGAATGAAAAAAATATTAGTTTATCTCGAACCACTCGAAAATAAACTCAAAAGAGTTTCCTACGAACTAATAACTGCAGCAAGACAAATATCCGAGAAAACTTCCGCTGCGATTTCAGGTATAGTCTTCAATGGAAAAGCCGAAGCAATCGAAACTGCAAAAGATTTTGGCTTGGAGCATTCCTATCATATTGATTCACCTTTGTTTTCTTCCTATTCCGCATCACTGTTTTCCAAAACAATAGCGGAGCTAATTCGTAACAAAGAATTCGATTTAATACTTTTCCCAGCTCATACTTATGGTTTCGAATTGGCAGCTCGTGTCTCAGCAAGTTTAAATGCATCTTACGTTTCCGACTGCACTGGGATGGATGTTTCCAGCGGGGAATTAATCGTAAAAAAACCTGTATATGCAGGTAAATCCCTCATCACTGCAAAACTCAATGGCAACCCCAAAATTTGCTCACTTCGCCCGAATGTTTTTACTGCTATTCCTTCTCCTACATCCAATTTCCAAATCGAAAAGTTCGAACCAAATGTTTCGGAAGCAGACCGCAAGGAATATGTAGTTAACTTAATGAAAAACGAGGGAAAACTCGATGTGCTCGAAGCCGACATCATAGTTTCTGGTGGTCGTGGAATTAAAGGTCCGGAGAACTACCATTTAATAGAGTCGCTTGCAGCAACGCTTGGTGGTGCAGTTGGCGCCTCCCGTGCAGTTGTTGATGCTGGCTGGCGACCTCATAGCGAACAAGTTGGGCAAACTGGAAAAACTGTTTCTCCAACACTTTATGTGGCCTGTGGAATAAGCGGTGCGATTCAACATCTGGCGGGAATGTCGTCTTCGAAATACATTCTTGCAATAAACAAAGACAAGGACGCTCCCATATTTAAAGTTGCTGACTATGGCATTGTTGGGGATTTGTTTAATGTTATTCCTAAACTAATTCAGGAAATCAAAAAGTTCAAAGAATAAAACTAAAATAAAAATTTTGAGATATAGTCTTTTAAATCGAACAAAAAGAAAAATGTAAGATGGAAAAAATCGAAGTTAGACCAATTGGCATAACAACAAGTCCCGAGAGTGCTAATGCTTTTGCGTTAATTTTAAAGGAAAAGCACGGACCAAGGAGTTTGCCTATAATAATCGGACAGTTCGAAGCACAAGCAATCGCAATGGTTTTAGAAGGGGTTACAACTCCACGCCCTTTAACACACGATCTGTTTAAAAACGTTTTGGAACAATTAGACGCCCGAATAGAAGAAGTTTACATCAACGACCTAAAAGATGGAACATTTTATGCTCGAATTTTGTTTGAATCTCCACCACTGGATATAGATGCCCGTCCAAGCGATGCAATTGCACTGGCGCTTCGTTTTCAAGCACCAATTTATGTCGATGCTGAAATTTTAAATCAAGCAGGGATTACATTTGGAGAAAGGCATCGAGACCTCGATGAGGAACATGAAACCGACCTCTTTGGCTCTATGGAAGATGAAGAGGATGAGTTGCCATTTCCGCCAAAAAAAGAACCTGAAAAGCCTAAAACAAGAGTAGAAAAACTGCAAGAAGAGCTCGAAAAAGCAATAAAAGATGAAAATTACGAGCTTGCAGCAAAAATCCGCGACGAACTTAAAAGGATTTTGGAAAAATGATACTTTTTTGTAATTTTGCTTTTTTAGCCGGAGTAGCTCAGCTGGTTAGAGCAACGGAATCATAATCCGTGTGTCGGGGGTTCAAATCCCTCCTCCGGTACTCAATGGAGTTTAACTCCATTTTTTTTATGGAATAAACATTACTTTTACAAATGAACTTTTTCAGATTTTTTTTAATCTTTAACTTTTTGCTAATTTTTACAGCCTGCCAGACAATTAAGGATGTAACCCATTCTTTGAGTTCATTCTCATCCCTTCGTTTCAAAATCGAAAACGTTACAGAGTTCCAAATCGCTGGGGTTCCAATTGTTACAAAACAAAGTTTATCTGATTTCTCACCTATCGATGCAGTGAAAATTGGTCAAGAAGTTGCTAAGAACAAACTCCCCGCTTCTTTTGTTATCAATATTGCAGTTAAAAATCCAAATACCGGAACGCAAGGCACCAAACCTATTCCCGTAAAGCTTAAACAATTCGACTGGACTTTGTTTATCGACGGCATTAAAACCATATCGGGAAAACTTGCGAAAGAATATGAATATCCTGCCTCTGGTGAGCTCGGCCATTTACCCCTTATGGTTACGCTCGACTTATTCGAATTCTTTGGAAACCGTGGCTACGAAGGGATTTTGAACCTTGCACTTTCTATCGGTGGTTTAAAACAAAATCCATCGAAAATAGTTATTGAAGCAATACCAACTTTCTCGACCCCTTTCGGGAACTTCCAGCCTCCAAAAGTCCGTATTACAAGCGATAGTTTTAATTAATCACTACTATGGAAACTGACCTGGTTGAACCGTTATTTTTACCTTTCATTTTTATCACATTTGCAGTCTTTTTAGCTTTTTTGAACGGAATTGTTTCCGAAGCTCAGCCAGAAAACTTTTCTGCAAAAGACAGCAATCAAAATACCAAAATTCTAAAATTATTTAACGAAAAACACATCGTTACAATTTCTTTCCTTTTTCCTGAAATCTTACTTTATCTTTTATCTACTTTTTTGCTTTCAATTTATGTTATCTTCCTTTCTTTTTTTCAAGGAATTGTTTCATATTTGCTTCTTACATTTATAGTTTTGGCAACCTTTTTCATTCGTACAACATTGTACGCCATAGGAATCAGATTTAGCGATAATCTTATAGGTCCGTTTTCTAAGATAATTTACTTTATCTATTCCATTTTTCAATTCTTAGGCAAATTCTATTTGCTTATTTTCCGAAAAATTTCCTCTCGGAGCGAGGAAGCATCGCTCGAAGATATTCAGGAAGTGGTCGAAACTGCCCACGAAGAAGGCACGTTGCAAACAGGAGAGTATAAGATTTTTTCGAATGTTATCAAATTCAACCAAGTTCCTGTATCAGATGTTATGACCCCAAGAACTGTAATTTTTGCCTGCCCCGCCGATTTGACGATCGAAGAAGTTTTGAAATTGCCCGAAATTAAAACCTTTTCGAGATTTCCTATCTACGAAGGGAATTCTCTCGACGATAAAATTGTTGGTTATGTTGTCACAAAAGATATTTTTCAAGAAGCAATAAATAATCGTTATGACAAAAAATTAAGAGAATTGGCACGAGAGATACATTTCATCCCCGAAAATGTTACTCTCGATGATGCTCTTAATCAATTTCTTTCAAAGAGACAACACATTTTTCTTGTTGTAGATGAATTTGGCGGTATCGAAGGATTGGTAACAATGGAAGACCTAATTGAAACAATTCTCGGCGAAGAAATAATTGACGAAGCAGATAAATATATCGACCTAAGAGAAGTTGCAAAACGCAAAAGAGAAAACCGACTCCGCTATAAAACTGATGAAGATAGTTTGTAAGAATTAACTTTTAAAAATTCATTAAATTAAGTCGTCTTCAACCCACCGTTTTCTATGTTTACATACATTGACTTACACAAAGATTTAAAAAGAGGAAAGCGAAAGATAAAAATTTATAACCATTTTATGATTTATCCCAATAAGATGAATAAAATTATTCTTTCTAAAGTGATTAATATCAGGTGCGCCACATCGTCGAAATGTGGCACACCTTTGAATTTAAATCTACTTCGCTGAACCCAAATTTGAGTTCCCAGATGCATCGCCCTGTAATACAATTCTTTCAAGTCGCTCTATTCGTGATTTTAATTCATCGTTTTCTCTCTTCAATTCTTCATTTTCTGCTGATAGTTCCTGCACCGCTTTAACTAATATCGGAATTATCTGTGTTGTGTTCAACCCAAGATAGTCTTGCTCCATTATTTTGACCAAATTGAATTTCTCGTGCATATCGTATTGCCTCATCACTTCTTGAACTTCTTGGGCAACAAATCCGATTGAAATTTTATTATCCGTAGAGTTATTGTAAATATATTGTCGGGGGCGTAATTTTAAAATAAATTCCAATCCATAGGGTAAATCCGCTATGTCGTGTTTGTAGCGAGCATCCGAAGCATTTGTCCAAGAATCGGCATACATACGATAACTATTATTGCTGCTATTTCCAAGTGTAACTTCATTGTCTATAGTGTTACTGCTGGGTTGTGCATTATATCCAATGAGTATATTATTCGAACCAGTTGTTAGGTTATAGCCAGCGGAGTCACCAAGGGCAGTGTTATTACTACCAGTTGTATTGTTGTACAGTGCTCTCATTCCCGTTGCGGTATTACCCCACCCGGAAGTATTGTTAAAAAGAGCCTGGTCGCCTATTGCTGTATTATATCGTCCGGTGTTACTGCTGGCTGTTGTGCTACCTCTTAACGCCTCATACCCCACGGCTGTGTTATAGGTTTCCCTACCCGTAGTTCTATTATCAGCATAATACATTGCTTGATAACCAATCGCTGTGCTACGACTGTTTGCACGGTTGTAATAAAGTGCTTGAAACCCACTTGCGGTGTTGGCACTTCCCGTTGTGTTGGAATAAAGTGCCCCCCGCCCACTTGCGGTGTTGTTATCCCCCGATGTGTTGTGATAAAGTGCCCAAGCACCGCTTGCGGTGTTGTTATGTCCCTCTGTATTGTAAAAAAGTGCATAGGCCCCACTTGCGGTGTTCCAACTTCCATATGTGTTGGAATAAAGTGCCCAAGTCCCACTTGCGGTGTTGCGATATCCGTATGTGTTGGAATAAAGTGCTTTATGCCCACTTGCGGTGTTTTCAAATCCCGACGCATTACTAAAAAGAGCCTGGTCACCAATTGCAGTGTTATATTGTCCAATGTTATTGGCGGCTGTTGTGCTGCCTCTTAGCGCCTCATACCCCACAGCTGTGTTATAGGTTTCCCTACCCGTAGTTCTATTATCAGCATAATACATAGCCCGATAACCAATTGCTGTGCTACGACTGTTCGCTTTGTTGGAATAAAGTGCCCCCCACCCACTTGCAGTATTGTAATTTCCCGTTGTGTTGGAATAAAGTGCATAGGCCCCACTTGCGGTGTTGGAAAATCCTGTTGTGTTGGAATAAAGTGCCCCATACCCGTTTGCGGTGTTGTTATCTCCCGTTGTGTTGGAATTACCAGCCTGATACCCAACAAAAACGTTCCATCGATTACCTGAATTATCTTGGTTCGCTCCTGCACCTTCGCCAAGAAATACACTTTGGGCTGAATTTAGCACTTCTATTTGTCCCTTTGTTGTGAAGCGAAAGCGGTTGGTGTTATCGGTTATCATCACAACAGGTTGCTCATTAGTTGAACCTATCTTCTCGCTTCCAGTCAAAATATTTCCCGTTAAAGACCAACTTGGTGTCGGTGTCTGTGGTTCCCATTGGTTTTCTCCATTATTCCACGTTAATACCTGCCCATCG
>Ga0197142_1000728_pt1 | contig 30613 bp, 26 predicted proteins | sample GBS60_MetaG_FD_148614 | JGI IMG/M metagenome (GOLD analysis project Ga0197142, IMG submission 148614) | Sediment microbial communities from Great Boiling Springs, Gerlach, Nevada, United States - GBS 60_MetaG | ecosystem: Environmental > Aquatic > Thermal springs > Hot (42-90C) > Sediment...
GAGGGGGCTACCCCTATCCCGGGCGGCACCTGCGTCCTGCGGAGGGCGCAAGGCCCGCCCGGCGATGGTCCACCTTCCGGTTCCGGGGAGTTTCCCCCGGCGCAAAGGGTCGGGAGGGCTGTTCGCCCGGCCTCGCAGTCGTGAAAGACACGACTACGTTTTGAGGAACGGTTTTCCGCGAGTAGGCCGGTGGCTTCCGCCCGCGGACGGCACGTGGAGGTCCGCTTCCGCCTGAGGTCTCCGGAGGAGTTCCAGGACGAGGTGGAGAGGGTGGGAGGCCGCCTGGTGTCGCAGTACGCCTTCACGGACACCCTCCTGCGCCACCGGCGCCACGGCACGCCCCCGGGGGCGACCCTGCGCGTGCGGCACTACCGCCCCCGGGGCCCCTGTGCTCTGCTGCTGAACGCCACCGTGGCACGGCGGAGGAGAGGGCTTGCCTTCCAGGTTTCCTCGCTGCCCGGGGGCAAGGTGCGCCTGTACGAGGGCAGCGCCCAGGACTGCCTGCGGGTGGCTCAGGTCCTGGGCTTTGAGCCGTCGTTTCAAGTGGAGCACGTCCGGGGCAGGGTCTGGCAGCTGCCGGGCGGGGTGGAGGTGGTGGTGGAGCGCATCCGGGGCCGGCGCGGGCCGACCGCGGTGGAGCTGGGCTGGTGGGCGGAGGTGGCGGTGGTGGGAACCGACCTCCGGGAAGCGGAAAGGCGCCTGCGGTCGGCCCTGCGGCGCCTGCACCTGGACCCCGAAGCCAGCTATGCCGGAGGCCTCCCCCGGGCTGTGGCACGGGCCCTGGGAAGGGAAGGGGTTCGCGCGGGCAATGTCGAACCCGGGGCTTCAAACCGAGGCGCGAGGAGGAGGGCATGAAGGACTTCACCAAGGTGGTGCTGCCGGAGAGCGAGCTCCCCAAGGCGTGGTACAACATCCTGGCGGACCTGCCCTCCCCTCCTCCGCCACCCCTGCACCCGGGGACCAAGCAGCCCATCGGCCCCTCGGATCTGGAGCCCCTGTTCCCGCGGGAGATCATCCTGCAGGAAGTCAGCACGGAGCGGTGGATCGAGATCCCCGAACCCGTGCGGGACGTGTACCGCCTGTGGCGGCCCACCCCCCTGATCCGGGCGCGCCGCCTGGAGGCTGCCCTGCAGACCCCCGCCCGCATCTACTACAAGTACGAGGGCACGAGCCCCGCAGGCAGCCACAAGCCCAACACCGCGGTGGCGCAGGCCTTCTACAACAAACAGGCGGGCGTGCGGCGGCTGACCACGGAGACGGGGGCGGGGCAGTGGGGGTCGGCCCTGGCCATGGCCTGTCGGATGTTCGGGCTGGACTGCACCGTGTACATGGTCCGGGTCAGCTACCGGCAGAAGCCCTACCGCCGGATCCTCATGGAGACGTGGGGAGCCGAGGTGGTGCCCAGCCCCAGCGACCGCACCCGGGCGGGCCGTGCCATCCTCGAACAGGACCCCGACTCCCCCGGCAGCCTGGGGATCGCCATCAGCGAGGCCGTGGAGGACGCGGCCACCCACGAGGACACCAAGTACTCCCTGGGCAGCGTGCTGAACCACGTGCTGCTGCACCAGACGGTCATCGGTCTGGAGGCCAAGCGGCAGATGGAGTTGTTCGACGACTACCCCGACGTGGTCATCGGGTGCATCGGCGGGGGCAGCAACTTCGCAGGCCTCAGCTTCCCCTTCCTGCAGGACAAGCTCCGCGGGAGGGCGGTGCGGGTGGTGGCGGTGGAGCCCACCGCGTGTCCCACCCTCACCAAGGGCCAGTACCTGTACGACTTCGGGGACACCGCCCGGACCACGCCCCTCATCAAGATGTACACCCTGGGCCACAGTTTCATTCCCCCGGGGATCCACGCGGGCGGGCTGCGCTACCACGGGGACGCTCCCACGGTGTGCCTCCTGTACCAGCAGGGCTACGTCGAGGCGGTGGCGTACCCGCAGAGGGCGGTGTTCGAGGCCGCGGTGGCCTTCGCCCGGACCGAGGGGATCCCGCCTGCGCCGGAGAGCGCCCACGCGGTGAAGCGGGCCATGGACGAGGCCATCGCGTGCCGGGAGGCGGGGGAGTCCAAGGCCATCCTGTTCAACCTCTCGGGCCACGGGCACTTCGACCTGGCCGCGTACGAGGAGTACCTGGCAGGCCGGCTGGCGGACTTCGAGTACCCGGAGGAGGAGATCCGCAAGGCCCTGGAGGGGCTGGCGGCGCTGCAGCCCGCGTAAGCCGCCGGCGGCCGGTCACGCCTCCGCCAGGGGGAAGCTCAGCAGGCGGTCCACCCGCAGCCCGAGCTGCTCCACGAGCTCCCGGGCCCGTGGTCGGCATTCCTCCGGGACCACCAGGTGGAACTCGCCTCCGCACAGGTCCGCGTACGCCCGGAAGAGCTGCCACTGCCGGGCGGTCTCCTCCAGGTCCAGGGTGTCACAGGTCTCCGCTTCCACCAGCAGCAGGCGGTTGGCCGGGTCGCGGCAGGTGAGGTCGGGGCGGGAGGGGGCGAAGCCGGGCAGGTGCACCGAGCGGGGAGGCCGCTCACCCGGCAGGTCCGCGAAGATCCTCGAGCAGCCCTGGGCCACGTAGGCCGACCGGGCGGCCCGGAGAAGGCGTACGTGGCGTTGGAAGGACGCCAGCCTGCGGTGCGCCACGCTGTCAGCTTGCCACGGCCCCCGGGCTCGCACTAGCCTTTCCTGGAAAGCTCTCCCACAGGCGGACCGGAGTCCCCGAACCTGGCGCCGCGGTTTGGGGCCGGCGTAGCCCGCGTGGTATGGTGGGCGGGGAGGGGGATCGTGTCCACCCACGACATCGCCAAGACCGAGCGGACGGAGATGTACCTGAAGGCGGTGTTCGCGCTGCAGCAGACCGCTCCCCCGGCCACGGTGTCGAAGGTGGCGGAGTTCATGGGGGTGTCCGTGCCCTCGGCCTCCGAGATGCTCAAGCGCCTGGAACAACAGGGCTACGTCCGCGGGTCCGACGACGGGGTCGGTCTCACCCCCGCGGGGCGGGAGGTGGCGGTGCGGGTGGTCCGCCGGCTCCGTCTGGCGGAGCGCCTGCTCACGGACGTCCTGGGTTTGGAGCTGGAGCGGGTGTACGAGGAAGCCTGCAAGCTGGAGCACGTCATCAGCCCGGAGGTGGAGGCCCGCCTGGAACACGTACTGGGCGCGCCGACCCGGTGCCCCCACGGCCTTCCCATTCCCAGGCCGGACGGGACGGTGGATCCTCTGCCCCCGGAGGCCCTCGCAGACTTGGCCGCGGGAGAGTCCGCCACGGTGTGGGCCATCCCGGAGGAGGACCCGGAGTTCGTGGCCTACCTCCGTTCCCTACACCTGGTACCGAACGCCCAGGTGGCGGTGGTGGAAGTGGCGCCCTTCAACGGCCCCATCTTTTTCGAGGTGGAGGGCTTCCGCCACGCCATCGGCCGGGAAGCCGCGGGCAGGGTCAAGGTCAAGCGCGGGAGTTAGGGTTGACAACCAAGCACAGTTAGACTAGCCTAAGCTCGAAATCTTGAGGACTTCGATCAACAAACTGGAGGTGTCTCCCGTGCGAGGCCCCAGCGCAGCCCTCCTCGTGGTCCTGAGCCTGTCCGTGGTCCTGCTCCCCCTGCCTGGCCGGCCCCCGGCAGCCGCGCAGCAACCCCGCCAGGTGAACCTGTACAACGGGCGGCACTACGACACCGACGAGGCCATCTACCGGGAGTTCACGCGCCGCACGGGGGTGCGGGTCAACCTGGTGCAGGGTGACGCAGACCAGCTCATCGAGCGCATCCGGGCGGAGGGTGCCAACAGCCCTGCGGACGTTTTGGTGACCGTGGACGCAGGGCGGCTGTACCGGGCCCAGCAGCTGGGCCTTTGCCAGCGCGTGGACTCTCCGGTGCTGAACAGCCGGATTCCCGCGCACCTGCGGGACCCCCAGGGCTACTGGTTCGGCTTCACCAAGCGGTTCCGGGTGCTGGCGTACTCCCGGGCCCGGGTGAGCCGCGCGGCCCTGTCCACCTACGAAGACCTGGCCTCCCCCAGGTGGCGCGGGAAAGTCCTGGTCCGCAGCTCCAGCCACGTGTACAACCAGTCCCTGGTCGGTGCCCTGCTGGCCTGGCACGGGGAGGCCTTCGTGGCCCGGTGGGCCCGGGGGGTGGTGGCGAACTTCGCCCGGCCCCCTCAAGGGGGCGACCTCGACCAGCTCCGGGGCATCGCCGCGGGCGAGGGGGACGTGGCCCTGGTCAACCACTACTACTACCTGAGGCTCCTCAACTCCCCGAGCCCCGCGGACCGGTCGGTGGCACAGCAGGTCGGGCTGTTCTTCCCCAACCAGGGCGTGGAGGACCGTGGCGTCCACGTGAACCTGAGTGGGGCGTGCGTGGTGTCCACTTCCCGGAACCGGGAAGCCGCGGTGGCGTTCCTGGAGTTCCTCAGCTCGGACTTCGCCCAGGAGGTCTTCGCCAAGGGCAACTTCGAGTTTCCCGCGGTGCGCGGGGTCACGAACCCCATGGCCGCGGTGGCGCCTGCGAACCTGAAGGAGGACACCCTGAACGCGGCCACCTACGCGGCCAACGGCGCCAAGGCCCTGCAGATCATGGTGGCCTCGGGGTGGCGCTAGCAGGACTCGGTGCCGGCGGCTTTCCGACCCAACCCCCTCAGGGCCCTGTGGCACGGCCTGCTCCCTGCGGGAGGGCTGGCCGTGGCCGGGGCCCTCTCGCTGCCCGTCCTCGTGGTGGCGGCAAGCCTGCTGCTGCCCGTGGAGCCCACCTGGGGCGGCTTCCTCCAGGTGGTGCTCCCCCGCTACGTCCGCAATACCGTGTGGCTGCTGGTGGGCGTGGGCGTCGGCACCCTGGTGGTGGGGGTGGGGACCGCGTGGCTCGTGAGCGCCTACCAGTTCCCGGGCCGCCGAATTTGCGAGGCCGCCCTCCTCCTTCCCCTGGCGGTCCCGGCGTACCTTTTGGCCTACACGTACGCGGACCTGCTGCAGTACGCGGGCCCCGTGCAGTCCGCCCTGAGGGCGTGGTGGGGCTGGCAGCGCGGCTACTTCTTCCCAGAGATCCGCTCCCTGGGCGGGGCCGTGTTCGTCCTGACCTTCGTGCTGTACCCGTACGTGTACCTCCTGAGTCGCGCCGCCTTCCTGGAGCAGTCCTCCACCGTGTGGGAGGTCAGCCGAACCCTCGGACACGGGCCGTGGAGCACCTTCCTCCGGGTGGCCCTGCCCGTGGCCCGTCCGGGCATCGTGGCAGGCCTGAGCCTCGCGGGGATGGAGGTCCTGGCGGACTTCGGGACCGTCAAGTACTTCGAGCTGGACACCTTCGCCACGGGCATCTACTTGGTGTGGTTCAGCTTCGGCTCCCCCGTGGGGGCGGCGAAGCTGGCGGCCTGGTTGATGGGCTTCGTCCTGGCGGTGGTGGCCCTGGAGCGCCTTTCCCGCGGCCGGAGGCGGTACCACAGGCCCCCGGGTCCCCAGCGGACGACACGCCCGCCGCGCCTGGGGGGAACGCGGGCGGCGGCCGCCGCCGCGGCGTGCCTCGCCCCGCCGCTCTTGGGTTTCGGAGTCCCCGGGGCTTACCTGGCCTGGATGGCGTGGGTGGCGGGCGACCCCCTGTGGGGCAGCCCCTTCCTCCGGCTGGCGGGAAATACCTTCGCCTTGGCCTCTGCCGCCGCGGGTGCGGCGGTGGTGGTGTCCGCAGTCGTGGCGTACGGGCTGCGCCTGAGGCCCACCCCCGTCATGAGGTTCGCCGCCCGGGTGGTCTCCCTGGGCTACGCGGTCCCGGGGGTGGTGGTGGCGGTGGGTGTGCTGGTGCCCTTCGGGTGGCTGGACAACTTCGTGGACGGACTGTTCCGGCGCTGGTGGGGGATCTCCACGGGGCTGGTCCTCACGGGCACCGTTTTCGCCCTGGTGTACGCCTACCTGGTCCGCTTCCTGGCCGCGGCCCTCAGCGCCATCGAGGCCGGGCTGAGCCGCATCGGCCCCACCCTGGAAGGGGCGGCCCGGACCCTGGGGCACGGCCCCACCAGCGTGCTCCTGCGGGTCCACGCACCCCTCATGCGGGGCAGCGTGTTCACCGCGGCCCTGCTGGTGTTCGCGGACGCCCTCAAGGAGCTGCCCGCCACCCTGGTCCTGCGCCCGTTCAACTTCGACACCCTGGCGGTGCGGGTCTACCAGCTGGCCAGCGACGAGAGGCTGGCACAGGCCTCCACCGCGGGGCTTTGCATCGTGGCGGTGGGTCTGTTGCCGGTCTTGCTCCTGGACCGGGCCGTGCACCGTTCCAGGCTGGAGGACGCGGGGACAGGTTGGGGGCGCCCATCGGTTGCGCGTCCGATTGACCGAACCGTCAAACTTCGCCTAGCCTGAACCCGGCGAGGAGGGCGGGCATGGTAGCCCATCAGGAGAAGGTAGACGCCGCGGCGCGCAGCCCCAGGGTCCGCCTGGTGGGGGTTTCGAAACGTTTTGGACCCGTGGAAGCCCTGCGGGGGCTGACCCTTTCCGTGCAGGAGGGCGAGATCCTGGTATTGCTGGGGCCCAGCGGCTGCGGGAAGACCACGGCCCTGCGCATCGTGGCTGGGCTGGAGGTGCCCGACGAAGGCTGGGTGGAGGTCGCCGGACAGGTGGTGGCGGGGACCCGCTGGGTCCCTCCGGAAGCCCGCGGGGTGGGGATGGTGTTTCAGGAGCCCTCCCTGTTTCCCCACCTGACGGTCCTGGAAAACGTGGCTTTCGGGCTGCGAGGGTTGACGCGGAGGGAACGGGTGCGCAGGGCGGAGGAGGTCCTGGACCTGGTGGGGGCCCGGGAGCTGTCGGCGCGCTTCCCCCACGAACTGTCGGGCGGGGAACAGCAGAGGGTAGCCCTGGCCAGGGCCCTGGCCCCGAGGCCCTCGGTGGTCCTGCTGGACGAGCCCCTCAGCAGCCTGGACCCCGAGCTGCGCCGGCGAACCCGGGAGGAGTTGCGCCGCCTGCTCAAGGCGGAGGGCAGTACCGCCATTTTGGTAACCCACGACCAGGAGGAAGCGTTCGCGGTGGCGGACCGCATCGGGGTCCTGAGCCGGGGACGCCTCTGGCAGGTGGGACCCCCGGAGGAGATCTACCACGCCCCTGCCTGTCGGTTCGTGGCGGACTTCGTGGGGGAGGCGGACTTCTTGCCGGGACGGGTCCACGACCACGTGGCCCGGACGGAGCTCGGCGACTTCCCCTGCAACGGGCTCCCTGAGGGCACGCCCGTGGAGGTGATGCTGCGGCCCGCGGACCTAGCCTTGGAGCCTGCCCCGGAGGGCCCGTCCGTGGTGGTGGGCCGGCGGTTCCGCGGCCCGGAGACGGTGTACGAGGTGCGGCTGGCTTCCGGGCGGGTGGTGCGCTGCCGGGTGGCGGGCGAGGGGACTCTCCCCTTGGGAGCCCGGGTCCGGGTGCGGGCCACGTGCGCGCGGACCGTGGTCTTCCCTGCGGAGCCCGAAGGCTAGACCACCCCAAAAATCGCTGCGCGATTTTTGGGGACCCCGGGTCTCTCTCCCTCAGAGGAGTTTTTCCGGGACACGCTCCTAACCGCCTTCCGTGACGTACACCACCCGGAGGATCTCCTCGATGGTGGTGACGCCCTCCAGGACCTTGCGGATCCCGTCGTCCCGCATGGTGCGGAAGCCTTCCGCCCGCGCGGCCTCCCGGATCTCGTTGGCCGGGGCCCGCCGCACCACCAGCTCGCGGACGCGGTCCGTCACCACCAGGAGCTCGTACACCCCCGTGCGGCCCTTGTAGCCCGTCTGGCGGCAGTGGTCGCACCCCGCACCCCGGTACAGCACCAGGTCTTCCTCCTCCGCGAGTTCTTCCGACAGCCTGCGCAGGGCGTCCTTGGGCGGTCGGTAGGCCTCCTTGCACTTGGGGCAGATGCAGCGGGCGAGCCGCTGGGCCAAAACACCGATGACGGAGGAGCTGATGAGGAAGGGCTCGATGCCCATGTCCACCAGGCGGGTGAAGGCGCTGGGGGCGTCGTTGGTGTGGAGGGTGCTCAGGACCAGGTGGCCCGTGAGGGCCGCCTGCACCGCGATCTCCGCGGTCTCCCGGTCCCGGATCTCCCCCACCATGATCACGTCGGGGTCCTGCCGGAGGATGCTGCGCAGGCCCGTGGCGAAGGTCAGCCCCGCCTTGGGGTTCACCTGGACCTGGTTGATGCGGGGCAGCTGGTACTCCACGGGGTCTTCCACCGTGATGATGTTCTTGTCCAGGGTGTTGATCTTGCTCAGGGTCGCGTACAGGGTGGTGGTCTTCCCGCTCCCCGTGGGCCCCGTGACCAGGATCATCCCGTAGGGTTTGCTCGCCAGCTCCTCCCACTTGGCCTGCACGTCGCTGGCCATGCCCAGCCGGTTGAGGCTGATGAGGGCGTTGGACTGGTCCAAGATCCGCAGGACCACCTTCTCCCCGAACATGGTGGGGAGGGTGGAGACCCGGAGGTCGATGTCCCGGCCGTCCACCTTGAGGTGGATGCGTCCGTCCTGGGGCCGGCGCCGCTCCGCGATGTCCAGGTTGGCCACGATCTTGATGCGGGAGGTGAGGGCCGCCTTGAGGTTCTTCGGGGGCGACATCACGTCGTGCAGCACCCCGTCGATGCGGTAGCGCACGTGCAGGCCGTTGCGGTGTGGCTCGATGTGGACGTCGCTGGCCCCCTCCCGGATGGCCTGGTCCAGGATGACGTTCACCAGCTTCACCACGGGGGCCTCGTCCACCATCTCCCGGAGGCGGTCGATGCTGACCTCCTCCTCCCCGGGCGCTTCCTCCTCCGTGACCACCGCCTGCTCGAAGATGGACCCCACGTGGTAGTACTTGTTGATGGCCTGCATCAGCTCGTCTTCCGTGGTGATGCGGGCCTCCACGTCCATGCCCGTGACCAGCCGGACGTCGTCCAGGGCCAAGAGGTTGAGGGGGTCCACCAGGGCCACCACCAAGCGGTCCCCGTCGCGGGCGAAGGCCAAGACCTTGTGGCGGGAGGCGATGTGCTGCGGGACCAGCCGGACCACCTCGGGGTCCACGGGGGTGTTGGCCAGGCTCACGTACGGGTATCCCCACTGGACCCCGATGGCCTTGGCCAGGTCCTCCTCGGTGATCAGGCCCATGCGGACCAGAATACGGCCCAGGCGCTCCCCGGTGCGGGCCTGCACCTCCAGGGCCTGCTGCAGCTGCGCCTCGTTCAAGAACCCCATCCGCACGAGGATCCCGCCCAGAGCCTCCCGCCGGACCAGGGTGGGCGCGCCGGGGTGCGCGGCAGCCCGGGGGCCCTTGGGAGGGGCCGGCGGGCTTGCCGCGGCGGGGTCGGGTACGGGCAAGGCTGGGCCGGGCTCCACCGCAGGTGCCTCCTCCGCCACGGGCGGCGTCTGTTCGCCCGGCGAGGGCTCAGGCGTCGCTCCGGGGAGGGAGGGTTGGGGCGTGTCCGGGGCCGTCTCCGCCGCGGGCTGCGTGTCCGCCGGAGGAGTCTGCTCCTGCACGGCCTCCGCGGCGGCCACCGGCTCGGGGGCCCGTTCGGGCCGGGCCCCGTGGCCGTTGGCCCGGGCTTCCAGGGCGCTGGCCCGCTCCAGCACGCTACTGGCTTCCTGGGACAGGCCGAGCTTCTCGTACAGCTCCGCCAGGGTCAGGAGGACCACCACGGCTTCCTTCAGAAAGCCTCCTGACTCGTACAGGGACGCCAGGTCCAGGTAGTGGACGGGCTCGGTGGGAGCCAGCTCGATGAGCTTTTTGTACTCGCCGATGGCCTCCTGCACCCGGCCCCGGTGGGCGTACCGGAGGGCCTGGTGGTACCTCCAGGCACACTCCAGGGTCTGGTTGTCGGAGGGGATCCCCAGGGAAGCCTTGTACTCCCGCAGGGCAGCCAGCTCCACCTCTGTCTGCCCCGGTTTTGTGCTGCTCGCCTTCATGGTCCGCTCCCGGCTCCTGCTGGCCAACGGTCCCCCCTGACCCACCGCCTTCTCAGTGTAGCAGTAGAGCAAGTATTGTACCCCGGCAGGCCCTCCCCTAGGAGCGTGTCCCGGAAAACCCCTCCACGGGAGGAGGACCGGGGTCCCCAAAAATCGCTGCGCGATTTTTGGGGTGGTCTAGACGTGTGTCCCGGAGCCCCCCCCAACGGAGGCAAACCGGGCGATCTACACCATCCCGACGCCACCCTGAGTGAGCCGGCCGTGGAAAACCCACCGGCGGGGGACCGGGGTCGGCCAAACGCAACGTTTGGGGCTGGTCTAGCACGGACCCGGGGCAAGCGCAAGACCCCGTTTGGAATGGAAGTTGCTCCAAGGAAGCCCGGAAGGAGCTCTCGAGGACTGGAGGGAAGTCTTGACACCCATGGACGCTCGCTACGAGGTGGACGTGGCCGTCCTCAGCGGCCTAGTGGCGGACCGGCACCTGGTGAGCCTGGCCCTGAACGAAGGGTTCGGGCCGGAGATGCTGGACAGCCCCGTCAGCCAGCGGCTGGCCCGGGTCGTGCTGGAGCTGGCCTTGGCCCGGGCCGCCCCCCTGGACGAGCTCGCGGTGCGCCACGAGGTCCAGGAGCGGGGCATGCTCAGCCCGGAGATGGAGCGACTTCTGCAGGCCGTGAAGATGACCCGGCCGCCGTCCGCGGCACAGATGGTGGCCTACCTGGACGCCCTGAAGGCCAGGGAGAGCCGCCGCCGGCTGGAGGCGGTCCAGCGGCGCATCCAGGACTTCCTCCGCCAGGGGGAGCGGGCGGGCTCGGGGGACCTGGTGCGGTTCGTGGGCGAGGTGGTGGGGGAGCTGTTCGAGATCCAAAAACGGCGGCTGCGCCGGAGGCTGGTCCCCGTGGGGGACGTGGTGGGGGACCTCATCGAGCACGTCCAGAACCCCGCCACGGGGGGGCTGCTGGGTTACTCCATCTCCCCCTTCGACCGGCTGAACCGGGTCCTGTCGGGGCTCCGGCCGGGCTTCTACTACGGCCTGGCGGGAGCCCCGCGCCGGGGCAAGACCAACCTGGCCCTGCAGCTGGCCAGCTACGTGGCCCGCAACCACCGGATCCCGGTACTGTTCTACTCCTGGGAGCAGACCACCAAGGTCCTGGCCGCCCGTCTGCTGGCCAAGGAGATGCTGGTAAGCCCCGCGGACATCCTGGCGGGGACCGTGGACCGCTCTCCGGGGACCCTGGCCAAGCTGCGGTCGGCGGAGGAAGAGGTGTACCGGTACGCCCCGTACCTGTACCTGGTGGAGGCGGGTCGCAAGGACACCCTGGAGCGCATCAAGGCACACGCGTACAACGTGATGCAGGAGCACGACACCAACCAGGTCGTCCTCTGCCTGGACTACCTGCAGAAGATCCCCCTGGAGGAGCCTGTGGCGGACGAGAAGGCCCGCACGGACCTCATCTCCTCCCAGCTGGCGGAGCTGAGCCTGGAGCTGCGGGCCCCCATCCTGGCCATCTCCCCCCTGGACAAGGAGGGGTGCCGGCTGGACGAGCGGCCCGCGGAGGACGACGGGGAGTCGGGGCTGTACGAGCGGCCCACCATGCACCACAGCGTGGGGTCCGGGGACCTGGAGTACGACCTGGACGTGGCCATGGTGCTGGTGAAGGACTGGAAGGCCACCCGGGACCTGCGGGAGTACCTGGAGTCCAAGGCGCGGCAGGAGGGGGTGGACCCCGACGAGCTGCCCAAGATCGACATCCTCAACCTGTTCATCGACAAAAACCGCGACGCTCCGGAGGTGGAGTCCAACATCGTGCAGTTCGCCTTCTTCATCACCTTGAACAAGTTCGTGGAGCTGGGGTACAAGCACGAGAAGGAGTACCGGGGAGACTTCCGGGGCTTCTCCAAGGTGGTGGAGATCTACAGCCAGCTCAAGGAGGCGGGACTCCTGGGGACACCCCGGGAGGTCTTGGCCAGGGTTCCGTGAGGGGAGGGCAGGAGGATGAACATCGAGCAGCTGCTCAAGGAAGTGGTGGACCACCAGGGGTCGGACCTGCACCTCACCGCGGGGGTGCCGCCCATCATGCGGGTGTGGGGGAAGCTCACCCCCCTGACGGGGTACCCCGTCCTGACTCCGGAGGACACGTACCAGCTGGCCTACAGCATGTTGAACACCCTGCAGAAGCAGAAGTTCGAAAAGAACTGGGAACTCGACCTCTCCTACGGGGTCCCGGGGCTGGGCCGCTTCCGGGTGAACGTGTACCGGCAGCGCGGGGCCGTGGGGGTCGCCATCCGGGTTATCCCCCACGAGATCCCGCACCTGGAGGACCTGAACCTGCCGGGCGTGCTGGTGGAGCTCACCCGCCGGCCCCGAGGCCTGATCCTGGTCACGGGGCCCACGGGCCAGGGCAAGTCCACCACCCTGGCCGCCATGATCAACCAGATCAACGAGGAGCGCAGCTGCCACATCGTGACCATCGAGGACCCCATCGAGTACCTGCACGAGCACAAGCGCAGCGTCATCAACCAGCGGGAGCTGGGCTTCGACACCCAGTCCTTCCCCAACGCCCTGCGGGCGGCCCTGCGGGAGGACCCGGACGTGGTCCTCATCGGGGAGATGCGGGACCTGGAGACCATCGCCGCGGCCCTGACCATCGCGGAGACCGGCCACCTGGTGTTCGCCACCCTGCACACCGCCAACGCGGCCCAGTCCATCGACCGCATCATCGACGTGTTCCCGCCCCACCAACAGCAGCAGGTCCGGGTCCAGTTGGCCTCGGTGCTGGAAGCCGTCGTGAGCCAGATCCTCCTCCCCAACCAGCTGTTCCTCCGGCGGTTCGGGAGCCAGGAGGGCTACGCCGCAGCCCGGCGGTCCGGGTCGGTGGCCACCTTGCGCCGGGCGTGGCCCACCCTGGAGGAGATCGGACGGGTGCCCGCGGTGGAGGTGATGATCGCCACCCCCGCCATCCGCAACCTGATCCGGGAGGGGAAGACCCACCAGATCGAGTCCGCCATCCAGACCGGCGCGGAGTGGGGGATGCAGACCATGGACCAGTCCCTGCGGGACCTCTACCAGCGGGGGCTCATCTCCTTCGAGGACGCCATCGGGAAGGCCATCCACCCCGAGGAGCTCCGCAAGATGATCGCCTGAGGCGAGGAGGTCCGCCATGGCAACGTACCAGTACACCGCCCGGGACCAGATGGGCCGCGTGGTCACGGGGACTCTGGAAGCGGAGTCCGACGCCCAGGTGGCGGAGAAGCTGCACCAGATGGGCTTCTTCATCACCGCCATCGAGCGGGCGAAGGCCGGGCCGGGGGAGGCCCGGAGTTTTTTGGACCTGTTCCGGGGGATCTCCCTACGGGACCTGGCCCTGATGAGCCGACAGTTCTCCACCATGGTGAACTCCGGCCTGACCCTGGTGCGGTCCCTGACCATCCTGGAGCAGCAGACCACCAGCCACCGGCTGCGGGAGGTGTTGGGCAAGGTGCGGGCGGACGTGGAGCAAGGCCGTGCTCTCGCGGACGCCCTGGCCAAGCACCCGCAGGCCTTCAGCTCCCTGTACGTGAACATGGTCCGGGCCGGGGAGGCGGGGGGGGTTCTGGACGACGTGCTGCAGAGGCTGGCGACCTTCTTGGAGAAGGAGTTCGCCCTGCGGCAGAAGATCAAGTCCGCCATGGTGTACCCGGTGATCCTCACCGTGGCCGCCACCTTGGCGCTGCTGTTCATGACCATGGTGATCATCCCGCAGTTCGTGGTGTTCTTCCGGGAGCTGAACGTGGGGGACCTGCCCACGCCCACGAAGGTGGTGATGGCCATCAGCTACTTCCTGCGGACCTACTGGTTCGTGTGGATCCCGGGCCTGGCCCTGTCGGTGTGGGGCTTCCTGCGGTGGCTGCGGACCCCTCGCGGCAAGGCGTGGTGGGACCGGGCCAAGCTGCGCCTGCCGGTGTTCGGCCCTGTGATCCAGAAGACCCTGTTGGCGCGCTTCGCCCGGACCCTGGGGACCCTCCTGGGGGCGGGGGTGCCCCTCCTGCAGGCCTTCGACGTGACCAGCAAGGCCGTGGACAACGTGGTGGTGGAGGAGGCCATCCGGAAGGTGCGGGCCAGCATCCGGGAAGGAGAAAGCATCGCCGTGCCCCTTTCGCAGGTGGAGCTGTTCCCGCCCATGGTGGTGCAGATGGTGAAGGTCGGGGAGGAAGCCGGGAACCTGGACGAGATGCTGGTGAAGGTGGCGGACTTCTACGACACCGAGGTGGAGGCCGCGGTGGCGTCCCTGGCCAGCACCCTGGAGCCCGCCATGATCGTGTTCATGGGGTTCGTGGTGGGCGCCATGGTCATCTCCCTGTACATGCCCATCTTCCAGCTGGCCGCCAAAGCTGGCTAAACCACCCCAAAAATCGCGTAGCGATTTTTGGGGACCCCGGTCTCCCTCTGCCGGACGGGTTTTGCGGGACACCCTCCTAGGGCCCCGTCAAGGGCGTCCCCGGGCAGCCTGCCTGGACACGTCCCGCGGGAAGGAGGACGGGGACGGTGTCGGGGCGCGGGGGAGGACCGCCAGGGCGTCGCTTACAGGCCGCTCTCCTCCCTCGTCGGAAGGACGGTTGACCACGGCTCCTCCCACCACCAGGGTGGTGGACCCGCCCCCGTCCAGGTTGAGGGCATCCACCGCCCCCAGGGCCTGGAGCTCCCCCGCCAGCTCCGCCAGGGTCATCCCCAGCCCGTGCTCGGGCCACCGCCCGTCCACCACCACCAGCAACAGGGTGCCGTCCCGACCGATCCCCACCGCGGTGCGCGGGTGGCGCCGGTTCCGGAACGCCTCCTGGAAGCCTTCGTGGGCGGGGCCGGCCACCCCGGACGCCACCAGGCGGGGGCCCCCGCACAGCACGTGCCGGACCTGTTGCCACCGGGGATCCTGGGAGGCCGGCTGCAGGGTCAGGCTGACCCGGACCGGCTCACCCACCCGGAACTGCTGGAGGGCCGCCACGGCCTCCCCGCTCCCGGAGAGCACGAAGCCGTCCGGGGGGATCGGGCTGTCGGCCCTCGCGAGCACCTCCCGCACCACCCCTCCGACCACCACCACCTCCAAGCCCGGCACTTCCGTGCGGGTGCTGGAGGCGTAGCGGGGCGTGTACAGCACCACCTCGTGGGGCCTCCGGACACGGTTGATGCCTGAAAGGCGCACGCGGTGGAGCGGGCCCTCCACCTCCCCCCTCCAGTCCAGGGCGTCCACCAACGCGGAACCTCCCAACATCCCGAGGCAGCTACGGCCGGGGACTGGCTCGCTCACCCACTCCCCGTCCACCACCAGCCCGCCCAGGGGGTCGCCGTCTGGAGCGAAGAAACCACCGTTCACCGCCGCCAGGGCTCCCAGGCGTCTGGCCATCTCCGACGGGCGCTCCCGGCCCAGCACCTGGCTTCGGGCGAGCGCAGGCCGCACGTCGAAGCGGCGCAGGTCTACCCGCACCACCGCCACCCACTGCGGGCCGGGCAGGGCTTCCAGGTCCCGCACCGTGGACAGTACCCAGGTGGGCAGCCCTTCCGCCTGAAGGCCCCGGGACAGCTCCTCCGCCTCCCGGCGGGTGCGGAAGGAACCCACCCGCACCTTGAACAGGCCGTCCAGCTCGTCCACGAAACTCAACATCCCCCGGACGCGGAGCTGGGCCGCGAGGCGCCGGGCGTTGTCGGGGTTGGCGAAAGCGCCCACCTGCACCCGCCACACGGGCAACGTACGCAGGGCCCCGCGCTTCTCCACGGCCAGCGCGAGACCCGGGCCCAGGGCCTGCTCGTACCGCAGCCGCACGCCTCCCTCCACCGCCCGCAGGTACGCCCACAGCAAGGAGGCCGCCTCCGCCCGCGTCATGGGGTCCTGTGGCCGCAGGCCCGCGGTGGGTCCGTGGACCAAGGGAGGTTCCGTGCGCGTCGCCAGCAGCAGAGCGGGGGAGATCCCGGGGCCCGCCTCGGCCCGAGCGGCGAGCCACTCCGCCTCCCACGCGTAGCCCAAGGCCCGCACCACCCAGTCCACCGCGTCCGCACGGCGCAGCGCCTCCTGGGGGCGGAAGCGCGCCTCCTCGGGGACGACCCCGTAGCGGGAGGCAGCTTCCACGAAGGGCGCGTCGGGGTGCCCGGAGACGTCGGAAAAGCCGGGCCGCTCGGGCCTGTCCACGGGCAGGCCCTTTGCCGCCACCAGCCACCGGACGAACCGGGCTCGGGTCAGGGTGGCCTCGGGCCGGAACAGGCCGTCCGGGTCCACGTCCACCACCCGCCGCTCCAGGAGTTCCTGGACTCGGGCTGCGGCCCAGCTGCCCGGGAGGTCCGGCGGAGTGGTCTGGGCCCGGGCCACCGTGGCGAGGAGCAGGACCAGCCACGCGAGACGGCGCACACGAGGGGACTTCGCAGGGCCCGCGGTCAGGTCCTGCGGAAGGGAAGGGAGGCGCGGCGGAGAAGGGAAAACCGGGACGCTCCTACGGTAGTCCGCCGACGCTGTTCCGAACAAGGGCGAGAAAGTGGTCGAACTCCGCACCAGTTACGCCCAGGACCTGCGCCTCGTGTCAGGCTGGACGGGGTGGGCGGGGCTGGCCTTCCTCCTGGCAGGTCTAGCGCTGCTGCCCCTGGTGGCTCCCCGGTACGTGGTGTACGTGGCGACCCTGGCCGCGGTGCACTCCGTGGTGGCGGTGGGACTCAACCTGCTGGTGGGGTACACGGGCCAGATCTCCCTCGGCCACGCGGGTTTCTTCGCGGTGGGGGCCTACACCCACGGACTGGTCCTGACCCGCCTGGGATGGGGGTTCTGGCCGGCCCTGTTGGCGGCCGCGGTGACCAGCGCGGCGGCGGGCTACCTGGTGGGGCTGCCTGCCCTGCGGCTTTCGGGCCCCTACCTGGCCATCGCCACCCTGGCCTTCGGCCTGGCCACCCACCAGGTCCTGGTGAACTGGGAGGCGCTTTCCGGGGGAAGGTCCGGGCTGTTCTTGCCCGAGATCCGCCTGGCCGGTGCCTCCCTCAAGGACGAACGGGTGCTGTACTGGCTGGTGGTGACGGTGACCTGCCTGTTGGTGCTGGCCGCGGTGCGCCTTTTGCGGTCGTACGTGGGGCGGGCCTTCGTGGCCGTCCGGGACAGCGACGTGGCCGCGGAGCTCTCCGGGGTCAACCTGACTCGGTACAAGACCCTGGCCTTCGCCCTCAGCGCCCTGTACACGGGCGTGGCGGGTGCCCTCATGGGGCACGTGGTGGGGTTTTTGGAACCGCAGCTCTTCACCCTCTTTGAGTCCGTGTACTTTTTCTCCATGGTGGTGGTGGGGGGCCTGGCCTCGGTTTCGGGGAGCATCCTGGGCGCGGTCCTCCTCACCCTCTTGCCGCAGCTTCTGTCCGGCATGGGGGAAGCCCTCAACGTGCTGTACGGGGCCGCGGTGATCTTGGTGCTGCGGTTCGAGCCCGGCGGGCTGGCCGCCCGCTGGCTGCGGGTGCAGCGGTACTGGAGGAGCTGGCCCCTGTGAGCCTGCTGCTGCAGTACGTGGCCAACGGGCTGGCCGCGGGCAGCCTGTACGCCCTGGTGGCCCTGGGGGTCGTGCTCCTGTACCGGTCTTCCCGGGTTTTGAACTTCGCCCACGGTGACCTCGCCACCCTGGGGGTGTTCGTGGCCTTCACCGCCTTGGCGCGGGGCTGGCCGTACCCCGTGGCCCTGGGCGCGGGGCTGGTGGGCACCGCCCTGGTGTCCGCGGCCTTCTACCGGCTGCTCATCAAGCCGGTACGGCAGGCCACGGCCCTGAGCCTGGTGATCACCACCCTGGGCTTCGCCCTGCTCCTCAGCGGACTCATGGTGTGGATCTGGGGCACGGACACCAAGGTGTTCCCCTTCCCCCTCTCGGAGGTGCGGGTCTACCGGCTGGGGGGGGTGGTGGTGAGCGAGCTGAGCGCGGGATCCTTGGCCGTGGGCCTGCTGCTGGTGGCGGCGCTCTCCCTGGTGGTCCAGAAGACCCGGTTGGGGCTGGCCATGCGGGCGGTGGCCCAGAACCCCGTGGCCGCGCAGCTGCTGGGCGTGCCCGCGGGACGGGTCCTGGCCGCCACGTGGGCCGTGGCGGGCGGCCTGGGCGCGGCGGCGGGCATGCTCCTGGCGCCCGCGGTGCTGCTGGACCCCTTCATGATGCTGGACCCCTTCCTCAAGGGGTTTGCGGCCGCGGTCCTGGGCGGGATGGACAGCCTGCCCGGTGCGGTCCTGGGAGGAGTGGTGCTGGGAGTGGCGGAGAGCGTGTTCGCAGGCTACGTGTCGGTCAAGTACAAGGCCACCTTGGCCTTCGTGGTGATCGTGGCGGTGCTGCTGGCGAAACCCGAGGGGCTCTTGGGGCGTCCCTTCCACCGCCGCGTGTAGGGACGGCCGGGCCACCGCCCGCGCCGGAACCTCCACGGGCACTCCTCGCGCGAGGTTTGTTGTTCGGGTAGTCTGAAAGAGCGGGGACACTACCGGAAAGGGGGAGGACACGGTGCACAGAGTCCTGGGACTGTGCCTGGTGGTTTTGCTGGCCGTACCCTTCGCCACCACCGCGCAGGAACGCGGGGTGACGGCGGAGGAGGTGGTGGTGGGCAGCTCCATGCCCCTGAGCGGGCCCGCGGCGTACTGGGGAGCCGTGGGCCGGGCCATGGAGGCGTACGCCCGGTACCTGAACGACCAGGGCGGGATCCACGGCCGTAGGCTGCGGGTGGTGCTGCGGGACGACAGCTACCTCCCCCCGCGGGCCGCGGCCAACGTGCGGGAGCTGGTGGAGCGGGTCGGGGTGTTCGCCATCGTCGGGCTGATCGGCACCGCCAACGCCTTCGCGGTGCGGGACTACATCGTCCGCAACGAGGTGGTGTGGATCACCCCCACCGCGGACGCCAGCATGTGGTACGGGTTCCGGGACAAGAAGTACCTATTCGTCACCTACCCCTCCTACGTGGAGGAGGCCAAGATCCTGGTGGACTACGCGGCCAAGCAGCTGGGTGTCCGGACCGTGGCGGTCTTCTACCAGAACGACCTGTACGGGCAGAAGGGTCTTTTGGGCGCCAAGCAGGGCGCGGTGCGGTCCCGGGTCCGGATCGTGGCGCAGGTCCCCTACGAGGTCACCCAGGCGGACGTGAGCTCGGAGGCCGTGAAGCTGCGGGAGTCCCGCGCGGAGGCGGTGCTCCTGTACGCCACCCCGCGTCACGGGGCCCTCATCGTGCGGGAGATGGCCAAGGTCGGCTACACGCCCAGGCTCCTCAGCTCCTTCACCCTGGGGGACCCCATCATGTTCGCCCTGGCCGGGGAGGCGTGGAACGGGGTGATCTCCACCGCCTTCTTCCCCCTCCCGGGGATGGGCGACAGCAAGGTGGACGAGGCCCTGGCCGTCTTGACCCGGGTGGACCCCGCCCTCCGCACCAACCCCTACAACGCCCTGGCAGGGTGGGCCTTCATGGAGCCCTTCGTGGAGGGCCTGCGCCGGGCCGGCCGGGACCTGACCAAGGAACGTTTCGTGCAGGCCATGGAGACCATCCGGAACTGGGACGGGCAGGTCATCCGGGGTGTGACCTTCGGGCCGGACCGGCGGCAGGGGATCCAGCGGGTGTACCTGACCCGGGCGGAGGGAGGCCGGTACACCAAGCTGACGGACTGGATCGCCTACCCCACGGGCTTCTGAGCACGGGTACGGTGGCGACCGCGCTCCTGCAGGTGGAGCACCTCACCCTGCGCTTCGGCGGGGTGGCGGCCCTCCTGGACGTGAGCCTGCAGGTGCACGCAGGGGAGCTGGTGAGCGTCATCGGCCCCAACGGGGCCGGGAAAACCAGCCTGTTCAACTGCATCTGCGGGCTGTACCGGCCGCAGGCAGGCCGGGTGCTCCTGGACGGCCGTGACATCACCCGGCTGAGCCCCGACGCCATCGCCCGGATGGGGGTGGCGCGGACCTTCCAGAACCTGGAGCTGTTCCGGGGGATGACGGTGCTGGACAACCTGCTGCTGGGGTGCCACCGGCACTTCCGGGCCGCGGTGTGGGAGGTGGCCGTGGGAACGTGGCGGGCGCGGGCGGAGGAAGTCCGGCAGAGGGAGCGGGCGGAGGCGGTGCTGGAGTTCCTGGAGTTGCAAGCCTACCGGGACCGCCCCGTGGCCGCCCTCCCCCACGGGGTCCAGAAGGTGGTGGAGATCGGCCGGGCCCTGTGTAGCGAGCCACGCCTGCTCCTCCTGGACGAGCCCTCCGCGGGCCTGACCGCGGACGAGAAGGACGAGCTCCGGTACCGCCTCCAGGACGCCCGGAAGGCCTTCGGGGTGACGGTCGTGCTGGTGGAGCACGACTTGCGGATGGTGATGGACCTTTCGGAGCGGGTGGTGGTGCTGGACCACGGGGAGGTGATCGCGGAGGGGCCGCCAGAGCAGGTCCAGCAGGACCCCCGGGTGGTGGAGGCGTACCTGGGTGTGACCGCATGACCCAGGAGGTTCTGTCCCTTCGGAACGTCGAGGCGGGCTACCGGCGGGGGTTCGTGGTGCTGCGGGGCGTCTCCCTGGCGGTGCGGGAGGGGCAGGTGGTGGCCCTGCTGGGGAGCAACGGGGCGGGAAAGAGCACCCTGCTCCGGACGGTCATGGGGCTAATCCCGGACCAGCCGGAGAAGGGGGAAATCCTCTTCCGCGGCGTTCGTCTCAACGGGCGAGACCCCGACGCCATCACCCGGCTGGGGGTGGCCCTGGTCCCCGAGGGACGCGGCCTGTTCCCGGAGCTCACGGTGGAAGAAAACCTCCGGCTGGCGGGCTACGCGCGGCGGTTCCGCCGCACGGACTACGAGGCGGTGCTGGACCGGTTTCCGGTTCTCCGGGAACGCCTCTGGCAGCAGGCGGGCACCCTGTCCGGGGGAGAGCAGCAAATGCTGGCCATCGCCCGCGCCCTGCTCCTGCGCCCCTCCCTGCTCCTCCTGGACGAACCCTCTTTGGGCCTGGCGCCACGGGTGGTGGCCGAGATCTTCTCCATCCTGCAGGCCCTCCACCGGGAGGGAATCCCTATCCTCCTGGTGGAGCAGAACGCCCGCATGGCCCTGCAGGTGGCGCACTACGGCTACGTCCTGGAGGCCGGCCGGCTCGTCCTGGAAGGGCCCGCGGACCGGCTCCGGGAAGACCCCAACGTACAGGAGCTGTACCTGGGCGTCCAGAGGGAGCCTTCCCCCAAGGGCTTCCGCCGGTGGCGCCCCAAGCGGCGGTGGGCGTGAGCGACAGCGCGCCGAACGTGGCCGCGCGCTCTTCGGGGACCGGGGGCGTGTCCCCTCGAGCGGCTCACCGGTACAAGCCGTCGATGAGGTCCCGGTACTTCTCCACCAGCACCTTGCGCTTGACCTTCAGGGTGGGGGTGACTTCCCCGTCCTCCTGGTACAGGCGCTTGGGGAGGATGGCGAACCGCTTGACCTGCTCCGGGCTGCTCAACCGGCGGTTCACCTTCTCCACCTCCTGGGCGATGAGTTCCCGCACCCGTTCGTTCCCGCTCAGGTCCGCGAACGTGGAGAAGGGGACTTTGTGGTCCTGCGCCCACCGGGCCACGTTGTCCTCGTCGATGACCACCAAGGCCACCAAGTACGGCCTCCGGTCTCCCACCACCACCGCGTCGTGGATGTAGGGACTGGCCTTCAGCTGGTTCTCCACGTACGCGGGCGCGATGTTCTTCCCGTAGGCGTTCACGATGAGGTCCTTCTTGCGGTCGGTGATCCGCAGGAACCCGTCCGGGTCCATCTCCCCCACGTCCCCGGAGTGCAGCCAGCCGTCCCGCAAGGCCTGGGAAGTGGCCTCCGGGTCCTTGAAGTAGCCCGCGAACACGTTGGGACCGCGGACCAAGATCTCCCCGTCCTCCGCCAGGCGCACCTCCACCCCCGGCAGGGGCTGCCCCACGGTGCCCAGCCGGATGGCGTCCCCCTGGTGGATGGTGGTGGGGCCGCTGCCCTCCGTCTGCCCGTACACCTCCCGGATCCGCACCCCCAGGGCGTGGTAGAACTCGAGGATCTCGGGCGCGATGGGGGCCGCGCCGGACACCGCGAACCGGACCCGGTCCAGGCCGAGACGGCGGCGTAGGGGCCGCAGCACGCAGAGCTCCGCCAAGGCGTGGGCGGCCCGCAGGCCCGGGGACAGCGGTTGCCCCCCGAGCCTGGCCAGGGCGTACCGTCGGCCGACCCGGAGGGCCAGCTGGTACGCGGCGCGCTTGAGGGGGTCCGCTTCCCGCATGTGCAGGGTCAGCTGAGAGTACAGCTTCTCCCACAGCCGCGGTACCGCAAACAAGATGGTCGGCCGGACCTCCTGCAAATTCTGGAACAGGGTGTCCAGGCTCTCCGCGAAGTACACCACGAACCCCCACACCAGGGGCAGGTAGACGCTCAGCATTCTCTCCGCGATGTGGGAGAGGGGCAGGAAGGACAGAGAGCTGTCCGTGGGGTACAGGGCGTTGGCCTGGCCCAGGGCCTGTGCGGTCCACAGGAGGTTGCGGTGGGTGAGCATGGCTCCCTTGGGAGGGCCCGTGGTGCCGGAGGTGTACAGGAGGATGGCCACGTCCTCCTCGGAGGCGTCCCGGAGGCGCGCCTGCAGCCCCTCCGGGTCCCAGGCGGCCCGTCCCAGGGCCCGCAGCTCGTCCAGGGTCATCACCTGCGGGTCGGAGAACTCTCCGAGTCCCTCCGGGTCCATGACCACGATGCGCTCGAGGGAGGGCAGCTGGTTGCGGACTTCCAGGGCCTTGTCCAGCTGCTCCTCGTCCTCCACAAAGAACACCCGCGCCTCGCTGTGCCCCAGGACGTAGGCGCACTGTTCCGGAGGGTTGGTGGCGTACACGGCCACGGACAGGCCTCCCGCCAGCAGGATTCCCATGTCGCAGAACAACCACTCGGGTCGGTTGTTCCCGATGATGGCCGCGGCCTGTCCGCGTTGGAACCCCAGCGCCGCCAGCCCGCAGGCCACCTCCTGCGCCGCCCGGCCGTACTGTTCCCACGTGACCGGGTGCCACAGGCCCCTCCGCTTGTGCCACATGGCCACCCGCTTCCCCCGCTCCCGTACCGCCTGCAGGAACCGCTGGGGAACGGTGCCCGTGGTGACCTGCTTCAGCTCCACCGTAGCCACGCCGCCTCACCCCCGGCTGAGACTCGGAATTCCCGTCCGCCTCACGGCGACTCGGAGCTGCCTTCCGGCGTCCCACCCGTTAGAATATCGGGGGAAAGGGAGGAGGAGGAGACCGTGATCCGTCCACCCATCGAGACGCTTCTGGAGCGGGTGCCCAACAAGTACCTGCTGGTGATGCTGGCCGCCAAGCGGGCCAGGGAGCTACGGGCTGGCCAGCTGCCCCTGGTGGACGTGGACTCCCAGAACCCCGTCACCGTGGCCCTGGAGGAGATCGCCGCGGGCCGCATCAAGCCGGAGTTCCCGGAGTCCGTGGAGGCCATCTTCGCCAACCTGCCCAACCCCTGAGTGGCCTGCCCCCGAAGACTCCGTGCAGAACGGGGCCGGCGCCTAAGCCTCCCGGAGGAGTTCCTCCGCAGACGTGAAGGGCAGCCCGTGGGCTTCCGCCACCCCCGGGTGGGTGACGTGTCCGTGTACCACGTTGAGCCCCCGGGCCAAGGCCGGGTCTTCCCGGCAGGCTGTCCTCCAGCCCTTCCGGGCGAGGGCGATGGCGTATCCGACGGTGGCGTTGGTGAGGGCCACGGTGGAAGTCCGCGGCACCGCCGCGGGCATGTTGGGGACCCCGTAGTGGAGGACCCCGCCCCACTCGTACACCGGGGCGCTGTGGGTGGTGGGGTGGATGGTCTCCACGCAGCCGCCCTGGTCCACGGACACGTCCACGATCACCGACCCCGGCTTCATGGCCCGGACCAAGTCCCGGGAGACCAGCTTGGGGGTGCGGGCTCCGGGGACCAGGACGGCGCCCACCAGGACGTCCGCGTACGCCACCGCCTGCTCCACGGTGTACGGGTTGCTCATGAGGACCTGGACGCGGCCGTGGAGGACGTCGTCCAGGTGCGCCATCCGCCGCGGGTTGCGCTCCAACACCGTGACCTGGGCACCCATGCCGAGGGCGACCTTGGCCGCGTTGGTCCCCACCACGCCCCCACCCAGGATCACCACCGTACCCGGTGCCACCCCGGTCACCCCGCCCAGGAGGGTGCCCTTGCCGCCGTGGGTCCGCTTGAGGTAGTAGCTGGCCTCCTGGACCGCCAGCTTGCCCGCCACCTCGCTCATGGGGGTCAGCAACGGGAGCTCGCCGTCCGGGAGCTGGACGGTCTCATAGGCCACCGCCACCACCCGTGACCGCACCAGCTCCCGCGTCAGGGGCTCGTCCGCCGCCAGGTGCAGGTACGTGAACAGCACGAGGCCGGGCCGCAGGTACCCGTACTCCTCGGGCAAAGGCTCCTTCACCTTCATGACCAGGTCGCAGCCCCACACCTCCGCAGGGTCCCGGGTGATCCGGGCACCGCGGCGGGCGTAGTCCTCGTCCGCGAAGCCGCTGCCTTCCCCCGCGCCGCTCTCGAGCACCACCTCGCAGCCGGACTCCACCAGCTGCATGACCCCCGCGGGGGTGATCCCGACCCGGTACTCCCCGTCCTTGCGCTCCCTAGGTACGCCCACCCGCATGACCTCGCAGTTGGTTCTCCGGGGCCGGTGGGGTTTCCTGGTCCGGCAGGAGTGTCTCTGGTACCATCGCGTGGCGTGGGGACGAGGCCGGGTCCCGTGGGCAGGCACTCCTGGGGCGTCCTCGTGTGGGCCGGGGCGGCGGTGGTGCGGATGGCGCTGGTAGCCCTTCCCGGACACCCCGTGGACGTGGGCGCGTTCCACGCCTGGGCCGTGCGGCTGGCGGAGGTCGGGCCCCGGGCCTTTTACGCGCCGGGGGTCTTCGTGGACTACCTGCCCGGCTACCTCCTCGTGCTGTGGCCCCTGGGCCTGCTGGTGCGGAGCTTCCCCTTCCTCGCGCCCGAGGTGCTGAAGCTACCGCCAGCCGTGGCGGACTTCGCGGTGGCGTACTGGCTGCGGCGGCTGGGAGGGCCGCGGGGAGGGGTTGCGTCCGTGGCCTACCTGTGGAACCCCGCGGTCCTGCTTGCCGGGCCTTGGTGGGGACAGGCGGAGTCGGTGGCGGTGGCGTGGCTGGTGGGCAGTGCCTGGGCCTGGCAGAACGGGAGACCTGGATGGGCAGGCTTGCTGTTCGCCCTGGGAGTTCTCACCAAGCCCCAGTACGCCGCGGTGGGGGTGGTGCTGCTGCTCGGGTTGACACAGGGCTGGCCGGGGGTGCGCGGAGTCGTGGGTTTCGCGGGAAGTTTCCTCGCCGCGGTGGTCGGCTGGGGGCTCGTGTTCGGACTCTGGCCCTGGGACCTCGTGCGGTTGGCGCTTGGGGCGGCCGCGACCTACCCGTACGGGTCGGTGAATGCCCTCAACCTCTGGTACCTCCTCGGGTTGAACTGGAAGCCGGACACCACCGTGGTGCTGGCCCTGCCCACGGGCGTCTGGGGGGCTGTGCTGGCTCTGGCGGCGGTGGCCTGGGCCGCCGCCCGGGTGGCAGGCCGGGGGGAGGTGGGACTTGCAGCCTTGGGTGCTGCCGCGGCCAGCGCCTCGGTCTTCGCCTTCGCCACCCGGATGCACGAACGGTACCTGTTCCCCGCGGTGCCGTTTGTCCTCCTCGCCTGGTCCTGGAAGGGGGCGCGGAGCTGGCTGTGGGCTACGGCTTCTGGAGTGCTGTTGTGCAACCTGGTCTACGGCTTCGCGTACCTGGCCAACTTCCCGGAGTACGCCACGCCCCTGTGGAAGGCAGTGTGGGCCGGGTTCAGGTGGCCCCTCCCCCAGGCGGTCTGTGTACTGAGCGTGGGGCTGGCGGTGGCGTGCCTGGGCTTGGTGGGGGCGGCAGGCCAGCGCGGGGCTGCTACCCTGGTGCCGTGGGGCAGGCTTCCAAAGAGTTGAGCCACCGGCTGCGGGCCGTGGCGGAGGCGTACGTGAGGGCCCTGGAGGAGACCCTCGGCGAGGCCCTCGTGTCCGCGGTGTTGTTCGGCTCCGTGGCCCGCGGGGAGGGGGGGACCTCATTCGGATATCGACCTGTTCCTGGTGGTCCGCGGTCTGCCCGCCTCAAAGCTGGCCCGGCACGACGTGCTCCAGGCCGCGGACGAGGCCGTAGAGCCTTTGCTGGCGGGCCTCCGCCAGGAGGGCGTCCTGACGGACGTGCGTCCCGTCCTGAAGACCCCGGAGGAAGCGGCACGCCTGCGCCTCTTGTACCTGGACATGGTAGAGGACGCGGTCTTCCTGCGGGACGGGGACGGGTTCTTCGCCGGGGTCCTGGCCCGTCTGCGGGAATCCCTGCGCCGGTTGGGGGCGAGGCGGGTGCGGCGGGGCCGCACCTGGTACTGGGACCTGAAGCCGGACTACCGGCCGGGCGAGGTGTTCGAGCTGTGACCAACCGCAGCACTGCCCAGGCGTACGTGGACCAGGCCGCTTTGGTCCTGGACGAGGCGCAGTCCTTGCACCGGCGCGGCGCGTGGAACCTGGTGGTGCGGCGGTGCCAGGAGGCGGTGGAGCTGGCCCTGAAGGGCGCCCTCCGCGCCGTGGGGGTAGAGGTGCCGAGGGTCCACGACGTGGGCGGGACTCTCCGCCAGCACTCCCAACGTTTCCCACCTGCCCTGCGGGAGGCTTTACCCGAGTTGGTCTTTATCTCCCGTCGCCTGGGGAGGGAGCGGGAGCTGGCCTTCTTGTCCTGGGCCCGGGAGGTCCTGGCGGCCCTGCGTTGACTGCCTGATCCGCGCGTCCGGAGGGGAGGCACCTCGGTGGCGGTGGGAGCGCGCGTGGGCCTACCGGGCAGGTGCCCTCAGCTCCCGCCGCAGCTTCCACAGCTCCCAGAAGGCCCGCAGCACCACGTCCAGCCGGCCTCCGCTCTGCCGTCCCCACCGCCTGGGGTAGTGGGGGACTCCCACCTCCACGATGCGGGCGCCCCGCCGGGCCGCCCGACAGAGGAGCTCGGTGCTCAAGAAGGCCCCCGTGGACCGCAGGGGAAGGGCGCTGACCACCTCCCGCCGCAGGAGTTTGAAGGCGCAGTCCACGTCCCGCACCCGCACGCCGAACCACGCGCGCACCAGGAGGTTCCACAGCCACCCGTACAGCCTGCGGTGAGGCGGGTCCCGGCGTCGGGTGCGGTAGCCCACCACCAGGTCCGCGGAGGCCGCGTGGGGCACCAGCCGCACGAGGTCCGCGGGGTCGAACTGGCCGTCCCCGTCCGTGAAGAAGATCCACGGGTAGCGGGCGGAGGCGAAGCCCGTCCGCAGGGCGGCGCCGTAGCCCAGGTTGCGGGGGTGCTGGACCAGCCGCACCCGGCGGTCCCGTTGGGCGAGTCGCCGAACGACTTCCGCGGTGCGGTCGGTGCTCCCGTCGTCCACCACCACCACCTCGAAGGGGACCTCTAGGGCTTCCAGGGCCCGCACCACCGCGGCCACCACGTGTTCCACGTTGCCTTCCTCGTTGTGACAGGGCAGGAAGGCGGTCACCCCGCCGGCCAGGAGTCGCTGGGGACTCATGCGCTGCTGCTCACCAGCACCAGCCCCACGAGGATGGCTGCGATCCCCGCCACCCGCACCGCGGGGATGGTCTCCCCGAACACGTACGCGGAGGCCAGGAGCACCAGCACGTAGCCCAGGGAAAGGAGGGGGTACGCGAGACTCAGGGGCGCCCGGGAGAGCACCACGATCCACAGGACGCTGGCCACCCCGTACAGGGCGAACCCGGCCAGGATGTACGGGTTGGTGACGATCCGCCACAAAAGCAGGCCCACGTCCGCGACCGCGCCCACCCGCAGGGCTCCCATCTTCAGCAGGACCTGTCCCACGGCGCCGAGCACCACCGAAGCGAAGATCAGCAGCAGGGTCATGGAAGGCCTCCCAAGCTCCCGTTACACCCACGAGCGTGTCCACGCCCACCAGCGCAGCCAGTGGGAGGGGACCGGGTACGCGGTCAGGACCGGCAGCTGGTACAGGAACACCAAAACCGCCGCCACCCAGTAGTCCCGGACCCACCCCGGACGCCGCTCCCGCAGGGCATCCAGGCCGAGCGCCACGGCCAGGTAGCCGAAGGGCAGCGCCGGAGTGAAATGGTACACGAACAGGAGGCGGCCCACGAAGGCGTAGGGGAGGTAGGAGGCGGCGAACCCGAACGCGGTGAAGGCGTGCACCGGGGAGGAGGCAGCCCGCCACCCGGTCGCCGCCACCGCGGGGAGGACCGCCCACCACACCAGGGGGTTGCCCACGGCCAGGATCCCCTTCATCCACCCGCCCGCGGACTCGTAGTGGTACCACATAGGCCGCAGCAGCAGGGGCCAGGACCACCACTTGCTGGCGTACGGGTGTGTGGCCTGCAGGGTCGCGTGGTAGTGGTACATGTTGCGGTGCAGGCGCACCAGGTCGTCCACCGTCTCGCCCCGGAAGACGTGCGGCAGGTAACAGGCCGCGTACACCGCCGCGGGGACCACCGCCAAGCTCACGAGCACGCCCCCCCACGGCCAGCGGCCCGCCCCCGTCCGCCGTCCCACCAGCACCAGGAACCCGAGGGCCGCCAGGGTGGCCAAGCCGGTCCACTTGGTGGCCAGTGCGGCCCCCGCGGCGGCTCCCGCGGCTGCAAGCCACCCCCAACGGCCTGTCCGCACCGCGGCCCAGCCCAGGGCGTAGGCCAGCACCCCGAAGGTCAGGAGGAACACCTCGGGCTTGGCGATGCGGGACTCCACCAGCAGCATGGAGTCCACAGCCCCCAGGGCGGCCACCGCCAGCCCTACCCGCCGGCGGCCCGTGGCCAGGGCGCCGAAGGCGTACAGGGCGGGCACCAGAAGGGTCCCGAACACCGCGGGCACGAGCCGCCAGCCCCAGGGCTGGAACCCCACAAGCCGCACCCCCAGGGCGATGAGGAGCTTCGAAAGGGGCGGGTGCGTCCACTCGTAGATGGGCTGGCCCAGGAGATACTCCCGGGCGGTGCGGGCGTAGTAGATCTCGTCGAAGACTTGGGCCGCGGGTTCGCCCAGCCGCCAGAAGCGCACGGCCGCGGACGCCACCACCAGGCCCACCAAGAGCCACGCGTCACGGCGCCCCATCGCCTGCATGGTAGCGGAGGCCTTTGACACCGCCAACTGCGCGTGTTACCGTGCCCCAAGAGCCTCTGGGGCTTGTCCCCGCACAGCCCCGGGGAGCAGAAGGGACCGGGGTCTCCGGAACCACGGGGACGGAGCTGGACTAGACCCCGGGAGCTCCCACGGGCCGGGGCCGGGTGGCCACGACGAAAGGAGGTGGTGCGCCGTTGAGGAGACACCGTATCCCCGCCCACCTGGAGGGGAAGGACTAGAAACGCAGGGAGTCCCGGAGGTGGGCCGGGACTCCTGGTTTTCCGGATCCTCCCTGAGCCTTCAGGCTTGGCCGGCCTGCTGTTTCCTGCGGTATACTGCCCCTGGGGCGGCGTAGCTCAGTTGGTTAGAGCACGCGGTTCATACCCGCGGTGTCGGGGGTTCGAAGCCCTCCGCCGCCACCACCGAGGCGAGGGGGGACCCGCACGCAGCCTCAGGGAGCCCTGCCTGATCCCGGGGACGTGGCCACGCGCACGGAGGACGTCCTCCTGCAGGCCGTCCGGCGGACCGTAGAAGAGTACGGCTTGGTCCCGCGTGACGGCCGGGTGCTCCTGGCGTGCTCCGGAGGGGCGGACTCCGTGGCCCTGGTCCACCTCATGGCTCGCCTCGCGCCGGCTTACGGCTGGAGTCTGGCCGTGGGCCACGTGCAGCACGGACTGCGGGCTTCCGCGCAGGAGGACGAGGCTTTCGTGGCCGGCCTGGCGCGGCGGCTGGGCCTGGCGTTTTTCGCCCGGCGGCTGGCCGGGCTGACTCCCCCCAACCTGGAGGCCAGGGCCCGGGCTGCCCGTTACGCGGCCTTGGCGGACATGGCCCGGGAGGCCCAGGCGAAGGCTGTGGCCACGGGCCACACCCTGGACGACCAGGCGGAGACGGTGCTGCTGCGCCTGCTCCGCGGCACCGGGGTAGCCGGGCTTGCGGGCATCCTGCCGCGCCGGCCCCTGTCTGCGGAAGTGGACGTGGTCCGCCCCCTTTTGGGCTGCAGGCGAGGGGCCCTCCGCGCGTACCTGACGGAGCGGGGCGAGAGGTGGCGAGAAGACGAGACCAACCTGGACTTGCGTTGGGCGCGGAACCGGGTGCGGACTCGGGTCCTGCCCTTGCTCCAAGCGGAGAACCCACGCTTCGCGGAAGTCCTGGCCCAGCTGGCGGAGGTGGTCCGGGAGGAGGAAGCGGTGTGGGCGGAGTGGGTGGCCCGGGCCGTCCAGGACGTGGTGCGAACTGTGGAAGGGGGATTCCGCGTAGACCGGGAGGGGTTCTTGCGCCTGCCGCCCGCCCTGCAGCGCCGTGTGCTGCGGGAGCTGTTGGGAAGGCGGGGGGAAGCTTCGTTCGTTCACGTGGAAGAAGCCCGTCGCTTGCTGCACGCCGGGCGACCGGGCCGGGAGGTGACCCTGCCCGGGGGCGTGCGGGTGCGGCTGGAGTCCGGGAGCTGCTGGCTCGGGGTCCCGGGGACGGTTCCGGAGGTCCAGGTCCCCCTCCCGGTCCCCGGCCGGGCAGTGGTCCCGGAGCTCGGCGTGATGGTGGAGGCGCGGCTAGAGCCGCCGGACGGGGAAGGGCCGGAAGGTCGCTGGGAAGCGGAGCTCGACCCGGTTTGGGCGGAAGGGGGCCTGGTGGTGCGGAACCGACGGCCCGGAGACCGCATCCGGCTGCGGGCCGGCACGCGGAAGGTCCAGGACCTGTTCACGGAC
>Ga0197142_1000729_pt1 | contig 30590 bp, 43 predicted proteins | sample GBS60_MetaG_FD_148614 | JGI IMG/M metagenome (GOLD analysis project Ga0197142, IMG submission 148614) | Sediment microbial communities from Great Boiling Springs, Gerlach, Nevada, United States - GBS 60_MetaG | ecosystem: Environmental > Aquatic > Thermal springs > Hot (42-90C) > Sediment...
GGGCAGGGCGCGCAGACAAGGGGCGGGGGGGGGGGTGGCCAATCGACAAATCGCACGGCGCTTGGCACGGTGGTCTCGGTCGAGGGCAGCGTCGCGCGAATCCAGCTGACCACGGTGTAGGAGGGGGATAAACAATGCCACGAGTCATCCAAACGCAGGGTATCCGCTCAGTGATCGATGCAGGCGCGCTGGGCGCGTTCCAGCAGGCGCTCGCGATGTACGAGCCTGAGGATCTGTTCTCCACGCTCGGCACAATCGTCACCACCAATCGCGGCGAGGCGCGCATTCCGTTTCTGTGGTATCCGCCACGCACGCGCGAGTGGATCGGCGAGCGGCAGCGCGGTAGCATGGACGGCGGCGCGCATGTGATCCCTGTGCGCGTGTACGAGTCCACCGTCGCCGTGCCGCGCACGGCGGTCGAAGACGATATGGTCGGCATTATCGAGATGCGCGCGCGCGAACTGGCGACCGAGTATGTGCGCTTCCAACACGAACAGTATATCAACATCCTTGCAAACGGCGCGGCGCTGACCACTTTCGATGGACAGTCGCTACTGACCAACAACGCAAACGCGCGCGGCGCGAACAATGTGAACCTCTCCTCGCTGCCGCTGTCGATGGAGACTCTCGCACTGGCGATAGCCGCCATGGGGCTGTTTAGCGATCCTGAGGGGCGTCCAATCGGCGTGCGCCCGACGCACCTGCTGGTGGGACCCAGGCAGGAGTTCCTCGCGCGGCAGCTCGTGCAATCGCAGACCGTCGTCGTGGCAGGCGACAATGATCGCACAGTCGGCTCGGCGAACGCGCTCTATAACACCGTGCAGGTCGTGGTCTCGCCGTACATCACCAACAACGACTGGTACCTCATCGCCGCAGGCGCGAACGCGCATCGCCCTGTGATCCGCGTCGACCGCAGCGATGTGCCGCTGGAGTTTGTCGCGCACACGACGCCTGACCACGAGAGCGTGTATAGCCGCGACAGCTACGAGTACGGCTACCGCGCACGGCACGGCTACGGCGCAGGCGCGTGGTACGCCGTGTATGCGTCGCAGACCTAACGATGTACCTGACGCTGGCGGAGTTTGAGGCGCGGCTCACATCACTAAGTGCGCTTACAGGCGGCGAGCATAAACGCAAGCTCGCCGCCGCGGCGCTGGAGCAGGCGCACGCCGCGCTGGACGCTGAACTCAGCAAGCGCTACGAGCTGCCGATTGATCTCCAAGCCGTACCGCAGCGCACGCGCGACCTCTTAGTGCGCTGGGCGTTTTACCTCGCCGTGCGCGAGCTGCTCGGCTTGCAGGGCGTATCCGTGAGCCGCGAGGCGCAGCCTGTGCTGAGCGAGATTCTGGAGATGGTGGACGGCGAACTCGCCACTTACACCACAGGCGGCGCGCTGCTCCAAGGCGTGCCTGCCAGAAGCCGCGTGCGGATCGGTATCGGAGAGCCTGCGCCATGAACGCGCCGAACCTTGTCTACGCTACCGTTGCAGGGATGTACCCGCGCCTGCTGGCGGATGACGGCACCCATGAGGCGCTCGTGCTGCCGTATGATGTGGACAGTGAGGTGCCGTTCGAGTTCTACCGCGAAGGCAGCGCGGCGCCGGTACTTGCGCTAATTGCCTCCGCGCGCTACATTCGTCCTGATGGTACAACGGTTAATCTCGCTGTTGATTCATTCACTCAATTCGTGATTTTTCCCGCGACGCTGCCCGCAGGCGGTGTGTGCGTGATTGACTTAGCTGACGGCAGCCAGTGCTACCCCTTCCGCGTGCTGCGCGCTTCTGAGGTGCTGACGCCGTGATTACTACAAGCGTCGATGTGCAGCTGCGCGGCTTGCTTGCTAATCCAACCCAGCTTTCCGAGCGTGCCACGCGCGAGTTTTTTCGCAAAGCGCGCGTGATCCTCTCGCAAGACCACGCCGAGCGGTTCCAGACCAGCACTGCGCCTGATGGCACTCCATGGCAGCCGCTTTCGCCGAACACCTTGCGCCGTAGCGTGCTGCAAGCGATCGGCAAGGTCGGCGGCAGCGCGGCGCGTCCGATTGTGCGGCGCACGGCAAGCGGCGCGCTGGTCGTGCGTGCGCGGCGTCCAGTGGCGGGGTACCAGCGCACGGCGCGTGTGCGGCGCACGCGGCAGAGCAAGATTCTCGTGGACACAGGCAGATTGCGCAGCAGCGTCGTGACGATTGCTGCAAGCGCGGACGCGGTGCGCACGCAGGACAGCGTCACGCTCACTTGGGGCACGCGCGTCCAGTACGCGCGTGCGCATCAGCAGGGCGATCCGAGCCGCAACCTGCCTGCGCGACCGTTTCTCGGCGTATCCAGCAAGGCGTACCGCAAACTGGTGGTGGAGCTTACCAGTATAATTCAGCGGTATGCCGCTGGCGGATGAGAGGTACGAGCAGGAGTTCTGGGATCTCCTGCTCTACCGCGAGCAGTCGAGCCGCCTCTGGGAGGCGATTGATCGCCTGCCAGAAAGCGAGCGCGATACGCTCCTGCGCTGGGCGGACAGGTGGCGCGAGAAGCAGCCGATTCCTGAGCGCATCCAGCGCATTATCGATAAGCTCCGCGCGTGGCTCGGCGTCACTGCAGAATCGTGATGAAGGTTTCGCCGTCGTCATGGCTAAGCGCGACGCGGCGATCACCCGATGCGGTTTCGTACACCAGCACCACAGCGTGATAGCGCGCGTCGTAGGCAGCGTCGAGCGGCGTACCTTGCGCAGGGTTGCCGTCAATCTCCACTTGCACTGGCGTACTCCAGCTCGCGCCGCCATCGATGCTGCGTCTTAGCATGAGCACGCCGCTGGTGTCTTGATAGAACGCCGCCCAGGTCATGTGCGGACTGATGGCGCACACCACTAAGCCTGCTGTTGTCATGCGGAACACCTCCACTACTGTGTCGCCTGCATCGCGCGAGAGATACAGCACACGCACGCCTGCCACGCGCACAACGATGAGGAGCGCGTCGCGTCGGCTATCGCGCGCGAGGCACTCGATGCGCCCCTCATGCTCGCGCTGCAGGATCAGCTGCCGCGAGTGCAGGTGGTAAGTGCGCAGCGTGCTGCCGATCGCCACATGCAGGTACTGCCTGCGCGTGTCGATGACCACCTGCGCGCCGCCTTCTGGTTTGGTGATGGTAGGCGGCACAAGCGCGTGGCTGAAAAACGGCGTCGTGCGCCCGAGATCGCGACTTGCCGCGCGGATACGCCACTGACGCGTCGCGTGCTGCAGCGTTTCCGTGCCATCCAGTGCAACCGCTTGGCGCGTAAGGTGATACCTACCGATTGCGCGATCGTAGGCGGTGAGTTCGGTTTCGGTTGCGCCTTGCACCTCCATCAGCTTCGCAGGCTCATCAGGCGCGAGGTAGTAGCGATGGCTCGGCGCACTGAAGTAGAGCCACTGCCCCCACGCGCCTGAGAATTGGAGCGTCGCAATGCTTAGCTTGCGCGTCGGCAGCGTCGGCAGTGGTGGGCACTCGCGCAGGTCGTTAATCAGCCACAGCGCGAGCCGTTGCGTGTAGGGCAGCATCGCGGCGCGGCACATCTGGCGCACACGCACGACGCCAGCGGGGTGTCCGCCCGTCTCGATGTCGTCAAATCCCCAGTCTCGGATTTGGTTGATGATGGTGATGGTGTCGTCAGCGTCTTCGCCGAGGTCGAGTTGCGTGTAGAGCGCGGCGGCGTCGTAGAGCGTCATGGGCTGGTGTGGCAGTCGCACACTCGGCTGGTTATCCGCAATCGGATAGACGAGCAGTCCCCAGTTGAGCGTCTGTGCGTTGCGGATGTGGGGGTAGGTGTGTGCGCCGTTGTCGGTCGCGAAAGCGTGCTGGATGGCGTCTCGGTAGAATCGCGGATACTCTAAGGTATAGGGCGTGGGCGCGTTCTGTGTGATGGTGATGCGGAGTCTCGCGCCTGCGCGTGCGCCGAGCAGTTGCCATAAGAGAGCGCGTTTCGGGTCGGCGAATGTGGCTTGGCTAACGCCGTCGGTATCCCAGTCCTCGCCGAGTTCGGAGTAGCCTGCCGCGGCGGCGGCATATTGCCTGCGCCAAGTGCCTGCATACTTGCTGTCCTCGCCATGCGGGATGGCGTGCGTGCCGCGCGTTGTAGCGATGGTGACCGTCTCGTTCTCGGCGCTCACGAGCTGGATGGTGATACTGCTATAGGCGGTATCAGGGAGCCAGATGCGCACGCGATCCGCGACAGCAGGATACAGATACGGCTCCGCGTTCCAATCGGCGAGCGTAAATTCCAGCACATGCGTCGTGCTGGTGGGCGTGACGGTGATGCCTGTCGGCGCGAACACCAGCGTCGCGTCCTGTGCGCTCCAGCGCGGCGCGGAGTCTTGCGTAAGCGCATGCTCACTCGCGCCGAGCCACTCGACGAGCGCAGGGCGGTTGCTGCCAACCCATCCAGTCGGCACGCCGAACAGGTCGTTAATCCACGCGCTCCATGTGCCGTGCGCAAGGGCGTCGAGCAGCAAGTAGCTCCGACGGCGCGTGCGAACCCCTCCGGGGAGCGCAGGGTGGTCGATATGCTGGCACTGATGCGGTCGCCAATAACGCGCCACAGGCGTCGGCTCCGCCACGCCGTCGCCGTTGCGGTCTAAGTTCCAATCTTGTAGCCAGCAGATGTAGCTCCAAAACGGCGCAGCGTGCGTGTTGAGGTAGCGCAGCGCGTGGTCGCCGTGACGATAATACGGCAGGCAGTTCGCACTCACAAGATAACCCTGCACGCGCTCCAGTTCGAATATTTTCTGCTCGAAATCAAACGACGGCGGGCAAACTGTTACCAATTCGACCACACACGGTATCGGGTCACAGAAGATGTTCGTGACGATGTTTTTGCGATGAGACCGCCACATGAGCAAGCTATGAACATTCTCCTGTAGGTTGTCACTGAGCGGATTGCTCGCGTTGCCGTCGTGCGGATAGAGCAGTTCGTCGCGTGCAGCGTGCAATTGATAGGGCTGCGCAACGGTCTGGTTGCACAGCACTTCTGCATCGCCCCGAAATTCCTTGCGAATCACGAATCCCCTCGCCATGCGCGTCGCATCCACGCGCGGCAGCGGCGCGCGGTACATGAGATATTCCTGAGGAATATTCTCGCCAATCGCCACAAATTCGCGCGGCAGGTTCGGAATGATAAACATGCGTCCGCGGCGAGAATCGACGCTCTCGGTCGTTGTAGCAAGTTTTAGCAAAAAAGAATAGCTATCGCCTGTTTCGGGGTCGACGCACTCGCATACTATCGTTCCGTGATACACATTCTGCAAACGATAGTAATCGCGCGGGGTGATGGATGCGTTCCATGTGGTGTCGCCCTCGATGTCTGGCGGCGGCGCATCGAGTCCCGTGTCGCACGGGTCGTCGAGGAGCGGCGCAATCTCATAATGGATAGGGAACTCACGCCAATCGTCGCCGTCATGCACACGGTAGCCGCCCACCACGCGAGCCGTGCTAACACTCGTCTCCGTGAATGATTCTGAGCAGAAATCGTAACCGCTGAGGTCGGGGTATCCGTATTCCGCCTCGGCAACCAACTCTGCTGCGCCGAGCGGTAGCGCGGCAGGATAAAAATCGTCGGTGATTACACTGCCTTCGCCTTGAAACGGATGCAAAATCTCATCGCCGTTGAGAAGGATGCGCAAGTCCTGCCAGCGCACCTCCCACACGGGATCGCCATCTTGATTGAGCGTGGCATACCAGCGCGGCTGCACCCACTCGGCAACCAGTTCTTGCGAACCAGCAGTGACCGTGCGCGTGTCCTCGAACTCGGACAAACCGACGCCGATGCGGTAGGTGAGTTCGTAGTCGCCAGTGTAACTGTCGCGCACATAGCGCAGAAACATGCGGAACCAATCGATGCGCTGATTGTTGCGGTGTCCGATGGGCACGAGCAGCCCGGCGTAAATCCCTCCGCCCTCGTGCGTGATTTGTGGCTGTTCGATGCGCACGCGGTACTGCAAGCGTTCCCAGCCGCCAACGCGTCCTGCAAACATTAGCTTGTAAACCCTCCGCGCTCAGGGCAATCGCGGCACGGCTCATGAGGCGCAGGCAGCCCAAACAGCGCGTGCAGCTTGCGTGTGAGCGCAGGCGCGCTATCCCACGGCGCAAGTAGCGCAATCCTGCCATCCAATTCCGCGCGCAGCACGCGCCGCGCGTAGACCGTCACCATGCACTCGCGCTGCATCAGCATGCGCACTGCGTCTTGCAGCCGCTCCTCGCGCACGGCGCTCACAATCTCACCGATACTCACGCTCGATATACACGCTGTATATCGCGCGTGGAGCATCGAGACCACACAGGTGCATACGCGGTGATCATCGGCGGCGTGACCGCGCTGTGGAGCAGCTTGCCAGCACTGGTCAAGGCATACCTGCTGCTCGCCACTGCGCGTGGCTTGCTCAGCGTCGCGGCTGGCTTGGCAGCCAAGCGCGGCTTACGCGAGATTGCGCGTGAGAACTTCGCACACCTCGTTGCGTTCGGCGCGATTATGCTCATCTGGCTGTCAGGGGAGCTGCTCAGCGGCGAGATGAGCGACCTCGCGCAGGTGCTGGTGCTGGCAAGCAAGCTCATCTCACTGTGGTACGCCGCGCAATCCGTGCTGGAGATCCTCGATGACCTCGCGCGGCTTGGTATCCCCGTTCCGCAATCGCTGCGCGAGCGGCTCCAGCACCTGTTGCGCGGCAATAGTGAGCGCAAGGAGACACAGGATGGCGATCGTGGTGATTGATGCAGGGCACGGCTACAAGCCTGTGAAAGGCGGCGTGGTGTTCGACCCTGGCGCGATTGGCTACTTAGGACAGGCGCAGTATCGCGAGGCGGACATCACGGCGCAGTATGCCAACTCGATCGCCTACATGCTCCGCACGCTCTATCCTGCGCTGGACACGCGATTGCTGATTGCCACTGCAGATCATCCGCTCGGACTCCAGCAGCGCAGGCGGTACGAGCCATCAGCAGCCGCGTTCGTGAGTGTGCACCTCAACGCAGCGGAGAATAAAAACGCGCACGGCTACGAAACTTGGTACTCGCGCGAGCGGAGCGCAGGATTGGCGCAGGCGTGCCATGCGGCGCTGCAGCGCGCATTGACTGGCATGCTGGATCGAGGCATCAAGCAGAAAGGACTCACGGTGTGCCAGCGCGATAAGCCTGCGGTGTTGCTGGAGCTTGGTTTTATCAGCAACGAGAGCGATTTGCGCACTCTGCTCTTGCGCGAGACGCGCGCGCGTGTGGCGCGCGAACTCGCGCATGCGATCGCTGGCTTTATTCAGGGGTGATTAGCCGAGTAGCGCGAGCGCTTCCTCTACCGAGAGCGCAACCACCATCATAAAGCCTGCGTTATGCCGAAAGGTGGCGCGCTCAGCAAGCGCAGGAAACAGCTCCCATACCGTGCGGTCGCCGTACCGTCCCTGCGAATCGCGCACCACGCTCACCTTATCAGGCTCGCGCTCGTTTGGCGCGATCAGCGCATCGACGCCAAGCTGCTCGAACGCGCGTTGCACGGCGCGCGCGAGCGGCTCACGCGAAACGCCGATGCGAATGCCGTTCCACTCGCGCACCTCGATACCGCGAATCAGCCGCTCCTCTTCGCGCTCCGCTGCCAGCGTGCGCTGGAGCTGCGCCTGCAGGATCGGCTGCAGCGTTGGATTGGTGTAGCAACGCTCCACGAACTCACGCAGGTTCTTCGCGGCTGCAAATACTTCCAGCACGGCGCGGCACGCCTCAGGATCCTGTAGCAGCGCCTGCTCCGACTCCAGCAACGCGCGTAGGTGCACGCGCTCAGGACGGCGCGATTCTGGCAAGCCTGCGATACCCACGCGCGTATCCGCAAGGTTCAAGTCCTCCAGCGCCTCGGACTCGGCAAGCGCGTCGCAGAGCCTGTCCGCGCTCCACGCCTCCCAGAGCAGCGCGGCGGAGCAGGGTAGGCTGCTGTCATGGTGGTGGTCGAAGTAGCGCTCGCCGTCCCACATCTCGCCGATATCGATGGCGATATCGGTTTCGCCGAGCGGTTCAGGCAGCTTCGGCACGCGCTTGATTTCGTAGCCTTTGAGCCGCGCGGTGATCACGGCGAGAAAATCATCGAGATGGTTCTGCCCAGCGTGTGCGTATGCAATCATAGTAGCGATAGTATACCCCACGGCGCGCGCTAAATGCCACTTGCTGCCAGCTGGCGCAGGTAGGCTTCCACTTCGTAGCGGCTCACGGCGCTTCGCGCACGCGCGCCGCCGCCAACCATCTGGATGCGCATATCTTCCAGCGCACGCGCCATGCGCGCGGTGTTCTGCGCGGTCTGTTGCTGCGCATCGGCGGCTTGGCGCTCCTGATCGGTCTTGCCTGTGAGCAAGCGATAGAGTCCAATCAGCGCGCCAACGATGCCGCCAACCACCGCGCCGATGGCTGTGCCAATCCCAGGAATGATGCTGCCGATGATGCCGCCGATGGTCACGCCGATGCCTGCCGCGCCGCCAACGATCCCGAACGCCTCCTGCGCGCCTTCGAGTCCAAGCGCCTCGAATCCTGCGCCGAGCAGCTCCGAGAGTATGCCGATTAGGATGCCCGCGATGCCTGCGCGCCCGAACCTGCCGAGCTTGCCGAGCCTGCCGCCAAGTCCGCCGAGCGCGCCGAGCGCTTGAGCCGCCGCGGTGCCGATGCCCACTTTCGAGAGCACGCGCAGCGCCGCCGCTGCTGCCAGCGCGCCTGCCGTAAGCGCAAGCAGCGCCCCTGGCACGCCGTAGAGCAGCTCGTTGATGCGCCGCAAGAGGTCAGCCATCCTGCCGAGCGGCTTCTCAGCGAGCTTTAGCGCGCGTCCGAACAGCTCGCCTGTAGGCAGCAGCACGCGCTCGAAACTCTCGGCGATGTTGCTCAGCGTATCGAGGATTGTGAGTTCGCGCGAGGCGCCTTCGAACTGAGCCGCCGCGCGAATGAGCAGCTCGTAGAACCGCTCGCCGCCGAGTTGCGCCAGCAGCTGGTTGGTTTCTGCGGCGCTTAGCGGCTCCTCGCCAAGCGCCCTGCCGAGCGCGACGCCGATCCCTGGCATGGCGCGGAACATCTGCTTGATATCCGCCATGCTGGACTGACCCACCGCCAAGCCGCGGATCTGTACGATGTTCTCCAACACACGCTGCATATCCTCGCGCCGCACGCCCATGGCGGCGATCAGATCCAGCAGCGCCTGCATATCACTGGTGAGTCGCTCCGCATCCACGCCTGCGCCGAGCAACGCCGCGCCGAAGGCTGCCACTTCGCCTGTGTTGAACCGCGTGGCTGCGCCCAACTCATAGAACGCTTCTGTGAGCGCGCGCGCTTTGGCGATATCGCCTGTGAGTACCTTGAGCTGGTTGGTGATGGCTTCCACCTCACTCGCCACGCCGAGACCAGAGAGCCTGCCGAAAGTTGCCATAAACGCCGCGAGCGCCGCGCCGCCTGCTGTGAGCGTTTCGGCGAGCTCGCCCATATCGCGCGCGGTCTCGCTCACGCGGCTTGGCAGGTTGCGCAACTGGCTCGCGATACGCGCGAGTGTGCTGGACGCCTCCTCAGCGCCCGCCACGCGGAGCCTAATCGCGACTTCGGCTGCCATAGCGGTTATTCAGGCGGCGTGTAGTGCCTGCGCGACTCGCGCATAGCCATCCGCAGAGGACGCATGTGCGGTCGTGGTGTCGGCTCCGTGAGCGCCAGCTCAGCGTTCCAGCGCGCGTACTGCTCGCCCGCGGCGCGCTGGCGCTCAAGGAACCTGCGAAGCTGCTCACGCAATCGCTGCTGGTGGAGTTGGTACGCCACGCGCGATATACAGCGCGCCGTGTATATCGCCTGCTATGCCGTACCGCCTCACACTCGATGTGCCGTACAGGTTCGTGGTGCGCCCTGCGTTCGAGCGCGCCGTGCATGCGGTCGATCTCGCGCCTGCGAGCGTGCAGGATCTGTACCACGACACTGGCGCAGGCGTGGTGATCCTCACGCCGAGCACGCTTGATCACCGCTGGCGCGAGAACACCGTGCCGATTAGCCAGATCAACAAACAGGCGCAATTTTGGCGCGAGGCGTACCGTGCAAGCGGAGAGTTCCAACAGCCAGAGTTTATGGCAAGCGTGATACGCGCGGCTGCCGACCGCACGCAGATGGAGTTGATGATCACGGCGGCGATTATCGCTGTGCGTGCAGAACAGCTCCTGCGCTGGGTCGCGGAGACGCAGTTCCAGCTCCAGCGCGACGAGGGCTGGGCGGTGCATATCCAGTGCGCCGACGATGAGTATACGCGCGAGGGCGATTACTGGTACGCGCAGTGGGATCGGTACGCCCTGCGGATGGACACCGCGGGCAACCTCGCGTTTTTCCGCTATCCGAGCCGTGAGGATCTCACGAGACCGCCGAAGCTGGTGGCGCAGTGGCATAGCGGCGTGTCGAGCCCAATCCGCACGGCGGTAAGCGTAGCGGCGATACCTTTGCCGCCGCTTGGCATCTTGGTGCTCACGGTGGTGAGTGGCGGCGCGCGGATGTTGCAAGTTAGCGCGAGCAGCACGACGCGCCAGCTGGTGAGCAGTAAGCTTGTGTCGCTGCCAGAGGACGCCGAGAATATCGGCACGGTGGAATCGCCGCTGTTTAGCCTGTGCCTCCCAAGCGCGCTGCGCCTTGCGGTAAACATCCGCTACAATCCGATCGTGGCGTTTGAGCGCGTGCGCTATCCTGAAAGCGGCACGCTCATCGAGAAGCCGTTCGACCTGCCGCCGATTAGCGCGCAACTGACGCAAGCCGTGCCCATCGTGGCGTACACGCACAAGCAATCGGCGAGCGTGAGTTTTGATTGGCTAAACGGCTCGGATTGGCAGGCGTGGAACGATGCGCAATCGCCTGTGCAGGCGCGCGGCGTGCTGCAGCTCACCACGGATAACGCCGTGTATACGCCGATTGTGGTTGGCTACTTTATGCGTTGCCAGCCGCTGGTTGCCGAGCGCAACACAACGCCTGTGCAGGTCTCGCGCGTGCTGGAAGTTGAACTCACCAAAGATGAGTACGCGCGCGAGGAAGGCTCGGCAGAGTGTTTAATGGAATCGGACGCTTTGCGCCAGATCGCGCTGCGTGGCGATACGACCTACCGATTAGAGTATAGCGCGGACGATGTGGATTGGTACACACTCTCGGAAGGTTTCGCGCTTGTGGAGCGCATCGAGGCGATGCGCAGGCGCGGTAGCAGTTTTCCCCTGCGCGTGCGTTTCGCCCTGCGCGGCATGTGGAGCAGGTTCGGCGAGATTTTTCAGCTTTCACAGACCGCGTTCGATGGCGTGAAGCTCGGCGATGCGTTCAATAAGCTCTTGGAAGGCTGCGGTTTCGAGCGCATCGCGGATCCGCCAGCTGCGCTGCAAGCGATCACGATGCCTGCTGCGCCTGTAGGCGATACATCAAGCGGCTGGCGCTACGCGCCGCGCGTTGGTCAATCAGGCGAGGAGATCCTGCGCACGCTGCTCCTGCTGGCAACCGCCACAGGCAGCGAGTGGCGGCTGCGCTGGAGCTACGCGGACGGCAAGTGGCTGCTGGAGCAGAAGCCCAGCGGCGAGCCTGCATGGACGCTTGCCGATAGCGGCGCGGCGGATTACGCGAGCCGCAAGGCGCGCTACCGCGAGCTTGAACTTCAACCGAAACCGCCAGAAGGCAACTTGATCTATGTAGAAGGTGCGACCGCGCCCAGTAAGGAGGGCGAGCGGCTCGTGGTTGTGTTGGTGAACGAGGACTCGCTGCTTGAGCCGCACTCGCTGGATTATCTCGGCAGGTACAAGGTTGTGCGCTTGCAGGCGGACGCGCTGAGCGAGATGGCGGATTTGGAGCGGCTCGCGAATCGCGTGTACGACGCCGCCGCGCGCCACGCGCTGGAGGCTACCGCGCGGCTCGCGCTGCCGCCAAACTGGGACGCCGCGCTGCTGGAGCTGATGCAGCCGCCGCGCCGCGTACAGGTGCTGGAAGGTAGCGCCGCGCTCATCGATGGCTGGATCAAACGCGCAACGCTTACGGCAACCGCTGCTGGGCAACCGAGCGCAACGCTGGAGCTGCACATCAGCACGCGCTACGCTGGCGATCCGCGCGATTAGCTGTATATCGCGCGAGGTGAGAGACCATGAGCGTGATTGGATACCTGCGTGATAGCACGATCGTGGATGTGAGGGACGAGTCGCCGCTGCCCGTGATTGCACGCGATACGCGGCTCATCGCGGCTAACAACGATACACCGTTCGTGCCGAGTTTGAGCGTAATCGATTTGGCTGGTCATACCGATGTGTTCGGCAATACAGATTTTAATATCGCTAACATCGGTATTTATTCCGAGCAGGCGCAACCGAATATTGTTGTTGCGGATGCGTGGCGGATTAGGCGGTTTGTGATACTGTATTTTCGCACGGCGAGCGGTGGAACGAGTGTGGGGATTTGGGTACAAGTTTGGGGGCGGTTGATTCGCGTCGATGGTACGGCTACAGTTTGGCGCGGGGTTGGTGGCACGACGGATTCTTCGTATGCCAACGAAGCGCCTGCGCGGTTGGTTGTGAACTCACTTTTGAATGGTGTGTTCGGTTATGATCAGTACCGTATCACATTTCGGCGCAATCCTGATAGCGACCCTGCGCCAGAACTAAGCAATATCCGTGTGTATGCGGAGTTTTAGCCATGCGCAAGCGTGAGGAAGAGGAAAAGCAGGTCGAGCAGGGCGAGTCGCAGGGCGAGCAGGGCGAGCAAGGCGAGGGCGGCGATGCGCCTGAGCCTGAAAAGTAGCGCGTGATGTGCAGGTGGCGCGATGCTGAAACGGCTACTGAAACGGTTGGTTGCGCCGAAACTGCGCGAGTGGTTAGAGACGCGCGCGCTCTATTTGCCGAGCGCGAAGCGTGTGGAGCTTGCGAAACGCGCAGGCGTGCCTGTTGAGGTGGTTGATCTCATCTACGAGGCGGTGCGCATGCAAGCGTTGGAGCGCGTCGATGAGTTTCTGGAGCGGCTCTAACAACTTACGGCGACCTGAGCGATCGTGAAACCGCAGAATCGCCTGAATCGTGGCGACCTGCGGCTGCAGGCGTCAGCGCCGCTTACGGCTATTGAGCGGCGAGGTCTGCTCCAGCAGTTGCGCTGGACTGGTGGCTTCAAGGAGCGGTTGCAGCTGCTCATGCGCGAGGCGTGCGTAGTGGCGCAAGGCTCGCTCGCTGGTGTGTCCCAGCGCGGCGCGGACGACCTCTGTGCTAGCGCCGAGCGCGAGTCGCCATGTGGCGCTGGTGGCGCGTAGCCTGTGGATCCACACATCGACGCCTGCACGCGCCGAGAGCCGCCGCATGGTCTTGCGCAGCTGATCGCCCGTGAGCGGCTTACCGTTCACGCCGCGCCACAGGAGATCCGCTGGCATCAGCGGCGGCGCGCCGCGATTATCGGCGTGGTGGTAGGCATCGAGGTAGCGCTGGATGGCGTCCTGCGCGGCGCTGGTGAGAATGAGCGTGTGCAGGCGGTCGCCCTTCTGGCGCACTTGGCTGTAGCCGCGCTGGAGATCGCTAACGCGCATCTGTAGCAGCTCGCCGCGCCTGCAGCCTGTTTCGAGCGCGGTAATCACAATCGCGCGATCGCGCATGTGCCACCAGCAGGTATCGCTGCAGGCGGCGAGGATGCGGCGCACCTCATCAGGCGTGAGCGGCTGCGGATTCGGCTCAGGGCGCCTGTACCGCTCGCGAGACCTTAGCGGCATGGCGCTGAGGTAGCCCTCATCGACTGCCCAGCGAAGCATGGCGTAGAGCCGCTCGGATACGCTCGCTTTGGTGCCCTCGGACCACTCGGTATGGCTACGCAGGTGCGCGAGGTAGCCCAGCAGCAGCTCGCGTGCAGGCGTATCGGCAGGCTGCTCGCGCAGGTACTCGGCGAGGTGCTTGCAGGCGTAGGCGTCCACCTTCAGCGTGGCGCGTGAGCAAGTTGCTTTGCGGTAGCGCTGGAACTCATCAATGATGGTTAGCAGTGTATCTCGCATGGTTTACCTCCCTTGCAATCTTCGGAAGGCATCAGGTATCATGGAATCGGTGGCGGTTCGTTCACACCGAAGAGGTCGCTGGTTCGAGTCCAGCACCGCCCACCCAGTGCGAACGGAAGCGCTCGTTTCACGCTACGGTATCTCCAACGGATCAGCCATCAGCATCTCCTCAACGGAGCGAAAGCCCAATCCGATGGCGATGCTATGCAGTGCCGAGTAGGTAGGATCCAGCTCGCCAGCCTCATAGCGGCTGATGCTGGACGGCGAGAGCTTAGCAAGCCGCGCAAGCTCTTTTTGCGATAGCCCGCGCCCGAAACGCAGCGAGCGTATTCGCAGCCCCAGCTTCATCAGCAGCTTGCCGAGTTCGCCGTTGTAGTTTTTCTCGACTCTCGGCATGGTATCACCTCCTACACCCAATTATACCCCCAAACTTGCAAAAAGTTGCAATCCGTAAACGGCAATCACTTCGCGGCAAATTCCCCCGAAATTCGCGCCGAATTGCCGCCGACCCCTTGACTTTTTGCGCAAGCAGTAGGTATAATGCAGAATATGGAAATCCGTGCAGAGATTGCAACGCGCAGAAGTATCGGCGAGCGGATACGGAAGGCGAGAGTCGCCCGCGGCTGGACGCAGGCGCAACTCGCGCTTAGGAGTGGATTGCGAGAAGCGCTTATCTGCAAGTATGAGCGCGGCTACTACATGCCCAAGTCTGACATACTGCTGAAACTCGCATCGGCGCTTGAAGTAAGTACGGATTACTTACTTGGCAAGGAGGCGAGCCGTGACGCCTGAGCAGGCACTTGCGGAGGTGCTACGCATGGCTAAAGGCGACAAACAGCGCGTGGTGGCTGTGCCTGCACTGTTCATCAAACTCCTGCAGAGCGATTTCACAGCAGCCGCATTTCTCGCGCAGTGCTTGCACTGGCAACGCTACGCAGGCGCTGATGCTTGGTGGTGTAAAGGCTGGCGCGAGTTCGCGCAGCTTGGTTTCACGCGCAGGCAAGTTGACAAATGCAAGCGCAAGCTTGCGCCTTATTTGGAGTGGCACAAAGCCTCCGCGCCGCCCAGAACGCACTACCGCTTACGGCTCGTACAGCTCCACCAAGCCATTCTCCAATTGCACGGATCCGTGCAATTGAATGCACAGAACCGTGCAATTGAATGCACAGAACCGTGCAATCAATTGCACGAAGGCGTGCAATCAAATGCACGAAACGGTGCACACCATGCACGAACTCGTGCAACCAATTGCACGGATCCGTGCAATTGGCGTGAACTCAAGTTGAGTTCAAATCGGCGCGGCACAGATTTAAATTCAGATTCTGAGATGCATGTAGATAAGGATCAGACGCCGACGCCCCGCTGTGCAGCTTCGCTGGAACGGTTATCGTCTTCGAACGGGGGCGGGGCGTCGGCTGATTCTCATATACATATATCTGATTCTGATCTTGCGCTGCTTGCGCAGCGCTATGGCATCCGCTTCGCGCGGCAGCCCTCGCCGTGGGCAGCGGTGATTATTCGCACCGTGCTTAATGGCGAAGGCGGCGAGGGGCACATCGAGATCTTGCGCACGCTGGCGGCGCGAGGTTCTGGAGATTTCGGCGGCGCAGTGGCAGCTGCGCCGCGCGAAGCAAACACTACGGTAGGAGGTTAACGATGAGTATACCTGCAACGGCAGCTTGCCGCAACTGCGGCGGCTTAGGGCTATGCATAGCGTGCAACGGCACTGGCAAAGCGAAGTGCCGCTACTGTGATGATGGACTCGTGGCGTACACCGTGTGGAGCTATCCAGCGGATGAGCCATTCGACGGCGTGGAGTATTGCGACTACTGCGGCGGCTCTGGCGTAGAGGCGTGCGCCGAGTGCGGCGGCAGCGGACTTTGTGATTCGTGCAACGGCTGTGGCGAGGAGGTGGCGTGATGCGAAACTGTGAGCAAATGCTTGATACTATCTTGGAGGCGTTCGAGGCGCTGCACGAATACATCGAGCGCCGATACTGGGAAAGCGGCGTTGGCAGCACTGAGAACGAGATTTACAACGACCTGCGCGGCGCGCTGGAGGTTGCAATCAGCGTGCTGAGGCGCGCCGCTGATGAGCAAGAGGAGGTGGCGTGATGCAAGTGCAAGTGCAAGTGCAAGCATGCCATCTATGCAACGGCACTGGAAATTGCGCAGCGTGCAACGGCAAGGGGTATGTGCCATGCCTGCTGTGCTACAAGGGGCGCGCCTGTGAGTGCGGGTGTAAGTGCCATGACTGCAAAGGCACGGGGCGTAAGCCCTGCTACGAATGCTACGGCACAGGGCTGTGCCCAGAGTGCATGTACGCAGAGATACAAGCGCGCCGTGAAGAGGAGGAGGTGGCGTATGGTCGTTAGAGTCGGAAATGAGCGCGTGTATAAGTTCAGCGAGAACAGCACGATTGTCGTTGAGGTTCACGATGGATACGCTCAGGTGCTTGTGCTACCAGAGCGCAGGCGGTTTCTGGTGGATTTCGGCGATGTCACTCGCGCGCTCGTCGCAGATGAGATCGAGCGCCAGCTCAGTGAAGGCTGTTTGCAAGTGAGCGAGGAGGTGTTCTCATGAACGAAATCATGATTCAACAACCGCTGCCGATTGATCTCCAGCGCGGCGCGGCGATTGCGCGGCAGCTGCGCGATTATGTGCGCCAAGCGCGCATGACCGTGCGCATGCCGCGCGGCGGCGAGCATGTGCGCATTGAGGGCTGGCAAGTGCTGTGTCACATGTGCAACCTGCCGCTGCCGAGCATTCAAAGCCTGCGCCGCGAAGACCGTGAAGATGGCTATGCGTACATCGCCGAAGCAATGCTGGAGTACGCTGGACGCGAGTACCGCGCATTCGGAATCTGCAGCTCCGATGAACCAAACTGGCGCTGCAACTGATGCAAGACCACGCAAGACAAGCTTAGCGTGAATAGGCGGCGCGGTTTGCGCAGGTTCGCCGCGCCGCCGCTTTTTGGAGGAGGAGAAACACGATGGCAATAACGGTTATCAGTGGATGTGCGCTGGACTTAGAGCGCGAAGATGGCTGCTTGTGGCATGCCTGCAACGGCGCAAGGCGCACGCGCCTCGCCTTGTACCGCGCCAGCGGTATCGAGGTGGAGCGCGTGCCAGATGCGCCGTACTACCAGCATGTGTATGTGGCGCGCGGTGCGTTGCCTACGTTTTATCAGCCTGATTGGCGCGAGGCTGCCGTGTACCTGCAGCCGAGCGACGCCGATGCGCTGTACCATGTGCGGTTGAATAAACACTGCGGATTCAATGTTGTACCGAAGGACGCTGAAATATTCGCTGCGTGGAGCCATGGCGGTCCCAAAAACAGCGCGTCGAAGATCGCCGTGATCGCGCCGCCTGCGTACTGCGAAATCATCACCTACAAGCACAGCACGCCATACGAGCATGTTGCGCTCGGCATGGACGGCGAAGTACGCGAACTCGGCAAGCGCGGCGATGTTCTTGCCAAGCACTTTCGCGGCGACGCCGACGCCACACGCCTTGCCGAGCTGCAGGGTTGGCTCACTGAGCTAACCGCCGCGAGCGAGCCGCTGGAGGTGCATGATGAATGAGCGCGTGAAGTATTGGTACACGGCGCGTTGCTCGTGTGTCAAGCCGATTATCTACCAAGAGCGCGACCGCTATCCACAGCGCTGTGCGCGTTGCGGCGGACACCTCTATTCCGAGCCGCGCGCGTTCCACTTCGAGCGATTATCGCACACGCCGATTGTGGATGTGCGCGCCCTCCTGCGCCTGCTGGGGCTGGGCGTGCTGGCAGTGCTCGCGCTACTGTGGATGGCAATGGTGTTTATCGTGTTTGGAGGGCAGCCATGACCGAACTACAGATCCTCAGGGAACAGATCAGCCAGCTCGTCCAGCGCTACGCTGGCGGGCTGGTCGCCGAGCTGGCGTGCGATGATTCGGACTTGGAACAGCTCCGCAAGCGGCTGCGCACGGCGCGCGAGATCGTGCGCGAGTGCAGGCTGCTCGCTGAGGAGCTCGCCAAGCTGGAGCAGCTGCGGCTGCCGCTGGAGGAAAAGCCATGACCATCATCAGCGGCTCTGAGTTGTGCCTAACGGATATGCTGCTTTGGACGGCGCACATCGGCGGCAAGCAGCTGCGCGTTGTGCTGGGCGAAGGCGTGCAGGTGGAGCGCACGGCGTCTGGCGTCTACCGCGCCAGCGCGCTGCCAATCGCCAGCGCCACCAGCGAACTTGCAACCGTGTATCTCAAGCCGAGCCGCGCCAAGCAGCGAGCATGGCATGTGCGCCTCTCGGATACGCATCCGTTCGAGGTGTATCCGCAAGAGGCGGTTATACACGACTCGCACTGCAGCGACTGCGGCGGTTTCTGGTCGCGGCGGTATGCGCAACTCGCCATCATCAAACCGCCAGCGTACATCCGCACGCTGCGGCGCACGGCGATCGGCAGTCACGAAAGCTATTACCTCGCGCTCTCGCCGAGCGGCGCGGTATACCACCTTGGCAACAAGCGCGAGGTGCTCCTGCTTGCGAAGGTGGGCGATCCAATCGCGGCGTATCTTGTGCGCGTCGCGGGGTGGCTCACCGATGCGGAGGATGCATGGCAATGACGGCTTACCTCTCCGCTTGCCTCCGTGATACGGCGGCGCAGGAGTTTCTCTCCTTTCGCCTGCGCCGCCGCTTTTCGGCTTACTGCACATACCAGCTCGGTCGTCATTTGGCTGGGGCGTTGCCGCAGTTGTGCTCCAGCCGTTTTTTCGGTTTCGGCGTCACGCCGAAAGCGGGGCTGCGCTTGGCACAGGGGGAAGTGCCGTTGAGCCGCCACGGATGGCGGCTGCGCCTAACCGCCGTCCAGCAGCGTCTCCACCGCCTGCGCCACGCGCCGCGAGACTCGCGTCTCGCGGCGCATTTAGCGATGAAGCGCGGATCATCCATCGAACTCATTCAAAAACCCCGCGGGCAACCGATACGCGCGCTCAATCCGCGCGCGCGTATCGGCACGGCGGGGAATCCTGCCGTATTTCTCAAGCAACTCCACCGTGCGCGGCGAAAGGTTGTTGGTGATCGCAAATCGCGCATAATCTACCTCGCCAAGCACGCGCCTGCGGTACTCCGCAAGCGCTTCACCGATAAACAGACCGCTCTGCGCCCAAAAGAGTTCAAACCCAAACTTGGCGCGAGCGGCGATTTGCTCTGGACACTCGAAAGTGCCCATCTCAGACACCTTCACCCCGCGCGCCTCCAAGTACGCGCGGGCTTCAGGCTCCAGCTCACGCCAATTCTCCGCGGGCACTAAGTCGAAGCGTCCGCGCATTTCTATCTCGGCGCATACAATTGTGTCGCCATACCCGTTTTGGTGAATCTTAATTCTCATCGAATGCCCCCTCATCCGCCATGCGCATAAAGTCTACAGCATCATAGACTTCAAGCGCTTCTATCGGTTCGAACACATCCGCGTCCTCGTCGTGGATGCGGTACTCTGGGAAGATTTTCCCGCGATATTTCACGACGAAATATTCTCCGCGCTTGGGTGGAGAAGTCTCGAAGCCGCAGTTACTGCGCATGTACCAAAGCAGCGACTGCGGGTCAACGCATCCCATCAGCCCCGGCACATACACATCCACTTCTTCCCCATCTTGTGCGCGTTCAACATCCGCTTCGCGCACGAGCACGGGGCAGCTGTAGTCCGCACGACCTTCGTAATCCAGCAAGTAAGCCCACCAGTAGCCCGACCAACCATCGGGCTCGGCGGGCGCCTCTAATTCAACAGCGCCGTAGGCATACCACGACGCATGGCTTTCCAATTCCTGTCTGCCCTGTAGTCTCCATATCGTTTGCATCGCCTACCTCCATCACAACGGCTCCGCCGTCATAATCGTTATCATTATACCACATCCGCCGCGCGTTTGTCAAGGGGTAGAGGGCAATTTCGGGCAAATTTCGGGGGAATTTCGGGGGAATTTGGGGGTAAATTCTCGCCGTGAGTTCAGAGCGAGACTTCCAACAGGCGGTAGTAGAGTTGGCGCGGCTGTGCGGGTGGCGGGTACACCACACCCGCCCTGCTCTCACGCAGCGGGGTCGGTGGCTCACGCCGATTCAGGGCGATACTGGCTTTCCTGATTTGGTGCTATGCAGAGCAGGGCGCGTGATCTTCGCTGAGCTGAAGCGCACTGGCGGTAAGCTGAGCGAAGCGCAACGCGCGTGGCTGGACGCGCTAAGGCAGTGCGCAGGCGTGGAGGTGTATCTTTGGACGCCAGAGGATTGGAGCGCAATTGTCGATACGCTCCAACGCAGGTAGCCTCGCAATCCGCACAACTTGCACACGAGGTGTGCGTATTGTGAGCGCAAGCAGCCTCGCGATACACACAACTACACACGCGCTGTGCGCATGGCGATTAGCCTCGCAATCCGCACACCTTGCACACGAGGTGTGCATATGGCACTGGAAACGGCGCGATTTGGGCGCAATTTTGGCTTCTGGGGCGCGGCTACACGAAAAGTGTGTGGGAACACTTAAAACCTTGATACCCCACACCCCCCGTGCATTATTATATGTGTCGCTATGTTGGCGACACGCGAACTTCTCGGCTGGGATGATGCCTTGTATGAGGCACTGAAGCGACGCGCCAAGCGCAACTTCCGCACGGTACGCGCTGAAATCAGGGCGATACTTGCGGAAGCGTTGCGAGAGGAAGCACATGACGCGCCGACACGCCGCGCCTACAACCGCTCACGACGCGCCATGATGCGCGGCGGCGCGCCGCTGCTTGCGCTACTCTGCACATACCGCACAGCGTGCGCCAGCGCGTCGATGAGGTCGTCGTACTCGCTGTCAGGGTAGCCTAAGAGCTGCGCCTCCAGCTCGCCGAACCGCTTCGCGTGCGCAATCAAACCGAGCTCGTAGAGCGGGATCAGCACGGCGATACGCTCCTGCTTCTTCTCGCGCGCGGTGATGGGCTTCACGCGCACGCCTTGCGCCGCGAGGTGCTCCGCAAGGGCGCGCTGGTACTGGTTGCTTTCCACCAGCACGGCGCGCGGCTGGCACTCGCTTGCGAGCTGCTTGATACGCTCCGCCTGCTGCGCGAAGCTCCACCTGCCCTGCACGGCGGCGTCCACTTGGTACATCCGCTCAACAGGATGGTAGCTCAGCACGACGATAGCGGTGTAGTGGCTCTCCTTACCGCGCGCGATTGCCAAGTCCACCGCCATCACGCGCACGGTCTCCGCAATGCCTGTGAGCGCGTCGCTGTAGCGGAGCCATTCCGCTTTGAACACCGCGCCTGACACATCGATCCACTCGCCAAGCACCTCGCGCCGCGCTAGCAGCGTGCCGTACTGCCGCACCAATTGCGCCGCGAACGCTTTGGAGATGAACGGATTGCTCGTGGTCGGCGCGGTGATCATCGTCACGCCGCTCTCCGCAGGCTCGACCAACCTGCGGTAAGTCCAACTATCGCGCTTGGGCGTCGTGGTGAGCCAATACCGCGTCGGGTCATGCCGCAGGCGTCCGAGCAGCACCTCGTACGCCGCCTCGCTGCAATAGACCGCCTCGTCCATCCAGAACCAGTCCAAGTTGAGCCCGCGCAAGCGGTCAGGATGCGTCGCGGAGCGCAGTAGCACCACACGCTCACCTGCCAACTCGAAGGTCATGGCTTGCAGGTTCTGGCGCACAATCACGCCTGAACCCTGCAACACGGGCAGCACGACATCACGGAGCATGGGGTAGGTCGGCGCAACGATGCATCCTACGGAGCCTTCGGGCATGGCGAGTGCCTGCAACATACCTGCCATCGTCTTGCCGCTGCCAACGCCGCCGCTGAATAGCTTCGGAAACGGCGCGCTTAGAAACTCCGCTTGCATGCGCGAGATGCGGAACCTCAGCGTGCGCATCTCACTGCTTGAGCGCCTCCTCAATCAGCTGCTCAGGATCCACCACCTCAGCGTCCAGAACTTCCAGTTCGAGTGTATACTTATCCACACCGCCGCCTACCGCGCCGTCTTTCGGTAGCCTATAGGCGGGGCAGGCGCGCTCTAAGTACCACATCACCACGCGCATGTCGCCTGACTCGATCGCGCGCTGCAACACGCGCTCCGCGCGCGCGATCGGCTGCGCACGCGCCTCCGCCACGCGCCGCGCGAACCGCGCATCGCGCTGCATCCACTCATAGACCGTGCGCCTACCGACCCCCACCAGCGCGCAGGCGGTGGTGAGGTTTATGCCCTGCTCCAGATACGCGATAAGGGCGTCCTGCAGGCGACGCTTGCTGGGTTTCACGCTCGATATACACGCTTGCTGTATATCGCGCGTGGAGCCGTTATCGCTGAGCGAGGTCGTCGATGAGTTGCTGGCGCGCACGCAGAAAACCATGCGCGTGAGCATGCGCAGGCTCGCAGGCTACATCGGGCGCCATCCGTTCCTGCCAGAGGGCGAGCTGCGAGTCATGCTGGAGCGCATCCTGCTGCGCGTGCTGCTGCCAACCATGCGCAAACGCTACGCCGAGTACGGACGCGCCATCCAGCAGCAGCTCGCCGCGTGGCGCGCCAGCGTGCAGATGGCGCAATCCGAAACCGACCTCGCGGCGGAAATCGGCTATTGGCACTCGCGCTCCATGATGCAGGTACTCCAGCAAGTGGCGGCGCGCGCCGCGCCGTATGTGGCGCGCGAGATCCTGCGCGGCATCTCACGCGGAGATGATCTCGCCACCACCATGCAGGCGATTAGCCAATACCTGCAAGGAATCGCCGAGTACCAACTGGAGCGCATCGTGCGCACGGAGACCACGCGCTACTACAACTACGCCATCGTCTACGAAACCGCCGCCTATCCTGAAGTCGCAGGCTACCGCTACGATGTTGTGCAGGACGATCGCACCTCCGACACCTGCCGCGCGCTGATTGGCAAGGTCGTGCGCCGCGACCAGCTCCAGTATGTGCCGCCGCTGCACCCCAACTGCCGCACGCAGCTTGTGCCGCTCCTTGCAGAGGATCTGCGCGAGTCGCGCCATGTGGAGCCGCAAGATTTTAGCAGCGGCGCGCTCCTCTACGGCGCGCTGCCTGCGTTCCTCAAGGAACGGCTCGCGCTCGGCGCGTCGGTCTCGCCAGTAGCGGAGTTCTGGCAGCTATGGCACGCGCACGAGGACTCCATCCGCAAACTCTGCTTCTCACTGGTAAGCGGCGATCAGGCGCGCGGCGAAGACCTCTGCAGCGAAACGCTCATGCGCGCCTACGAACGCTACTACCAGTACGACCCCAGCCGCTCCACCTTCGCAGGCTGGATCTACCGCATCGCGCGTAGCATCCTCATCAACGACGCCAACCGCCAGCGTCATGAGGTGCATGTGGCGCAATTCGAACGCGCCGAATGGCAGGATTAGCGCATGGAGTGCAGAACTATGCACGGTATGCAGAAAGTTGCGATTGCGAGTATTCGGGTTAGAGAACACGACGCTATCCACATCGATCCGCATATTCGCGGATTGCTTATGCCACTACGCGACGACGAACGGAACCTGCTGGAACAGTCCGTTCTCGCAGAAGGTATCCGCGATCCACTCGTGCTTTGGAAACGCGCGAACGGTGAACGCATCCTCTTAGACGGACACCACCGCTACGAACTCGCACAGAAACACAATCTGGAATTCCAGATTACCGAACTGGAATTTGAAACGGAAGATGATGCGATACTCTGGGTACTGCAGAACCAACTCGCACGACGCAACCTCACCGACGAACAACGCGCCGTTGTGCTTGGACGATTGTATAACCAACTGAAACTCAAGCAGGGTAGACCAGACGAAAAAGTGGAAAAATTTTCCACTTTTTCTGGGAGCGCAGCCACTTCACGCGCCATCGGCGCATTGCACGGCGTCAGCGAACGCACAGTACGAAACGCTGCCGAGTTTGCGAAAGCGGTCGATTCCGTCGCTGAAATCAAACCCGAAGCGGCGGAACGCATACTCGCAGGCGAAATCAAAGATGCGAAAACCGAACTTCCCAAAGTTGAACCCGAACTACTGCCTAAAGTCGCGGAACTGATCAGCAATCCAGCCACCAAAACCGTCAAGGACGCCGTGCGCCACATCAAGCGGCGCGAGGCGGAGCAGCAGGCGAAGGCAGCGTCGGACGCCGACCTGCCGCCGACCATCCAACTGCGCGTTGGCGACTTTCGCGAGGTGCTTACCGACCTGCCGCCAAGCAGCGTCGACGCGATTATCACCGATCCGCCCTATCCTGCCGAGTATGTGCCGCTCTTTGACGACTTAGGCGCACTCGCGGCGCGTGTGCTGAAACCGCACGGCGTGCTGGTGGTCATGACGGGGCAGCTGTACCTCTATGACTACCTGACGCTGCTTAATCGGCACTTGCGCTACCGCTGGATATGCGCCTATCACGCAGGCGACGCGAAATCGACGGTATACGCTGCGAAAATGGGACAGGCGTGGAAACCGCTGCTGGTGTATGTGCGCCGTGACGCCGAGAACTTGCGCTTTGTGCCGAGTGATTACTTCTCGTCGACGGGGCGTGGTTGGGACGGTATAGAAAAACCGTTCCACCACTGGCAGCAATCACTCGCAGGCTTTACCGAGATTGTGGAGCGGTTCACGGAACCAGGCGAAACCGTGCTGGATCCGTTTCTCGGCAGCGGCACAACTGCGCTGGCGTGCTTGCACTTACAGCGACGCTTTATCGGCTGTGATATTGACGCCAGCGCCGTGGCGATTGCACGGCAGCGTGTGCAGGAGGTATGCAAATAATGGCGGTTGCGCCTGAGCGATCAGGTTGGCGCGATTTCAGCCTCTACAGCAAGCACCGCAACGATTGGCGCATGCACGATGTGGTGTATTTTCCGAAACACTTCGATTTGTGCATGCTGGAATACGACGCGGCATACGCTGATGGCGTCGGTAGACGCGCCGCGCTTATCCACTACACATGCAAGTGTAAGCGCGTCGACGATACACGCGCCGTCGCTGACCGCGTGCTGAACGCGCTTGCCGAGCGTGCAGGCTTGCCGTACTTCCGAGCCGAATATTGGCTAAACGGCTTGGAGTACGCCTTCAGGGTGCAACCGCTTGGGTGGAGCGCGTCGGATTGGATGCCACAAGCGCGCCTCATGACCGAGCTTGAGTTCGTCGATATGCTCTATGAACTCCGCTCGCTGGAGACGCCGCAGGAGGTGGCGCCCGCGCTCAGAGGCGCGCCTGCAAATGGAGAGAACGCCTTAGCGATTAGCCAGCGCCATCGGCTCTACGGTGAGCTGTGCTACGCAACAGATGTGGACTTGGTGCTGCATGCAGGCGGCGAGCCGACTGCCGTCGTGGAATACAAAAAGCGCGTGCAGGGCGCGGCGAAGATACGGATCAGCCACGCCTATCGCGCACTTGCGCGGTTGGCAACGCATGCTGATCTGCCGCTGTTTCTCGTGTTCTATCAGTTTGCGCCGTTTCAGGCAACCGTTATACCTGCCAACAAGCACGCGCGTCGCCTCATCGAGAACGGCGCGTCGATGGACGAGCCGAGCTATTCCGAGTTCTTGCGGAATCTTTCCGCCGCCTAATCCTCGCCATCCGCAAGTCCAAGCAGGCTGCGCAGCCATGCGCGGTCGCGCTGCGGATCCACCATTCCCAGCGCCACAAGGTCGCCGATATTGCGGATAATCTCCTCGCGCTGCACGGTGTCCAGCTCGTTCAGCTCCAGCATGCCTTGCGGCGCGCGCCCCAGCTGGTACTGGCACACGCGCGTCCAGAGCTGCTCATGGAGCGCGTGTTCGATCGGCTGTTGCACGGCGCTGATAAGCCGCTGCATGACCTCCCAGTGGACTTGCGCTTGGGCGCGCGTGCCGTACTGCGCCTCGTACACGGCGAGGATACCGCCAAGCAGCGTCCTTGCCACGAGCCGTTCCAGCAGGCTCATCAGCTCCAGCGCGAGTTGCATACCTGTGCCGCGCGGCTCCAGAAACTCCACACTGGTCTCGGTATCGGGCAGCACCGCCACCAGCGCGTCTTGCATCTTCACCAATGCGTCGTAGAGCTGCTGCGTCTCGGTTTCGGTGTAGCTCGCGGGCGTCTTGGCAACGGCGGTTGGCACAGCGTGCCGCTGCAGGTACAAGTCCATACTGCGGAGCACGCGGTCATACGCCTGCAGGTACTTGCTGAGCGCGTGGATGGGCAGCTCGCGCACGCCGTAGATGTGCCATGCAGGATAGGCGTCCACAATCACGGCGTGCGTGAGCGGCAGCTCCTGCACGCCTGCGCTCGTGGCAAGCCGCACAGCCACAATCTCGCCGTCCTCGCCGATGCCAAACTGCACCATCTCAGGCGGCGCAGGTCGGAGCGCGTGCGGCATGTAATCCTCGCGCCAGAGAATCTCCACCACCGCCGCGCCTGCCACATGCGCCGTTGCGAGGTGGCGCAGTGCTTGCGCAAAGCCGCGCGTGGCGGTTAGCTGCGTAAACAACGCGCGCTCCTCATCAGGCGCGTCGCCGACCAGCCGCACGCCGCCGCTGGCGACCAGCTCGCGCAGGATATGCAGCACGCTCTGCACCAAGGGGTGATAGAGCTGTTCGCGCAAGCCGTGCGCGGCAAGCGCGTAAGGTTGCGGTAAGGCGCGTAGCCGCACACGCGGCTCAGGACGGTCACTCACTCGCATGCCATTCCACCTCGATTCGAACGCGCAGGCGTTCCACGCTTGCCTCCTCCAACACGATTTGGTAGTCCAGCATCGGCATCGCGTCGCGCTCCGCGCTGAGTTCCGTGAGCAGCAGCTGCGCCGCGAGCGATTCGAACGCGCGCAGGCGTTGGCTATCGAGCATCGCGTCGCTGGCGAGCAGCTCCAGCAGGTACACCGCGCGTATGCCGCCAATCGCCTTGCCAGCCTCGCGCGCTTGCAGCATCATCAGTCCTGCAACCGCCGCGCCTTGCGGCAACTGGTCAGGCGCTGTGGCGATCGGTACGCCAATCACGCGCGAGAGATAGTTGCGCAAGTGCGCCTCAGCAATCTGCAGCCTCACAGCCGATATACAGTCCTTGCGCCGCCTCGCGCACGCGCTGCTCGGCAACCGCGTAGAACTCCGCCATAAGTTCCACGCCTACGAATCGCCTGCCGAGCCGCACAGCAGCGACGCCTGTTGTGCCGACGCCCATAAACGGATCCAGCACGGTATCGCCTTCGGCGGTAAGGAGTTTCACGAGGCGTTCCATGAGCGCGAGGGGTTTTTCGTGGGGATGCGTTCTCTGCACGCGGCGCTTGTTGGTGTAGGGAAAGAACGACCACAGATTACCCAGCCGCATCTCTGGATGTTTCAACTGGCGTATCTGATACTCGCGCGTGCGAATCTTTGGTGCTCTCATGTGTCTCCACTGTCCAGTACGCAGGTATCGGTGCAGATCACCTATCGTACGCTCAACGGTTTCCCAGTCGATGCCTCCGAACGGCAATATTGGCAGCTGTGTGTCCCACCATGGCGCATAGAGGTCGTGATAGTGTGGTTTACCCTTGCTGTAGATGAAAATTGACTCATGCACGCGGCGCATCCCCGTTAGCGTTGGGTTTCCCGCCCTCTTGCACCACACCACATGCTCGCGCCAGCGCCAGCCTGCATCGAGTACCTGCTGGTGCATGGTGGCAAGCGTCGGCATCTGCCCAAAGGCAGCGAGCCATGCGTTTGGCTTGGCGACGCGGTAGCACTCGCGCCACACCTCCGCGGCGGGCAGCTGGTCGAACTTGAGTTCGCGCCCGAACAAGCCGTAGGGCGGATCGGTAATGATGGCGTCCACTGCGCCTGCGTCCAGCGTCTTCAGCACATCGAGACAATCGCCGTGATGGAGTTCCACGCGCGATATACACCTCGCCTGTATATCGCGCGCTATGGCAAGGCGGATAGCGCGTGATGCGGTTGTGCAGATTGCGATCCTCGGCGCGGATGATGGCTCGTCGCTGCCTGCAGGCACGAATGTCGACATCGAGGGCAAGTGCCGCCAAATCAGCATCGACTACGAAGGGCAATCGGTCGATCTGGCGGGGCTTGGCGAGGTCGATTCGCGCATGCGCTTCGGCGGCGCGGCGAAGTTCACGATACGCTTGCAGAGTTTCCTAACCACGAACGACTTCGAGTATTACGACACGACGCGCTCGTATGTGGGCTACCGCGCGCGTGTGCGCATCAAGCCTGCCAGCGCGCTGGCGAACTTCCGCGAGTATATCGGTGTGATTACGCGCTGGAACTGGAGCGCGCAGGCAGCGCAGGAACAGATTGAGGAAATCCAGATTGAGGGTCCGCTCGATGTCTAAAACGCTCGACGAGTTGGCGCGCAAGCTGCCGAAGCAGCAGCGCGAGCCGCGCACCTGCACGGTTGACTTGACCGACCTGCTCGGCGACGGCTGGGTGATGGTGTACCGCGAGCCGAGCATCGCCGACCTGTTCGCCATCAGCGACCAGCGCGTGCTGCGCGAGTGGGAGCGCGCTATGCCAGAGATGCCGCGCGAGCTTGCCAGCACGCTGGAGCTGATCGCGCGGCTACACATCAGTCCGCCGCCTGCCGAGATGCCGACAGGCAAGTTCTACCTCCAGCTGGTTCGCCAAGTGGAGCCGCAAGTAGCGGTGGCGGTGCTACGGCGTATCGGCGACGCGATTGCCGAATCGTTTGGATTAAGCGAGATCGAGCAGGCAGCCGAAGCGAAAAAAAAGCCATCCGCGAGGGCGGCGAAACGGTAGCCGTGCTGTGCTTGCGCTACCTGCACCGCCATCCGCTGGAGCTGAGCCACCTGCCTGCGGAGGCGTTCATCGACCTCGCCGCGCTCGCGCTGGCGGAAGCGGAAGCGTATGAGGACGCGGCAGGCGAGCTGTAAATCGCAAGGGGCGCGCGAGCGCTTCCCTGCAGGCGGCTCTGGCAGGCGTGCGCGGCGGCTCTCGCGGCGGAGTTTTCAGCTTGGCAACCTCCTCAGCGTGTGTGGCGCTCCTGCAAAGGGGCGCCTATTTTTTCGCCGCGCTGTATATCGCGCGCTATGCCATTCGTTAACGAGCATGCGGTTCGGTTGCAATCGCCGAGCAAGTACGAGCGGTTTCGTCGCGAGAACGACAAGTTCGGCGCGGGCATCGACGCCATCTGGGGCGTCACGGACGACGGTAAAGCCGAGTTGCAGGCGCTCAGGTTCGACGCCAAGCGCTACTCGCTGGACGCCGTGCGCAACTGGCTGCGCGAGCACGGCTACGAGCCGTTAGAGATCGAGCCTGCGACAGGCGAATTCGCCGAAGACGCCATCGAGCGCGACGCGCTGCTCATGGAAGCAGGCGATTACCCCGACAAGGGCATCACCATCACCGAAGAGTCCTTGCAGCAGATGGCGGCCACAGGCGCAGGCGCGCCTGTGATTGTGGAGCATAAGCCAACGCTGGTGCTTGGTTGGATCCGCGAGCTGTGGCGAAGGGGCAAGCAGCTCTGGGGCAAGCTCGCGCTGAAACCGCACGCGAACCAGCTGATCGAAGAGTCCGCCACCAAAGGGCTCAGCGTCGGCGTGCGTCGCAATTCCGATGGGAGCCTCAGCCTGCACGAAGTGAGCCTCACCACCTCGCCGCGCGTGCCGAGCGCCCAGCTGTTTAGCGATACGCCATCGCTGTATATCGCGTGCGCTGATGAGTCGGCGCAGGAGACGGCTATGAACGGCGAGATTCGCAAGGACGATATGGAGTTCGACGCGCTGCGCGCGGAGCTGGAGCGCGAGCGCGCGCGGGCGGGCGAGCTGGAATCGCGCGTGCAGGAGTTCGAGCAGCGGCTGCAGTTCGCGCAGCGCGAGCTAACACGCACGGCGGTGCAACGCATCGTCGAGGGGTGGCAACGCGCGGGCAAGCTGCCGCCCGCGGCGGCGCAGCACGCGCAGGCGCTGCTCATGAGCCTCGCACAGGATCACGGCGCAGCGCTGGTCGAGTTCAACGCGCACGGCAACCGCGAGAGCTTGCCTGCCGCAGTCCAGCACTTCATGAGCCTAATCGACGCGCTCCCCGAACAGCGCGTGCAGCCCGCGGCGCGCTACGCCTCGCTGGACGACGCGACGCTTGCGGCACGCAAGGCGGAGCTGGCGGAGGCGTTGCGCAGCAAGGGCTTCACCTTCGCGGCTAATGGCGTTTCGGACGAGCTAATGCAGCTCATCGGCAATCTGGAGGTGCAAGAATGAAGTTCAGCGAGGGGACACTCTGGGACTATCCAGTCGCGGCGAACGCGGTGATTAATGTCGGCGCGGCGGTGATTACGGACGCCAGCGGTTACGCCACTCAAGCCAGTGAACCAGCCGAGAACCAGGTCATTCTCGGCATCGCAACCGAGAGCGTGGACAACACTGGCGGCGCGAACGGCGCCGTGCGCGTCACGGTGCTGAAGCGCGGCATCGTGGACGCCACCATCGTGAGCGATATCGGACAAGCGCAGGTGGGCAAACTTGCATACCTCGACGGCTACGACGCAGCCAACCAGCGCCCGAAAGTGCATGGCGCGCAGACAAGTGGCGGGGGGGGGGGTGGCCAATCGACAAATCGCACGGCGCTTGGCACGGTGGTCTCGGTCGAGGGCAGCGTCGCGCGAATCCAGCTGACCACGGTGTAGGAGGGGGATAAACAATGCCACGAGTCA
>Ga0197142_1000730_pt1 | contig 30575 bp, 24 predicted proteins | sample GBS60_MetaG_FD_148614 | JGI IMG/M metagenome (GOLD analysis project Ga0197142, IMG submission 148614) | Sediment microbial communities from Great Boiling Springs, Gerlach, Nevada, United States - GBS 60_MetaG | ecosystem: Environmental > Aquatic > Thermal springs > Hot (42-90C) > Sediment...
AAAATCCACATAGACATCTTGACCCTTGACAGTGTGCAATGTGCAGCCTGTGGCTACATGACAGAATCCATAGCTGCATTGCCCGAAGATGTTCAAAACATGATTGAATACAAAGAGTGGTCAATAAAAAACAAAGAGGGGATAGGCAAGTTTTTGGAATTAAAAGGAAGGGTCCTGCCCACCATCTGCATAGAAAGGGATTTGGTGTTTGAGAGCATTATTCCACAATACGAGGAACTCATAGATGAGATGGCAAAAAGGGCTCCGACCGAGCAAATGAAACAACGTCTATTATCGTTAAGGGACAAGGGTTTTGAATTCGATAAGATTCAAGAAAACCTCCAAAAGGCAGGTGCAGGGCTAAAGACAAGAAAGGACTCAGCATAAAAAATGGGCCCCTTTTGGGGGCCCAATGGAGGCAAAAATGGAAACCGTACACCTGGAACTGATATATCAAGGTGATCACTGCCCAAGCTGCTTTTATATGGCAGAGGCAGTTGAAATGGTACTGCCAAAGTATGCCAACATGGTTAGATACACGAAATTGGAGTTTACCAAGAACAGAAACCATGCAAAGAGATTCTATGAGCTTTCCATCTCTCTATATGGATTTGATGAAGCCACCAAGAGACTCAAATGTGCCCCCATTCCTTCCCTTTTTATAAATGGGAAGTTGGCATTTGATATCATCCCTCCTTTGCATGAACTGGAGGAGGCTATTTCAAAGGCAATATTAGCAATGGAACCTGGGAGATCTGCATGCAGGAAGCCCAACTCATAGAAGAACTAAAATTATTCATAATGGAAAACAGGCTGCCTTTAATTGATATGGCCCTTTTTGGTGTTTTGTGCCCTTTATGTGGAAAAACTGACAGGATAAGAGAATTGGATCCACCGGAAAAACTAAAGGCCTCGCCAGCATCCCAACACCCAAGCTTTAATCTTTATATTATGTGCTGGCAAAAATGCACAGATCAAAACTTGATTATGGGGGTCTGCAAGTTCTGTAACAGTCCTTTAAAGTTAAACATAAAGGAGATGAAGGCCAATCTACTGTATGACTTGAATGAGTAAGGAGGTTTAATATGAAAATAGAAATATTGGGAAGTGGTTGCAAAAAATGTGAAGAACTTTATGAAAACACAAAAGACGCGTTAGCTGAATTACAAAAGGACATAGTTCTTGAAAAGGTAAACGATGTAAATTACATAGCCAAAATGGGCGTTTTTATGACTCCAGCTTTGGTAATAAATGGCAATGTAATATCAGTTGGTAAGGCCCTTTCAAAAGATGAAATAAAAACAAAGATTTTGGAGTATTCGAAGAATGAATGATAAAACATATGTATATTTGCTGACAGGCTTTCTTGGATCAGGTAAGACCACTTTATTAAACCGTATAATATCCTTTTTCCCTAATCATAAAAAACTTGCTATACTAATGAATGAATTCGGTGAAATTGGAATTGATGGAGCACTTATTGAAGGTGAAGATATTAATATGCTTGAAATTAGTAGGGGCTCTATCTTTTGTGTTTGCGTCAAGAGTGACTTTCTAAAGGGCTTATATGAACTGGCACAAAAACTAAAACCTGATGTTCTACTTATTGAATCCACTGGGGTTGCAAATCCAAGTGACTTAAATAGAGACCTAAAATTACCAATTTTTAAGGACAGATATGAACTAAAAGAACAATTTTGTGTTATAGATGCTGCTCATTTTTTAGATGCTTATGGCACCTACACAGCTGTTGAAAAGCAAATCAAGTCATCTTCTGTTTTTATTATTAACAAAATAGAATTATCCACCTCCGAAAATATTAACAAAATAAAGGAAATAATTAAACTACATAATCCCAATCCTAAGATCTATGAAACCTCTTATTGTGAAATACCCCTTGAAGATTTCTTTCCCCCTGAGCTTATTACTTCAAAGGAAAAAGATCTATCCACAGAACTTCCGGACCTCTCAGAACAAGATTTTGATCGCATTGTGGAAGAAGCCATACAATCCCAAGCAAGCCAGCTCACACCCCCTGATCCCCTCATGAGTTACGTTTACAGATGGATGGGAGGCAAATGGGAAAATATAGAGAATTTACTAAAGGACCTTCCCAAAGGAACCCTGAGGGCAAAGGGATTTTTTGAAAAAGAAAACAAGCTTTATCTTGCTAATTACGTGATGGGTGATTGGGAATTTAGGGAATGTAAAGAGCATGAAGGTAAAGGGGTTCCAATAAACCATTTGGTTGTAATTGCAGCACCAGAATTCCAAGTCCCCTTGGATGAGGCAGCTTTTAATAACCAATTCGAACCAGTGGGTAAGGTAATCCCCTACGAAAGAAAGTTAAAGGAGATAGCCAATTAAATGGAAGGGATATATGATCTTGCGATAGTGGGAACCGGCCCCGCAGGTCTAACCGCAGCAATCTTTGCCCAAAGGCTTGGCCTCCGGTGCATAGTGTTTGGGAATACTCCTGGCGGCAATCTATATATGATCGAAAGAATAGAAAACTACCCAGGTTTTCCCGAAGGTATTGCAGGCGCATCTTTAGGTGCACAGCTCTTTTCGCAGGCACAAAAGCATGGCGCCCATTTTACTATGAAGATCTGCAAGGAATTGCAAAAAGATGATAAGCTTTTCAAGTTAATAGATGAGGAAGATATAGAACATTTGGCAAGATCTGTTATTTTGGCCAGCGGACTATCTCCTAAACTTCCAGATTTTCCCATCAAGGCAAAAAAAGGAATCCACCTATGTACCATGTGTGACGGACCACTTTACAGAGGAAAGGATGCAACCCTTGCAGTAATTGGAGGAGGAAACACAGCAGGGACACAGGTACTCCAACTTATGAATATTGCAAAGGAAATCCATCTTATTCACAGAGGTAAAGAACTTAAGATGGAATGGTCATTGGAACGCAAGATAAGAGATTTAAAAAACCTTACCATTTGGCTTTCGGCAGAGGTATTGGAAGTTCAAGGCCAAGAGCAGGTGGAAGCTATTTTAATAGAACAAGGAGAGGTAATAAGAAAAATAACCGTAGACGGTTTGTTTCTATCAGTGGGATGGGAACCTAAATTGGACTATGTAAAAATCCATATCAACAAAACTCAAGAGGGATATGTTTTAACTGACCCGCAACTTAGGACATCAGAGCCAGGCGTCTTTGCAGCAGGAGACATAAGGGAGGCGGATATGAGACAAATTATCACAGCAGCAGGAGATGGAGCAAGGGCAGCCTATACTGCATTTAAGTATCTTGTGCCGGAATACTTTTAGGAGATAAATTTCCTTCCCTTTTCCTTGTCAGCTGAGCTAACCAACTTAGAACTTGTTGCATCAAAGAGCCTTCCCACTAAAAGTAAATAATCTTGACCAAGTACGGATTTGTTTTTCTTTAGGTATGACTTTATCTCTCCCCAGTATTCTATAAGCCTTTCATGATCATTAATACGTTTAAGCACATCCCTTATCTCAGTTATTTTTTCTTGTTTCAACTCACTTGTTCTTTTCTCAAAAACCTCCTCAACATTATGTATAGCTTCCTTTACCAAAACACCTCTGTTCCACATAGCCTCTATGGTTTTCTTTTTATATCTCTCCAAGGTCCCAAAATCTTTTATGTCATTTAGTTCACTTGAAATTGTAATAAGTTCTTCTTGTACAATGGCTTTTAATCTATCTGTATAATGTTTATCAAGTGTTTTCTCTATTCTATCTGTGATTACATAATATTCTGATGCTTTGTTTAAGATTTTCATATATTTTGTTCTTAACTCTTCTATGTCAGTTGTCTGATCAAAATCTCTAAACATATTTGCAATTTCAATATCAGGATTAAAATTCAAAATTATCTCTGAACTATCCTGAGAAAATTCAAAAGAAAAAATAGAAGGAATAGCTCCCAAAAGGATTTTTTCGTATGATAGATTGTTAAGTTCTTTGTTGATACACTCATAAGCTATATCAATGTTTGCACACAGAGGTCCAAGGTCTATATTACATAATGGAGAATCATTTCTATTACAGACAACAGCAATCAAACCCAACAGTTTAAGTTGATTTTCATAGGTCAAAAAATTGGAAATCTTTATAAAACCTTTTATAATAGATCTTTGAAGTAATTCCAAAATCTTGGACTGAATTCCACCCGGTAGGTTTATAAAACCACGGAATATTCTGACCCCTTCATAAAGCTCTCGCTCAAAATTATGAAGGCCCACATCCTTTAAACCTTTAATGGTCATTATGTACCTTGGTTGGGCCTTTTTAATATATCTTTCCACATCATCTGGATCTACATACATAAGACCTTTTAATCTAAAAAGCCTTCCAAGGGCATATTCCTTCGGGTCTGTTAAAATAGGTCTTTGATAAGGTGGAAGAGGAATAAGTGGGTACAAAAATTTGGATAAAAAGTCATGGGATATTAATTTGCTCTCACAAGCTTGTGTTACAATAAATGCTGATATAAAGGATGCTGAAAATGTAGGGCTTGATTTACGCAATTCATCCACCTGGAACAAGCTGTGTGTGCCTTCGACATAGCCCAATATTACCTTTGCGCCTTCAAATATCTCTATAGCCTTATTTCTGAAATGATTGGGAAGTGCCTCACAGAACTCAGGTGCAAGAAAACCTATGTGCTGTGTAAATTGGTCACCCTCTTTTAACTTTATCAGACCCACAAGAGCCAAAAGGATACCTTTTAGTAATTCCTTCTTATTGCTCAATCCATCCAGTTCTTCACTCAGCAGCAATAGCTCTTCTTCTATAGCACCAATTTCGCTACCCCCACCAACACCAAATTCCTGTTGCAGTCTTCTTTCCAATAAAGCAGGACTATAGAATGATTTTACATCTTTAATTAGCATACACTGAAACATCCTAAAAGCCTCAAGTATCTTTTCAAGCAAGCTTTGCTCTTTTACTCCCAATAAGTGAAACAACAATTGTGGATATCTCTCTTTTATTTGTTTAAAATTTAAGGATATATTAGAGGGCTCTAAAACTTTTTCAAATATCAAGTTGCGTCCCAAAAACAATAGTTTCTCCAAGTGTTTATATTTAAAGACTTTTATTTTTGAATCAAAAAATCTCATTGTTAGATAATTCTTTATATCTTTTAGACTATACTGATACACGGTAAGCCTCTTAATAAGAGTATTTAACTCGTTTAGTTCTTCTATTGAGGCTTTGTTATATTCATTCATCTTTTCAAGGTATGTGGAACATTTTTTAATATCCTGCTTTATGTCTTGATAATCAACCACCAGTACACCCAAATCCAAATTTAATGACAATAGAAAACCTGTACCCGGGATAAAAATCACTCCTCTTTTATAAAGCTCTTCTTTGAGCTCACCAATTCCCTGCCAAGGAATGCTATGAATATCTATTGAACGAAGGTCCTTTTTGATCTTATTGACCCTTTTTACTATCTCATTGGATGAAAGACCCTTTAATACAGGGTTTAAATTCAGGATCTTTTCTTGTGAAACGCCCAAGAGAATCCACAGAAGGGTCAATACGTTTGCTGGAGGGACTAACTGGAACAATCTTCCCGTCCCGTGGAACTCTGACTCCATTAATCTCTTGCTAAATTCTTCAAAACCAACTCCTTTCTCCCAAAAGCGCTCCATAAGGTATTCCACCATTACCACCAATTGGCGTACATTTCTAATTTTTAAAAAACTAACCTCATCAAATCCAGCCAACACCTCCAATTCCATCTCACCCTTGAGGCCCAGCTCATCTGGAGATGAAAGATACTCGTGGTAACCCATTAATCTCAAAAGGCGCTTTATGACAGTAACCTTCAACGCCTGGCCACTCAGAAAATCTCCTTCGTGGGTAAAATATTCTGTATCTGGCCCTGGACTACTAATATACCTTGCACATCTATCAAACAACTCAAACAACTCTGTCATTTGGGATGCACTCAAGGGCTTACCAAGGGAGGCTTCCAGTTCAGCTGCAGTCATAAGCCTTAAGTATCTCAAAAGATTAAGTCCTTCGTCTGAATCCAACCTTTTGGCGTATTCAAGGAGTGGGTGTAGCCTTTTTTCATGCAGTTTACCCAAAAGAATTCTACCAAAGGCACTATGCCCTACAATAATCCTAAGGATCTCTAAGACCTCAGATTCGTTAAAATCCATTAGCAAGAGCACGTCCAAATTAGAAAAGATGCTACTGTATGGGCCATCCAGATTCTGGAAGTTAACCCAATTCCTCAGCTCTTCCAAAACTGCTTTTTTCTTTTGAAGCCGTAATACATCCTCAAGTAGCCTGTGCCTTCTCTTTTTTGACTCAAGGGGTAAACGCAACCTGTCGCTATATTGTTTCAATACCTGCGGGTATTCTCGATGTCTCAGGTGGGATAATGTATCTAATACTCTTATAACATATTCAAAGGAATCCCTGTAATCTGCAACAAGCTCTCTTTTACATCCCCTTAATACATCTTCATCTAACTTCTTAAGATATAACTGAACATGTGATCTTGCTGGCCTAACACTAAAAACTTTATAAGAAAAAAAGCCTATAGGCCACCCACCCTCCACAACAAACTTCTTCTCCCAAAACTCATTTAACTCTTTTGAGAAGATATCTTCTTGGTGTATAAGGTTAAAAAAAACTGCCATGGCTTTATTTACCAGTTCAGTTTGGAAACCATAAGCCTTGTCAATGGGTCTATAACCTGAAGTTAAAAGCTGTTCAATCTCCTCAACCTGAATTAACGAAAGGCTTTTACCCTCAGTCAAAAATCTCTCTATGTTCCAGTTTATAAGCTTGTGATAATCTGTCATATACCTTGATAAGTCTCGCAAACTTACCATTATCTCAGTTGGAGGTTTTACATATGAAAATTGGGTATTTAAAATTTTTGAATGAATTATAAATCTTTTCGCTTCTAATTCTGTCTGAAACTTTATTTTTATCTGTGTTTTATCATCTTCTGATAAATTTTTGTGGAAGAAAATTAGGTTGCCTTCTTCACGCAAAAGTCTATAAATCTTGTGCAATACATACATCAGCCAGTATCTATAATTTTTTCTATCTTGTTTTATATCAGTAGCTGTAATTCTACTAAACCATATGGAAAAATCATCTGGGAAAATGAGGAGATCAAATAGATTAGAAATTTTATATTCGGATATACATTCTATTTCATCATCAACAAATCTAGCTTTTAACTCATCAAAAACCACAGATGTCTCGTCTGTAAAAACCCCAATCCGTATACTTTGTTTATAATGATTTGTTTTATAATTAGATATTATATCTGATAAACTTTGGAGTTGAAATTTCACTTCAACATTAAATTGAGATGCTATCTGAAATGGGACAAGATAATATGGCTTAAGATCTTTAGTAACTCTTACTAAAAGCCCCATCTTCTTGTATAATGAGTTGAGCTGAGAATAACTTAAATTATCAACCACATCCTTTTCATATACACCCATCCATCTCCAGGACCCACTTACTACTTCATAGGCTCCTAAACCATAAACATTTCCTCCATATCTACCTTCCAACATGGGAGGACAATTTAAGGAAACTACCATCCCACTTGGAACATCATTAGGATCTATTCCATATCTTTCGTATTCAGATTCAGGCAGTATTTGTAATTCCAAGGCAAAACCTTCCTTTTCTCCAATGCCTATTTAGGTCCATTATTTCACCAGATATTAATTGAGACTAAAACACAGGTCTACTGGGAAATAGTATTTTCCTCTATTGTGTTTAACAGAATCTCTCCTGGTTTTAAGGCATTATTGCTTACTATCAATATGCTCAAACCGTATTTATCTTCCAGCTCGGCCAACTTTCTCCTTTTTGCATTCTGCAAGTAGTCTGCAACCTTGGGATTCAACTGAACCTCAATGCCGATAAGGCCTTTGGACCTCAACTTGGACCTGATCTGCCTCAAGGCATTAATAGCAGCAGACTCTACCGAAGGTACAACCCCCCTCCCCTGACAAAGGGCACATGGTTCATAGGTGAGTGATTCAATCTGGGGCCCAAGCCTTTCCCTTGAAAGCTCCAGTATCCCAAACTTGGAAATAGAGCCAAGGTTTATCTTTGCCCTATCTTTCTTGGCCTCTTCCTTAACAGCCTTTTCCACCTCTCTGATATGTCTGGGATTTTTCATGTCAATGAAATCCACCACTATAAGGCCGCCAATGTCCCTAAGCCTTAACTGCCTTAGTATCTCTTTAGCTGCCTCCATATTGGTCTTAAAGGCAGTGTCTTCAACACCCTTTGTACCCTTTCCCTTCCCAGAATTCACATCTATAGTGATTAAACCCTCTGTGGGCTCTATCACTATGCTGCCACCAGAGGCAAGGGGAACCTCCCTTTTAAAGATAGCCTCTATCTGGGATTCTATCCCGTACCTTTCGAAGATAGGCACATCATCTTTGTAAAGCCTTACAATACCCATCTTCTTTGGAGAAATCACCGCCATATAGGCCTTCACCTTTTGATAAGACTCCTTGTCATCTATTACGATCTCCTGGATATCCGGAGTGAAATAATCCCTCAATGTCCTGAGGAGAAAATCCTGTTCCCTATGTATGAGGGTCATGGGCTGGGAGTTCATGGCCCTTTCTCTTATTGATTCCCAAAGCCTTAAAAGCCTATGAAGGTCTTTTATTAGCTCCCTCTTGCCAACACCTTGGGCAGCAGTCCTAACAATAACTCCATACCCTTCAGGTACTGGTATACCAGAGATCATTTCCTTTAATCTTTGCCTTTCCTTATCATCTTGTATCTTCTTGCTGATCCCCTTTGTGGGATTTCCAGGGTTTAAGACCAAATATCTCCCTGCCAAGGAGATATAGGTTGTAAGCTGGTCTCCCTTTTTACCCGGCATCTCTTTTATTACTTGAACAAGGACCGTATCTCCTTTTTTGAGGATCTTATCCAGAGAAGGGCCTTTTTCTGTCCCCTCTTGATAATAATCAGGATGCACCTCACTGGCAGACAAAAAACCGTTCTTACCCACTCCAAAGTTTACAAAAAATGCCTGAAGGCCTGGTTCTACCTTTTCTACTATCCCTAAGTATACATTGCCGACCCTATTTTCTGAACTTATGGTCTCAATGTGGAATCCATCCAGGATGCCATCTTTTACTATTGCAATCCTGCATTCCTCAGGATCGCTTGCGTTGATGAGCATCAAGTTTTTTATCATTTGTGAACTTTATTTTTTTCCTTTTTCTTTTTGAAATGCATTGTAGCCTGGTACATAAATGTCCTTATTGCCACCTCTCTGTTTGCCTGTGTGCTTGAATCGTAGGGAAGATCAAGGTATGGTACTTTTAATTCCGACATAATCGGTTTTAAAACTGCACTTGTTATAGTGCTTGGCATGCAAGTAAATGGATATACATTTACAACTCCATTAAAACCTTCTTCAATATATGATATTGCACCTGGGATACTCAAACAGGCTTCAGTACCCACATCAAAATTAAATAAATCTGTCTTTTTTAAAATCCCTTCCAAATGCCCCACATCATGATCTTGTTGTATATCAATATATTGGAGGGCCTTTTTGAATATTTGCCGTTGCCTGAACGTCTGATAATATAGATCACCACCGTAGTTTAGTATACTTTTTAATGCTTTCTTTATTCTATCGAACTTCAAGGTTACCAATGACAAAAATAGATCTCTTTTTGCCTCCCTCAATCTATCATAGCTTGTATAATTCATCCATTCTGCAATACTTGCATTCACAACCTCTCCACCATATCTCTCAAGCATCCTGATGGTATCCTGGTTGGACTTGGCATGACTCCTAACATATATTTCTCCAATTATCCCTATCTTAGGTTTTTGGGGAATTTGTGGATCTATTATGCCCTTTGCCTCCTCTATCAACTCGATAAGCTTTGCGGTAATAACATCAAATCCCTTTGAGGCACCGTGAATCTCAAAGCTTTTTTCCATCTCATGCATAGCTGATTCAATAAAGGCATCTGCTGTTCCCTCTTTTTTCTCATAGGGTCTAACCCTCCAAAGGAGCCTGTCCAATATATCTCCCACCACCACCGAAAAATATGCCACCTTCCTAAGGTCCCTAACCCTCTCTTTCTCCACAAGCCCATCTAAGGCATAGCCATCCTTTGTGGTAAGTGTAACTATCTTAAGGTCCCTTGTCTCAGGAAAAGAGTCCAACACAATCCTTTGGTATTTATTGTACATTCCAAACCTGCAAGGCCCGTCTGCCTCCGGCATAAAGTACAGGTGTTTACTGGGGTCAAAGCCTTGGTTCTTTTCTTCCATCTTCTTTTTGACAAAGTATAAGATATCTCCAATGGTGATCTGACAGGGAAAACATTCCTTTCCCGATGTATTTTCCTTTCCAAGGTCCAAGGCCTTGAACGTCTCAAGTACCATAGCATTTACCCCAAAAGACCTAAACACAGCTGCCAAGAGGTGGGACCCTATCCTGTTCATCTCTGGGATGAGAAGCGTTCTACCCTTGAGGTTTATCTTTCCAATACCCCTTCCAAGCCCTTGAAACACCACCACCTTATCTTCACTATATATGGCCATGTTTCTCCTTAGAAACCTCCTCCCTGGACCAGTTCTGGTTGGAGAGATCCTCTGATTTCTGATTCCTCATGGTATTTTCTATAACGTTCTTAAATGCCTCAAGCCTTGTCATAATGCCTGCCACTGCACTGTGGTCATCCAATTCCAAAATTAAGTATGGCTTATCTCCCATCACATGTTTATAAAAGTGTTCCAGGAATGAATCAGGTCCACACCCAAAATTAGTCAAATGTATCCCAAACATAAATGTCTTAGACCTAATAAACTTAGCTGTACGTAATATTTGAGAACCCAAGCCCCAATACATGGAAGGGAAATCAGACAAGTCTACCCCCCTTATATCAACAAAATCCATTGGTATAGCCTTGATTCCCAACTTGGCAAGGTTTTGGCCCAGCTTTAAGTTAAGACGGTCATCATATAAATTATAAAATCTGCCACTAACCACAACCAGTGGAGTGGAAGGGTCATGTGTCTCCAATATTTCTTTTCCCATCTCTAAAAGTTCTTTTTGGAATTTTTTCATCTTTTGAAAGGCCTCTTCCACTGCAGACCTTATCTGTTTGATATTAACTTTCAGGTACTTTTTAAGTGCTCCTTTAAGTTCATACGCCAAGAAATCCAAATCCTCTTTTAGCCTAATCACAGGCGAGATGATGTTCTTCATAGACATTGCTGCTTTTATAACAAATGAATTGCTCTGTACCATTGGGCAGTAAAATCCCCTCTCATTTTCAGTTTGTGTGGGCATATTGATCATATGGGGCATAAACACATATTTAACCTGCCCTTTCAACAAGGCAAAATGCCCATGGCTAATCTTTATTGGGAAACAAGTTTCTGCAAGACTTAACTCAATTCCCTTTTCCACTATTTCATTAGTGGTGGAAGGTGTAAGTACCACCTTCAAACCCAGATTATTGAAAAATGTAGCCCAAAACACCAGGTTTTGATGAGTATATAGGGTATTGGCAATACCAATGGTGTTATCTCCTCTTATTGCTCCCAAGGGATGTATTAGGTCTTTCACATATCTCTGGAGTAAGTCTTGTCTTTTTTGAAAAAAATTCTCTTGCCTACTCTTCTGCCCCCTTGTCACATCATATCTTCCACACTCTCCACCCCACACACTCTTTCTACCATCAAAGTCATATATCCTGAGTTTACATTGATTGTGGCAATTGGGATCTGCCTTGCATATCCTCTCTTCATAGGAAAGCATATCGTTGATGGCTGATTCAATCCCCCTAAACTTTGACTCTCCTAAGGCTTTATGTTCCATATATTCTTTTACAAACAAGGCTGCTCCATATGCACCCAAAACCTCCCTATTTGGAGGCACAATTAGGGGTCTGTTGAGGACTTTTTCAAAGGCAGCCACAACTCCCTTGTTTAGGGACGGGCCTCCCAGGAACATGATCCTTTGGCCTATCTTCCTTTTTCCCACAACCCTGTTTAGGTAATTATGGACTATTGCATAGCAAAGTCCTGCAAGTAGATCTTCCCTTTTGGCACCCCTTTGATGGTATGAAACCAGGTCTGATTCCATAAATACGGTGCAGCGTTCTGCCAGTTTAATGGGTGTCTTTGAGGAAAGTGCGATTTCTTGAAATTCTCCAACGATGTTTACTCCGTACTTGTTGGCAAGCTCATGGAGGAAACTGCCTGTCCCTGCTGCACATACCTTGTTCATATCAAAGTCCAAGGGGTTTTTGTTTTGTATATAAATGTATTTTGAATCCTGCCCACCTATCTCAAAGACCGTATCCACCCATGGATCCACCTCAACCGCTCCCCTTGCATGGGCAGTGATTTCATCCACCATCAGATCTGCGTTTAAAAAATCTCCCACCACATGCCTGCCCGAACCGGTAGTTGCCACACCCAAGATCTTAAGCCCATCTCCGAATCTCTCGCGTATATTTAGTAAGAGTTCCTTAGTAACCTCTATTGGTTTGCCCCTTGTGGTAACATACATCTTGTCCAGGATCTGATGAGATGGATCCATCAATACATACTTGGTAGTTGTACTACCAATATCCACACCCAAATAGGCCTTGATCTGTGTGTTTTTAAGTATCCTGGGAATAGAATGCCGCACATCTGAAAAAACAGTCTTTTTAATCTCAAGTCTTTCACCTATCGGAAGCTCCCCTTCTTTTATTGTTATTAGACGTATCTCTTCGGGATCCACAACTCGCTTATCCTTGGCATCCCTTGCCATCAGAGCAACCCCCAAGGCTCCCAAGGAGGTGCTATGGGGAGGGATTATGAGATCGGGAAAATAATTCTTAAAGGCCTTAAGTTGCAATGCATTGAGAGATAGACCTCCAATAAACACAATGGGTTCTTTAAGCTCCCTGTTCCCCACGATTGTGCTTATGTAATTTCTGGCATTTCCAATATGAAGGCCGTATATTATGTCCTCTAATTTTTCACCTTTGTTTTGCAGATGTATCATATCGGATTTTGTAAAAACCGTGCACCTACACGCCACATTTGCAGGATTGTTACTTTTCAAACCCAAATCAATAAAGTCCTTTAAAACTTCTTCAATATCTTCAAAATCTTTTGTTACATGACTTTCATACATTGAAACACTTAATCTTTGTGCTTGCTGATCTATAAAAGAACCAGTCCCTGATGCACATGGGCCATTTGTTCCGAAATATTCAAGTTCCCAGGTCCCATCCTCAATATGATTTATTTGAAAAAGAGCTGTGTCCTGACCTCCCATACTGATAATTGTCCTTACATTTGGCACAACCTTTAAGCAACCAATTACCTGTGTGATACTTTCGAACTCATAGTATGCATTTGTGCTTGTGGCTATTTTTCTTCCATGATTGCCTGTAAAAGAAACAGATACAAATTTTTCCTCCCTAAACTTTTGGAAAATATTTTTAAGCACCCAAGCACATTTCTCCTCAGTTTTTCCAAAGTGCCTTACATAAGGGTGTTCATATACAATGTTTCCGTTAGCATCTATCACTATTGCATTTATGCTAACTCCACCGATATCTATTCCTATGTAAAGTTCCATTTACCGTCCCTCCAGATATCAAAGGATCCCATTTGGTTTATAAGGGCTTTAGCACATAAAAATCCTTGTCCCCTTCTCTTACCCTTTTCACTCCTAGGGCATCTTCTATAAAGGCTCTCTCCTCTTCTGACATCCAAGGCCTTATTCCCAATGAGTAGGAGATCTCTTCTACCCGGATGGGTCTGCGCCTAAGGGTATTTAGGGCCATTTCCAATTTAATATCCTTGGTGCAATTCAAAGGAGCATGCCCTCCTATCAGTTCTGCCTTCTCTCCCAAGACCACCTTTGCCCTCTTAAGGTATTCATGGGAGACTGGTTTTGCATTGGTATGGGCTGGAGGTCTATCCACTGTCCCAATCTGTATCCTTTCAGGACTTAACTCTTCCAAAAATTCCTTCATCTTAAACCACTCAGATTCATTGTCATTTATCCCAGAGACCAACATCACCTCCACCCATATCTCTCCTTTAAAATCCCTTTTAAGTGCCTTAAGCCCCTCTTTCAAGAGTTCAATCCTTAGTTTTCTGTGTGGCCTGTGGAGTCTTTGGTAGGTTGACCCCTCATTGGTACTAAAAGTAGGAATTATAACGTCAAAAGCAACCAGCCCTTTTCTAATCTCATCCATATACAAAAGAGAACCATTGGTAAGCAAAGCCAAGGCACAATCAACCTTAGCCCTAACTTCCTTTAAAATAAGACCTAAATTGAGATTGAGTGTTGGTTCGCCAGAGCCGCCAAAGGTAACAAAGTTAGGATTAAACTTCTTTGTAAGGTCTATAATGCCTTCAATAATTTCTTCAGCAGAAAAGTAATGATCAGGTTCGGCTGTATGTACAGTGGTAGGGCCAACTTCACAATACAGACAATCATAGGTGCATGTCTTTGGTGGAACCATATCAACACCTAAGGAAACACCCAGTCTCCTTGAAATAACAGGTCCAAAAATGTGTTTAAAATTACTAAGCATGAGCCTCATCCCAGTTCTTTCCAATGCCTATGTCCACCTTTAGGGGTATACTTAACTGATATACTCCCTCCATCTCCTCTTTAACCACATCAATGGTGGAGCTCAGTTCCTCCTCCGGGACCTCAAATAACAACTCATCATGCACCTGAAGTAACATCTTGGCATTGAGAGATTCTCTTTTAAGCCTGTGCCTTACGAGGATCATGGCCTTTTTTATGAGATCAGCTGCAGTGCCTTGTATGGGAGTGTTGATTGCAGCCCTTTCTGCCTCAGATTGCAATCCCTTGTTATCGCTTTTTATGTTTGGAAGATATCTCCTTCTGTTAAACAATGTTGTCACATATCCGTCCTTTTGGGCCTTCTCTATCATCCTTTTTCTGTAATCCAATACACCGGGATACCGTTCGTAATATCTCTCTATATATGACTTGGCCAACTTTAAATCTATTCCCAATTCCTCTGATAACTTTTGGGCACCCATTCCGTAAATGATCCCAAAATTGATGGCCTTGGCTATTCGCCTCATGTCAGGAGTCACCTGGGAAGGGTCCTTTACACCCAGTATTTCCATGGCTGTTTTGGAGTGCACATCCTCTCCGGAATTGAAGGCCTCTATGAAGCCTGAATCACCAGAGTAGTGGGCAAATATCCTAAGTTCTATTTGGCTATAGTCTGCGGATAAAAACACATGACCTTCCTCAGCTATAAAACCTTTCCTGATCTCCCTTCCTGTCTCACCCCGGACGGGAATGTTTTGCAAATTGGGATTACTGCTGCTAAGCCTGCCAGTGGCCGTGACCGCCTGATTAAAGGATGTGTGCACTCTACCTGTCTTAGGGTTCACCAGATTCACAAGGCTATCCAAATATGTGGACTTGAGCTTCATAAGAGTCCTATACTCCAACAAAAGTTCAGGTAATCTGTGGGCCCCTGAGGCCAATTGCTTTAGCACTTTTACGTTGGTGGAAAAGGCCTTTGTCTTAGAGGTCTTTTTTAATCCGGGAAGCTTTAGCTTCTCAAATAGCACAAAAGAAAGCTGCTGGGGAGAGTTAATATTGAACTCCATTCCTGCTTCTTTATAAATTTCTTCAGTCAAATTTGATAATCTCACCTCAAATTGATGAGACAGATCTCTAAATAAGATTGAATCTATTTTAATTCCGTTTAATTCCATCTCGATCAAAACTTCAATCAATGGGACTTCAATGTCAAACATTAGTTCCAAATTATTATACTGCTTTAGCTCAGCATACAAAATATCTTTTAATCTAAGAGAAAAATCTGAATCTTCACAACAATATTTAGCTACTACCTCTGCAGGTATTTGGCTAATACTTTTTTGTTCTTTACCCTTACCAACTACTTCCTCATATAAGATTTTCTTGGAATTTAAATAATGTTGAGACAAAAAAGCCAAATTATGTTGCCTATGTTCAGGGTTTACAAGATAAGAAGCTACCATCGTATCAAAATATATTCCTTTGACGTTTATGCCATGCTGAAATAAAACTTCCACATCGTATTTTATATTATGGCCAATCTTTCTGATATTTGAATCTTCATAAATTTCACCAAATATAGATTTAAAAGTATCAAGTTCCACATTTCTTGAGCCATCCCTATGCCCGATTGGAATATAGTATGCTAAAGAAGGCTCTGTGCACATAGAAACACCCACGATTTCAGCACTTATAGGGTCCTCACTTGTGGTTTCAATATCAAAGGCAAATACTCCCTTATCTAAAATCAAATCACGAAGCCTTATTAAGTCATCTCTATCCGTTAGGACATGATATTGGGCAGTAATAGGCTCTTCCTTTGCAAAGTCCTTCCATAGGGTAGTAAATTCCAATTCCCTCAAAAGTCTAAGGAGATTTTCTTGATTCCTTTCTTTGAGAGTGGGGATTTCAAGTGCCAAGGGCACATCCTCTTTGATACGAACCAGTTCTCTACTAAGGAATGCCTGTTCTTTGTAGTTGGCCAGCTTTTCCCTAAGTTTTCCTCTCATTTCACCTAAGGCTTCATAAACCTTCTCCAAAGAACCGTGCTCTTGGATCAGTTTTAAGGCTGTCTTTTCTCCCACAGATGGCACACCTGGGATGTTATCCACAGGGTCACCTGAAAGGGCCATCACATCCACCAACTGTCTTGGCTCCAACCCAGTCTGCGCCTTTAGATCCTTCCAGGTGGTATAAGTATCCCTCATTGGATCCCACATGCTCACCTTAGGAGCTAAAAGCTGTTTTAGGTCCTTGTCTCCCGATACGATAATCACATTAAATTCCTTTTCTTGCAGGTACCTGCAGAAGGTCCCAATGAGATCATCCGCTTCATAGCCTTCTTGTTCCAAGGTTGGAATACCAAGGGCACTCACCAGCTCTTTTATGATGGGAACTTGTACGGCAAGTGATTCTGGGATGGGAGGCCTATTTGCCTTATATTGGGGATAAATTTCGTGCCTAAAGTTGGAACCTTTGGCATCAAAGACCACCAAAACATGTTGGGGAGATTTGTCTTTTAGGAGCTTCAAAAGCATTTTCATTACGCCAAATATGGCATTTGTGGGGAACCCTTTTGAATTTGTGAGATCTTTAATTGCATGGTATGCCCTGTAGATGTATGAACTTCCATCCACAAGGTAGATGCTTTCACTATCAGGCATATGCACCTTCAGCGAGCGTAATCCACTGCCCTTGTCTCTCTAATAACCGTTACCTTTATTTGACCTGGATATGTTAACTCCTTCTCTATTCTTTTTGCAATCTCTTTGCACAACATATAGGCCTCATTGTCGTCTACGAGTCTGCTTTCCACCATTATCCTAAGCTCCCTACCTGCCTGGATGGCATAGGACTTGGTAACACCGTGGAATGACATGGCAATCCTCTCCAACTCCTCCAGCCTCTTCACATAGGACTCATATGTCTCTTGCCTTGCTCCAGGCCTTGCACCAGAGAGTGTATCAGCTGCCTGTACCAGCACTGCCAAGACAGAATCTGGAGGAATATCTTCGTGGTGGGCAGCTATTGCGTGTACTATCTGGGGAGGTTCACCGTACCTTTTGGCCAAATCTGCTCCGATCAAGGCATGAGGACCTTCCACCTCATGATCCACTGCCTTACCCACATCGTGCAAAAGCCCTGCCCTTTTGGCCTGTTTTACGTTTATGCCCAGCTCAGCTGCCATAATGCCGCAAAGAAAGCTAACCTCCTTGGAGTGCTTAAGCACATTTTGGGCATAACTGCTGCGGTACTTTAACTTGCCCAAAAGTTTTATGAGCTCGGGATGAATCCCGTGAACTCCCACATCAAAGGCAGCCTGTTCGCCGGCTTCTTTTATAGAGGCCTCTATCTCCTTATCCACCTTCGCCACCACTTCTTCAATCCTTCCGGGATGTATACGGCCGTCTTCTATAAGGCGTTGAAGGCTAATTCTGGCCACCTCTCTTCTTATGGGATTAAAAGCAGATAAGATCACCGCTTCTGGTGTATCATCAATGATGATATCAACTCCTGTGGCTGCCTCTATAGCCCTTATGTTTCTACCTTCCCTTCCAATAATGCGGCCTTTCATCTCTTCATTGGGGAGTGTTACAACAGACACTGTATTTTCTGCCACATATTCTCCTGCAAAGCGTTTGATTGCAAGGGCAATGATCTCTTGGGCCTTTCTATCGGCAGTTTCCTTTGCCTCCAATTCTATCCTTCTAATCAGCCTTGATGCCTCCTGTTTTGCCTCTTCTTCTAAGCTACTTATGAGCATATTTTTTGCTGCTTCCTTAGAAATTCCTGCAAGTTCCTCCAATCTCCTTTGCTGATCTTCTATTAAACGGTTATATTCCTGCTCCTTTTTCTTAACATCCAATTCCATCCTTTCCAGGCCCTTCTCCTTCTCAATGAGCCTGGCCTCCCTTCTCTCCACTTGTTCCATTTTCCTATCCAAGGTCTCCTCTTTGTGGAGGAGCCTCTTTTCCAGCACGTGGAGTTGTTCCTTTTTCTCCTTTGTCTCCTTTTCAAACTCAAGTTTAGTCTGAAAGAGGATATCTTTGGCTTGAAGTGCAGCATCTTTTCTAATGTTATTGGCTTCTTTTTCTGCCTCGGAAAGGATCCTTTGGGCCTTTGCCTCTATCTCAGCCAAACGGCCTTCTGATCTTTTTTTAAATAAAAAAACCCCTACAGCAACACCAATACCAAAACATCCCGATGATAACAACACAAGTTCTAACATTTTGTTTCCCTTCTTAAGATAAGCTAATTTAGCTGCCCCATAGGGCTATTTGGGGCTATGGGAAGACACAACCTCAAGGACACACAAAAAAATCTTAGGTGTTGCCTTTTGAAATTACCCTATCAATATGCTGATTTATCTCTTTGACCCTCATTGTCAGCTTAAATATAGCAAGTTCTCTTTCTTCCATTAACTTAAAGTACTCCTCTGCAATATTGAATGCTACCAACACGGCAATCTTTTTCTCAGGCAACCCTTGTGCTACCTTTGAGATCTCCTCAAATCTTTCCTTTACAAATTTGGCAACCTTTTCGCAAAGTTCATCAGGCCCGTCACTTTTCAGAACATACTCTGTCCCTAAGATATTTACTTTAATGGGCCTTCCCAAGCCCGCCCCCGTCTATTCCCTAAGTACTTACCTTTTCCAATCTCTCCAAAAGGGCTATTAGTTTCATTCTGGCATTTTCCTTGGCCGTTCTTAAGGCCTCCAATTGAGAATTCAGATCCGCTATCTTACCTTCTTGGATCTGCACCTTCTCCCTCAACACCTCATTTTCCTTTTTAAATGCCTCCAACATACCCAAAAGCTCATCAATCTTTCTCTCCAATATATCCAGTTGCTCCAAGTCCATCAATAACCTCGCAAAGGTGGGATATAATCTCTCAAATGTTCTTCAATATTAACTGTAACTCCTTTTTAGGTCAATAAAAAAGGCAGGCCACATAGCCTGCCTTTTAAGTCACAGAAGATCTTTTTACTTTTTGACCAATTCTGCCACCTTAAGCCTTGCTATAGCCCTTCTCAAGGCTAACTCTGCCCTAATTGTGTCTATATCTGGTTCTCCCCTGGCCTTGGCTAATCTCTCTTTAGCCCTTTCCATGGCCCTCATAGCCCTTTCCACGTCAATTTCCTCTGCTCTCTCTGCCGCATCCACCAATATGGCCACTTTGTTTTCCGAAACTTCACAAAAACCTGAGGTAACTGCCAGATAATAGTCTTTTCCGGCCTTTTTATACTTTAAGGCACCTGGAACAATCCCGGTTAAAAAAGATACATGACCCTCAAGTACTCCAAACTCACCCAAACTTCCAGGTGCAGTTACTATTTCAACCTGTTCGCTCACCACCACCCTTTCGGGTGTCACCACCTCCAATAACAAACCAGCCATCATCACCCCCTATTTGCTGGTTTCTGCCATCCTCTCGGCCTTCTCCACTGCCTCTTCAATGCCGCCCACCATGTAGAAAGCAGCTTCAGGCAGATCGTCGTGTTTGCCCTCTATGATCTCTTTAAATCCCCTAATGGTTTCTTTCACAGGCACATATCTTCCCTTTGTACCAGTAAAGGCCTCTGCAACGTGGAAGGGTTGGCTTAAAAACCTCTGAATCCTCCTGGCCCTGGCCACAATGATCTTGTCCTCGTCGGAAAGCTCTTCCATACCCAGAATAGCTATAATGTCTTGAAGGTCTTTGTACTTTTGCAAGATCTGCTGAACTGTTCGGGCAACATAGTAATGTTCTTCACCCACCACATTGGGATCCAATATCCTGGAGGTGGAATCCAATGGGTCCACAGCTGGATAAATTCCAAGCTCGGCGATTGGCCTTGAAAGCACGACAGTCCCGTCCAAGTGGGCAAAGGTCGTTGCAGGAGCAGGGTCGGTTAAGTCATCCGCCGGCACATATACACACTGAACAGAGGTAATAGAACCTTTCTTTGTGGAAGTGATACGTTCTTGTAACTCACCCAAATCTGTACCCAAGGTGGGTTGGTAACCCACTGCAGAAGGGATTCTTCCCAAAAGGGCCGAAACTTCTGATCCTGCTTGAGTAAATCTGAATATATTATCTATGAACAAAAGCACATCCTGGCCCCTCTCATCCCTGTAATATTCTGCAGCTGTGAGTGCTGAAAGGGCCACCCTTGCCCTTGCTCCAGGAGGTTCTGTCATCTGCCCGTATATGAGAGCTGCCTTGTTGATAACACCAGAATGTTTCATCTCCAAATAAAGGTCATTTCCTTCACGGGTCCTCTCTCCAACACCTGCAAAGACACTTATACCACCATGGTGCATGGCAATGTTGTGGATCATCTCCATCATCACAACAGTCTTGCCCACACCTGCTCCGCCAAACATCCCCATCTTACCTCCTTTGGGGAATGGAACCAAAAGGTCTATCACCTTTACCCCTGTCTCCAACACCTGGACAGTGGTGTCCTGTTCCTCAAAGGATGGGGCATGTCTGTGGATCGGGTAGAACTTTTTTGCATTAACTGGACCCAGTCCATCCACTGGCCTACCCACCACGTTCAAAACTCTGCCCAGTATCTCATCTCCCACGGGCATCTGGATAGGCTTACCGGTGTTCTTAACCTTCATTCCCCTTACAAGCCCATCTGTCACATCCATTGCAATGCATCTCACAACCCTGTCTCCCAGGTGCTGTGCCACCTCTACCACAAGGTTATCTTCTGTGTCATCTATGGCAGGGTTGGTTATGGTAAGGGCTGTATAGAGGGGAGGTAGCTCGCCCTCCGGAAACACCACGTCCACTACCGGTCCTATTACTTGCAATACTTTACCTTCGTTCATGGTTATATATAAACCTCCTTAATATTTCACACCTTATCATGCCTTCTTTAATGCCTCTGCACCGCCAACTATATCCATCAGCTCTGCGGTAATAGAGGCCTGTCTTGCCTTATTAAACACAAGTGTCAATGTATTTATCAAATCACCACAGTTTTTGGATGCTGTGTCCATTGCAGCCATCCTAGCCGCATGTTCGCTTGTCTCATTTTGTAAAAATGCATTAAATATCTGAACGTTAATATGTTTTGGTAAAAGCTCAACAAGTAACTCTTCTGGAGATGGTTCAAAAAGGTACTCTGTCCTGACAGATGTGATTAACTCATCCTCTTTGGTCCTCTCAATTGGTATAAGTTTAACGAATTTTGGTACCTGTTTGGCCATACTTACAAATTCCATATAAAGCATGTGAACTTCGTCTATTTCACCTGAGAGATATCTATTAATAAGGCGCCTTGTCATATCATTTATGAAAGAGATATCCACCTTGCCATAAACATACACATGGGACTCTGTAACATTATAGCCCCTCTTTGTAAAATAATCCCTGGCCTTTTTCCCTATGCATATGAGGCTACACTTAACCCCCTTTGACTCCAATGCCTTGATCCACTTTTCGGCTCTCACAATCAAGTTATTGTTGAAACTACCGCAGAGGCCTCTGTCGGCAGTAAACAGGATTAGCTCTACCCTTGAAACCGGATCTCTTGGTATCAACAATGGATGAATATCCTGCTCAACCCTCGAAGAAAGATTTGCCATAATTTCCTTAAACTTAGTGGCATATGGGGCAAAACCCTCAGTTTTGCCCTGCACTTTCCTTAACTTTGCAGCAGCCACCATATTCATAGCCCTGGTGATCTGCCTGGTCTTTTTTACTGCATTGATCTTTCTTTTAATATCCCTTAGCGTTGCCATCTGGCCTACCCCCACTAAATTTGGGGCTGGAAGATCTTGTCAAATTCTTCCAATGCCGAACGCATCTTTTGATCCAGTTCCGGACTTATCTCTTTCTTTTCTTTTATTTCACTTAGGACCTCAGGATGCTTTGCCTCCATAAATTCCAGCATCTCCCTTTCATATCTGCTGATAGACTCCACCGGCCATTTATCCAGATATCCGTTTACACCGGCAAACAGGATCATCACCTGTTTTTCAGCAGGCACTGGCTTATACTGGGGTTGCTTTAATATCTCCACAAGCCTCCTACCCCTTTCCAACTGCCTCAAAGTGGCCTTGTCCAAGTCACTACCGAACTGGGCAAAGGCCTCAAGCTCCCTATACTGGGCCATATCAAGTCTCAAAGAACCTGCAACCTTTTTCATTGCCTTGGTTTGGGCAGCTCCACCCACCCTTGAAACAGAAAGACCAACGTTGATGGCAGGCCTGATCCCTGAGAAGAATAGACCTGGTTCCAAATACACCTGACCGTCGGTGATGGAAATCACGTTGGTGGGGATATAGGCAGACACGTCTCCAGCCTGGGTTTCTATCACAGGCAAGGCAGTAAGGGATCCCCCACCCAGCTGATCATTCAGTTTTGCTGCCCTCTCAAGTAAACGGGAGTGGTTGTAAAAGATATCTCCAGGGAACGCCTCACGGCCTGGAGGTCTTCTTAACAGCAGTGAAACCTGTCTGTATGCAGCTGCTTGTTTTGAAAGGTCGTCGTATATTATAAGGGCGTGTCTTCCAGAATCCCTATAATACTCGCCTATAGCACATCCTGAATAAGGGGCAATAAACTGCTGTGTAGCAGGGTCACTGGCGCAGGCAGCCACTACTGTGGTATATTCCATTGCCCCATATCTTTCCAGCACATCCACCACTTGGGCCACTGTGGATTTCTTCTGCCCTATTGCAACGTAAATACAGTAGATATCACTGTCCTTTTGGTTGATTATAGCATCAACGCAGATGGCGGTCTTTCCTATCTGGCGGTCTCCGATGATCAATTCCCTCTGTCCCCTTCCAATGGGTGTCATTGCGTCAATGGCCTTAATGCCTGTATACATGGGCTCATTCACCGGTTGTCTCATAACCACGCCAGGGGCAACCATCTCTATCCTTCTAAACTCCTTGGCCTCTATTGGCCCTTTTCCATCCAGTGGATTGCCCACTGCATCTATAACCCTCCCCAACACTGCCTCTCCAACGGGAATCTGGGCGATACGACCAGTCCTCTTGACTATGTCTCCCTCTTTTATCTTGGAGTCATCGCCCATAATGGCCACACCCACGTTGTCCTCTTCAAGATTTAGGCAAAGCCCATAGATACCGCCAGGGAATTCAAGCATCTCCATGGCCATGGCATTTTCAACCCCATATACCCTGGCAATCCCATCACCCACAGATAGGACTACGCCAGTCTCCTTAATGTCTATCTTTTTTTCGTAGCCCTTGATCTGATCCCTTATTACCTGACTTATTTCTTCTGCTCTGATCTCCATTACTTATATCCACCCCTTTTTAGAGATTCTTTAAGCCCTTCTAATTGGGTCTTTATACTTCCATCAATAACAAAGTCTCCTATCTGCACCACCACACCTCCTATAAGGTCTGGTGCCTCTGAGACCTCCATAATAACCTTTTTGCCTGTAAATTGGTTCAATACCTCGTTAAGCCTTTCCACAGACTTTCTCTTAAGTGGGAAGGCTGTTTTCACCTGAGCCCTCACAATGCCCTCAAGTTCATCGCAGAGCTTCCTATAATAAGAGTTAATCTCCTTTATAAATCCAATCCTCTCCTTATCCAAAAGTACCTGCAAGAACTTCTTGGTGACCTCACTGAAATTCGTCTTCTCCAAAATAGTATTTAGGATTTTCTTCCTATCCTGTGAAGGTATGATTTTGCTGGAGAGTACACCAAGGAGTTCGGGACTTATGTCGCAGAGCTTAACAAACTCCTCAAGTTCCCTACCATAATCCAGGTACTTCCCCTCTTCCCGCCCTATGTCCAAAAGGGCCTTTGCATATCTCCGTGCTACTTTAGCCGCTCCTATCAATGTAGTCTCCTCACCTTTTCTATAAAGTCGTTCACCAGGACATCCTGGTCTGAATCCTTAATCTCCTTCTTCAATAACTCCTCTGCCCTCTTGGCAGCCATTGCCATCACCTCTGCCATGAGCCTTTCTTTAGCAGATTGAAGCTCCCTTTGAATTGTAGCCTCAGCCTGGTTTAGCATATATTGAGCCCGCTCTCTGGCCTTCTGTATAATCTTTTCCTTCTCTATCTCGCCTTCCTTTCTGTACTCTTCAAGGATCTGGGCCTTGCTCTTCTCCATTTCTTTAAGTTTTGCCTCTAATTCCCTATATCTTTTTTCTGTCTCTTCCTTTTCACGGGTAAGTGTCTCTAAACGCCTTTCAAGCTCCTGCCTCCTCAAGGAAAAGAAAAACCTGGCAGCACTCTTTCTCAAAACCACATAAAGGATCACAACCATCAACCCAAAGTTTAGTATCCTGTAAAAAAGATCTGTCCACTCTGAGGCCTCTCCACCTCCAGCTGCCATGGCGGCACCTGTGAATGAAAACAACAGCGGGAGAAAAAGAAAAATTCCCAACACCTTAGCCATTTTGTCCCTCCATAATAGCCCTTCCCAAAAGCTTTTGGGCTAACTCTTGGCCGTACTGGGCTACTTGGGCCTCTAACCCCTCCTTGGCCCTGATTATTCCCAACTCTATCTCTTCTCTGGTCTTCTTAATTTTCTCTTGGATTGCCGAGTTTGTCTCCTTCAAAATCCTCTCCTCCTCCAAAGAGGCTTCTTTCTTCAAACCTTCCTTGGCCAAGGCCCCCTCTTTCCTGGCAGAGGCAATGATCTCCTGGATCTGTCTATCCTTTTCTTTGGCAAGCTCGGCATATTTATTTATCTCCGTGTCTAAGGATTGGAACTGACTATTCCGCTTTGAAATAATTTGCCTTACAGGCCTGTAAAGAATAGCATTCAACATAAATACCAAAAAAAGAAAGTTTGCTATTTGAACAAAGAGGCTCATATCAACATTTAGCATATCTTCCTCCTCTTACCAGGTTTTGGGCATACCCTTGGTCCTGGACTCATATTAAAAAACTTTAAGTATGTCAAAAACTTTTTTGAGGCGTGCCTAATGTAACCAATTTTTTGAAACGAATGGCTCAATATCACAGGGAAAAATTTTTGGCAAGAGAAATATTGAGAAAAATTTCTCATACCTCAGGGATATATACTAAACCCCACCCATCCTCCCCTTTACCAAAGGCAAGGGCTAATTTATCATCAATGGGAAGAAGATATTATTGGATTCACTGTAAATCGGCCATTTCCCGTGGTATTGGCAAAGGAGAGACCAAGGCTCCTCTTCTCTGATAACCACCACATTCCCCCCTCTTCTCTGATAACCACCGAATTCCCCCTCTTCTTTGAAGAGGGGGCAGGGGGAGTTAGCCAACCCCTCCCATCCTCCCCTTTGGCAAAGGGGAGGGGTTAAGTCATTCTCAATCTGGTGAGGACCTTATTACAGTGACAGAAAATTTGCCATTGTCCGTAACACCCCAAAGACAGTAACCAACTTCCCCTTCTTTTCCAAAGAGGGGGTCAGGGGAGTTAGCCAACCCCTCCCGCCCTCCCCTTTAACAAAGGGGAGGGGTCGGAATATTGGTAAGTTCCCCTCTTCTTTGAAGAGGGGGTTAGGGGGAGTTAACCAACCACACCCTCCCCTTTACCAAAGAAAGAGTGGATTGATCATATTCGCTCAACACGTAAAGTTTCCAGAGGAGTAACCCTTTTTTCACCAAGATTTGCCATACACCTTACAAGTTCTCCTAAAAGGAGTTTTTATTAGGAAGGGACAACGGATATTCTTCCCTCCTAAAGGATTCCCATTTTTCTATCACATCTTTGCTAAAAGTCTAAACTGGTTATCTTTTTTCACTGCGTGTGCTATTCCATAGCCGACAACAAAAAGGCAACATAAAAACTTATAATTTTAAAGCCATTCAAAAAAACTGGTCAGAGCCCTGTGTCATACTTGACAGGCCTTTTTAGGACACCGAAAATAACCGAAATTTTCCATTAAGGAGGTTTGGATGGGATTTACAAACGTAAAAGAGGTTTTTGAGAAGATGCCAACTGTCTTTAATCCAAACAGCGCAAAGAGCTTGGACAAGGTGTTCCAGTTTAAGATCACAGGGGCCCAAGCCGGAGATTACTATGTGGTTGTAAAGGATGGGGCCTGTGAGGTAAATCAGGGAGAACACCCTTCCCCAAACGTAACCCTTACCATGTCCGATGAGACCTGGCTTGGAATGGTAAACAAAGAGATCTCTGGGGTGAAGGCCTTTATGAGTGGCAAACTTAAGGTGCAGGGTGATCTTATGTTGGCACAAAGGATTTACGAGCTCTTTCCACTCTAAAAACCATTGGGATCCTTTTGGATCCCAACAAAAACCATGAAACTCATAGCTGATCTTCACATCCATTCTCCATATTCAAGGGCCACTTCCAAAGATATGAACCCCACCAACCTGATGCTTTGGTCCGTGTTAAAGGGAATAAATATTACCGGCACAGGAGATATCTTACATCCCAAATGGCAAGCAGAACTTAGATCCGCCCTTATACCCCAAGAACCTGGTTTTTTTTCCCTTGATTTTGATTCCCAAAGGAAATTCTTTGAAAGGCCTCCATGGTCAGAGGGATACTTTCACAGGTTTGTGCTCACAGGAGAAATCAGTTGTATCTATAAACAAAAGGGCAAACTAAGGAGGATTCACCATCTTCTAATACTTTCTGACTTCTTTCAGGTAGAGGCCTTGAGCAAAAGGCTATCCAAGATGGGAAATATTACATCAGATGGAAGACCCATCTTTGGGATTGATTCTATAACCTTAGTTAAAGTGATCCTGGAGGAAGCACCCGATACCGTTATCGTGCCTGCCCATGTTTGGACCCCATGGTTTTCCCTCTTCGGAGCCCATTCGGGCTTTGATTCCCTAGAGGAGTGCTTTGGAGAGCTTGCTCCTCATATAAGGACTCTTGAAACAGGCCTTTCTTCCGATCCTCCCATGAATAGACTTGTTTCTTCTCTGGATAGCTTACATCTCATCTCCAATTCCGATGCACACTCTCCAAAACGCTTGGGAAGGGAGGCCACCATCTTGGACATACCCCTATCCTTTAAGGGCTTAAGGGATGCCCTATTAAAAGGTGAAGGCCTCTTGGGTACATTGGAATTCTTCCCAGAGGAAGGGAAATATCACCTGGATGGCCACAGAAACTGCGGAATTAGACTAACACCCCAGAAAACCCTTGAGCACAATGGCATCTGCCCCAAATGCAATAGGCCTCTAACAAAGGGTGTTCTTTTTAGGGTCATGGAGCTATCAGACCGCAATGAACCATATGTCACCACCCCTTATTATTATCTGATACCTTTAGAAGAGCTCCTAACAGAGATAAACGGTGCTAAAGGGCAGAGCAAACAGGTTGAAACTCAGTACCTTGAGCTTGTTAACAAACTGGGACCAGAACTTGAGATACTGTTAAATGTTCCCCTTTCAAAGATTGAAGAAATTGGGAACAAAAGCTTAAGGCTTGCCATCCAGAGGATGAGGGAAAAGGATGTTATTGTGGAGGCGGGTTACGATGGTCAATACGGTAAAATAAAGGTATTTAAACCAGGTGAACTTGAAACCCTCTTTGGCAGAAAAAGGCTTTTTATGGATGTTGGTATGATTCAGAATAAGGCTTGTGATATAAAAACCACCCTATTCACTAAAACCTCCATAGCCCAAAAGACAAATATCCAAACAAAACCCAATCCTGAGCAAGAAGCTTGTATCACATTGCCGCCCTCAAACATCTTGATAAATGCAGGTCCTGGAACGGGAAAAACCTTTACACTTGTAGGTAGAATCCTTTACCTACTTAGATCTAATACCTCCAAAGAACAGATATTGTGCCTTACCTTCACAAGAAAGGCAAAAGAAGAGCTGGAAAACCGCATAAAAGATGCATTGGGAGAAACACCAGATGTGTACACATTTCATGGTTTCTGCCTGAGCCTTCTTAAAAACTTTGGATACAAGATCGGATTAAAAAAAGACTTTATCATCCTAAGCCAAAAGGAAGCCAATGAGATTGCAAATCAAACTAAAGAATTCAACGGTTTTTTCATTATAAGTGACTCTTTGGAGGCCACTGCCTTAGAGCTTTTGTCATATGCCGATAACGAAATCAAAAATTACCTAAACCGTTACAAGTATCTATTCATTGATGAGTTTCAAGACACAAGTCCTTTAGAATTAGAGATCCTCAAAAAGCTCAGTGATTTATCAAAGTTATATATCTTTGCAATCGGAGATAAGTATCAAGCCATTTATGGCTTCAGGGGAATATCTTCTGACAATTTCAATGTATTTGAAAACTTATTTGGTAAATCCAATATTATGTCTCTCAAATCAAACTATCGTTCACAATCTAATATAGTTAAAGCTGCAAATTCTATAATAGGAGAATCTATCTTAGTCCCTTCCCTCAAACCTGGAGATAAAATATTTATAAAGAGCTTTGAAGACCCTTATTTGGAAGCCAAGTGGATTGCCAAAGAAATAAAACAGCTCCTTGGAGGAACCACATTAGAAGGTATTACACAGAACCAATTTTTGAATTTGGGTTTTAATGATATAGCAATTATCTACAGGCTAAATGAAGTAGGGGAAATAATCGAAAGAGAACTAAACTCTCAGAATATCCCCTGCATTAGATTTTCAAGTGCCAAAATTATTGAACACTATCCTGCGGATTTGATTTACAAAAACCTTAGTTTGCTTTTATATCCAAAAGAATTGGTTCGGTCAGCCCACAAAAACATAGGCCAAGAACTCTTTGAGAGATTTAAAGAAAATCCCAACACATTAGTAAAAGATATAGTAGCCACCTTTTCCCAAAAACTGAACCAAACACTTAACATGAATGAAACCCAAAAACAAATCTTAGATTTTATCTTAGATCTGGCTGAAAAATTTGGTAATGACTTGAGGGGGTTTTTAGAGGCTTTGAGGTTTGAAACGGTTACTGAAAGCAAAGGTCTCATGGGAGAAAGGGTTGGGCTCTTAAGTATACACTCTTCAAAGGGGCTTGAATGGGAAGTGGTCTTTTTGTGCGGAGTAGAGGAAGGCATTCTTCCCCTTACTTTGTTTAAAAATAAAGATCTGGAAGAAGAAAAGAGGTTATTTTATGTTGCAGTAACAAGGGCCAAAAAAAGGCTATATTTAACCCATTCAAAAAACAGGAAGATAGGGGAAAAATCACTTTATTTGGAACCGTCCCATTTCCTTGAGTTGCTTCCCAAGGATGTGGTGACATGGGACAAAGGCAAGAAGAAATCCATGAAACAACTGCCTTTGTTTTGGCACAAATAAGCCATATGGAGGTAAAGTCATGAAGGTGGTTTTCTCTGAAAGGTTTTTAGAGGTTTACACCACAGACCCTGCTGCAGAGGCAGGAAGGCTTGAGGCAGTGTTGGATGTAATAGGGCCCCACGTGGAATTAATTGATTGCCAACCATGTGACCCTTCTGACTTAGAAGTAGTTCACACCAAAAGGCATATAGAAAGTGTAAAAGAGGAAGGGCTCTTTGACATAGCATCTTTGGCAGCAGGCGGAGCCATAAAGACTGCTGAGATAGGCTTAAATGAACCTTGCTTTGGCCTGATTAGACCTCCAGGACACCATGCATCTAAAGACGGGTATTGGGGTTTTTGTTATTTTAACAACATGGCAGTTGCCGTAAGGTATCTCATGAAAACCCAAAAACTTAACCATTTCTTCATCTTGGACTTTGATCTCCATTATGGAGATGGCACAGTAAATATCTTCGCAGGGAATCCAAATGTGAAAATACTAAATCCTTCAGGTAGGGATAGAAAGGAATACTTGTCGCAAATCTCAAATTCTTTGAAGGACTTACAAGTTGAAATGATCTGTGTCTCTGCCGGATTCGACAACCACCAAAAGGACTGGGGTGGGCTCCTTTTTACAGAGGACTATTATGAAATAGGAACCATGCTCCACCAAAAGGCCAAGTCTTTAAATATAGGGTGTTTTGCCCTGTTGGAGGGTGGCTATAATCACCACGTGTTGGGGCATAATGTACTGGCATTTTTGAAGGGATTTAACGGGCTTTAGCTGGTAATCA
>Ga0197142_1000732_pt1:5000-7500 | contig 30525 bp, 24 predicted proteins | sample GBS60_MetaG_FD_148614 | JGI IMG/M metagenome (GOLD analysis project Ga0197142, IMG submission 148614) | Sediment microbial communities from Great Boiling Springs, Gerlach, Nevada, United States - GBS 60_MetaG | ecosystem: Environmental > Aquatic > Thermal springs > Hot (42-90C) >...
GAACAATACGTGAGTTATTTACGGGAGCTATTCCGCGGAAACCTGGGCTATTCCATCGGAAGCTTCCCATCCCAAGTCTCAGACCTCCTGAGAGCTGCTCTGCCTTGGACCATTGGGCTCCTGTCAGTGACCACTGTACTTAGCTGGATATTAGGGTCTCTATTCGGCGCATGGGTAGGGTGGCGTGGCGAGAAATCTCGGTTTACGCAGGCGATCGTTTCCGTTGCGTTGCTGCTGTATACTACGCCCTACTATATCCTGGCCTTAATCCTGGTATTTTTGCTAGCATTCCAATGGCCGATCTTCCCATTGTCTGGCGCCTATTCCGCTGGGATGACTCCGCATCTTTCCTGGCGATTCGTCAAGGATGTGCTATACCATGCCATGTTGCCCGCTTTGAGCATCGTCTTGGTCTCCCTTGGATGGTGGTTCCTCAGTATGCGCAGCCTGATCATTTCGTTGAAGGGAGAGGATTACATCTTGCTGGCTGAGGCGAAGGGACTGTCACAACAGCGGATTTTGTGGCATCATGCCTTCCGCAATGCACTGCTGCCTCAGGTCACGGGGCTGGCGCTATCGCTGGGGAACATTACAGGGGGGGCCTTGGTCACGGAAGTCATCTTCGCTTACCCTGGGGTAGGATGGCTCATTTATAATGCCATCAAGAGCCTGGACTTTCCGGTGATTCAGGGCGGTGTGTTGTTGATCGTTGTCTCTGTGGCTACGGCCAACTTCATTATCGATTTGATTTACCCGTTAATCGACCCGCGTATCCAGATCGGTAGCGCTTGACTTTGCTGGAGAGGTCCGACCGATGTTGTTCTTTAATCGAAAGTTCCTTGTCGGTAGCAGCATCATCTTGCTGTTCATTGTTGTAGCGATCATCGGCTTGACAGTTACCCCACAAGATCTTCGTCGTGCTGGGGCAATGCCGCCGCGTCTGCCGCCCGGTGTTGGAGGGCTGTTGGGTACCGATTCGTTGGGGCGTAGCGTTACTTTGCAGATAAGCGAGGCTACGCTGAAGTCGTTACAGGTGGGTCTGATTGCGGCGACGTTGGGCACGGTGCTCGGCGCAGTATTGGGCTTTACCAGCGGCTATTTTGGTAGCTGGGTGGATGCGTTGCTCCGCGTCTTGATTGACGTGTTTCTGTCGGTCCCGTCGCTGTTATTTCTAATCCTGATCGCCGCTCTGGTACGCGGTGTAGATGTACCGGTTATGGCAATCATCATCGGCGCCTTCGCATGGGCGTCGCCTGCTAGGCAGAGCCGCGCCCAAGTGCTCAGTCTGAAGGAGCGGGAGTTCGTGCGGTTGGCGCACCTGTCCGGATTATCCAACTTCCAAATCATCTTTGGAGAGCTAATACCCAATATGCTGCCCTGGTTGGGGGCCAACTTTGTTAACGCATTCCTGTCCGCAGTACTGGCGGAGTCTGGCCTATCTCTTCTGGGCCTGGGTCCTCAGCGGGAAATGACGTTAGGAATGATGATCTACTGGGCATTGAGTTACGGCGCAATTCTACAAAACCTCTGGTGGTGGTGGCTGATTCCCGTCGTGGTCTTGATGTGTTTGTTCCTCTCTCTCTACCTCGTCCATCTAGGCTTTGATGAGGTCAGCAATCCTCGTCTGCAGCAGGCTGCGTGAGGTGTTGGCAGGATGTCTAACCCGTTTCCGGTGACTGCTCCGTTGATTCCCATCATAGAGGCTGGCGATCGCATTATTTGGCGTGGACGTCACTCGTTAACCCGGATTGACAAAGAGATTTGTGATTATTGGGCAGTGCCGTTTGATGTCCCTGGCGGTTTGCGGCGTCTAACAGTGCGATATACGTTTAGCGGCGAGGTCGATGCCAGCGTAGTTGATGGCAGCGGTAATGTTATTGATATAGGCATCTGGGACGCTCGCGGCCACGCTTTGGGAGCGCCTGGTTTTCGTGGATGGAGCGGCAGCTTCCGACGCTCGTTCAGCCTGGGCCCTCGCGATGAGACGACACCCGGCTATGTGCCGGGCCCGATCTATCCAGGTCGCTGGCATCTGATCCTGGGATTGTACCAGATCCGCCCAGATGGCTGTGTCGTCGAAGTAGAGGTGCTTGGCGAGCCGGGCGATGCGGATGTCGATGCGTCTTTTGTGCCAAGTGTGAGAGATAATCTGAATTCTGGAGTTGATGGAAGTGGGCCCCTCTGGTGCCGAGGGGATCTACATGCTCATACATGCCACTCGGATGCACCTGGGACGGTGAGGGAGCTAATTCAGGCAGCTCGGGCGCGAGGCCTGGATTTCATCGCCGTGACCGATCACAACACGGTGAGTGCTTGGGCTGAGTTCAATGCAGAAGATGCAGGCGATCTGCTGTGGATCCCTGGTGAGGAGATCACCACGTACCGCGGACACGCTAACGTATGGGCCGGCGGTACGTGGTACGATTTTCGAGTGAGAACGGCGGAGGAATTGGCTCACATATTGGATGCGGCGCAGGCATCGGGCGCTCTCGTCTCGGTG
>Ga0197142_1000735_pt1 | contig 30432 bp, 31 predicted proteins | sample GBS60_MetaG_FD_148614 | JGI IMG/M metagenome (GOLD analysis project Ga0197142, IMG submission 148614) | Sediment microbial communities from Great Boiling Springs, Gerlach, Nevada, United States - GBS 60_MetaG | ecosystem: Environmental > Aquatic > Thermal springs > Hot (42-90C) > Sediment...
AAACTAAAGCCGATGGATAACCGTCTTTTTCAAATCGTTCAATGGTAAAGTCACTAACTTCCTTAAGAGCTAAATTTAAAACCTCATTTAAGGCTTTTTTGTTGTCTTTGGTGGAAGGAATAGAGATGAGGGATTGGGTGAGGGAAAGGATTGAGGGTAACATAAATTTATTATTTTAATTAATTTAATTAATCTTACTTTTTTAATAAATGTCTCATTGATCCATAAATTTTTTTTAATCTAATAAATTCACTTTCATCATAAAATTTCAGCTTTCCTTTAGTGAATTGTTCAGCTACTACTATTAAAAATCGGCAAACCATATCTAATTGAGTTAAATTAGAAACAAAAGAAGCTATTCCTGGAACTACTTTTTTGGAAGTAATAGCAACTCCTATTACTGGAACACTCGTTGCCGTTGCAGGTTGCATAATACTATTAATATGAGAAATACCATTTCCATAAGGTGTAATGTCTTGCATCAAAATAGGAACAACTGATGGATCTTCATGAGTAACCCATTCCATCAAATTTAATAAATATTCTGGTGTTTTTAAAATCCATCCTTCTTTCACCGTTGGTGTGATTGCAAAATAATTATTTTTTATAATTCTGTTACCACGAGTTGTATCTACAACCAAAATCGCATCCATTCTTTTATCAACATTATATTTGTTCATTGTTTCAATAGAAACTGGACTTCCCATAAAGGGAACAGGCTCATGAGGCGCAATTGTGCTATTAGGTGAAAGATGGGTAGTAACAATGACATCTCCCTCTAAAGTATCACCATAATATCTCATTTTGGATAACTTTAATGCGGTAGCCAAAACAGCTAAAGCACCATCTCCATCTGAAACAAAACCTAATTGATTTGGTCTTGCTCCAACACCACCCAATTGACCAATTATTCCTAATGTTGGTTGTTTTCCCTTATTAAATTTTCTTTTTCTGCCGGAAATAATTATTTTTAAAAAATAGGTATCTCCACCGCCAATTGGAGGTTTGCTTAACTTCTTTTCACTCACAAAATTCCATTCCAAATCAACCCCATATTTTTTAAATAAATCCGATAATAAATCCTTATCAATTTTTGGTCGATCAATTAAATTATATATTTCTAAAATTTCTTTTATTACCATAAATTAATTTTATATCAAAAAAACTGCTATTTAATTAAAAATACGAGTAAATCTAATTTGAGGATAATCTCCACCCTCAAAAATATAAAAAAGATAAGCTTCAAGTTTTGGAAATATTAATTGACATAATCGTTGAATTTCTTCACCTTTTCTTTTTTTATCTTCTAATCTCCTTTTTCTTTTTTCTTCCGGCGACAAATCTTCTGATAAAAATAATTCCTCATTTTGTATTAAAGCCACTCTTCTTAAAAACTCCCTAAAATCAGGGTCAAAAACAAATTGAGAGGCATAAGCTATTATTAAATTTTCTGAAAGAGGGAAAAATCGAACTGGTATTTTTCTTCCTGATTCCCTTTTTGACGCTTTCAATTCAGCTAATCTTCTTTGAGAAATAGCAACTTGTTCTTTTAATTCATCCATTCTATTTTGTAAAAACACAACTTCTTCATCATAAGAAGCTATAAATTCCGATATTAAATCTTTTCTCTTTAATTGTCTTCTATCTCCCTTTTTTTCAACTTCCTGCAATAAATGCCTCTCTTCTTCGCTTAAGAAAGAGGATATACCCAAAGTATTAGCGATTTCTTTTGTTTCAATTTCTCTAAAAACAGATAATAATCTGAATAAGGTTACAAAATCTAATTCATTAAGCCCTTCAAAATTAAGCGAATCTATTCCTCTTCTTCTCAAAGAATTTAAAAAACTTCTCAATCTTTTTAAAACTTCTTCAATAGCGTTTTTTACATCATTTATTTCCACCCTCTCTAATTCATCATACCCTCCTAGTAACACCCTCATCTTTTGTAAAATTTGTAATCTTTGTTCATATTTTTTTATTTTATTTAATGCTGTTTGTAAATTTGATCTTTCTTCTACAATAGATTGTTGATTTTGGTCTTTTGGTATCGCCGCTTTCTTTACTTCAAATTCGTCGTCTTGAACTGGTGGAACCGTTAAATATTCTCTAAGATACTCAAGATGTGCTCTTAAATTTCTATGAGTTAACAATCTCACATCAGTGCTAATTGCTATTAACAAATCCGGCAATTTTCTAGGATCACTTGTCGGTTTAAAAAAATTACTCAGATGAAAAACATTTTCGCCAAAAAATAAATCAAAAAATCCAGAAGGCGAAGACGGATTTGTAGATGCTGTATTTCTTACCCATTTAGCAATTGCTAATCCAGCTTGAAAAGGATATTTTTCTAACAATCTCGCAACAGATTGATCATATTTTTCAGTTAAAATTAAATTTTTTAACTGAGCCATAGTAGCATCCCAATCATTATGATCAATTTGCTTTAATCTCGCAGCTAAATTAAATCTTTCTAATTCTTCTGGAGAAACATTATGATTTTGAATTAATGCTTCTTTTACAAGATCTAATAACTGCGGTCCTACATAAGTATAAATCACCTGAGCTATTCCAAAATCTGGATCAAAATCTAGTCCCATTATTTCTTCAAACCATTTCTGTAGTGGGCCTTCTAAAAGATGTAATTCCTCAAATTTAACTGGATGAAGTGTGTAATTCGGATTGCCAGTTGCTAATCTTGCTCTTCGCTCTACCGCTTCATGAATTCTTTAATAAGCTTCAGTAGTTTTCCTTCTACCATCAACTACTCCATAATCATCCTCAATCCTTTTTCCCCATAAACCATCTTCTATAAAGTGAACACCCATTTCTCCTACTGGTAATATTGCGCCAGTAACATGCGAAATGGTGGGAGATAAGCTTAATAAAGTATCAGCTAATTCTCTTAAAGCTTCAGGAGAATGCTTTAAAGGATCAAGCAATCTCATTCCCCAAGTTTCTATAGCACAAGAACCCCCAAGAGATAAAGGAATAATTCCTGGTTCTAATAGTCGAGGATTAATACTTCTTATCCTAAATCCATCATGTCCCAAAATTTCCAATAATCTTCTTAGATCGTCTTCATCTAATTCTTCTGGTGCTCTTGAATTGGGATTAAATAATAAATAAGAATGATTATCCCCCCCTTAAACCGTTGAGCCTGATAAAAAAACCTTGCACTTTCTCCGTCTTTTGGTAATAAACTACCAATTGCTGCGTGTAACATTAAAAAATCTTTTGTTATTTCTGGAATTAAAGTTTTTTCCTTGCTTTCTATCATTTTAATTTATATTTATATATACTTAAACTTTTAACAAAAAAGTTTTTTCGCCTAATCAAAGGCAACAACAAAAATAAGGAAAAAAATAAACATTTAAAAATTTGCTACCTCTTCCATATACTAAAAACCCCGCCTTTTTCGGCGGGAATTTTTAATTTTTTTGTTTTATCAATCACTTCATCCTCCCACCAATTTTAGGCGGCAATAAGAATAAAGAGGACGAGACAATGATTGATAAAACCTTGGTTTTCATATTTTATGAAAAGATAATATAACATATATTTTTAAAAATGCAAGGGAAATTTTAAATCAAAAAATAAATATCTTAAAATAAAACCAATTTTAAACGACAATTTTTGCCTTCACTCCCCGCTACTTTCTTTACAACAAATAAATCCAAACCGGAAGAAAATATAACTGACTGTTAAAAATTTTTTCTTGTCTTAATTCTTCTTTAGTTAAAATTATTGCCTTTGAAGACAAAAATCGTTGCAAAAATTTTAAAACGCCTTTTAAATCTTTTCTATTTATTTTTTCTTTAAATTTTATGTCCAATGGTATTTTTTCCTCTAGTATCAAATCAACTTCGTTTTGTTCTTTCTTTCCAAAAAAACGAAGAAAAAGAAACAACTAAATTCTCAATCACTTTGCTAAAAAAATTAGGCTGATAAAATCTTTCTTTATTAAATTGATACACAAAATTAGTTTAGCTTAAATATATTTTTTAACTTTCTTTCGGAAACAAATCGACTGAAAGAATAGTTATAAAGAGTCTTAACCAAAAAAACGCTTTTTAAATAAAAAATATAATTGGCTAACGACTGTTGATCTTTACTCAATAACTCCCCCAAATGCGAATAATCAAGTAAAAAACCAGGATTAGCACCAACCAACTCTAAAATTGTTTTTAAAATAAAACTATCTTTTACTTTAAAAATCGGCGCAATATCCCCAAAAACTATTTTTTCTAAAATTGATTTGGAGTATTCTTTGATTTTAAGATCATCCTCCTCATTGACAATCTGGATAAATCCTCCATTTTTCACGTACGAAAAAAACGTGGTAACAATTTTTCTTTTTTAAGATAGATTTTCTTTGACTTGATCAAAATTATAAAGATCTTCAAACTCAATTTTTTCTCCCAAAAAATTAAGATACTAAGAAAAACTTAGTAATGGTAAAACAAATTCATAAACTCTTCCGGCCAAACTATCTTTTACACCCTTATAAATACTCAAACTAGCCGGCCCAGAAACAATAAATTTTATGTTTGGATAAAGATCATAGTAAATTTTTAAGTGGTTTTGAAAGTTTTTTAACTTTTGAATAAAATAAATCTCTTTTAAAAGGCTTTAGATATAATATTTCAACCCCACCCTCATCCCACCAACGATTAAATGTAATTAAATTGAACACACAATTACATTGTGATGTAATTTATTTAAAAGTCAAGTAAAATAATATTTTAGATTAAGGTTTTTATACCGCAATAACAAAATCAATCTTTATCGCTTGACTGATTTTTTGGTAAGAAATTACCAAATAAAATATCTTCTTCTTGATGAAGTTCATTATCAAAAAAACTGGTCTAAAGAAATGAAATTAATCATCGACTTTTTAAAAATTAAAGTCTACTTTACTAGTTCTGTCTCTTTAAATGTTGTATCATTAAAATCAGATTTTTCTCGTCGGGTAAAAATTTTTTCTTTGCCTGTTTTTTCTTTTCGTGAATATCTTGATTTTAAATTTTCCCAAAACTTTCCCCCATTGAATTTTTAGATTAACTAAATCAATCTTAAACCCTTTAATTTAAAAATTTTTACATCTCTTGTCCTATTAAAAAAAGACTGTCTTTGATAAAGACAGTCTTTAGAGAAAAATACTTCACGCTTTTCTTGAGTTATCTTTTTAATCCTTTTTTGTGACACTATATTTTTATTACGATTCTTGGCAAAATTATCTTTAGAAGTTTATCTTTGCACAATCAAAAAAGTAGTTTTGTTTTCCTTATCATCTTGAAGATCAAAATCAACAATCTCAAAGTTGTAAATTTCACTTAAAATCTTTGGCCCTAAAATTGCCGTTTTATCACTTATTTGCCCCTTGGCTAAGGCTTTGGCCGCTTTTGCAGTATCAATCATCTCTTTTTTTCCACTAACAAGTTTTAAATGGGGATATTTTTTTCTTAAATTATTTTGACATTGAACAAAAACTTGGGGATGAGCCATAATTTTATTAATCTGAGAAAAAGAAATTTCTTTTTTCTTCATTAAAAAATGGCGGATAAAAATGGTCACTTTATCAACAACACGAAATTTATAATTCACCATCGCCTCGATTGACTCATTAACTATCCCCCCTTTGGAATTAACAATGGCAAAAACCCCATAATCAATCTTGCCTTTATATAAAGCTTTAAAAACATTTTTGGTGGTGTAAAGATAACGGATTTTATAATTTTTGATATTTTTTTCTTTAACATATGTCAAAAGCGCCTCCTCATTAAAACTTCCTCTTCCTCCCTGAATCCCAAAAACAATATATTTTTTATCAACTCTTTTTGGCAAAAGCTTATTAAACAAAAAATCATAGGCTTTGCCCAACTTTAACCGCATAGTTTTGGTATAGGGATTAAAAGTCTGAAGATCAAAAAAAAGCTGCCAGGTGTCATTGCACGTTTGTTCCATCACCTCTTGAAGTTTTCTTGCTCCTAAAGTATCAATTGGAGTTTTTTTAAAGTTAAATTTTTGAAGAAGACGGCCGATAAAATGAGTCACTCCTTGCGAATAAGCTGCCATCTTATCATGTTCTTCTGCTTTTAATTCAACTACCCGCAATCCTTTTTTTTGAAAAAAATCTTTCCAAAATTGATAGTTTTGGCTTGACGCTTTAAATTGATTTAAAACAATTGGCAGACCTAAAAAACCGTTTTTACTGCTGTCGGGTCCAAACATCGGATGAGTAAGCATCGCTTGGGTTTTTTTTCCTTTTAAAATCTTTTCAAAAACTTTTTTTGGGTAAACTTTAACCGATAAAACATCAATCAATAAATGATCATCCTTAAAATATTTTTGATGACTTTTTAAAACTTTTTCAAAAGACGAAATGGGGACAGCATAAAAAACAACCTCCGCTTTTTGAATCTCTTTTGGATTCTCTCTTGTAACAATTATCAACGAAAAATCATCTTTTAAAAGACGCTTTAAAACCCGCCCAAACCGACCATAACCAACAATCGCCACCGTTTTTTTCATATTTTTTTATCAATTTTTGAAGAAAAACTAACTCGAATATATTTTTCTCCATAACTTCCAAAAGCAACTCCGGGAGTAACCGCCAGATGATATTTTTCTAAAAGATAAAAAGCAAAATCTAAACCACGGTCAAAACTTTCTGGAACTTTAATCCACAAATATAAACCGGCTGATGGAATCTTTACCCTCAAACCAATTTTTTTAAAAAAAGAAGCTAAATAATCACGCTGATTTTGATAAAAAGTTATCATCTTTTTATACCACTCTTGATCAAAATCTTCTAAAGCATAGGCAGCCAATTTTTGAAAAATTAAAGGAACACCTGAATCAAACTGAGACTTAATCTTTAAAAAACTGCCAATTACCTCTTTTGAGGCAACCACCCAACCAATCCGAAGGCCGGCAAAAGAAAAGGTTTTGGAAAAAGAACCAATCTCCAAAGCTATCTTTTTTGCGTCTTTTACTTCAAAAATACTTGGCGGTTTTTGAAAAGAATCAAAATAAATTTCTGAGTAAGCGTTATCATAAAAAAGAAACAACTCATTCTCCAAACAAAACTCAACTAATTTTTCCAAAAAATCTTTTGGGGCAGTGGCTCCCGTTGGGTTGGCAGGATAATTAACAAAAATGGCTTTAGTTTTTTTATCAACAAGTTTTTCTAAATAAGAAAAGTCGATCAAAAAATTATCTTTCTCAAAAAGGGGGTAAAAAATCACTTTGCCGTAAAAAAAAGGAATTGTGCCAAAAAAACCCGGATAACCAGGATTGGGAACTAAGATTTTATCTTCTTTATCCAAAACCAAAAGAGGCAGATGAGTTATGGCATCTTTTCCTCCCAAAACCGGTAAAAAACAATCTTCTTCCAAAAAGACATTAAACCGTTTTTGATACCAAAAAGAAAGCGCCTCCTTTAACTTCTTATCACCCTGATAGCCGGGATATAAATAGTTTTTTTCTTCAAAGATAAGATCTTGAAATTTTTCTAAATATTTTTTTGAGGGGGGATAACTTGGTGAACCAACAGTTAAATCGATTACTTTCACTTTATTTTTTTGTTCAAACTCTTTTACTTTTTTTAAAAAATCAACAAAAAAATAAGAGGGTGAGTTTTTTACAAATGAAGAAAATCTCATATTTCCTTTTCAACTTTTAATGAAAATTGGTGAATTGCTTTATAAATTTTTTTAATTAGTGTTTCCGGTAATCCATTTTTTTCGCCCCAAGAAATTCGGGTTTTTAAAACCGCAAACCATCGCTTTTTATCTAAAGGTTTTAAACCTTTTCTTTTTTTAAAAAGACCCACTTTTTTGACGATTTTATATCTTTTTCCTAAATATTCAATAATTTTTCTGTCAATTTCATCAATCTGTTTTCGATATTTTTCTAAAAGTTCCATAGATTTTGGGCTTTGTGACGCAAATAATGATCTAATAATACTAAGGCCGTCATCGCCTCAACGATTGGCACCGCTCTTGGCAACACACAAGGATCATGACGACCGGCTGCTTCTAAAATAACTTCTTGTTTTTGGCGATTAACTGTTTTTTGCTGTTTTTTGATGGTTGAGACTGGTTTAAAAGCAACTTTAAAATGAATTGTTTCCCCGTTTGATATCCCTCCTTGAATGCCGCCTGAAAAATTGGTCTTTGTTCTTATTTTACCGTTTTTGTCAACAAAAAATTGATCATTATGAGTGCTTCCCCTCATCAAAACCGAGGAAAAACCACTACCAATCTCAAACCCTTTAACTGCTGGAATTGAAAACATGGCCTTGGCTAAATCGGCGGATAACTTATCAAAAACCGGCTCTCCCAAACCCAAAGGAGGATTTTTTACTACTCCAATAATCACCCCACCAATTGAATCACCATCATTTCTTATTTTTTCAATCAACTCAATCATTTGGTGGGCTTTTTTTCATCAGGACAGCGGACGATATTGCTTTCAATCTGAGACAGAGTCACTTTTTCGATATCAACGCAAGCTTTTATCTCACCTACCTGATTAACAAAAGCCAAAATCTCAACTCCCAATTTTTCTTTTAAAATTTTTTTGGCCAAAGCGCCAGCTGCCACCCGGGCCAAAGTTTCTCTGGCAGATGCTCTTCCCGATCCTCGCCAATCGCGAAAACCATATTTTTTTTCATAAGTATAGTCGGCATGAGAGGGGCGATATAGGCTTTTAAGTTTTAGATAATCTTCAGGTTTGGCGTCTTTGTTTTTGGCAATCATCACAATTGGTGTGCCGGTTTTTTTTCCTTCAAAAATACCGGATAAAATCTCAATCTTATCTTCCTCTTTTCTTTGCGTTGTAATTTGACTCTGACCCGGTTTTCGCCGATCAAGTTCTTTTTGGATTTCCGCAGAGGAAACCTCAATCCCAGGCGGACAATCATCGATAACACAACCAACTACCCCACCATGGGATTCACCAAAAGTCGTTACCCTAAACAAAACCCCAAAAGTATTACCAGCCATATATTTAAGCTAGTAAACTAATAAAATTTTTAATCTCGCTTAATTTTACCTGACCTGGGGCAATATTTTTTTCGTTATCTAAAACCACATAGGTATAAAAATTTCCCAAAATCGGTCCTAAAAATCGGGTGATTTTTCCTTTATCCCCCATCCCAATAATCACTCTTTTTTCCTTAAAATCTTTACTTACCATTAAACGAAAAAGCTTCATCATATCATAATCTTCTTTAACAAAAGTGGCTATTTTTATTACCTCAGGATTATCATCTTGCATCGATCGAACAACTTTTTGCAAATACCAATCCGGCGGTGTCTTCTTAAAATTATGATACGATAAGATAATTTTTGACTTTGAATTTTTTGGTTTTAAATTTTCTTCATAACTTGACTCTTCAATATCAACATAAGAAAAATCCAACTTTAAAAGATAATTAATAATCACCAATCTTCTTTTCTCATCTTCTCTAAATTTTCCTCCTTCTTCTTTTTTTCGACAGGTTATAATAATATTTTTTTCGCTTAAAGTTGCCATCTTTAACTCTTCTAAATCAGTAAACTCTATTTTTTTAAGATAATCAATCCTAAGCTCCAAAAAATCAACTAAGTTTTTATATTTTTTATATTTATTAATCAAAACATCTAAATTCTCTTCTGCCAAAATCAAACAAGTTTGATATTTTTTATTTTTCATTGTCATTTTATTTTTTTAAATTTTTAATTTTTCCTCCAAAACTTTTCTCATCACCTCAACCGGTGCTTTTTTGCCAGTATAAATCTCAAACTGAGCCACTCCTTGATATAAAAGCATCTCAAAACCATAGATTACTTTTGTTTTTTTCTTTTTTGCTTCTTTTAAAAATTTAGTTTCTTTTGGATTATAAACAATATCAAAAACAATTTGGTTTTTTATCAAAAACGAAGGATCAATTGGGGTTATATTAGAAAAAGGCTCCATTCCCACTGAGGTGGCGTTAATAATAATATCAAAATCCGATATCTTTTTTTGCTCCTTATAATTTAAAACTTTGGCATCAAACTCTTTGGCCAATTTTTCGGCTTTTTCCAATGTCCGATTTAAGATATAAACCAAAGCCTTTTTATTTTTAAGTCCATAAACAATGGCTCTGGCTGCTCCACCAGCCCCCAAAACTAAAACTTTTTTCCTTTTAAAGAAGTCATTTTTTCCAAAGGAATTACCACCCCAAGTAAGTCAGTATTATAACCACAAAGCAAGCCATTTTTTTTAACCACCGTGTTTACCGCCCCAATTTTTTTCGCTTTCTCATCAACCCAATCTAAGTATTTTAAAATCTCAACCTTATGAGGGATAGTACAAGTTAAACCATAAAAATTATTCATTACTCTCATTGCCAAAACGACTTCTTTTAAATTTACAACTTTCACATTGGCACCAAGATAAACAAATTGGTCATCAATCCCCAATTTTTCATACGCTGCATTATGCATGGCAGGAGATAAAGAATGAGAAACTGGATCACCAACGATGATAATAAATTTAGATTTGGCTGATAATCTCATAAGCCACCTCCTCAACTTTTTTTTTATCGGTAAAAACTATTAAATCGGCATAACTCTTATAAAGGTAACATCTTAAATAGTAAAGCTTTTTGGCTTTTTTTATATCTTTAAAAAGAGGTCTTTGGGTATCGTTTTTTAATCTTTTTTTAATTTCCGAAAATGAGGTTTTAAGATAAACAATTATCCCATCTTTTTCTTTTAAATAATCAAGAATAATTTTATTCAAAACCACCCCACCGCCACAATCAAAAACACCAAAGTCAATATCTTTTAAACTTTTGGCCATCTCAATCTCATACTCCCGAAAACCAATCTCGCCTTTTTCTTGAAAAATTTGACCAATTGTTTTTTGATATTTTTCTTCAATCAATTGATCAAGCGAATATAAAGGCAAATTTAATTTTTGACTTAACAACAAAGAAACCGATGTTTTTCCGCTTCCCATAAAACCAATAAAATTATCTTTTTTTTCATAAAGGTTTTATCTTAACTCCTAAAAAGCTTAATTTCTCCCAAAAATCAGGAAAAGATTTTTTAACCACTTGAGGATTTTTGATTTTTATCCCAGAGACTCTTGTTCCCAAAACAGAAAAACTCATCGCCATTCGATGGTCGTTGTAGGTTTCAATTTCGCCTCCTTTTGGCTTACCACCAATGATAGTAATTGAGTCGTCAGTTATTTCTGATTTAATTGCTAACTTTAAAAACTCATTTTTTAATGCCAAAAGTCGATCGCTTTCTTTAACTTTTAAAGTAGAAAGGCCAAAAATCTTTGTTACGCCACTAACAGTTGAAGCAATAACAGCCAAAGTCATTGATGAATCAGGACAGTTTTCCATAAAGATACTAACTGGTTTTAATTTTTTTGGGCCACAAACAGTGATTTTTTCTCCTTCTTTTTTTACAAAACAACCCATCTTTTCTAAAATAAAAATCAATTGGCTATCAGGTTGAGAAAAAGAAGGAAGATTAACACTTATACAACTTCTAGTTAAGGCGGCAATGGCAAAAAAATAACCACAAGAGGCAGCATCAGGCTCAATAGAATAACTTCTTGGGTGGTAAGAAGATTGGGAAACAAAATATTCATTTTTTTCTTTATCAACTTTTACCTCAACCCCAAAATCTTTCATCACCAAAATCGTTAAATCAACAAAAGCCGAAGAAACCAGTTTGTCTTTGACTTTAATAAGAAGGCCGCCTTTAATCAAAGGCGCAATCATAAGAAGTGAGGAAGTAAACTGACTGCTTATTTTTCCCGAAATTAAAACTTTATTTTTATTGATTGTCCCACCCTCTATTTTTATTGGGGCAAAACCCTCTTTTTCAAGATAAGAAATTTTTACTCCCAGACTTTGTAAAGCCAAAACTAAATCAGAAATTGGTCTTTCTCTCATTCTTGGATCACCATCTAAAATAACCCGACTTTTTATCAAGGAAAAAAGACCGGTTAAAAACCGCATGGTAGTGCCTGCCATCTTAACATTAAAGGTTTTATCAAAAACATTTATAAATTTATCAACGCCACCGCTGACCTTAAGATAATCTTCTTTTCTTTCTATTGCTATCCCACTTGCTTTTAAAATATCAATCAAAACTTGAGAATCCTCACTTAAGGAATAGTTATAAAGAAAAGAAATCCCCGAAGTTAAAGAGGCAATAATCAAAGCCCGATTGGTAATACTTTTTGAACCAGAAAGATTAATCTCTTTTTTTACTGGTTTTTTTAAAGGAATAATCTCAAAAAGGCTCATAAACTAATGTAATCAATGGCTAAATTAATAATTTTCTCAGGCACCTTAACATTAAAAACCATTTCACCTATTTTTCTTGGTAAACTAAACAAAATTTTTTGATTGATATTTTTTTTATCCTTAATCATTAAATTTTTCAAATCGGTTTTTGAAAAATTAATCTTTTGAAAAAGCTGATATTTTTTAATAATTTCTTCAATCAAAAAAAAATCTTCTTTTTTCAAAAGACCGGTTTTTTGAGCAATAAAACTTTCACCAATTATCCCAACTGCTACTGCCTCCCCATGAAGAAGGGGTTTTTTGGTTTTTAAGCTTAAACTTTCAATCGCATGGGCAAAAGTATGACCAAAGTTTAAAATTTTTCTCAAACCCGTCTCTTTTTTGTCTTTCTGAACAATTTTCATCTTAATCTTTATCGACCAATCAATAATTTTTTTTAAATTTTTTTGATCAAATAAGTGGTTTATATTAAAAAGAAAATCAAAATATTTTTTATCGTAAATTATTGCGTGTTTAATAATTTCGGAAAAACCAGCGATAAACTCTCTTTTTGGCAACGATGAAAAAACAAAAGTATCTATTAAAACCATCTCTGACTCATAAAAAGTGCCGATTAAATTTTTTACTCCCAAAAAATTAATCCCGGTTTTTCCCCCAATTGAAGCATCAACTGCTGCCAAAATAGTAGTTGGAAAATTGATATAATCAATACCCCGCATATAAGTTGAGGCAGCAAATCCTCCAATGTCAGTAATAACACCCCCTCCAAAATTAATAAGAAAACTTTTTCGATCAAAATTATTTTTCAAAAGTTTTTGCCAGATAAAAGTTAATGTTTTTAAATTTTTTTCTTTTTCCCCGGGTTTTAGAGTGATTAATAAAAAATCTTTTTTTAAGCCTTCTTTTAACTTATCAAGCCAAAAACTGGCAACTATCTTATCGGTTAAAACTGCCAATTTGGTATAAGAATTTAAATTAAGATATTGATTAATTTTTGTTAAAATTTTTTCACCAACATAAATTTTCATAACGGCTCAACTAAATCTCTAAACTGACTAATTTGCTGGCAAAGATGATCTAACTCTTCAACGGTAATATGTTGTTCCGTGTCGGTTTTTGACCGTCCTACCTCAATCAACACCCCATCGTATAAATAGTTTTCCTCATCAATCATCATCTTGGCGGCTTCAATTGTTGCTTTAACAATTGAGTCGCGCAGTTTTGGGCCATGAATATGAGAGGGATCAAAAAAAAGTTTAGCCCCGGTTGAGACCTTCAATCTTCTTGCCGCTTGATGAACAGGAAGATTTCGATAATCACCTTTACTGTAGACATCAACACCGCGATGAATTAAAAATAAATATTGATCAAAACCTGGATCAATCATCTCCGTATAATGAGCCAAGCCAATCCAAGTTTTTTCCATAGTTGTCTGCCCTATCATCTCATCACCATACCATTTGGGATTTTTAAGACCTAAATACCACCGATTTTTTCGACAATACTCACCCATAATTTTTACCGGCCAACCTAGTTGATTAACGGCCGGATTCCAAACTAAAACTTTCTCTTTGGGCAAATACTTTTCCATAACATAAAGTTGCAAAAAAGGATCCATCACCTCGGTTGCCACCAATAAATTAGTATCTTCAATAATCTTTTTAGCTATTTTTACACTTTAATAAACATCAAAATTCAAATTGCCTTTGATTAGTTTTTCCAAGTTTTTCTGATAAATCTCAAAATCAATCCCCATTCCTTTACCGGAAGGATTGTAAGAAGTTCTTGATTTTAAGCCCACTACTCTTACCCCAAAAACAGCCTTTTTCTTGCCAGTTTTTGTCTCTACTTTAATTTCGGCAATTTTATAAATATCCTCAATATTTTGATAATCAATCGAACAAGGACCGGCTATAATATAAAACTTTTTGTTGGTAATCATTTTTTGATTTTTTGCCAATCAGATAAAAAAACTTCTAATCCTTTATCAGTTAAATGATGACGATACATTTGGGCTAAAACTTTATAAGGAATTGTGGCGATATGACAACCCAAAATGGCTGCTTTTTTCACATGAGAAACATTTCTAATACTGGCGGCAATAATCTGACTTTTAAACTGATAATGATTAAAAACAGAAACGATGTCTTCAATCAACTTTAAACCATCCTCCCCATTATCTTCTAAACGACCAATAAAAGGAGAAACAAAGCTTGCCCCAACTTTGGCAGAAAGCAAAGCTTGGGAAAGAGAAAAAACAAGGGTGATGTTGGTTTTCACTCCTTGTTTCTCAAGTTCATAAGAAGCGGCCAAACCATCTTCAGAAATTGGGATCTTATAAACTATGTTTTTGGCGATTTTGGAAAGTTTTATTCCTTCCTCGATAATCGCTTCTTTTTTTGTTGCTGCTCCCTCCACACTCACTGGCCCAGAAATCAAGGAGGAGATTTTTTTAATTAACTCTTTCATTGACAAACTTACCCCGCTTTTTGCCATCAAGGTAGGATTGGTGGTAACTCCATCGACAACTTTTAATTTCGAAGCCTTGTCAATTTCCTCAAGATTGGCGCTATCTAAAAAAATTTTCATAAAATTTGTAAATAAAACTTATAATAAAAAAACCCCGCCTTAAGGCGGGGTTAAATATTAATTTTTAGACAACTAAAAAATAACCCCGCCTAAATTGGGGTAAAAGAAAAAGAAAAAGTAATAATTTTGACCTACTTTTTTATTGATCATAATATTTTATTTTATATAAAAAAAATAAAATTTCAAGAGGTGATTTTAATCCATTTAATTTTTCAATAGAAAATAAAACTTATACACTTTATCCCACCTCCTGACTTCAAAAACTCTGACATATTTAATTTAATTACTTCTAAACGATGGCTTCTTGCGTATTGTTCAATCACCCCAACTTTATTATTTAGTTTTCCATTATCAGTTAAAATGATTTTATCTTTATAAGAAAAACTATTTAAAGAAAAATTTAAAGCCTCCTCTTCAGAAACCTCAAGTTTTTTTGATTTTAAATTACTAATTCTTTTTAAACTTTCTTCATCAAAAGCTTTGGGATAATAGACAATTGTATCCAAAATATCAATGTAAAAAAGACAGGTATCAAGATGATAAAAACGATCATCAACTAATCTTAAGGGCATAATTTCTTTGTTGGTTTTTAGATATTTTTCTAAATACTTTTTAGCTCTTAAATCGCTTCTAAAACCATAACCAAAAAGAAGATATTGATTACCAACAGGTAAAAGTTCTCCTTGTCCCTCAAAAAAGATATTTTTCGGCATTTCAAAAACTTCAAATCCTTCATTTCTAAACCAATTCTTAAATAAAACTTCCTCAACTTTTCTTTCGGAATAACGAAAATTTGACAAGATAAACTGCCTACCCAAACTAAAACCGGCATTGGCCGTAAATACCATATCAGCAAAATTTTTTCCCGGCTTAATCAAAGAGACATAAATACCAAGCGATTGAAAAGTATCAAAAACCCTATACCACTGCTGCCAGCTTATTTCTTCATCAACTTGATTATTTTTATCCATCCAATGATTAATCTCCCACAAAATTTGATACTCAGTTGGTAAACACATTAATATTCTCATTAATTGATTTTATTTATTAAAAAAATTATAATTTGCAAATAATCATATATCATAATATATCATAATAAAAAATAATAAAAAATTCCAAAATTATAAAAATGGCTTTAGTTTTAATTGGAATGTCAAATAGTGGCAAAACTTATTGGTCAAAAAAATTGGAAAAAGAAAAAGGATATCAATACTTTGGCTGCGATGATTATATTCAAAAAAAACTCAATTTTAAATCAATGGATAATCTAAGTTTTTGGCTTGGATTCCCTTATGAAAAAAACTATCCAAAAAATAGTCGGCTTTATCTTCAATATGAAAAAGAGGCGGTTGAAATGGCTTTAAAATTAATCAAAAACAATCAAAATAAAAAAATAGTCATTGATACCACTGGCAGCATTGTCCATCTTCCTCTTTATTATCTTAAAAAATTATCATTACTTTCAAAAATCATCTATCTTAAAATCGAAAAAAAGGCAATAAAAAACATGATTAATCTTTATTTTAACAATCCAAAACCAGTAATTTGGGGTAATTTCTTTAAAAAAGAAAAAAACAAAGACCCAATCGAAAATCTTAAAGAAAGCTACCCAAAACTTCTTAGCTTTCGTCAAAAACGTTATCAAAAATTTGCTCATATTACTTTAGATAGTTTTCAAATAAGAAATAATAACTTTTCGGCCAATGATTTTTTAAAAATGATAAACTTAAAAAACAATGATTAAATACATCGGCACCCGCAGTCTAAAAAATGAGAAAATTGCTTTTTCTCAAGCTATCTTAAAAACTACCGATGAAAATGGGGGGTTGTATGTTCCTGAAAAAATTCCTCACCTTTTAGAAAAAGAACTTAAAAACTTAGCTTCCTTTTCTTACCAAGAATTAACCTTCAAGATTTTTAAACTTTTTGGGGTGGATTTTGCGGAAAAAACACTTAAAAAAATAATTAATCTTGCCTATGGTAATAACTTTGACACTAAAGAAATAATAAAAACTACTTATTCTGAAGATGATATTTACTTCAACGAACTCTGGCATGGACCAACCTCTTCTTTTAAAGACTTAGCTCTTCAGATAAAACCCTTTCTTTTTACCGAAGCTCTTAAAAAAGTCAAAAATAAATATACTTATTTAATATTGGTGGCTACTTCAGGTGATACTGGCGCTGCTGCTTTGGCCGGATATAAAAATAAAAACTTTGTAAAAATACTTGTTTTTTTTCCAAAAGATGGTGTTTCATCAATCCAAAAATTCTCAATGACTACGTTTGAGGGTAAAAATTTAGCCAGTTTTGAGGTTGAGGGAAACTTCGATGACATTCAAAAATTAGTAAAGGAAATATTCAACGATACCCAATTCAACCAATTTTTAAAAGAAAAATACCACACAATCCTTTCATCAGCCAACTCTATCAATCTTGGTCGGTTAATTCCCCAAATCGTCTATCATCTTAAAGCCTATTTTAATCTGGTTAAAGTAAAAAAAATTAATTTTGGTGAAAAAGTTGACTATGTGATTCCAACTGGTAATTTTGGCAATATTCTGGCTGCTTTTTACGCCAAAATGATGGGACTGCCTATCAATAAATTAATCTGTGCCAACAATAGCAACAACTCTTTGGCTTTGGCGTTAAAAAAAGGTACCTATCAATTAAAAAAAACTCTTATTAAAACTATCTCTCCCTCAATCGATATTTTAATTGCCAGTAATTTTGAACGGCTACTTTTTCATCTCAACCCCAATCCAAAGGAAATTAAAAAAATGATGGATGAATTTTTAATCACCAAAAAACTAACAATACCTCAAAAAATCTTTGAAAAAATAAAAGTTCTCTTTTATGCCAACTACTCAACCGAAAAAGAAACAAAAAAAACCATTAAGGAATGCTTTTTAAAGAAAAAAATCCTAATCGATCCCCACACAGCCGTAGCTTTAAATGTCTATCAAAAATACAAAAAAGAATTCTTGCCAAAAGTACCAGCCATCATCGCCTCAACCGCCGCTTGGTATAAATTTCCTCAAGCAGTTTACCAAGCTATTTTTGAAAAAGAAGAAAAAGATGATTTTAAAATCATTAATTTTTTTAAAAATAAAATAAAAGATCTTAAAATTAATCAAGAAATCTTAAATCTTCCAAAAAAACCAATTCGTTTTAAAAAAGTCCTTCCCAAAAATGATGAAAAAATTAAGGACGAAATTATTAATTTTTTAAAAAGCTTTTAAACTTTTATTTTAAAGCAATCGCTTCGATTTCAATTAACGCTCCTTTTGGTAATGAAGCTACACAAACGGTGCTTCTTGCTGGTTTATGAGATGAAAAATACTTACCATAAATTTCATTAACTTTTTGAAAGTCATTGATATCGGTTAAAAAAATAGTGGTTTTTATCACCTTATCTAAAGAAGAACCAGCTTCTTTTAAAATATTTTTTAAATTTTCTAAAATCTGGCGTGCTTGATTTTCAACACCTTCAACTAAATTACCTGTTTTTGGATCAATCCCAATCTGTCCTGAACAAAAAATAAAGTTATCAACTTCCAAAGCTTGGGAATAAGGACCAATTGCTTTGGGTGCTTTTTCACTCTTAATTATTTTTATTTTGACATGCTTCATATTAACTTTTAAACTTTTAACTTTTGACTTTTAACTTTATTCTATCGTATTATCCATTACCGCCCCATAATTGGCACTTAAAACATGCTTACTGTATCGCCCCAACCACCCACGAGTCACTTTTGGTTTAAAAGGTTTTAATTTTTTCATTCTTTTTTCAAACTCTTTTTTTGAAATCAAAAGATCAATTGTTCTTTTTTTGGCATCAATTTTAATTCGATCACCATTTTTAATAATGGCAATTGGCCCTCCTGAGGCTGCCTCCGGTGAAATATGACCAACACACAAACCTCGTGTTCCCCCTGAAAATCGACCATCGGTAATAAGAGCCGCTTTTGTTCCTAAACCTTTTAAAGCTGAAGTTGGCGAAAGCATCTCTTGCATCCCAGGCCCGCCTTTTGGTCCTTCATAACGAATAACAACCACGCAACCATCTTTAATCTTTCTTTTTAAAATAGCATCAAGTGCTTCCTCTTGAGAATCAAAACAAACTGCTTTTCCTTCAAACACCATCATCTCGGGATCAACGCCGGCTGTTTTTACTACGGCGCCATCTGGTGCTAAATTTCCATACAAAATCGCCAAGCCTCCTTTTTTAGAAAAAACACTATCACCAGTTCGAACAACATCGCCATCTGGTTTTTTAGCTTTTTTAATATAGTCACCAATCGTCTCACCGGTAACTGTTTTTTTCTCAAGATAAAGAGGAGCATTGGAAGATTCAACCACTGCTTTTAACACTGTTGCCACCCCACCAACGCGATCAACATCTTCAATATGAATCTCTGGTCGCGATGGTGAAACTTTACATACATTAGGCGTTTTATCGGCCAAATAATTAATTCTTTTTAAAGGATATCTGACTCCTGCCTCATAAGCTAAAGCCAACGTGTGCAAAATAGTATTGGTTGATCCCCCCATTGCCAAATCTAAAATAAAAGCGTTATCAATTGCTTCTTTAGTAACAATATCACGCGGACGAATTTTATTTTTTATTAAATACTTAATTACTTCAACTGCTTTTTCAAAAAGAGCCACTCTTCTTGGATTAATCTGCCATTTACCTTTTTCTTTATCAATCCAGGAAGCGGCAGGAATAGTCCCATTACCAGGAAGGGCCAAACCAATTACCTCTGCTAAACAGTTCATTGAATTGGCAGTAAACATCCCCGCACAACTGCCACAAGTTTGACAGGCACTTTCAGTCAATTTTACCAATTTATCATAACTAATCTTTCCAGCCGTATACTGACCTACTCCTTCAAAAACAGAGATTAAATCGGTGTTATCCTCACCAGCAAGCATCGGCCCCCCAGAAATATACAAAGAGGGAATGTTTAATCTTACCATGGCATTAAGCATTGCCGGCACAATTTTATCACAGTTTCCAATTCCAATCCAAGCATCGGTTGGATGGGCTCCAATTATGGTTTCAATTTGATCGGTGATTAGTTCTCTTGAGGGCAACGAATACTTCATACCAAAATGTCCCATGGCAATTCCATCATCAACTGCCCCGCCAATATTACAATACCAGACATTAAAACCTTCTTTTTTTAACCACTCAACCAACTTTTCTCCAAGATATTGAAGATGAGTATGGCCTGGAATATGAGTAGTAAAAGAATTAATCACCGTAATAAATGGTCTGTCTTTATCAACAACGTGCTTAAAAACTCCTGCTGCTATCATCAACGAGACTGCCGGAAGCATATGATATCCTTGAGTAACGATTTTACTCCCTTTTTCTTGAATATTTTTAATTCCCTGATTGATAAAACCTTTGTTTTTCATAAGATTAAATATTTATACAAAAGATCATTGGAACTAATAACTTGATAACTAAACTGATATTTATTTAAATTGTCAATAATTTTCTTAAAATCTTTTTTATCTTTCAACTCAATCCCCACCAAAGCCGGTCCTTTTTCCTTATTGTTTTTTTTAATATACTCAAAAAGAACAATATCATCATCAGGGCCCAAAACATTGTTAACAAACTTTTTCAACTGTCCTGGTTTTTGAGCAAATTCAATAAGAAAATAGTGTTTTAATCCCTGATAAACCAAACTTCTTTCTAAAATTTCTGGATACCGTAAAAGATCAAAATTACCCCCGGAAATAACACAAACAACTTTTTTTCCTTTAATTTCTTCTTTTAAAAAATCCAAAACCGCAATCGTGGTGGCAGAAGAAGGTTCAATAATAATCCCTTCATTTTGAAATAAATCAACCATCTCCAAAGCCACTTTTCCCTCTTCAACCACAAAAAATTTATCCACCAGATTTTTACAAATCTCATAGGTTAGTTGACCCACTTTTTTAACGGCAATCCCATCGCAAAATGGATCAATCTTTTCTAAACTAGTAATTTTTTGATTTTTTAAAGATAAACTCATACTTTGCGTTCCTTGTGACTCTACCCCAACTATTTTGATTCCTTTGTCTTTGTTTTTTAAAGATAAAGAAATCCCCGCAATCAAACCACCTCCACCAATGGGAACAACTACATAATCAATCTTCCCCTGAAGTTGTTGATAAATCTCCTCCCCAATGGTGGCTTGACCGGCAATTACTTTTTCATCATCAAAAGCATGAACATAAATCATCTTTGTTTTTTTGGCATATTCTTTTGCTAAATAAGAAGATTGATCATAACTATCACCTTCAAGCACTACTTTAATATATTTACCACCAAAATACTTAACGCGATTAATTTTCTGAGGTGGGGTAATCTTTGGCATAAAAATTACTCCTTTTATCTTAAGATAGGCGCAAGAAAAAGCAACTCCTTGGGCATGATTGCCAGCTGAGGCAGTAACGACACCTTTTTCTTTTTCTTCTTTTGAAAGTTGACAAATTTTATTAAACGCCCCTCTTATCTTAAAAGACCTTACTTTTTGTAAATCCTCCCTTTTTAAATAGATCTTAGCTTGATACTTTTTTGATAATCGGTCACATAATTGAAGAGGGGTTGCCTCAACCAACTGATAAATATTTTTTTGTGCTTTTTTTATTTCCTCTTGAAAATTTTTCATTTTTTTTCAATTTTTTTGTTTTCTGGTCGCAACTCTCTAACTTTAGCCCCTGCCTGCCACATCTCTGAGTTTCTCATCTTGGCAAGCTCTTTTTCCAATTGCTTTCGATAATTTTTTTGACGGTTTTTTCTAATCACCCTTCTTGCCTCATAGCCTGAAGCAACTTTTTGATAAAGCTCTTTAAAAACTGGCATTACCGCTTTTTTAAACTTATCCTTCCAATCCAAAGCTCCCCGTTGAGCAGTGGTTGAACAATTGGCATACATCCAATCCATTCCTTTTTCAGCAACCATTGGCATTAAACTTTGAGTCAACTCCTCAACCGTCTCATTAAACGCTTCCGATGGTAAATGGCCTTTTTTTCGAAAAAGTTCATATTGTGCCTCCATTATCCCAGCAATTGCCCCCATCAAAACTCCTCGCTCTCCTACCAAATCAGAATAAACTTCTTTTTTAAAGGTGGTTGGAAAAAGATAACCAGCACCAATCCCAATCCCCATCGCCAAAACTCGATCTTTAGCTTTGCCGGTAGCATCTTGATAAATAGCAAAAGAGGCGTTAATCCCCCGACCGGCCAAAAAATGTTGACGAACTGAGCGCCCGGCTCCTTTTGGTGCCACTAAAATCACATCAATATCTTTGGGGGGGATAATCCCTGTTTCTTTTGAAAAAGTAATCCCAAAACCATGAGAAAAATATAAGGCTTTATTTTTGGTTAAATATTTTTTAATTTTAGGCCAAATTTCAATCTGCCCTGCATCAGAAAGAAGAAAACAAACAATTGTTCCTTTTTCAGCGGCCTCTTCAATCTCAAACAAATTTTTTCCCTCGACCCAACCATCCTCAATCGCCTTCTGCCATGAAGAAGAATTTTTCCGCTGCCCAACAATCACGTTAAAACCGTTATCTTTTAAATTTAGAGCTTGAGCTGGTCCTTGAACTCCATAGCCTAAAATCGCAATTACTTCATTTTTTAAAACTTCCCGTGCTTTTTTAAGGGGAAACTCTTGACGGGTAACAACTTCCTCAATTACTCCCCCAAAATTGATTTTTGCCATAGGACTTAAAATAAATTTAACTAATAACTAAATAATTTACATCAATTACCTCAATATTTTTTTTTATTTGTTTGGCAATATTGTTGATTTTTGACTCTTCAACATTCACCGTAAAATTAACCGTTGAAACCTTTTTACTATCAATAGGATAAGCTGTTAACAATTCAATATTAATCTTTCTTTTTAATAAAATATTAGTAATTCGATATAAAACTCCGGGTTTATTTTCGCAAACAACGTTGTATTGAACTGTTTTTATCATATTTTTATTCACCCAACTTTTATTCTAATCTTACCTCATCAACCGCCGCCCCCTGAGGCACCATCGGAAATACATTATGCTCTTTCTCAACCACTACCTCCAGTAAAAATGCTTCTTTTTCATTAACAAATTCTTCTAAAGATTTCTCCAATTGAGAAAAATCCTTAACTCTTTTTCCTTTTATTCCATAACCCTCAGCAATTTTTAAAAAGTTAGGATTTTGCATATAAGTAAAAGAGTATCGCTTTTCAAAAAATAAATCCTGCCACTGTCTGACCATTCCCAAATAGTAATTATTTAAAAGAAGAATCTTAATTGGCAACCTCTCCTGCATAATCGTTCCCAACTCTTGAATAGTCATTTGTAATCCGCCATCTCCGCAAGAGGCAATCACTAACTCCTTTGGCTTAGCGATTTTGACGCCAATTGCTGCTGGAAGAGCATACCCCATTGTCCCCAAACCACCCGAGCTAATGTAGCTGTTAAAAGTCTGATAATTAAAGTATTTAGCGGCAAACATCTGATTTTGACCAACATCGGCAACAATAATTGCCTTCCCGTCAGTTATTTTTGATAAAACAGAAAAAACTTTGTCCATCGTGATTTTGTTTTTAAATTTCTCCTCCCTTTTTTGATGATATATTTCTTCTTCTTTTTTTAATTGAAAAAAAAGTTTAAACCATTCCTGATGAGAGTTTTTTTTCACGTACGGCAAAAGAGAAGATAGAATTTTTTTGGCATCACCAACTAAAGAAATGGTTGTCTTTACGTTTTTATCAATTTCTGCCTCATCGATATCAATGTGAATAATTTTTGCTTTTGGGGCGTATTTTGACAAAACGCCAGTGACCCGATCATCAAAACGCATCCCACAGCCAATAATTAAATCAGCTTGATTGGTAAGTTTATTTACGGCATAATTTCCATGCATACCAGTCATTCCAACATATAAAGGAAAAGAAACAGGAATGGCTGAAAGACCATGAAGGGTTGCGGCAATAGGAAGATGGGCTTTTTTTGCCAGTGCCAAAACCTCATCTTGAGCCTGACTGATAATAACCCCATGCCCAACAATCAATAAAGGCTTATTGGATGAATTTATTAACTTACCCGCTTTTTTAAGATCATCAGCGGTAAATTTATTAAAGTTTTTATATTTTTCCAAGGAAAAATTTTTAGGATAAAAAAAATCTACCTCTTCAAACTGGGCGTTTTTGGCAATATCAATCACCACCGGCCCTGGTCGACCGGTTCTGGCAATATAGAAAGCTTTAGCAAAAACCTCAGCTATTTCTTGAGCTGAGGTGATTTGATAATTCCATTTCGTAATGGGAGTGGTAATACCAATCACATCAGTTTCCTGAAAAGCATCCGTTCCAACCAAAGAAGCAGCCACCTGCCCGGTAATACAAACTAAAGGCACCGAGTCCATCATCGCATCGGCAATACCAGTGACTAAATTAGTGGCACCAGGACCCGAGGTAGCAAAACAAACACCCACTTTTCCCGAAACTCTTGCATAACCTTCGGCAGCATGAGCCGCTCCTTGTTCATGGCGGACTAAAATATGACGGATTTTATCACGCACATCATACAAAGCATCATATATTGGCATATTAGCACCACCTGGATACCCAAAAATTACCTCAACTTTTTCATTAAGCAAAGATTGAATCACTGCCTTAGCTCCTGTTATTTTCATATATTTTTTTTAATAACTTTTGCTAATCTTTTAATTGCCTCAGTTATTTTTTCTTCAGAAACGTTAGTAAAATTTAAACGAAAAGTATTTTTCCCTTGTCCTTTTTTTACAAAAAAATATTGCCCAGGAACATAAGCCACTTTTTCTTCAACTGCTTGCCAATAAATTTTTTCACTATCAAAATTTTTTGGTCCCTCAACCCAGATAAACATCCCCCCCTCAGGTTTAGTCCAGGAAAAATTTTTGGGAAAGTATTTTTCTAAAGCATCAAGCATTGCTTCTTGTCGTTTTTTATAAACCTCAATAATCTTTGGTAAATGACTCTTAAAATCACCACTTGTTAAATACTCAGCAGCAATTAGTTGAGAAAAACTGTTGGTGTGAAGATCAGTCGTTTGTTTGGCAATATTAATTAGACGAAAAACATCTTTTGAAGCCACATAAAAACCAATCCTTAAACCAGGCGATAAAATTTTGGAAAAAGTAGAAAGATAAACAGTTTGTTTTGGAGCAAAAACTTGTAAAGGCAAAGGTGATTTACCACGATAGCGAAGACTGCCATAAGGATCATCTTCAATCGTTAATAAATTAAATTTTTTAATCACTTCGGCTACCTCTTTTCGTCTTTTCTCACTCATTGTTCTTCCGGTTGGGTTTTGAAAAGTAGAAACCAAATACAAAAACTTGACCTTTTTTTGTTTTATTTTCTTTTCTAAATCAGATGGGATAATTCCATCTTCATCGGTGTTAATTTCCAAAAACCTTGGTTGATAAGGAGAAAAAGCATCAACGGCCCCAATATATGTTGGTGCCTCAACGGCAATATAATCGCCTGGATCAATAAAAACTCTTCCCACCAAATCCAAAAGTTGTTGACTGCCAGAAACAATGCCAATATTTTCAAAAGAAGTTTCAATTCCTTTTTCCTTTAAAAAAGAAACCAAAGCCAAACGCAAAGGTGATAAACCCTCAGTTGGTCCATATTGAAAAGCCAAAGAGTCATATTTTTTAATTACCAAAGAAGCCAGTTTCTCAATTATTTTTGTGGGAAAAGTTTCTGGGGCCGGCAGTCCTCCGGCTAAAGAAATCATTCCCGGTTGATTAATAACCCGAAGAATCTCGGCAATTGCGCTTTTTTCAATTTTTCTGATTGATTTTGATCTTAGTTGATTAAAATTTTTATTTTTCATATATAAAACAAAAAAACCCGCCTCGTCGGCGGGGTTAATTTTTTAAAACAAAGATATCCCCGCCTATGGCCGGTTAATAAGAATGTTGACAAAAATTATATTTTTAAATTTAATTTCCATATTTTATTTAATATAAATATACAACTTTATTAGAAAAAAATCAATTAGATTTTTATCAAAAATTGATTAATTTAATTTATAAAAAATTTATAACTTTTTTAGTAAACTCCATTGTTGACACAGGATTTTCTTTGTTAATATCATAAGTACCTACACTAGCACCAATTGCTTTCTCAACTGCTTTTTCTATCGCCTGAGCCTCTTTTTTTAAAGAAAAACTAAAATCAAGCATCATTGCCGCTGACAAAATTGCCCCAACGGGATTAGCAATGTTTTTTCCAGCTGCTTTTGGATAAGAGCCATGAATTGGTTCATATAAAGCACTTTTTTCACCAATTGAGGCCGATGGTAAAAGACCAATGGAGCCGACAATCACTGAGGCCTCATCGGTTAAAATATCACCAAACATATTCTCGGTTAAAATTACATCAAACTCTTTTGGCTTTTTGATAATCTGCATCGCCGCATTGTCAACATACATCATCTCCAAAGATACATCCGGATAATTTTTGGCTAGTTCTTGCACTGTTTTTCGCCAAAGCCTAGATGTCTCCAACACATTGGCTTTATCAACTAGGGTGATTTTTTTGCGTCTTTGACTTGCTAACTTAAACGCTAAACGACTTACTCTTAAAATTTCTTCTTTATTATAGGTTGCGGTATCAAAAGCAGAGTTAGCATCAATTCCTTTTTTCCCAAAATAAATCCCACCAATAAGTTCGCGAACCACAATAAAATTAACTTCCTCAACAACTTCTTTTTTTAACGGTGATTTATCAACCAAAGATGGAAAAACTTTGATTGGTCGCAAATTGGCAAAAAGTCCCAAAGTTTTTCGAAGCTTCAAAAGTCCTTGTTCGGGTCTGACTTTCAACTGAGGATTTTGATCGTAGTATGGATCACCAATTGCCCCAAACAAAACAGCATCGCTTTTTTCAACCACCTCCAATGTTTTTTTAGGTAAAGGATCACCCGTTTTTAAAATTGCCTGATGACCAATTCCCCCCTCTAAAAACTCAAATTGATGATTAAATTTTTGACCAATCTTTTTTAAAACTTCAACCGCGCAACTTATCACCTCAGGACCAACTCCATCACCAGGTAAAATAGCAATTGTTTTTTTCATAAAAGAAATTTTTAAACTTATAAATACTTTCTTGGGTCAGTAATTTTCCCCTCAATCGCTGATGCGGTTACGGTTGCTGGTGAGGCTAAAAAAATTTTGGCGTCTTTTGATCCCATCCGACCAATATAGTTGCGATTGGATGATGAGATCATCTGCGCCCCTTTCCCCACCACTCCCATATGCTTACCAAAACAAGGACCACAGTTGGCCGACTCAATATTGGCCCCCGCCTCGGCAAAAATTTGTAAAATTCCTTCTTTTAATAGGCGATTATAAACCTTTCTTGATGCGGGAATCACCACAAAATTAACTTTGGGGTGAACTTTTTTTCCTTTTAAGATTTTGGCCGCTTCAAAAAAATCCTCATATCGACCGTTGGTACAAGCACCCAAAAAAGCATCGGTAATCTCAAGACTTTCCACTCTTGATAAATCTGGACTTTGACTTTTTTCGGTTTTTTTTCGATATTCTTCAATTTTTGAAATAAAAGTGACATTAGCAGGCTTATGAGGAAAAGAAACACATGGCTCAATTTTTGAAAGATCAACTTCAATCACCCTTTCATAATAACAATTTTTATCAGGTAAAAAAACTTGATAAGGAAACTTAGCTTTTGATTTTATATACTCTAAAGTTATCTCATCGGCTTCAAAAATAGCACTTCTTGCTCCCATCTCAACCCCCATATTGGCAATGGTAATTCGCTGTTCCAAAGAGATATTCCTCAAAGCCGGCCCCCCAAACTCAATAATTCTTTTTGACGCACCATCAACGCCTAATTTTCCAATTAAATAAAGAATCAAGTCTTTTCCATAAACTCCTTTTTTAAAATGACCTTTTAAATTAAAACGAATCGTTTTTGGCACCTCAAAATCAAACAAATAACCGGTGGCCAACGCATACGTGGCATCGGTTGTCCCAACCCCAAAAGCCAAAGCCGAAAAAGCACCGTTGGTACACGTATGGGAATCTGTCCCCAAAACTACCTCCCCTGGTAAAATATAACCATCCTCAATCAAAACCACGTGTTCAATCCCATCTCCTTCTTTATAACAAAAACAACCTTGCTCAAAAGAAAACTTTTCCATTAAATCTATCCCCTCCGAGACAGAAACGGAAGATGAGGGAACGGTATGATCAGGAATAAAAAAAACTCTTTTGGGATCAAAAACTCTAATCGGTTTTTTATGCTTTTGAAAAATATCAGCAAATTGACTTTGAAAATCTTTAATAGCGGGTGGACCAATGACCTCATTAAAAAACAAAATATCAATTGGTAAATCAACTTTTTCTCCGGCATAAACTTCTTTGCCTAAATGAGAAGAAACTATTTTTTCAACAATGGTTTGACCTTTTTTTGCTTTGATTTTATTTTTTGTCCAATCAACTTTTTTTTCTTTTCCCTCAATGATTGCTTCAACTTTCTGTCTGATTTTGCCAATTTTTCCTCCAAGCATAAAAGTTTTAATATCTTCATCAGGATTTTTAATCTCAATTGCTTGACCATCAAAAAAAATCTTTTTCTTTTCCAAATCAACAACAACTTCTTTATTCATCTGCCAGTTAACTTTTTCATCGATAATCAAAGCCGGCAGGCCATTGTTTAAACAATTGCGATAAAAAATATCTGGATAGGAATAAGCAATTACCGCTTTGACGTTATTGTACTGTAGGGCATAAACCGCCTGTTCTCTTGATGAGCCACAGCCAAAATTTTTGCCGGCAACAACAATATTGTTCTCCTCATTTTGACATCTTTTAACAAAATCTTTATCGTAATTGGAAAAAGCATATTTGGCAAAAAAAGTTTTTTCGGTTGACTCCTGAAGAGTCCAAGCAGGAATGATATCATCGGTATTGATATCATCACCAAAAACAGAAGTAATTTTTCCTTTGATTTGAGTAATCATAAAAAAATTTAAAAACCAACTTTTAACATCAACTGCCTTAGATTTCTATCATCAACCTCTTTTATTTTATCGGCCAGTTTTAAAAACTCTTGATAAACTATATCAAGCTGTTTGCGTGTTAATTTATAGTTTAACTTTTCCAACCGATGTCTTAAAGCAGCCCGCCCTGAACGAGCAGTAAGAATAATTTTTGAAGAAGGAATACCAACCTCTTTTGGATCAATGATCTCATAATTCTCTCGATTTTTTAAAACCCCATCTTGGTGAATCCCAGATGAATGAGCAAAAGCATTCTCACCAACAATGGCTTTGTTTTTTTGGATAGGCATCCGCATCATCTTAGAAACTAGTTGACTGACTTTATAGATTTTTTTTGTGTTAATCTTTGTTTCAAAATTTAATTTTTTAGTTTTCAATATCATTACAATTTCCTCCATTGCCGCATTACCAGCTCTTTCTCCTATCCCATTGATAGTTGTTTCTACTTGTCTTGCGCCATTTAAAACTCCGGCTAAGGTATTGGCAGTTGCCAATCCCAAATCATTATGACAATGAACGGAAATTATTGCCTTATCAATGTTTTTTACATTTTCTTTTAAAAAACGGATTTTTGTCCCAAATTCATCAGGTAAACAATAACCGGTAGTGTCGGGAATATTAACAACCGTTGCCCCAGCGGTAATTACCTCTTCTACCATTTTTGCCAAAAATTGATTATCGGCTCTGCCTGCGTCTTCAGCATAAAACTCAACGTCTTCCACATATTTTTTCGCATATTTAACCGCCCAAACTGCTTGCTCTAAAATTTTTTTTCTTGTTGATTTGAATTTATATTTAATATGAATATCAGAGGAGCCAATGCCGGTATGAATCCTTTTTCTTTTGGCATATTTTAAAGCTTCAACGGCCGCATCAATATCTTCTTTTTTAGCCCGAGTCAAACCACAAATTATTGGTTTTTTTATCGTCTTTGATATCTCAACCACCGACTGAAAATCACCAGGTGAAGAAATTGGAAAACCGGCTTCTAAAACATCAACACCCAACTCTTCCAATGCTTTGGCAATTGTCAATTTTTCTTCAACATTTAACTGACAACCAGGAACTTGTTCCCCATCTCTCAAAGTAGTATCAAAAACAAAAATCTGATTTTTCCCCATATTTAACAAAAAACCCCGCCTTTTTGGGCGGGGATGATTTTAAAAATTTTTAACCAATATCTACCTCCCCGCCTTAAAACGGGCAAGGAGAATAAGATTTAATAATTTAAAATCTTGTTTTTTCATAATAAATAAATAATAACACAAAAAATTGATAAATTTCAAGACGAATTTGATTTTAATTCATTTCATAATTTCTCAAAAACCCCAAAACAATCTTAAAATAATTCTCAAGACTCTTAACATCCACCCATTCATTATCACCATGAAGACCTCCTCCAATTGGACCAAAAGTAACACCTTGACAAGAAACTTGATTGAAATGACGAATATCTGAACCTCC